>WNFS01000723.1_pt1 | contig 24072 bp, 19 predicted proteins | sample 5400141 | NCBI WGS metagenome assembly WNFS01 (sample SAMN13153358, study PRJNA577476) | soil metagenome | isolation source: 60 cm saprolite under Madrone tree | place: USA:California | collected 2016-06-14
ATAATTGTGCTAACCACCGCTGCGAGCGCGAACTTAACAACACCTTGCGGACGATCGAAGACGGTTGTGCCGCCGGCGAACCGATTCACCAGCCAGGCACCGCACACAGCTTCGAGCGTGTTGCCGCTCGCGATGGCGAGCGATGTGGCGACATTGCCCGCAGCGGTAATGTTCACCAGAAATGCACCGACAAAAATTGCAGGCCAGGCGCGGTAACCAAGCAAGAGCAATGCCGCGAGCGCAATTCCCGCTGGCGGCCACACCGGCGATGCACTCGCGTGCAGAGATGCCAGCATCAATCCGAACTTGCCGGCAATGAAATAGACAACTGTTAAAATACCAATTACTGGCAGCCGAGAAAAAGCTCGCGATTGCATCGCCTAGTCATAAGGAGAACGAAGGCGAGTGTAAATCCATTTCGACATGCCGGGACCTCCTTTCGCTCGACGTGTTTAACGAACACATCTTTTCAACGAACAGTTTTTGGTCCCGCTATCGTCGCGCCAGCAATGTTTCAATTGGCACGTCAAGCCATCTCGCGGCCGCTTCCAGCTCAGTAAAAATAGACACTTGCAGCGGCGAATGATCCGTCAGGAGCGCGTGCAATTTGGCGTAATGCGCAGCGTCCGAGCTCGAGACATAGAACGCGGACTTTACCTTACCTCCGGCATACGAGAGCCGTCGATAGAGCGCGATGTGAAAGACGTAATCGAAATTGAGATCGACCGCATCGAGAGCGGACAAATCGGTGAATCGATTAAACGACCGGCCGAGCGTCTCTTCCTGCTCCCTAACGAAAACTATTATTTTGTTAACGAGCGCTTCGCTAAGTACGCCGCGCGGTCGCCAGATGAAGAGATTAGCGTCCTCGACGTACTCGACATCCGCGGGTAGCTCCATGACGTTCGTTCACCCGAGGTTAAGGCACTGCCAGTGATTCAACTGGAACACCCAGCCATTTCGCCGCGGCTTCACGTTCTTCGAACATCTCGATCTTCAATGGCGACCGATTGGTCGTGAGGGCGTGGATTCTGATGAGGTAGGCTGCTTGTCCGTGCGTAACATAAAACGCGGACTTTAGGCCAGAGCGGGACGAACCTAACTCTTACTCCTCCTATGAAGCCAGGGAGCGACAATAATAGCAGCTAAAAGGACGAACTGAATTACCAAGGTAGATGTGTCTTCGGTCATTTACTTTGCGCAGCTACGAAAGCCCAGGCCCCTAAGTAGGTGATCCCCAGGCAGAGTAAGAATAGCTCAACTAGCTTTAAAACATCCATAAGTCTTTACCTTGCTGTTTGAGGGCGCGATGAATAGCAGCGATAGACTCGTTGGATCCCCTTCGCGTCAAAGTGTAGAGTCGTTCCAGAAGGCGCGACTCGTAAGAAAGTGTGGCGCCTGTGGGCTCCCCCAATGGGCGCGGCGGAATCGTCGAGGAGCTTTGGCGCCGTGAGCGCGCGCCACGGCCAAGTGAGGGTACTCCAAAGGGCGGCACGCACCTGCTTGCGGTGCGCGCGACGCCGGGCCAACTGGATTACTTTGTAGCGCTGGCGTTGCAGCAACACGGCCAACAATCCGCTTTGCGTAAGGGTCGGGGTTAATTTTCTCATAACGCGGTTTCTTTCGTTTTCTTAAGGCTTTCGCAGGTTTCGCGGGCTCTGCCTATGGGACCTTGGTCCAATACGTTCGCGTGGCGTCCCATGGGCCTCCGGTCGACGCAGCAACACGATTACGATCTCTTGGCCAGATTCAGCGCGTCATGGACAGCGGCGAGAAATTTTTCGTCGTTAAACGGCTTAATGAAAAGGGCAACTATGCCGATTTGCATCGCGGTGATGCGCACGGCGCTATCTTCGCGTCCTGTGATCACGATCACATGGGTCTGCGGCGATATAGCGCATAGCCGCGCCAGGACTTCCAAGCCGGTCATTTCTTTCATCCAAATATCGAGCACGACGAGCGGCACTTCGTGTGACGCAACATAGGCGATGAAATCCTCGCCTTTATTAAACGGACGCACGGCGAATCCATCTGAGGACAGTAAACGGCCCATCGCTCTCAGCATCATGGGATCATCATCCACCACGCAAACAACCTCCGCGGAAGGCTCTTCAGCGGGCGTCATGCGCATTTGCGCGATCGCCCCATCTTGAATCTGGGAGGTAGCAATCATGCCACACATTAGTCCCGAAAGTTCGGCAGGGTAGTGGGACCTTAGTCTAATGGACCTTAGTCTTACGCGCGGTGGCGGGCCGGCGAGACGCCGGCGCGCTGCGAAATGCGAACCAAATCAGCCACCGAGGTGACACCGAGTTTTTGCATGACGCGTCCGCGATGAACTTTGATCGTCTTCTCGGCCGTGTGCAGTTCCGCCGCAATCTGTTTGTTCAACAGGCCCATAACGACGAAACGCAGGACTTCAAACTCACGCGGGGTCAATTTCTCGATACGTCTACGCGCTTCCCGGCTTTCCCCGCGTCTGCGCAATTGTTCCTCAGCACGTTCCAAAGCACGCTTGACCGCTAGGATCAGTTCCTCGTCGTCAAAAGGCTTCGTCAGAAAATCAACGGCGCCCATTTTCATCGCCCGAGTGGCGGTCGGCACGTCGCCATGGCCGCTAAGGAAAACAATCTGCTCGCAAGCGCCTCGCTTTTCGAGCGCTTCTTGTAACCCCGGACCCTTCAATCCGGGCATGCGGACATCGAGAAGAACGCAGATCGGGCCTTTGAAGATTTCTCGCGCCAGATAGTCTTCGGCTGAAGAAAATGTCTCCGCCGCATACCCAGCGGACTTAAGTAGACGCCCTAAACCGCGACGCACCGACTGATCATCGTCCACCACGCAAACAAGCTCTGTCGCTCCGCTGGCGCGATCTCTCGCTTTTGGGATTTGGTTGGAGCGGGACGACATCCCACCGTCCCGAGGTTGGGCAATTGCTCTCATAATCGAAGGGGAGTTACTATTGCTGAAAACGCTCGATCAAACGAATTTACGCAGTGCCCTTCTATTGCCTTAACTAATCAAAAGTGCGATTGGCACAAACGAGATCCTAAGCGCAAGCGCATATGTTCCCACCGTCGTAGCCTTCATCATTGCCAATTCAGCAAGGGCGTTCCCCCTGCCGCGCCAAAAGCCATTAATGCGAAGAGTAAATGGGTGATTTGCGAACTTCCGTCGAAGCAAATCTTCAGATAGATCAGCGCCAGTGTCGCACACGCGGCAGCTGCCATCGACCAGGCGATAGTAATCCAACTCCATCTGGTTCTGAACTCGGAGGAAAGTTGCTTGCGAAACAACGCCTCCGGCTGAATTGCCACAGTCCAACAGAGAAGCTCCATATCTTCGATTAGCAAGGTCCAAGTTCCTGCGAGTTCCATCACCTCATTACGTTATCGCAAAATTGACTTAAGCGTCGTTATACACCGTCCAGCCCATCGCGAAAAGCCTTCTATTTCAGTAGGGAAATCTTGTAACACGTTCGTAACAATTGAAGCGGGTCTCAGTGAGCGATAATCTCACGCCTCAGCAGAAGGCGAAAGTTCCCCCCATCTCGCGAAGCGATTCAGAATAACAATTTCTCGAATCTTCAGAAGATACAACAAACTAGGTCGGTGCATCAGCAGACCGTTTCGTGCCCGTCAGGGACTGGTGCTACGAAAAGAGAGCGGGATCGAGAGCGCCAAAGCATTCGCAAATCTGCCGATTCAACGTATATTTGTTGTTCGCTTTTATGAAGGAATTGAACACAGAGAACCTGCATATCACCGTGGGCGATCAGGAGATTGTTCGCGGATTGACTCTTCGCGTGCCGCGGGGTGAAGTGCACGCGCTCATGGGCCCAAATGGCTCAGGCAAAAGCACACTCGCCAAAGTCTTGGCCGGTCACCCCGATTATCATGTCATCGCCGGCAAGGTATTGATGGACGGAGAGAATCTGCTCGAACTGGAGCCCGATGAGCGGGCGCGACGCGGTCTGTTTCTGGCTTTCCAGTATCCCAGCGAAATCCCGGGGGTCACAATTGCGAATTTTCTACGTGCAGCGTTGCAATCGCGTCTGCCCGAGGGTGAAGAGCTCGAAGCCACCGACTATTACGCGAAGCTTTATGAAAAAATGGAACTGCTCGGCATGGATCGGTCGTTTACGTCCCGGGCAGTCAACGAAGGATTTTCCGGCGGCGAAAAGAAGCGCGCCGAGATTCTGCAATTAGCGATGCTCGAGCCCAGATATGCTGTTCTCGATGAAACCGATAGCGGCCTGGACATCGACGCGCTCAAGACCGTTGCGCATGGAGTAAACTCATTGCGCGGACCTGATCTTGGCATATTGTTAATCACGCACTATCAGCGCCTCCTGAATTACATCGTTCCCGACTACGTCCATGTGATGGTGGCTGGGCGAATCGTTAGGAGCGGGCGGAAAGAGCTCGCTCTTGAGCTCGAGGAGAGAGGTTACGATTGGGCGCGCGAAGGGGCGATTGAACCAGCGTTTAGGTAAACAGGGCAAAATTCACAATGAAAACCGAAACTTCAGCAGTCAATATCAACCGAAGCATCGGGGACTTCTCTTATCCGGAAGTTCACGTGCGCGATGCTGGCGCCGGCCTGAGCGAACGAACCGTTCGCTACATTTCGGATGTCAAAGAGGATCCAGATTGGGTGCGCGAATTCCGGCTCCGGGGTCTCAAGACGTTTTTGGAAAAACCGCTCCCCACGCATTGGGCGAGCAAGGACCTCGAAGCGATCGATTTCGATAAAATCCGTTACTATCTGTCTCCCGGGACCGAGGCGAAACGCAGCTGGGATGAAGTACCGGACGACATTAAGCGCACATTCGAACGTCTTGGCATTCCCGAGCAGGAACGCAAATTTCTTGCCGGGGTAGAAGCCCAGTTCGACAGCGAGGCCGTCTATTCGAACATCAAGAAAGCGGTGGGCGAACAAGGCGTCATTTTCGTTGGCTCGACCGAAGGGCTGAAACATTATCCGGAAATTTTCCGGAAATGGTTCGGCAAAGTCATCCCGATCGCGGACAACAAATTCAGCGCGCTGAATTCCGCCGTGTTCAGTGGCGGCTCATTCATTTACGTCCCGCCCGGCGTGAAAGTGAAACACCCGCTGCAGGCTTACTTCCGTATCAACGCCGAAAACTTCGGTCAATTCGAGCGCACCCTCATTATTGCAGACGAAGGGTCGGAAGTGACTTACATGGAGGGCTGCACGGCGCCGAAGTTCAACACTCCGACACTTCACAGCGCTGTCGTAGAGCTGGTGGCTCTAAAAGGAGCAAAGATTCAGTACATCACGGTGCAGAACTGGGCTTCCAACGTTTTCAATCTCGTCACAAAACGCGGTCTTGCGCAGGAAAACGCCGAGGTGAAATGGATCGATTGCAACATCGGCTCGCGCCTCACCATGAAATATCCCAGCGTGATCATGAAAGGTCGCAAAGCGCGCGGCGAAGTCCTCTCCATCGCTCTCGCCAACGACGGCCAGCATCAGGACACGGGCGCGAAGATGATTCACGCTGCCGATGAAACAACCAGTAACATTGTCTCCAAATCGATCTCCATCGGCAAGGGCCGCGCCACTTACCGCGGCCTGGTCCACGTGCCCAAGCACCTTAAGAATTGCAAAAACAACACCGAGTGCGATGCCCTGCTCATCAACGCGACTTCGCGCACCGACACCTATCCGACTATCACCGTGCGCGGCACTGGCAATGCCGTTCAGCACGAAGCCAGCGTCAGCCAGGTGAGCGCGGAGCAAATTTTCTACATGCAACAGCGCGGTCTTAGCGAGGCGCAGGCGATGAGTCTGAGCGTTAACGGTTTCGTCAACGATCTCGTCCGCCAATTCCCCATGGAATACAGCGTCGAGCTAAAGCGGCTGATCGAGCTGGAGATGGAAGGCTCGGTCGGATAGTTTTCCGCCCTCCACAATTTCCTGTAGCGGCGGTCTCTGACCACCCTTCTGATTCTAAGGCAACACCAAAGATGTCTTCAGTCGCTAATCACGAAGTCGCGAAATCGGAATCGATTCTTTCCGGCCGGAGCGAGTTGCGCGATTTTCCCGATTGGTTTCGTGATCAGCAGCGCGCGGCCTGGGAACAATTTGAGACGTTGCCGAATCCGACGCGAAAAGATCAGGCTTGGCGATTTGCCAATGTCGGTCTTCTTGATCTGACGCCCTTCAAAATCAGTGGGGCGCTTTCTGAAGACGACCGCAAGAATGTTCTGAAGTATTCCCACGGTCTCGAGCAACACGCGGGGCGAATGGTTTTCGCGAACGATCAGCTGATCGAGCGCGATGTCGTCTCCGAAGACCTGAAGAAACGCGGTGTGATTTTCCAGCCGCTCGAACGCGCAATGGTCGAGCACGCCGGCCTTTTCCAAAAATATTTCATGTCCACCGAAGCGAAGCTTGGCTCGGCGAAGTTCGCCGCCTTGCATCGAGCGCTCGTTTCATCGGGAACATTTCTCTTCGTGCCGCGCGGCGTGGAGATCGAACAACCCATCGAGATCTTCCACTGGTTGCGACATGACAACATGTCGATCTTCCCGCACCTACTCCTGGTCACTGATGAACTGGCGAAGGTCACGGTCATCGAGCACTTCCGCTCGTGTAACCGGACCGCCCCGGGCTTCGCTTGTGGCGTGAACGACCTTATCGCTGGACCCGGCGCGAAGGTGACCTACGTATGCGCCCAAAACTGGGGAGAGAATGTCGTCGCGCTGCAAATGAACTCGACAACTGTCGATCATGATGCTTCGGCCATGAGCTTGAATCTGCATCTCGGCTCGCGGTATTCGCGTTTTGAAAGTTTGAGTCGGCTGGTTGGCGAAGGCGGGCGTAGCGATCTGCTGGCGGTCGCCGTGGCCAAACACCAGCAGGAGTTCGACGCCCGCACACTGCAGGACCACGTCTCGCCACACACAGCAAGCGATCTCCTTTACAAAAACGCATTGGACGATCGCGCCCGAACCATCTTCGGCGGACTCATTCGCGTCGAGCCGCACGCGCATTTCACCGACGCCTATCAAAAAGTTCGCAATCTACTTCTGAGTGATGACGCCGAAGCCAATTCAATGCCCGGCCTCGAAATTCTCGCCGACAACGTCCGTTGCACCCACGGCGCAACGTCCGGCCAGATCGATGAGGATGAACTGTTTTATCTGCGCACCCGCGGCATTCCGACAAAAGTCGCCCAGCGTCTCCTCGTCACCGGCTTCCTCGATGAAGTAATACAGCGTCTCAATCACCCCACGATCGCTGAGCATTTGCAGCGGTTAATCGAAGAGAAATTCGCGATGTAAAGCCTGAGGAGCGCCCCCGCCAATCCAGATTCGTCGCTCACTTCGCGGGTGTCTGATCCGTATTCAGCTCGAAATTGATTTTTACGTCATAGTGATCGCCAGAGGCGAGTCCAGCTGGCGGCGGGTCAACTTCGCTTACTCGCTTTCCAATCGTCGCTACCGACTCATTGACCACGACATTTTCTGACGGCTTGACGATCTCGAATTTAGAAACGCGCCCATCTTTCTCAATGCGAACTTTAACGAGAGTCGAAATTTTGCTGCCGGAAGGGACGTTGGTTGTTGGCTGGATCCAGGCGCTGTAAAAGCGATCATGAAGCATGTGGCCGTACCAACCAAATTCAGACCCGCTGGTTCCGCCGCCGGCATTGCCACCTTTCCCCGCTGAACTTGTTTTCCCACTGCCGGTCTGAGACGCAGTTCCGGTTTTTGCCGTAAGGCTTTTCTCATTTTTCGCTGGCTTCTCACTGGATTTCGCCGGGCTCGGCCTGGCTTTGGCCGGCGATTTCGGCGAAGCCTTCGCCACCAGCGTTTTCTTGGGAGTTGGTTTCGGGAGTGGTTTTGCCGTCGCCTTCGGTTTCGGTGTGGGACTTGCCGTCGGTTTTGGCGAGGGCGTCGCTCGTGGCGTCGGGTTCGGCGTTGGCGATGGCAATTCGATTTCGCTTTTCGCCGTCGTTACGACAGGTTTTTCTTCTTGTGGTTCGTCATCTTTCGCCGGTTTGGGTTCGACCGGAGGAATTGTCCGCGTTGCCGGCGGCGATAGCTCGTTTTCTGGTTCGCCAGCCGCGAGATTTTCAGCGCTACCTAACCAAACGATGCTCTCCGGATTCGATGACGCCCTCGCTGCCAGAGTCCAGCGAACAAGTCCCGCAATCAGCGCAACGTGCGCGAGAGCAATCAGGACAACGTTTCGCCAAAATCGGCCGCTTGCCACGGCCGCCCGGTCGCGAAAACTTTCGGAGTAGCCACGCGAAGGTGGGTTCTTCGCCATTTATTTTGATTCAGCTCTTGTGGCAATGCCGACTTTGGTGATTCCCGCCCGTTGCAACGCGTCCATCAGGCCGATCAATTTTTGCACGGGCAAATCGCGATCCGGTCGAATCACGATGGCCAGATCTGGATTCGCTGCCTTTAGATCAGTCAATTGCGCAGTGAGCGTTCGCAAGTCCACGACTTGATTGTTAAACCGAATCGTGTCGGTGCGGTCGATCGACACGGTTTGGACCTGCGACCTATTGATCGGCGGGTTCTTCGCGCCGCTGGATGGGATCACCACGTTCTTGCTGCTTTCGAGCAATGGCGTTGTGATCATGAAAATGATGAGCAACACAAACGCCAGATCGAGTAGCGGGGTGATATTGATCTCGCTCAGCGTGGAGAGACTCTGGCGTTGTGAGTAACGTCGCATGTGCGGTTACAACGTTAAAAGAGTTACATAGTTACAAAGGCCACGTAGTGTGCACCGATTCACGGTTGTAACGATGCAACGTTTGTAACTTCGCAACTGCTTCATCTCCTAAAGGCCGATTCACCCGCCTGCGCTGAGGCTACGGCAGACTGGCGCGAGCCGTGATCGACATACTTATGCTCGAACTCGGACGCGAGCTCGGCGGCAAAGTTGTCCATTTCCACGATGATCCCGCGAATGCTGGTGACGAGAAAGTTGTAACCGAACATCGCCGGAATAGCGACACACAGCGCGGTAACCGTGGTGATTAGCGCACCGGATACGCCGGGCGCCATCGCGACAAGGTTGGGCGAACCGGCTTCGGCTACGCCCGTGAACGCATCCATTACGCCCCAAACTGTGCCGAGCAATCCAAGAAACGGCGAACCGCTCACTGCGGTGGCGAGCAAAATCATTTGAGATTCGAGTGAAAGCGCTGTTTCGCCGACAGCGCGCTCCATTGCAGCGTTCACCGCACCCATTTGGGCCGGCGAAATTTTGTCCGCGATTTCGAGTCGGGCACGAAACGTATCATCCACTTCGGGCGATCCGAGCAGGTGAAACGTCATCTCCTGGCAACCCGCGCGATACACGTTAAAAACCGGCGATCCCGGGAAACGTGCGTTCTTCTCAAAGAGACGCAGCGGCTGTCGATCCTGGCGAAAGGCGGCCAGAAAACGCGCGTTCTGTTTTCGGGCGAAGCGGATCACGCGCAATTTCGTGATCATGATTGACCAAACGAAGATGGATACGACGGCTAGAAGAGACAGGACGATTTTTCCTGCGATCGTCGCGTGATCGAACGCAAAGATGAGACCGCCGCCGGCTGCTACGATTTCCGGAACGAGCATTCCCGTTTCACCGGCATAAGTAATAGCGCCGTTTTGCGGAAACGCTACTTGTCATTTCGACTAAGCGCATCGGAGTGAGAACGGAGCGGTTGGAATCCGCGACACAACGGCAGGCTAATAGTTGAGCGGACGGAAGTGATAATCCAGCGATGTTTCGACTTCGCTCGACGTGACAAAGCCTACGAGGACATCCGCCTCGGAAAAGTCGGTCGCATTCTTGCCACGACTACAAACGCGATGCCGATGACGATCAAAAAGAACGAAAAGAATTGGCCACGCGTGAAGGCACCAATCAACTCCGCGTCGGGTTCGCGGAAATTTTCAATCACGATGCGAAAGATCGCATAACAAATGAAAAACAGTCCTGTTAACACGCCGTTAGGCTGGCGCGTGCGCGTCCTGAGGACCCACAAAATCGCGAACAAAACGATCCCTTCGAAAAACGCCTCATAAAGCTGCGACGGATGGCGCGGTGAAAGAATTGGGCGCAACTCGGCTGCTACTTGCGGGTGGTTGTTCACCGCATTGACAATTGCGTCCGGCGTTGTGAGTGCCGGATCGATTTGCGCGCATGCCGCCACCGCGCGCTCCGCTTCCTGGGGATGATCGAGCAGTTCCTTTGGAAATTGCATCGCCCAGGGAACGTTCGTGATGCGCCCATACAGTTCGCCGTTGATGAAATTGGCGCAGCGTCCAAAGAACAAGCCAATCGGCGCAGTTACGACCAGATTGTCGCCCAAGTTCGTCCACGAGATTTTGTGCTCGTGCGCGTAGTACAACGTGAAGGCCAACAGGCCAAACATCCCGCCGTGGCTCGACATTCCCCCTTCCCATACGCGCAAAATCGATAACGGCTCACGCAACATTTCCGGTTTGTAGAAGAAAACGTAGCCAAGCCGTCCGCCAATAATTACGCCAAACAGCGCGCAGCCGGTGATAAAGTCGCCAACTCTTTGCGGGAAAAGATCGGCGTACCCGCGTTTGGCCAGCCAAAAAAAAAGGAAATAGCTCGAGATAAATGCGAGCACATAGGCAAGGCCATACCACCGAGGGCCAACATTGTCGTAAATCCGAAAGATAATCGGATCGAGATGGTGCAGATAATAGGCGAGCATTTGCGGCGAGTTTCGCTGTCATTTCCAGCGAAGTCGAGGAATCGCGTTACGAAACTCAGAGATGATTTCATCGGAGTCCTTCGACTCCGCTTCGCGTTGATCAGGATGACAGCGGTGTTTTCGCGCGCGGCATCTTCAACACTTTTCGCAGAAATGGCGCGGTGCGGCTCACCCGATTCCTGGCGACCTGTTCCGGCGTTCCACAGGCCACCACTTCGCCGCCGGCGTCACCTGCTTCCGGTCCAAGATCGACAATGTAATCCGCTTCGGCGATCACACTCAGATTGTGTTCGATCACAATCACGGTGTTCCCTTCGTCCACGAGACGGTGGAGCACGTTAAGGAGCAGCTCGATATCAGCCATGTGCAGGCCGATGGTGGGCTCCTCGAGCAAATACAATGTTGATCCTGGTTTGCGCATTTTTCGAATCCGCTCGTCGGCCGCACGACTGACGCCGCGTTTTAGTTGCGTCACGAGTTTGAGACGTTGCGCTTCGCCGCCGCTTAACGTCGGGCTTGGTTGACCTAGCTTTAGATAGCCAAGTCCCGTATCGACGAGCAGCGAAAGCGGTCGCGCAATCTTCGGATGCGCCGAGAAAAATTGCGCCGCTTCTTCGATGGTCATCTCCATCACATCGCCGATGGATTTTTCGTTATAGAGAACCTCCAGCGTCTGCGGATTGTAACGGCGACCGTGACAGTCCTCACACAGCACATAACTGCACGGTAGAAAATTCATCTCCAGCTTGACCACGCCCTGACCTTTGCATGTCTCGCAACGCCCGCCCTCGGCGTTGAATGAGAATCGGCTGGCAGAATACCCGCGCACGCGCGAGACCGGCAGTTGCGCGTAAAGATTCCGAATTTCGTCGAACACTTTCACGTACGTGCCCGGCGTCGAGCGCGAGGTTTTACCGATGGGTGATTGATCGACTTCGTAAACAGCTTCGATTTCTTGCGCGCCGCTAACGAGGTTAAACAGGTCGCCATTGCCTGCGCGTTTCCTTTGTTTCAGTTGCTCGCGCACTGCAGGCCAAATTGCGTCGTGCATCAATGTGGATTTGCCGCTGCCGGAGATTCCCGTGATCACCGAAAGCCTGCCGACGGGGAAACGAACATCGATGTCTTTCAAGTTGTTCGCGCGCGCACCTGTCACTTCGATCCAGTTCTCGACATCCCGCAGCGATCGACGCGATCCGCGGATCGGATGGCAAAGCGGCGTTTTGAGGCAGCGTGCGGTCTCGGAATTCGGATTCGTTTCGATATCACCCAAGGTTCCGCTGATTACGATTTCGCCGCCGTGGATTCCGGCGCGCGGCCCAAGATCGATGATGTGGTCGGCGTGCCGCATTGTTTCGTCATCGTGCTCGACAACGACGAGCGAATTACCTTTGTTGCGCAGCGCGGTAAGCGTTTCGAGCAGGCGCAAGTTGTCGCGCGGATGCAAACCGATCGTCGGTTCATCCAGCACGTAAAGGACACCCCGCAAATTCGAACCGAGCTGTGCCGCCAGGCGGATTCGCTGCGACTCGCCGCCACTCAACGTTTTCGCGGAACGCCCAAGCGCGAGATAGCCAAGTCCGACCTTTTCCATGAACCGCAATCGCTGCTGAATTTCAGGAATAAGCCCCGCAGCGATCGTTTGATGCGTTCCTCGCAATTTCAATTTCTCGATCATGCGCGCTGCTCGACTGGCAGAGAGATTCGTGAACTGATCGATTGTGTAACCTTGCACGCGCACATGACGCGCCACCGCGTTCAAACGCGAGCCGTGACAACTGGGACATTCGCGCGCTTCGCCTTCCTCAATCCATTCGGACTCGCGCTCGGCGGCAAGCTCGGTCTCCAGAACCGATTCACCATCGCGATTTGCCGATGTTTGCAATTCCTGGTCCCAAATTTCGCCAAACCCGCCGCATTCTTCACACGCGCCGTGAGGCGAATTGAACGAAAACAAACGCGGATCGAGTTCTTCAAAGGCGCGGCCGCATGCAGGGCAGCTCATCTCGGTGCTCATCACGGTAAGGCGATTTTTTGAATCAAGCAGACGCGCCGTGCCGCGCCCGATTTCCAGCGCACGCCGGGCAACGTCGCGCGCGTTCTCGATTCGCCGACTATCGATCACGCCCACCACTACGTCGATGGTGTGCTCTTTGAAACGCTCCAGTTTCCGGAAATGGGAGATGGGGACCAGTCGGCCATCGACGTAGAGCGTGTCGAATCCCTGGCGTTCCGCCCAGCGCGCCACGTCTGTATGAAAGCCTTTGCGCGCTTTTACGAGCGGCGTGACAACCTTGAGCGGCGCGCGGTTTGCAGCAGCCTCGATTTGTTTCACGATCGACGCCACGCTCTGTTTTGCGACAGGTAAGTCGCAGTTCGGACAAAATTGCGTTCCGGTTTTCGCAAACAGGAGCCGAAGGAAATGGTGAACCTCCGTCACCGTTGCGACAGTAGATTTGCCTCCACCGCGCGTGACGCGTTGTTCGATTGCCACGCTCGGCGGCAATCCGCTGACCAGATCGACATCGGGTTTTTCGAGTTGCTCGATGAATTGCCGCGCATACGGCGACATGCTGTCGAGAAACCGACGCTGTCCTTCGGCAAACAAGATATCGAACGCGAGGGTCGATTTGCCGGAGCCGCTTAAACCGGTGATCACCACCAGTTGCTCGCGCGGAATTTCAACGTCGATGTTCTTTAGATTGTGCTCCCGCGCACCGTGGACGTAAATTGCGCCGTTGCGTGCACTTGCACGAAGACGCGGAGCTGTTTCTGCGGCTCGCGCTAACTCAATGTTGTCATCCTGAGCGTACGCGAAGGATCTCTCCAACTCGCGTGAGATTTTGTGAGGTCCTTCGCCGTCTTCGCGCCTCGGAATGACCGCTTTGAGAGATTTCGAAAGAATCCGCGCGAGAAATTTTCCAGTGTGCGAATGCTCGACGCGCGCAAGCTCTTCCGGCGTTCCGGCCGCCACGACTTCGCCGCCCGCATGGCCAGCTTCGGGACCGAGATCGATGATCCGATCCGCGCACTTGATCACTTCCAGGTTGTGCTCGATCACTACGATCGAATGTCCACGATCGACCAGCCGCTGAAATAATTGCAGGAGCATGGCGACGTCATCGAAATGCAAGCCCGTGGTCGGCTCGTCGAAAATAAACAAACTTCCGATTGCGGATTTGCCATCAGTTCGGTGTTCGACATTTCCCTGTTCAGCGAGATGCCCAACCAGCTTTAGTCTTTGCGATTCACCACCGCTGAGTGTGTTGAGCGGTTGACCGAGTCGAAGATAACCAAGTCCGACTTCCTCGAGCACTTTCAGCCCGTCCGCAACCTGTCTGCAGCGCTGCACCCTCACCTGGCGCTGCGCATCCGCCTCTCGCTCGTAGGGAGAGGAATAAGGTGAGGGTCGAGCATTGATTTCTTCCTCGCCGATCTGCGCAAAGAATTGAATCGCTTCGCTGACGGTTAACTCGAGAATGTTGTGAATCGATTTGTCATGCAGGCGTACTTTTAAGACGTGCGGCTGGAAACGTTTGCCTTCGCACTCGGCGCAGCGCACGAAAAGATCGCTCAAAAATTGCATCTCGATCTTTTCGTAACCGGTGCCCGAGCAACGCTCGCATCGCCCGCCGCCAGAGTTGAAGGAAAACGCGCCTGCGGTTAACCCTTGCGCCAACGCTTCCGGTTGTGCCGCAAACAATTCCCGGACGCGATCAAACAAACCGAGATAAAGAATCGGAGTTGACCGCGGGGTGCGCGCCAGCGGCGATTGATCGACCATCACCACGTCTCCGACGCGATGGGCACCGGTGACCGATTTGCATGCGCCGGGCTCCTGATCTGACGATTGGCCCTTTGCACGTAAAAGATTCCGGTAAAGCACATCGTGAATGAGGGTGGACTTACCCGAGCCCGAAACCCCGGTCACGCACGCGAACACGCCAAGCGGCAGATCGACATCGATCTTTTTGAGGTTGTGCTGCCGGGCGCCAACGACCCTGATCGATGAGGTCCCTCTTCGCCGTGATTTCGGAACCGGAATTGATTTTCGCCCACTGAGATAATCGCGTGTGAGCGATGGAGCCGGCGCGCCCTCGCTCCGGGTTTGTGATGTGTTGGGGCGCGAAGGCTCGCCGCCTCCATTTACAAACTGATCCATCGGCCCGCTCCAAACCAATTCGCCGCCGCGTTCGCCGCGGCCCGGCCCGACATCGATCAAGTTATCTGAGGCGCGAATGATTTGTTCCTCGTGCTCGACGACCAGCAGTGTGTTGCCTTTATCGCGCAAGTTGTGCATCACCCGCACCAGTTGCCCGACATCGCGCGGGTGCAATCCGATGCTTGGTTCGTCCATGACAAACAGCGTGTTCACGAGCGATGCGCCAAGGCATGTGGTGAGGTTCACGCGTTGGACTTCGCCGCCGCTCAACGTGCGGGTGGATCGATCGAGCGTCAGATAACCCACCCCGACCTCGCAGAGATAGTTCAGGCGCGCGCAGATTTCGCCACGCAACATCTGAGCGGTTTTGTTACCGGCAGGAATGTCGATTTTGCCGAGAAAATCGTGCGCATCGGAAATCGGAAGCGCCTGAAACTCGGGAAGGGACAAAATAATTTCGGATTTCTGATTTCTGATTTCAGATCTGACGGGGATTTTGTAATTGAGCGTCTCTGGCTGGTAGCGTCCGCCTTTGCAGCTGGGACAGGTGATGTAGGCGCGATAGCGACTGAGCAAAACGCGCACATGCATTTTGTAAGTCTTGCTCTCAAGCCATCGAAAAAAGCCGCGGACGCCGTACCACCGATCGTATTCGTAGTCTTCTTCGGTGTAATCGCCTGATCGCTTTTCGCCTTCGATAACGAAATGCTGGTCAGCCTTGGGCAATTGGTCGAACGGCACATTGATGTCGATGTCCTCGCGCGCGCACGCTCGAAGCAAATCCTTCTGCGATTCGCCAAACTCGGCGCCGCGAAAAACGCGCACCACGCCTTGTTTGATACTTAGCCTGCGGTCTGGAATCGCCTTGTTTAGATCGATCGAAATGGTGCGACCGAAGCCGCGACATTCCGGACACGCCCCGAGCGGGTTATTGAAACTCAAAAGCCCGGGCGTGGGCGCGCGAATGTCCAGGTCACACCAGGCGCAGTGCCAGCCGGTGGAAAAGGGAATTGCGGATTGTGGATTGCGGATTTCGGAGAGATTGGCCATGCCGCTGATGTTCGGATTCTTCCTTTCCGCATTCCGCATTCCGCAATCCGCAATCGGAATGACGTTCACCTTGCCTTTCCCAAAACGGAGCGCGGTTTCGATTGCCTCAACTAATCGCGCGCGATTTTCCTCACTGATCGCGATGCGGTCTTGAATCACCTGCACACGGGCGCCGAGCCGCTTAATCTTTATATCGGCATCCGCGCGCACGATTTCGTTATCGATCCAAACGCGGAGATACCCTTGCTGCTGGAGAAAATCGAAAAATGCACGCGGCGCGGTCTTCGGCGGAACTGCAACCCAAAAGGTGATGAGGACATTCTTTCCGGCGCAGTCATGCAGTATTTGCTCCGCGATCGACTGCGCAGTCTCCGGGCGGATTTCCCGACCACAATTCGGGCAGAATGCTTTCGCGACATGTGGCCAGAGCAACTTCAAATAATCATTGATCTCCGTCATTGTCCCGACCGTCGAACGCGAGGTCTTGACCGGGTTGGATTGCTCGATGGCGATCGCCGGGGGAATGCCTCGAATGTCGTCGACCCGCGGTTTGTCCATGCGGTCGAGGAACTGCCGCATGTATGGGCTGAACGTCTCGACGTAACGGCGCTGGCCTTCGGCGTAAATCGTCTCGAAGGCCAGGCTCGATTTTCCAGAGCCACTCGGCCCCGTGATAACCGTCAATTTTCCGAGCGGAAGATCAACGTCGATCCCTTTGAGATTGTTTTGGCGCGCCCCGCGAATTTCCACGTAATCATTCTGCGGTGTCGCGATAATGCGTTCCTCTTTCCCGATCGTTGAACCCACCGGAAATATTCGCCGCCAGTCAAGCGGTTCGCAAATTCTGGAGCCGTGGCACAGGCATCTTGCCTGTGTGGAAACCGGGCGTCCCGCCTGGTAAATCGAATCGGCAGGCAAGATGCCTGCGCTCTATTCGTTAAATCGTGCGGCGAGTTGTTTGTTTTGTTGCAACAATTCCTCCGGCACCACGCCGCCTAACGAATCGAAAAACTTTTTGTGCTCAATCAATTCTTTTTGCCATTGCTCGTGATCAATCTCGAGCAGCTCGTCGATGCATTTGTGATCAAGCTCGAGGCCGGCGAGATCGATGTCGTGAATGCCAGGCAACCAGCCGATGGGCGATTTGAGCGCGCCGCCAGTCTCTTCGCAGCGGTCAATAATCCATTTGAGCACGCGCATGTTTTCACCAAATCCGGGCCACAAGAATTTTCTGTCTGCGCCTTTGCGAAACCAGTTCACGCCAAAAATACGCGGCGGACTGGTTAGGCGTTTTCCAATATCGAGCCAATGCTGGAAATAATCGCCGATGTTGTATCCACAGAACGGCAGCATCGCCATCGGATCGCGGCGGACTTTCCCGACGGCACCGGTGGCGGCCGCCGTTGTCTCTGAGGCCATGGTCGCCCCGAGATAAACACCGTGGTTCCAATCGAAGGCCTCATAAACCAACGGCACCGTATCGCTTCGGCGTCCGCCAAAAATGATCGCGCTGATCGGCACGCCTTCGCCTTTCTCGACATCAGGATCCAGCGCCGGATTGTTGCGCATTGGCGTAGTGAACCGGCTATTCGGATGCGCAGCTTTTTCCTTTGAGTCCGGCGTCCAGTCATTTCCGCGCCAATCGATCGCGTGCGCCGGTGGTGGACCGTCTTTTCCCTCCCACCAGACGTCTCCGTCATCCGTGAGCGCGACATTGGTGTAAAGCGTGTTGTGCGCAATCGATCGCATCGCGTTTGGATTTGATTGGTAGCTCGTGCCGGGCACGACTCCGAAATAACCGTTCTCCGGATTGATCGCATACAGCCGGCCATCGCGAATTTGCATCCAGGCGATGTCGTCACCGACGGTCGTCACCTTCCAGCCTTTGAAATGCGCCGGTGGAATCAGCATGGCAAAATTGGTTTTGCCGCACGCGCTGGGGAATGCAGCGGCGACGTAGTGCTTTTTTCCATCGGGCGATTCGACGCCGAGGATCAACATGTGCTCGGCGAGCCAGCCTTGTCTGCGCGCCAGATACGAGCCGATCCGTAACGCAAGACACTTTTTACTCAGCAAAACGTTGCCGCCGTAACCGGAGCCGACGGAAATAATCGCGTTGTCCTGTGGAAAATGGCAGATGGAGCGGCGCTCAGGACTAACGTCCAGCAACGAATGCACACCGCGGTTCCACTCCGCATTTGGGTCCTTGCCAAGGCGTTTTACGGCCACCTCGCCCATGCGCGTCATGATCCGCATGTTTAGCACGACATACTTTGAATCGGTGATCTCGAACCCGACCTTGGTCAGCGGGGAATCCGGCGGACCCATGATGTAAGGCACCACGAACATCGTGCGCCCGCGCATCGCGCCTTTCAAAAGACCGCGAAGTCTCGTGTACGTTTCTCCCGGCTCAGACCAATTGTTGGTTGGACCGGCTTCCTGTTTTGTCGGCGTGCAAACGAACGTGAATTGCTCGACTCGCGCCACGTCATTTGGATCTGAGCGGTGCAAATGCGAGCGCGGAACTTTCTTTTCGTTTAGTTTAATCAGAACATTTTGTTTGAGCGATTCAGCAATCAGGAACTCGTTTTCCCGCTCCGAGCCATCGCACCAGAAAATATTTTCTGGCTGCGTGAGCGTGGCGATCTCGTGCACCCAATCGAGCACGGCTTGATTCGCCGGCCTTGCGTCACCGATCCCAGCTGGCGGGAATATGGCTGGTGCGACACTTTTCATAAAAGAAGAATTTCCATCTTAACCACGAACGGACGGGTTCGCCACGTTGAATAGTTGAAACGGTTGAAGCGTTTCCCGGTGTAACGATTTAACGAATCACGAATCACGCTTGCGTAGACGCAATGCGCAGCATTAATTGAAAATATGTTCGGGGTCACCACGTCCGATGATTATCGGCCGGTTGCGTGGATGGGTCGCTATCCAGTCGATGTAACCACGATGCTGGTGGGGTTGCACGTTGCGGCGGCGGTTTTCGCGGCGATTCTCGTGGCAGCCGGAGCTGGCTCTGTGTTGACTTGGATGCAGTTCGACAGCGCTGCGATCTGGTATGGCGGTCAGGTTTGGCGTCTTTTCACCTACGGGTTTGTCCATGCGCCCTCAGCTCTGCTGTGGTTCGCCATCGAGATGTACTTGCTGTTTGTATTTGGGCGGGAAGTGGAGCGCTTCGTTGGACGACGTTCTTACGTCGCGCTCTATATCATTTTGCTAATCACGCCTGCGGCGCTGCTCACGATTTGGGGACTCTGGGAGCGGTCTGTCCTCGCTGGTTCGCAGGCGTTGCACTTTGGAATTTTTGTTGCCTTCGCAACGATCTATCCGCGTGCGGAGTTATTCCTGCGAATCATGGCTAAGTGGGTCGCCCTCATCCTTGCAGCCATCTACACGCTTCAACTCCTCGCGTACCATGCCTGGAGCGATCTGGTCGTCGTCTGGACAAGTATTGGCGTGGCGTTCCTGTTCATCGAATGGAGTGGCGCCGGGCCAGAGCTTGCCTGGTGGAGCGCCTTGAAAACGCGCTTCGGTCCCAGGCCGCAGTATCGCGTTGTCCCGAAAATGCGGCCGACACGTCCTGCGGATCCGGACGATGTTTATGCCTCGATCGATCCTATTCTCGATAAGATTTCAAAATCTGGGATGGGAAGCTTGACAGCGAGCGAGCGGCGACAATTGAATCGCGAGCGCGAGCGATTGCTAAAAAAATCCGAGTGATGCTGCAGTGGCAGCCGTGTCGGCGGCGCCTCCTCTTGAATTGCAGGCGGCACACCTGCCTCTACAGCTTTTCGGTTTTCAGGTTAGCCGCGATTCGATCAGCTCGCACAAAACGTGGAGCAGAAGCTGGTGCGCTTCCTGAATTCGCGCAGTCGAATCGCTTTTGACCAAAAGATCGACATCGGCCATGCCGATAGTCGATCCGCCGTCCCGCCCTAGAAGCGCGATCGTTTTTAGTTTGCGCGCTTTCGCTTCCTCCAACGCACGGGCAACATTTTTCGATTTGCCGGAGGTCGTGAGGCAAATGAGCACATCTCCTGGCTGGTCGAACGCCGCAACCTGACGTGCGAAAATTTCACTGAAGCCGTAATCGTTTGCGGCCGCAGTGAGAAGTCCGCCATCGCTCGCGAGGCAAATCGCCGGCTGCGCCCGGCGGTCCTTCGCGAAACGCACTACGAGCTCGGTCGCAAAATGCGCGGCATCAGCCGCACTCCCGCCATTTCCACAAACGAGCAACTTGTTTCCCGCCCGCAGACATTCTTCGATCAGATCGGCGGCCTTTCGAACCTGCGCATCAAGATCGGCAAGCGATTGCAGCGTCTTGGTTGCGCCTGCAATCGCGTCGCAAAGTTGGGGGAGAAGAGACATTTCGCGTTGGGCTCGCTTGGAGCGAATGGTTGTTGATACAGCTTTTCAGCTATTGAAGCAAAGCGAAGGAACGCAGTTTATGATCCAATAGTTCTCCGTTGCTTTGCCCGCGAAGTAGCATTTGGTCTTGTAAGAGACATTTGTCTTCGATAAAAAGCGACCAACTTCCGCCTGCCGAATTCGGAGAATACTTATGCGTCCGCGAAATGTCGCTTGTTGGCATTCGGCTCGATTTGCATGGCGTCCCCTGCTCGCCGTTTTTGTACCGGCTCTCATCGCCGGGTGCGCGATTTCGTTAGTCGCTCCGTACGATGAAGCGATCGACAAGCAGCTCACCGAACTCCACCTCCGGACGCGTGTCTTTCTGGCGAAAATGAGTGCCACACGGGGGGCTTATGGTAACAATATCGCGTTCTATCGAGAAGCGCATGCATCCGTTGCTGTGCTTCTCTCTCGAGCAAAGCTGTACGGGGACAAAAATAAGGGGACCGTCGATAACCTGAACCGATTGGACGCTGCTTTCACCGACTTGGAGGAAGCCCACCGAGCCGGGCCTTTGGTCGGTCCCGCATATGCCAATACGATGGATGTTCACTTTGAATCGCTTCTGCAAATAGAACTTCATAAAAAATTCAGCAGCGGGGTCGCTGCGCCAAAGACGTAATCCATGGAAGAATTTGACGTTAAGACTGTCGGCACGGCTGCGTTCGAAGCAGCGGCTGCCGCTCTGAAAGTGCATATTGACAAGGCGCACCCGTTCCTCCAGGCCGAAGCAAAGAAAATGGCAGAAACGGGTCTCCAGATTGCGGATGGATATACCAAGGGCGAAATTAATGATGCTCAGGCGAAGATCCTTCTCAGGATGCAGAGCAACGCCTCACAATCGGTCCTGACCGCCGTCCGAACCATCGGAATGATCGCGGCGCAGGACGCAATCAACGCCGCCATCGGCGTCGTCCGCGAAGCCGTGAACAAGGCCGTCGGCATCGCGTTGTTATGATGTAAACGGCAAACGAAATCGATGCTAAACACGATCGATACCGTCATCGCGTTTGCCGTGATCATGACTGTGCTGAGCCTGCTCATCACCATTATCGTCCAGATGATCTCGGCGGCGTTTTCGTTGCGTGGAAAAAATCTGGCCAATGCGCTCGCACTCACGTTTCAAACAATCGACCCCAAGATTGGCGACGATGCCCATTCGCTGGCCGCCCAAATTTTGCGCGATCCGATTTTCAGCGACTCGATCTGGCGGAAAAAATCCCGCCCAGTTCTCGATGCCGCCGCGCAAGGTTTTATTGACGCGGAAAGAAACCTCAGGGATGCCCGGGCTAAAAAAGGCGACGATCCGGGCAGGTCCCAGGCAATCGCGGATGCGCAGGAAGCGGTGGCGCGGGCGAGGAACAACGTGACGGTGCCGGCCGTGAAGCCGAATCGCATGAAGCAGTGGGGATTTTGGACATGGCCTTGGGGTGGAGGAACGCAGCTCGGCAGCGCGATCCGCCCTGGCGAAATCTATCGCGTTCTGCATGAACTAAGGGAGATGAGCGAGACCGAGGCGGCGTTGCGCGATATTCCTCCCGAGCTAGTGAACAAGGCGCGGGGACTCATCGCCGTACTGCGTCGCTGGGACCAACCTACCATCGAATCGCAGGGGAAACTTGCCGTCATCGCGCAGGTCTCGCAGGTCTTCGGCTCTCCGGGACAAAAGGAAGCGGTTCTGGAGGCGCTGGCCAACTTCGGCGCGACTGTCGAACGGGCTACTACGCAAGCGTACGACCGATTTCAGCGATGGTTCGGCAGCGCCCAGGACCGGGCGGAGCAATGGTTTCAAATGCACGTGCGCATTGTGACGATCGTTATGGCGGTACTGGCGGCCTTCCTTTTGCAGCTCGATACCGTGGACATTTATCGCCAGTTGCAATCTCAGCCGAAACTTGTCGAAGCGCTGGCCAAGTCAGCGCCAGAAATCTTGAAACAGGGAGGAAATGTCATTGATCCGGGTAACACCCCGGCCCACGAGAGTTATCTTCTCTGGCTCAAGAAACATCCGCAGTTTCCCCTCGAAAAATTTCCGCTAACCGGCACGTCCGATAGTTATAACGAGGCGATCGCGGCACGGTTGCAGGAAGAAGTGGCGAAAGGCTCGATCAAGTCTGAGGAAGCCGCTTCGTTGTTGGCGGATTACGACGCGCTAAAAAACGAAGGCACCGAGAAGTTTTTGAAAAACAGTGGCGAAACTGCTCGCACCTTGCAGGGCACATTAACCAACGCGCAGTTCGACGTTGTGCCCGGATCCTTCTTGGGGCGCTGGGACAATCGAGACCGAGGAAGCGGATTTTGGGCTCGCCTTGCTCAATTCTGGCCGCATCTGTTTGGCGTGCTTCTCACCGCGGGATTGCTTACTCTCGGCGCACCTTTTTGGTTTAATCTGCTCAAGAATCTGACGAGTCTCCGTCCTGCGCTGGCGACTCTCATCGAGAAACGGCCCACCAGCGCCCCGGCGCTGCCCCCCGCTCCGGACAAACCGGCTTCGACCAGCTAGCCTCGACATTTTTGCGATGAAAACACGGGGAGCACTGGGGTGGTTCAAAACAAGCTTTAATAAACAACTCGAAGATGCCGTCGTGCACACGCCATTCAGCGTGGATATGTTGACGGCCATCGCCTACCAGGAAAGCGGCGAAGTTTGGCCGGTGCTCGTGGACAAACGATTAAGTATTCCGAAAATTCTAGAACTTTGTGTCGGCGATACCATCGACAAGGCCGGACGGAATTTCCCAGAAGATCGACGGAAAATCCGGGCACATCGTGGCCGTAGCTCCGGAGACCGATGATGAGAAAGCAAAGCGAGACAGCGATGGGTTAGTGACCAGCCCGCTGCAAAGCCAGGCAGGCGTGACGAATTTTCGTTATCGCGCGGGGCCGATCCGGTGGTGGAAAGGCGATCAGTTTGCCGACAGCGCGTTTTGGATCCACGCCTAAGGAATGGTCGGTTGAATCCCGCGACACCTCTTTCGTCGCAAGATTGCACTGTTTCCAGATCAGTTGCGCATAGCTCATTTAATAGAAGACGCCATTCGGAGTAAATTGAATGGGAATCTCAGCGGTGGTCACACTTCTTGGCCTGAAACGCAATTGCCGAAAAGCTCGCACGGCTGCATTATCGAGAATTTCATGTCCTGTGCTTTTCAACATCGACGCTGCTGCGACGTAGCCAGTCGACGGGTCGATTTTCAGTAAGACTACCCCTTTGCCCGTCAAACCTTTGGCGCGCGCCTCGCGTGGATACTCCGGTTTCAGGCCGTACATTGCCCCTCCTCCGGGTACCAACTGTATACGTCGCATGCCAAACAGTACTGGAATCCTGACCACAGACACCGTTCTCGGCTTGAAGCGCCATTGCCGAAAAGCTTTGACCGCTTCATTGTCGAGAATTTGGTGTCCGGTGCTTTCCAGCATTCGTGCCGATGTGACATATCCCGTCCATGGCCTGACTCCACGGGCACAACAATGCACGTTTACGAGCTCCGAGGGACGCAGCGACACGCTCCGCTAGCCCCGAAAAACTTTCGGGGCTGGTGCATTGGTTCGTCAGCTAAACGACCTGGCTTAAAGTGTCGCTGCGATCAACTTCAAGTTCTCAGTCGCGGCCTTACTCTCACTGGTTCCCGGCAGGACTTGCTCCACGAACCAAGCACAGTCCGGACGCCCGTTCGCGTAAAACATTGTCGCCTTATCGGTTTGAATGCTCTTCAGG
>WNFS01002186.1_pt1 | contig 24060 bp, 14 predicted proteins | sample 5400141 | NCBI WGS metagenome assembly WNFS01 (sample SAMN13153358, study PRJNA577476) | soil metagenome | isolation source: 60 cm saprolite under Madrone tree | place: USA:California | collected 2016-06-14
CACGGTCGTAGAGTTTGGAAAGCTCGCCAACGCAGCGGCGAACGCTCGCACCTATGGACAGGGACCACAGGATGCCCCGCTGACGAAGTTGAATACTTCGGCCGTGGCCTGCGGCCTTAAAGTTGTTAATGTCCCACTCAGAAGCTCCCGCAAAGAAAAAAAGCTCATCGAAGTCACGCTGACGCGCTAGTTCTGCTTCGCGCTGTGGCAAGTTCGTGTTCTGAGCTAACTCGCGAGGGGGGAGAGATCGCAGAGACACAACCGAGACCCCCGTTTCGGAAGCCAGAGTCTCCAAAGCTTCCGAAGCTGCGGGCTGCTGTTCGCCGATTGGCAGGCAAGTGAAGCGGCCCAGTCGGACGGTGGGTATTCCTCGCGGCTGGGAAGGGGAGGATTGTGGCCGGAGGTGAAAATAATCTTCGGGAAGAAAAACCCCGCAGCCATCTTCGGCGATAAACGGATGTGTGTGAGCTAGTTTGCGGCGTGGTTCATCCATCTGAAGGCGGGTTCTGCTGGTGAGCCAGACGGCGGGAATGCCGCGGTGATCGAGGGCGGCGGTGAATTCGTCGAGTCCTGGGACGCTCTTCCCATGGGCGGGAATCAGGTCGTCGACGGCGATGTAAAGGATGAAAGACGTTTGATGCAAGCTGTTCTCCGCTTGGCGCGCTTCCATCTTAGCGGAGATTGACGGGAAACCGGACAATGTCGTCAAAAGAAGCCGCAAATAGGGGCTGCGGCAACGAGCGAAAAAAAGCGGGCAGGAATTCCTGCCCGCTTCGGCTGCCTCGACGGCCAAAATGGCCGAGGGTTGCTGTAGGTCTGTCTAGTTTCCGGAAGTGCTGGAATTGCTGGCCTGCTGCGCATTCGCTTTGGGAATACTGACGTAGCCGCTGATCTGGTCCTTGGCGACCTTGTTGATTACGATTTCTTCAGGCAGGCGCGTGCCAGAGGTGTAGAAGAAGATGGGCTCGTTGAGGGCGCGGTTCTTCTTCTCGAAGCGCTTGTCCTCGACGACCATGGTGATGTTTACTTGGTTCTTCTTCTGGTTGATGCCCTTGAGCTCGACCGTAACGTTTCCAACCTTCTGGGGCTTGTTCTTGCCAGCGATGGTGAATTCGACGTAGTCGCGCTCGCCCAGGCGGCGGAGCTGATCGATTTCATCATGATTGCGGGCGATGAGTGTGCCCATCTCGCTCTTGGCCATCTTCAGGTCTTCTTTGGTGGAATTGAGGTCGGTGCTGACCGCCGTGACCTTGGTGTCCACGTTCTGGACATCCTGTGTGCCCGCCTTGGTTGCCAGTTCCGTGTGGACGGAGGTGTCAAGCGCACTAATCTTTAGAGTGGCCTCGTCATTCAGCTTGGCGGCTTCCTGACGCGCCTTCTTGAGCTGGCCTTGGGTAATCTTGAGTTTGTCAGTGACAACCTTCAGGTCACCCTGGAGATCGGCATTGGTCTTCTCGTCCTGAGCGATGCGGTCTTTCAGAGAAGACATGTCTTGCTGTACAGACTGTTCGGCAGTCTTGAGTGCCGTGGTAACGTCTTGCTTAGTGGAGTCAAGCTTGGACGAAGCATTCCAACCGAATCCCAAACCGGCAATCGCGACCAAGCCAAGAACGATGACCGCAGGCAACTGCCAAGATGAACCGTTTCTCGTTTCGATGATGTGTTCCTCTGACATAGTAAAGTCTTTTCTCCTCACCCTAATGTGGGCAAACGATTTAGCTTTTAACCGGCCCGTAACAAGGAAGGAGCAAGTTGCCAGCCAAAAGGCGGCCAGGGAATAAGGGGCGAACATGCCTGTAAGCCGATGAATAAATGCGGGTTGCGGAAGGAGCCGAAATGTGTCCAGGGAGGCAGGTCAGTACTAGTCCTAGCAATCTTTACGCTAGAAACACCCATTTCGGACTTTCTTACGCTTGCGAATGGCTCAGAGGTTATCCACACCGAGAGACTTGAGATCGGACGCTAGATCGGCGGGAGACCGGAACTGAATACCAGACATGCCAAGGCGCCGGGCGGCTTCGACATAGGCTGGAATGTCATCGATGTAAACGGCCTCTCCGGCATGCAACCTGAGTGCGCGAAGGGCTGCGCTATAGATCAAGGGATTGGGCTTACTGGCTCCCACGGAGCAGGAATAGATACGCGTCGGGAAGTAGGCAAAAAAGCTGTAGGTGGCTTCGAGGTGGCGGACATGGATGGGGTCTGTGTTGGAGAGAAGGGCGAGGCGATACCGTTCGGATAGCTTTTCAAAAAAGGCGTCTTCGTGAATCGGGGCGGGGTCGAGAGCGCGATTCCAGACTTCGGTGAACTGGTCGAAGGTGAGGTTCCCGCCAAGACGCTTAGTTAAATGAAGATACCAATCGCGCGGGGCCATCCGCCCTTCCTGCCAATCAGGCCAGCTGGGATCCTTCTCTATGGCAGACCAAAACTCGGAGGGCGAGAGAGTGCTCCCTGAGGCGAGACCCTGCATGGCGCGGGCGACATCGACACGGACCAAGACACGGCCGATGTCAAAGATTATGGCGCGGAGTTTGGTCGCAGGCATGAGCTAGGGGGCCTTGCCGTCGGCGACTACAGGTGCGGTAGGAGTATTCGAGGAGCGCCTGGCACGGAGTACGCTGATCACGGCAGGGAGAATCGAAACGACTGCAACCACAGCAATGACATAGTGAATGTACTGGCCGATGTTGGGTATGAAATGCCCAAGCGAGTAGCCGCCCAGGATCATGGTGCTAATCCAGAAAACGCCGCCGATAAAATCGAAGAGAAGATAGCGAAAATACGGCATTTTTGCGGCGCCGGCGACGGGCGGACAGAACGTCCGAACGATTGGGACGAAGCGCGCAAGAATCACGGCCCGGCCGCCGTATTTCTCGTAGAAATCGTGGGCGCGCTGGAGATGGCTGCGGCGAAAGAAGAGGGAATCTTCGCGCCGGTACAGGGCGGCTCCGGCGGAACGGCCAATCCAATAGCCAACCTGGTCACCTGTGATGGCACAAAGCATGACGGGGAGCAGAAGCCACTTGAGAGGAATAACGCCTGCGTAGGAGAAGATTCCGGCCGTAATCAGAAGAGAGTCGCCAGGAAGAAAAAACCCGACGAAGAAGCCGGTTTCGATAAAGACGATGGTGCAAACAAGAGGAGCGCCCCCAGAGCGGATTAGTTCTCGAAGTCCGTCGGGACTATAGAGCGAGTGGAGAAAGTGGAGGATGGATTGGAGCAAGCGGAACGGTTCCTCAAGACGATAATTTGAGCAGCAGGCACTGGGACGAGCGCGCGTGAGCGCAGCGTCGTAAAAGCACCCAATCCAATACGGTAGCAGAAAACGCCGATGTCTTCTCCGCATTCATGCCAGAGAACGATCGAAGCGATAACGGCCGCACTCAAGGCAGCTAGGCGAATCATCGGGATGCCTCCGAGAGCCAGAGATAACTCTGTGCTTCAGCTTCAAGCCGAGCCTTGAATTCGAGATGAGAGTCTTGAGGAGGGTTTAGCATCTTTTGCATGCGGGGGAGAGCGCGACGGGCGGCTGCGGCGCCGGCCTCGATGGCCTCGTCGGCACGGTCGAAATCATCCCAGGAGAGTGACTGGACGTCGGGGCGAAGAACAAGGTCAGCGTGGTGCTCCCATATTTCGAGCTGATGTTTTTGAGCGGCGCTGACGGCGCGGCAGACAACTTGAAAGATGTTGGTTGGAGCACCGCGTTGCCCATCTTCAACGCCAACCGAAACACCAATGACATGCGTGGCGCCGAGCTCGCGGGCGGCACAGGTCGGAACTTGGGCGACGAGACCGCCATCGGCCAGGTAGCGCGTACCAATTTGTACAGGTTCGAACAAGCCCGGGAAAGCGCAGCTGGCGCGGATTGCTTCGCAGAGATTCCCATGCGTAAACACTACGGGTTCTCCATTGGCCAGATCGGTTGCGACAACGGCCATCGGAATCCGAAGATCCTCGAAGCGCCGCGATTCGAAAACTTGCTCGATGAGGTCACCCAGGCGGTGATTGCTGGCTAGCCCCAGGCGGGAAACTCGCCATCTGGCGATGTCGCGGAAACGAAGTGTGCGGCAAGTCGCAATGATGCGCGCCAGAGGCGCACCGCTGGCATAGGCCGCGCCAAGTATGCTGCCAACGCTCGTGCCAGCGATATAAGAAATAGGGATGCGATTCTGCTCGAGAACTTGCAGGACGCCGAGATGAGCGAATCCACGCGCGAACCCTCCGCCTAGAGCCAAGCCTAGACCTGGTCTTTCGGACGAGGGCACTGACCCAACGTTCAGTGAGGAATGGTCGGGACGCGTCATGGCACGAGAATGCCATTTGCATCTTTATTACCCAATGGACCGGGCGTCCTGAAGGAACAGTACGTGCGTACTTCTGCGCCAAATGGGAACAAATTTCCACGGCGAAAAAAGGCAGTACCAACTTACTAGGCTAGTACCCTCTGTGTACCATTGTCCGCGGAGGTGGGCTCAGCGATTCTGTCCCCGTCAGCGAGGCCTGAACATCTACCGGAGGGGGAATGGACAGCGCATACGCAACATGGGTAGGGCAGGCTGTCGTGCTGCAAGTGGCGCTGGGAGATATTAAGGTGCCCCTGCGAGGTACGCTGTTGAAAGATGGCGGTGAAACGGTTCGGATGAGGATTGGCGACGGCTGGGATGTGGACATTTATAAGGCGATGATTCTGGCGGTTGAACAAGATGCTATGGCGTTACTTCCCGCGTGAGGAGGAGTGATGAATAGCCAAGTGCCAAAGTACGTGACGCAAGGACGAGCGGCGCTGCTGCTTGGGATTTCAGAAGACGAGCTGTCGCGCCTTTCGCATGAGTCTGGACTGGGACACAAAGAGTGCGCGGGAGAACAAGAAGAAACGTTTTTCACGTACGAAGAGCTAAGAAAGATTTGCATATTGACCGTGCACCAAGTGAACTAAGAATTTCTCGAGTTTCCTCCGGCCCCCCTCAGCGGTAACCCCACCCGGGTCGCTCCCCCCAGCGACCCGGGTTTTTCTTTTCGCGAAGATCTTCGGTTCTTTCATTCCGTTTTGCGCAGCCCGGTTCTTTTGACTTTGCGTTCGGATACAAGCTCAGAAATCCTTTGACACCGGTCGCTTGCGGAAAGAGACTTAGTCCCGCAAGTTCACGGGGGTGTTAGAAAATGGGCCAGCGGCGATTGCGGGTTGCGGTATCGGTGGCGGTTGCGTTTCTTTTTGTGAGCATAACGCTGAGTTACGCGGTTCGTAGAGGGCGCGCTGCGGACGACGACAAATATGATGTCGTCATTGCGAACGGCCGCGTGATGGATCCTGAGTCCGGATTGGACGCGGTGCGTAACGTGGGGATTGGCGGAGGAAAGATTCGAGCGATTTCCGCGATTCCCTTGCAGGGAAAAACGATCATTGATGCGAAGGGGCTCGTTGTTGCGCCGGGGTTTATTGATCTGCACGAACATGGACAGGAGGCGAAGAACTACCAGTTCCAAGCACATGACGGTGTCACGACTTCACTGGAACTTGAGGCTGGCACCGCCGACGTAGCGGGCTGGTACGCCAAGCGGGAAGAGAAGTCTCTGATCAATTTCGGCGTGAGCATTGGGCACATACCTGTGCGCATGAAGGTGATGCACGATCCAGGCACTTTTCTGCCGACAGGGGACGCGGCTCATCGCGCTGCAACTCCTGAGGAACTGGCGGAGATTAGCGCGGACATGGAAAAAGGGTTCCGCGAAGGTGCGGTGGCTGAGGGAATGGGGGTGAATTACACAGCGGCCGCAACGCACTGGGAGATTCTGGAGATGTTTAAGATCGCGGCGCGACATGGAGCGTCGGTGCATGTGCACCTACGATACGCTGGATTAGGAGAGCCAGCGACGGGGCTCGCGGCGCTTGAGGAGGTACTTGCCGCGGCGGCGGCGACTGGCGCGCCGCTGCATGTTGTGCATGTCACAAGCATGGGATTGAAGTTCACGCCGGAGCTGATTGCGATGGTGGAAGGCGCGCAGCGACATGGACTAGATGTGACGACGGAATGCTATCCGTACACCGCGGGAAGCACGGCGCTGGAGTCCGCGATTTTCGATCCGGGATGGCAAGAAAATATGGGCATCACGTATAAGGACGTGCAGTGGGCGGAGACCGGTGAGCGATTGACGGCGGAAACGTTTGAGACGTACCGGAAGAAGGGTGGAATCGTCGTGATTCATTCGATTCCGGAAGATGCAGCGCGAACGGCTGTGGCGAATCCCATTGTGATGATCGCGAGCGACGGCATGCCAATCACGGGCTCGAAGGTGCATCCGCGAGGACAAGGAACATTTTCGAGAGTGCTCGGGCACTATGTGAGAGAAGAAAAGGCGCTTGATTTGATGACCGCGCTGCGCAAAATGACGCTTATGCCGGCACAGCGTTTGGAGAAGAGGGCGCCTATATTCAAGGACAAAGGGCGGATTCGCGTGGGGGCTGATGCGGACATCACAGTGTTTGATGCGGCGCGCGTCATTGACAAAGCTACATACGAGGAACCGTTGCAGTATTCGGCGGGGATACAATTCGTGTTCGTGAGCGGAGTAGAGGTCTTAAAGGATGGCCAGTTTGTGGAGAGCGTGTTTCCCGGTCGAGCGGCACGGGCGCCAATTTCTCAATGAGTTTGAGCGAGGGTGGATGAGTGAAAAGCATATTTTGAACCGACAGACCAAAGGCAGGCTTGAAGCTTTATATCCTTCGTCGTGTGGACGATCTCCTTCATCACCTGACGCAAGATGATTTATTTCGCTGCGTTCCGCAACTGATGGGCCTTGGGGTCGCGGGATCTCAAATCGGTGACTGTTCCCGCGCAAATCCAAGAACCACCGCACATCGCCAGGGCAATAAACGCGCTGGACCACTCATGAGGGTTCTGAGAACGCGGATAACTCAGTACCCTGGGCCCGTGGAGAACGAGAAACCAAAGCATGAACATTATTCCCAGCATCGCCGCTCCAGCGAATCGAAAGATGCGGTTCGCACCGAAGCTGACGCCGGCAGCAATGAAAGCCAGGCCTGTGAGATATGCCCAGAATAAGCCGCTACCGGGAATCCAGTGCGGGATCAAGCTGGCGATAATGCCGAGAACGAGAAAATGGTCAATGCCGAATATCACTGAAGAAATCGCGAAGAGGAACAATCCTAACTTGGCTAATCGATTTGTCAAACCTTCCCATCGGCCAGAATAGTTTGCGGCTGCCGGTAAAATGCCCGCTAAGACCCAGGCTGAACTACACATTGCCAACGTTTCAAAGGCGGTGGTCCGGATACCGACATCGAGTGGACTTGCGGCTACTTTCGATACTTGCAGCAACAAATCACACACCAAAAACAGCGTTCCTGTTAAGACCGCCGCTAGCTGAGCCCTGAAATTAGCACCCATGCAGATCCCGGCTGCAATAAGAGCGATTCCGGTAACATACGCCAGCCATGGTTGTGCGGGAACCCAGGGGATGATGGGAATCGTCGCCTCCCCAAAGCGAGACCAAATCAGGTTCTGAACGCCAAAAGTCAAAATCGCGATGCCGAATAGAACGCGGCCTAGTCTCGCGATTTGCTCTACGAGGGCGGTATACGTTGCGGAACGGTTTTCCAGAGCGATGGTGGTCATGGAGAATCCTGATTAACCGCGACGTTCTTCAACACGACACCAAGGACCTTGGCGGGCCCGGACTCTTGAGCAAACGCCACAACTCGGAGATTCACCGGAGCAGGACTGGGGAGCTTGAGCTTGAGCGTTTTTCGGGGCTGACGTCAGATTCGACGCGCCCTCGAACGATCGCGGGATTCCCAGGTTCAACGCTAACCGAGACAAGCCGCATAGGAAGCTTTGGAACGGAGGCTGCCTTTCGAAGAAGTTGTATGACTTCCTCGTTGTCATGGGCCGGTAACTCCTCGGTCCCGTCAACGAGGAATTGCGGCGTGAACGGAGTTTTCAGTCCAAGAGCGCGGACATAAGCGCTCTGCCGGTCCGTGATGGAAGCGGAGGAGAATGGATCCGTCCAGCCATCGTGGTTCCAGTAGTCCACATGCTCGCTGAGAACAATCAGTTGTGTGCCGGGAATCGGTTGTAAGGCGTCCATTTTTTCTAGCAGCGCGTCCGCGGGAGGACAGCTGGAACATCCCTCCGAGGTGAACAACTCGACGAGAACGGGAGTCTTAGACGCGTCATCAGCAGCCGTGAGGTGCATTCCAGAACGGGCCGCGCCGGTGAGCACGAGAAAAGCAAGGACCAGGCAGATACCGAGTGACTCTCTGCGAATCCGGAACGGGCCATTTCCTAACGGGAAGTCGGAACAGATTGGCTTCTGGCGCACCGGGGGTATCAAAGTCGCCTCCTTCCTTTCAACAGCGATTCTGGTCTATCTTCCGGATTGAGAAAATATCCACTTTACGAAATTCCCTCATTACCAGTCGTTTTCACACTGAAGCTCTTTTCACCAAAGAGCACGCTCTTCAGTTGGCGGACGGCCTTGGGGATCTCGTCGGCCATGGTGTTCCCAAACCCCAAAATAAAACCCTGGCGAGGGCGCTCGCCCACGTACGCCGGAGAAAGAGGCGCGAGCCAAAGTTTCTCGCGTGCGGCGCGCGCAGCCACCTCCTGATCGCGGAACCCTTTCGGCAAGATCACGGCGAGATGCATTCCAGCTTCCGATCCGAGTACTTCGAGCGCAGACCCGAATTCTTTTTGGAGTTCGTCGACAAGCGCAGTCCTGCGCTGGGCGTAAAGCTGGCGCATGCGGCGAATGTGTCGCGCAAAATGTCCTTCATTCATGAAGTCGGTGAGTACAGCCTGGAAAAAGTGGGGCGGTGTTATATCCATGGCATACCGTACCGCCGCGAAACGATCCACCAGATCTGGTGGAATCACGATATAGCCGAGCCGCAAAGACGGGAATAGAGTTTTACTGAAAGTACCGATATAGATGACGCGAGAGTGGTGGTCGAGTCCTTGCAGAGAAGCGATGGGCATGTTGCCATAGCGATACTCGCTGTCGTAATCGTCCTCGATAACCCAGGAGCCTGAACTTTGTGCCCAGTCGAGGAGTTGAAGGCGACGCGTGGCGCTCATGGTTGCCCCGAGTGGGAATTGATGAGAAGGTGCAACAAAAGCGGCTCTGGCTTTCCGGCACTTCTTGACGCCGCAGGCGACATCCAAGCCATCGCTATCCACGGGGACTGGCACCAGGCGACAGCCTGCCGCGGTTAAGACCTGTCGCGTTAACCAGTAGCCGGGTTCTTCCACCCATGCGGAGGTGCGCTCGTCAAGCAGTACGCGGGTCGAAATCTCCAAGGCCTGCTGAGAGCCGGCGACTATCATGACTTGATGCGGATCGCAATGCACTGCACGCGCCGTTCTGAGGTAGGTACATATGGCCTTGCGAAGCTCTTTGAAACCAAGCGGCCCACCGTAGTGCAATTCTCTTGCATGGGGACTTCGGCAGTGGCGCATGACTATGCGCGACCAGGTCAGGAATGGAAATTGGTCGAACGCCGGTTGGCTCACATTGAAAGCTCCCAAACCGCGTAACCAAGGGAGCTTCTCGTACCGCGGAAGCAGCATCGCGCGTCGCGACGTAACCCGCATACGGGAACCAACGTCAACGGAACGGCTCGAACCTCTATTACTGGACGTCAACTGGTCCGGCAACGAACTGCAAACAAAAGTTCCGGCACCGGGGCGAGCCTCGAAATAACCTTCGGCCAGTAGCTGGGAATAGGCAGTTAGGACCGGTATTCGAGAGATCTTCAGTTCAGTAGCGAGAGCCCGGGTCGATGGAATTTGCTGGCTCGCGCCCAAGTTACGGCTGACGATCATGGAACGGTAGGTGTCGTAGATTTGCTTGTGCAAAGGTTTTGCGGCCTTCCGGTCGACGGCAATCACGGGCGAAATCGCGCTGGGAACTCTCTTCATAGTGGCTTCGAACTGGTCATAACAGAATTGGCTCAAGTGGATATTGCGCCCGACCACTCCTCCGCGCAACATCAAAAATATCGATATTGCATATCGCTTTTGGTTTTGGTCCCAGTGCGACAGATGAGGGGCGTCGGTGCGGATGCTCGTACAGGCTCGAAGAGTTTTCCACCTCGAGGGGGGAGAAAGCTGGCGGCCTGATTTTTAAAAAGGGGGTACGTCCAAATGTGCGATCGAAAAAATCTTCTACCTCAGGTTAAGCAATTCCGCCTGCGATTTCTGTTTGTTCTATTCGTTGCCCTGGTTTGCTATTCAAGTTCAGCGTTCGCTCAACAAGCAACGATCGTCGGCACAGTTACAGATCCTTCGGGGGCCGTTGTCCCGAACGTAGCGGTAAGCATCACCAATACCGATACTGGCTTGAATCGAGTGTTTCCGACGAACGACGTTGGCCAATATGTGGCACCTGATCTTCAGATCGGCCACTACAACATCAAAGCCACTGCCGCGGGATTCAAGGCCGCAGAACAGAAGAACATTGTGCTGACTGTTGGTGACCGCATTCGCATCGATTTCCAGATGCAGATGGGCGCGGCGCAAGAAACGGTTACCGTCGAAGCGAATGCTGTGCGCGTCCAGGCCGATTCGGGAGAGGTCAGCAACCTGATCACCGACCAGCAGATGACCCAGATCGCGGTGAGCGGACGCAGCATCTACCAGCTTGCCGCCTTGACCCCAGGGGCCTCGAGTCAGATTGGCGCTGGTGGAATGAGTTCGGGTGTTGTCAACACCCCAGTCGGCGGCGACTCCAGCGTGGAATTCAACGGCATGCGTCAAAACCACAACATCTATTTGCTGGATGGGGGCGAAGATGACGACCGCGGCGGCGCGGGCGGTATGAGCATTGCCCCCTCAACAGACGCCATCGCTGAGTTTCGTGCACTCACTTCCAATTACAGCGCCGATTACGGCCTCTCCTCGGCAGGCACGATGACCATGGTTCTGAAGTCCGGAACGAGCCAGTTGCATGCTTCAGCTTGGGAATTCAATCGCAACGACACTTTCGATGCGCGAAACTTCTTCAACCCTGCCCCCCAGAAGGTCGCGGAACTCAGACTCAACGTTTTTGGTTTCAATGTCGGCGGCCCAGTCACTTTCGGCCACCTGTACAATCCAGACAAAAAGAAGACTTTCTTCTTTTACAACATGGAATGGCGGAGACTTATTCAGGGCGGACTCACCAACCAAGTTGTTCCTGCCAATCTGGTGTCCCCGGGCGACTTTGCAGGCAACGTGCCGGCGGACAAGCTGGACGTGAACAAGGCCCCTATACCGTTCTCGGGGCTGCACGCTCCTTGTGCAAATCAACTCTCGCCGGCCCAACAGGCACTTTTCACAGCTGCCGGCCAGGCGTTCAGCACACCGACTGCAAGCGGCTCGTGTAGCGTTAACACCAGTGTCACCGCCGCTCAAAATCCCACTTTCGTGCCGTTTAACGCCAATACCCTACCGTTTGTAAATGCAAACGCGCAAGCGCTCATATCCGCGGGCATCTTTCCGAAAGCTAACAGCGGCGCGGCATTCATCGGCGGTAACAACTCTCCCACGAATCTGAAAGAAGAGATTGTTCGTATCGATCACAACTTCTCTACCAAGTTCTCAGTCTTCGGACACTACATCGCCGAGCAGGTCACACAGACTTTCGGGACCAGCCAGTGGAGCGGCGACAACGTTCCTACCGTCGGCGATACCTTCGGCAATCCATCTCGTAGCGGTGTTATCCATACCACCTATACGATCAGTCCGACGCTGGTCAACGAGGTCGCGTTCAATTACAACGGAAACGTAATCAACATCGTCCCCATTTCGGGTTCGGGATTGCCTAGCTTGGCATTACCGAGCGGCTACGTCTCCACAAACTCTAGACTCTTTAACGGTCCAAACAATCTGAACCGCATCCCGAACATCGACTTGGGTGGATCGACCGGCGCGAACTTCGAAATCTCCAGTTGGCCGTGGCACAACAAGGCCGACGATTACCAGATCCGCGACGATGTCTCCTGGACGAAGGGAGCTCATCAGATCAAGATGGGTGGCAGCTGGGCGCTGTACAAGAAGATCCAGGACCTCTTTGGTGAGACCCAGGGCGGCTTCAATTTCAATGGGAATTTTACCGGAAATGACTATGCCGATATGCTGCTCGGTTATGCCAATTCCTACAACGAACTTGCGGTGCAAGACCACGGTTATTGGAACAACGTTTCGTGGGCCGCGTATGTCCAGGACAACTGGCGCGTAAATCGCCGCCTGACCCTTAACCTCGGTCTGCGCTGGGACGGCGTGCCGCACACTTACGAAGCCAGTGACCGCATGGGGAACTTCTATCCCTCGCTCTACAACCCGGCCAACGCTGCGACTTTGCTTGCCGACGGCACTGTTAGCCCCGCCAGCAAGGGGCTTGGAACCAGCCCGAATCCGATTCTTGCAGGCGTTCCGCTCTATTTAAACGGCATCGGGATACCTGGTCAGAACGGTGTCCCGAAGGGTCTTGTCAACAATCATTGGGCCGCCTTCGGTCCTCGTCTCGGCTTTGCCTATGACATAACGGGAAGCGGCAAAACCGTTGTCCGCGGCGGATTCGGCGTCATGTACGAACGCATCCAGGGCAACGACATGTACAACGCCGGCCCCAATATTCCGTTCAGCCTCAATGTCGGTCGCAACAGCGTCTTAATGTCCGACCCGGGCATATTGGTCGTTAACAATACCGCCACCGCCTTGCCGATTAACGCTGCGAGCATCACGGGATTGGCGGTCGACAATTACAAACTGCCGGTAAGCTACCAGTATAGCGCCGGCGTGCAACACTCCTTGGGAACCAAGTCGGTTCTCTCGGTGAGCTACGTTGGCAACCAAGGCCGGCATCAGAATGACTACCGCGAAGTCAACCTCCCTAGCGAGAGCTTTCTACCGCAACTGATTGGGGGCGCCCAATACAACACCGCACCCGGTCTGCCGTATCCTGGGTTCCACTCCATCAACCTCGCCGACAACGAGGCCAATACCCATTACAACGGCCTGCAAATTGACCTGAACTCGCAAATTGGCCACGACCTCAACCTTCGGGCGTTTTACACGCTTTCGCGCGCGATTGATCCCGGCACGGGTTCTAATGGCGGCCAAGATCTCCAAAACGTTTCGAATCCCTATGCGGGTTGGCGGTACGACATCGGACCGAGTGGATACGACCGCACGAGCGTGGCTGTGGTTAACTTCATCTACGACATCCCGCTTTTCCGCCACAATGAAAGCCGTCTGTTGAAGACTGGACTCGGCGGGTGGGAAGTCTCGGGCATCGTCACCCTGGAGTCCGGCCTCCCAATTAACATCGGCCTCTCCGGTGCGCAGGGCAACAACAACCTGCCGAACGGCACGAATCGCCCAAACCTGACAGGCACCGTCTCCTACCCTCACACCGTGAATGAGTGGTTTAATACGGCCGCATTCACGGCTCCGGCTCTCGGCGCATGGGGAACATTGGGCCACAACGCACTGCGCGGGCCTGGCCGCGATAACTGGAATCTTTCGCTGTTCAAGAGCTTCCTGTTGAGTGAATCTCGCGGCAGCCGTTTTGAACTGCGTCTGGAAACGTTCAACACTTGGAACCACACGCAATTCGACGCCGTCAGCACCAACCTCGGCGACAGCCGTTTCGGCCAAGTCACCTCTGCATTTGACCCCAGAGTCCTACAGCTCGGGGGCAAGATCTACTTCTAGCCACACCCCGGGAGTAGGCAACTTACCCCGCCCGCACACCACACCGTGCGAGCGGGGTTTTTGTTTTCCGCCACACCAAGCATGGACAGGGAATCTCTCAGAATATTTCGCCTAACCAACGGATGCCACTCGAACCTCCCGCTTGTTCACTTTTGTAATTGCATGAGTGCCGAGAGTGCGGGACGAGGACACCGGCCCCGATGAAAAGCCCGATTGATGCGCCGACCCATTGAGCCCGCCCGACCTATCGGAAGTTAAAGTGCTGCGGCCTGCAGAGCCACATAAGGGTGAATCAGTAAAGCATTCACCGCAGCTTCTTTAGGGTGTCTACCTAATTCCAACCAAGTCAGACTGGGAGGAGAGTACTTGCGCTGCAAGACGATTGGTTTGGAGAACTACCCGGTTGCGCCCTCGAAATGACATCGGCACAAAAGCTCTTCAAGCTCGGCATATGGTTGCGGAGCTGGCGACCTTGCTAAGGTGGGAGTGTTTGTCGAGATTTAAACGGGCCAGCGTCTGCAGGGGTTGCAAACCTTCCAACCATGCTTTCCCAGGAGCTCCCCATGAACCCTTTTGAATTAAACCGCACGTGGCGCGCCCCGCGTGCGCTGCGTCTACTCCTGATTGCTCTGTCCTTTGCGATGCTCATATCGGTCATGGTGATCGCCGATGGCCCGATCGCATCGTCGAGCTTCGTGGGCGCGGAGGACCCGCTCTCCGAGAATGGGGCGTGGGTCTCGCTCATGGCCTTTTCCCCCTACGGGACTCAGTTCCAGAAGAACAACGGGGCTCTTGCCGACCGGCTCAGTGCGCTGAATCATGCGGCTTCCCGCTCGACGGCCGTCGTCCCGGCCGACCAGTACTCTGAAATCGTTGTCGGGCATATCGGAACTTCCACTAACAACGTGGGGACGATTGTTCGCGTTCAGACGTCCGGGGTGGCCGCCGACAGCAACTATCTCTGGTGGGCGAGCATAGCCGGCGGAGGCAACTTCCTTTATCGGCTGGACTCGAATGTCCCGGATACCAACCGTGGAACTACGTACACCGCGAATGCCCTCACGACAACTTCGCCCGTCGTCGACGGAGATAGACTCAGGCTCATCGCGCGCGGTCAGGTGATGTACGGACTGAAGAATGGCGTGCGCGACTTCATTTATAACACCGCAACCAACCCGACCAAGTACCCCACTGGCGCGACGGGAATAATGGCCTATGCCGATGGTGCCGTGACCAACGCCGTAATCGCCTCGTGGTCGACCGGCCCTGCTCCTGTCTCATCTGGGACGTGGACCTCGTCAACTTTTGTTGGGACGGAGAATCCCCTGGACGAAGGAGACCGCTGGTATCCGCTGCCGGGGTATGCCGGATTCAAAAAGGCTGGGCAAGCCAGCGGTCTGGGTTCGAGTCACAACGCCTCGGGAGTGTGGAGCATCGCGCCTCCCGCGAAGCAGTACTCGCAAGTCACGTTAGGCTCTGTTCCTAGCGGCGGCGGCGGTCCCATCGTCCGAATCGACCGCAACAACTCCGGGCAGACGGGATGGTTGCTGTTTCTCTACGTCGATAACCCGAGTTCGTCGGGAATCTACAAGATGACACCCGACGGGAATTTCAGTCCAGTGCAACTCTTCACTCCCACGATCGTATCGGGAGACAAGTGGCGGTTGACCGCAGATGGAAACACTCTCGAAGTCTCTAGAAACGGTATCTCCCAGTTCACGTATACGACTGACGGTTCCTATCCCGCGGGCGATGTCGGGATCGAGGCGTATACGCAAGCGTTTACTCTCTCCGGGTGGGAAGGTGGAGACACTGCAGGCGGCACGCCGGGCCCAACGATCACAAGCTTTACTCCTCCGAGCGGCCCGCTGGGGACCAGCGTAACCATCAACGGCACGGGCTTAACCGGGGCCACATCAGTCACCTTCAACTCGGTGAGCGCGAGCTTTACGGTGACCTCTGACGCGGCCATTCAGGCGACCGTACCTGCGGGAGCCACGACCGGGCCGGTGAGCGTAACCACGCCGGGAGGCACGGCCACAAACGCGAACAACTTCACGGTCGTGAGCGCGCCTTCGATCACCAGCCTTTCGCCCGCCAGCGGCCCGCTGGGAACCAGCGTAACCGTCAACGGCACGGGCTTAACGGGGGCCACAGCGGTGGCGTTCAACTCGGTGAGCGCGAACTTTACGGTGACCTCTGACACGGCTATTCAGGCCACCGTACCTGCGGGGGCCACGACCGGGCCGGTGAGCGTAACCACACCGAGTGGCACGGCTACGAGCGCGAACAACTTCACGGTCGTGAGCGCGCCCACAATCACTAACTTTTCGCCAACTGCTGGGCCGCTGGGAACCAGCGTAACCATTAATGGCACGAACTTCACCGGGGCCACGGCAGTGATCTTCAATGGCGTGAGTGCTGCTTTCACTGTGAACTCACCGACGGCCATTCAGGCCACAGTGCCCGCGGGGGCCACGACGGGGCCGGTGAGCGTGACCACACCGGGTGGCACGGCGATGAGCACGAGCAACTTCGCGGTTGTAAACCCGCCGGCGATCTCGAACTTTTCGCCCACTAGTGGTCCACTGGGGACCGGCGTAACCATTAACGGAACGAACTTCAGCGGAGCTACGTCAGTTATGTTCGGTGGGGTTAGCGCTGCGTTTGCTGTGAACTCACCCACTACGATTCAGGCCACCGTGCCAACGGGGGCCACGACGGGGGCGGTGAGCGTGACCACGCCGGGCGGCTCGGCCACGAGTGCAAACAACTTCACGGTGACGGATGCTTTGACCGTCACAAGGCTAGGCACCGGCAGCGGCGCCGTAACCTCCATCTCGAATCCCTCCAGCCCCACCCAGATCAATTGCGGGCCTACCTGCTCGGTGACCTACGATAGCGGTACGGTCGTGACCCTGACGGCGACGCCCGCCGCCGGCTCCAGTTACACCGCGTGGGCCGGATGCGATTCGGTTTCTGGCGCGACTTGCACAGTAACCATGAACACAGTTAGATCCGTCACTGTCACCTTTACCGTGCAGACGTTCACGCTCACGGTCAATAAAGCGAGCCTCTTGGGCCTTGGAAACGGCACCGTGACTTCCGTCTCCAGCCCCGCCAGTCCCGCTCAGATCAATTGCGGGTCCACCTGCTCGGTTTCCTATAGTTCTGGCACGGTGGTGACCCTCACGGCGACGCCATACTTTCTCTCCGTCTTCAGCGGTTGGAGCGGGTGCGATACAGTCTCAGGCGCAACCTGCACCGTCACTACGGGGAGGTCGGTTACTGCAAAATTCTTGCCTTAGTATCGTCGCTTGAGTCCTTGGAGGGCTTTGCTACATCAACGCGAGGCCGAGTGCGAACTAATTGGTACGGCCAACGCTCACGGCCGGCCCTCTCCATTCCATACCGTTGCTTCGAGCATCCTCCCCCTTGCTTTCGCTGGTCGTGCTACTCGCAATGCCCGCCGCGATATCGGACTCTGGATTTGACTTGTTGGGTACCAGACAAAATCTCAAGCGCAACGCGATACTTACATGAGACCGCTTTGCCTGGCGAGTTTTAGTGCTTCAATAGCCGCGCCTCGCGCCCCCGCCGTATCGCCATTGGGCATAACGTGGATCGGAACACCGGCTTGCTCCACCCGCTGGGCAGGCATGCCCACGCGGATCTGTTCCAAGAACCAGCGCTGGAACTCCGGGCTCGCCTCCAAGGCGCCCCCGCCGACAATTAACGCGTCAGGGTCAAACGTATTCACCATTCCGTCAAAAAAGAGTCCCAGAGCGTGAGCCTGAACACGGAAAATCTCCTTGCACATCGCATCGGCTCTGTCGGCGAGACCTCGTACTTGCTTGGCTGCCTGGTGGCGGTCCATTTTGGCGAGATTGTGTCCGGCGTATCGCGGCAAAAAATATGGCAACAGATTCCTTTCGATCGCGGTGAGAGAACAAAGCGACTCTAGGTCCCCTGTCCGTCCACAATTGCATTCCGGTTTCATCCCATCAATTCCGGCGATACTTTGATACGGAAGCAACACGTGGCCCAGTTCTCCGCCAAACCCGTTTTTGCCTTTCACGACGCTGCCATCGAGAATGACGCCGCCGCCATTGCCGGTCCCGATGATGGTCGAAATCGATGTCTCACGGCTGTTTGCACCAAAGATCGTGTAGTGCCCCCAGAGCGCCGCTGCATTTCCATCGTTCAAATAGGAGACGGGTTTGCCGAGCTTGTGCGCAAGACCCTCGCGAATGTCGAATCCTGACCATTGCGGATGAACAAAGTTCGTGGAACCCCGTACGCTGAGATGGCCCACCGAACTGGCAGGACCCGGAGTATCCAGGCCGACAGCTACTACGTCCGCAATCAGCACACCTGCCCGGTCGACAGCGACCTTGAGACCCTCTGCAATCTGCCCGAGGCAGACGTCAGGCCCCTGCCTTGAAAGCGCGGGATGCTCGCACAGATCGTTGATAAGGAAATTTTCTTGCTGGTCTACGATTGTATAGTTGATTGCAGTTCCGCCCAGATCCACTCCGGCAACGACTGGCACCTTGTTTCCCCTCAACTCGTCGGTTCGTGATTGGCCCAGCGTAACAGAATCGGGAAGCATCGGCGAATGTCGCAGGGAGGCAGTCGCAAACAATAGGGTTTTTGCTTGCTTTGCGGCACAAAGAATTCCCGAATGCGGATTGAGGCGAAAACCCTAATCGAGATTCTTTATTTGCGGAAGCCCGGTCCATAGAGGAAGCAGGCTTGCTGCCGGTTTAACTTCGTGCGCGCATCCCAGGCTATATTAAACCGATTGGCTGTTTCCCCTTTTCCATCGGGCATACCCACAGGGCGAGACTGGCGGGGGGATGGCAGGGGCCGGAAGGAGTCACCCCTCATACCGGCCTCGCATGCTTACACCGGTAACATAGAAACGCCGCGCTGTGAGACGCGGCGTTCGGATGTAAAGATGTTGGTGTTACATTGAAGGCAACTCTATCATCGGCGTGTCCGCGAGTCCACAGCAAGAGACGAAGCGATTACTATAGGGAAACCAGAGCCGCAGCCTTGCTTCTATGACGAATGAGAATTCCAGCACTGATGAGCCTCCGAGCAAGACTCTCCTGAACTTCTCACTCGCAGCCGTCACCCCCTCAATTCCGCAAGTCAATTCAGGTAAGGCAAGTATCTCCACATATCGTTGAGATAGCCGTTCCCGGTTGTACTCGTGGAATCATAGCCCACACCACCGAAGAGCCAGAGCTGGCCATTGCCATCGACCCAGTGCGTCGCGTTGCTGCGGCCACCGGGATTCCACTGCTCGAACGTCTTATATGGCCGAGTCTCATCGCCGTAAACGCCGTTGGCGGCACCCGTGTTCGAGCCCTTGATCCAGGCCCACGTGCCGGGCTGACCAGCGGTAGAGTTCGGAGTGTATACCCATAGGTCGCTGAGTGCGCCGTTGCCATTTGTTCCCGTCGCATCCAGACCCCAGCCACCATAGAGCCAGAAGTTTCCGCCCGCGTCGGTCCAGCCACTGGCACCCCAACGCGATCCGGGACGTGCGCCGGTCGTGGAGACGGGAGAACAAATGACGTTGCTGCCGGCAGTGAGGCCAACAGTCAGGCCACACGTGCTCGCTGCACCTGTGGTATTCACCGGTCCCACGACCGTTTGAGCTTCGTAATCGCCCGTCTGATTTGCCGTGGTGTTACCCATTATGAAAGTCCACTGCTTGGCTGTAATGTTGTACATCCAAAGATCGTTCAGAATTCCGTTTGCTGTCGGTGGATTGTTTCCATCTTCGCCTTCTCCCCCGAAGAGCCACAGATTTCCAGCGGCATCCGCCCAGCCAACCGCCTCTTGGCGTCCTCCAGGCGCGTTCGTGACTGATGCAACTCCCGGAGTGCCATAGATGCCAATCTGGTTAGCCAAACTGGAGCCCGAGACGAAAGTCCACGTGCCACCCGAGTACTCCCACAGGTCGTTGAGGAATCCCAGGGCCCCGGCGCCGTCTTTGCCAAATCCGCCAAAGAGCCAGAAATTCCCTGAAGGATCCGTCCAAGAGACGGCGTTCGTTCGAGCCCCCGGATATGGATTGACGCTGGGCGGGTAGATGCCGTTCTGGTCGACAGCGGCAGTGGCAGAACCACTTTGCCAGGTCCACTGGCCAGCCTTAGCCGTGAAGTCGGCGCTCAAGGTGCTGGCATTGAACTCCCAAAGATCGTTTAGGTAGTTGCCGCCGTTGGAACCTCCGAAAAGCCAAAGATTTCCGGCCGTGTCGGTCCAGGTGGCCGCTCCCAGTCTTGCTGGCGGCACGAAGGGACTAGTGTACGAACCGCCTTGCCCCTCGTGCTGCGCGCTGGCTATGATCTGCTTGCCAACTGTGGTAGGCGGGACGGTGTTGACCACCGTCGGGTCATAGCCGCCCTGCAACTGCCATTGACAATAATCGCCGAGGTTGACACACACCCAGAGGTCGTTCATGGGCGCATTCAGCGTGTCTTGCGGGGTGCCCCCCGCTAATTCCCAGCCGTCGCCACCGAACAGCCAGAGGTTGCCGCTTTTGTCCGTCCACCCAGCCGCGCCGTATCGCGCTCCAGGGGTGTTGGTGAAAGGGTTCGGAATCGTCGTGGGTGCGGTTGATGGGAACGAGCCGTACTGCGGCGCTCCAATCGGTCCGGCCGTTTTTGTCCCGTCGATCCATGTCCAGTCATTATGCGCACAGTCGACTATAACGGTGTTGACGCTCGCGGTTACCACGCCCTTATAGTTCCACAACGTGCAGCCCTGGCCCTGGGTGCTAGCCGCGTGAAATATCGAGATCTGGTATTGGTCGTTGAGAGCCTCCTGGGTGGCAAACGTGAAGGGTCCGTTTTCCGTGATATTTAGGGTGTTGCCCAAGTTATTCTGCAAGAGGAAGCTGCCGTCCGTAAGCACGCCATTGTTGGGGGGAATCCCGGCCAGGCCAACGACTGTTCCACCGACACTATACGTCACCGCAGGGCAGACAATCGCAATGCTGGTGACGTTGGCGGTAGCAGTGCCGCTGCCTGTGCCAGAGGTGACGGTGCAATTCTGTGTCGGCGCGGTGGGCTGCGCGAAGACTGTTACATTGTAGACGGTTCCAGTGGGAACGAGCTTTTTGAACGTGAATGCCTGATTCCCATTGGCTGGGCTAATCGGAAGCTGTTCGGAATCGCTGCTGTTTTGGAGGATCAAGCCGGTACCGACAAGGCCGGTGACGGTGCCACCGATGGTGTAGCTCAATACGCAGTTCACCGCAACGTTGGTAACGTTTGCGCTGGCAACTCCGCTTCCATTCGCCACCGTGCAGATCTGGTTGGGGCTGACCGGCTGCGTAACCACCGTGACGGCGTAGACATCCGCGCCGCTTACGGGCGTCTTGAAGGTGAAAGGTCCGGGTGCCGTGATCGTCAGGCTGTCGCCGCCGTTGTCTTGCAAGATTACGCTCGAGTTAGCGACGAGCCCGGAAACCGTGCCACCGATGGTGGCGGTAACTGGATTTGTGGTGCATGACACGGTGACGGTGACGTTGGCGCTGATGTTGCTGCCGCTGGCTGTGCTTGGGCTGGCTGCGCAAGTCTGTGTCGGATTGCTAGGTTGTGTTTGAACGGTTACCGCGTACGACCCGCCTTTGGCGACAGTGGTCGCGAACGCAGAGGTGCCGTTCGCACTGACCGTAAGCTTATCCGTGCCATTATCTGCCAGAACAAGCCCGCTGCCAGCAAGCCCGCTGACCGTTACGCCTATTGTAAAGGGCCCGCCCGAACCGGAGCCCGAGCCCGAACCCTTCGGTAACGAGCTACAACCAGCGACAAACATCAAAATCGCCATGAAGTGCAGAAGAAAAAAAGGCTTTAGGGCGGCTTTCATAAACATGATTTCTCCTTGGGTTCCTCGCCGCTAAAGGCTCCGACAGAATTTGAAGCCCGTTCGCCTCACCCTGCTGCACCGGAATCGACCGTGCTGGGGCCCGAACTGGTTTCACAACAATTTGAGTATGGAGTCACCGCGTCCGCAGCGATCCCCCGAAGCCTTGCGTTTTGCCGTTTCAGAATACGTTGCGATTTCTAAGCAATCAATTCACACTTGGAATAGCTGTGCGCACATAAATACTATCCGTTTACGACAACCCGGTTGAAGATTTTCTTGTGCTCTCCGACGCGCGGAACTAAGGAGCACTCTAAAGCAACACGCTTTCACTATGCTGTGTTGTGATATTCTCGCCTCCCCGCAGTCCCTCTGTGGAAGATTGTAATGAAGCCTGACGAAGCCATGTCCCCATACGCGCCAATGTCTTCCAGTGCCCTGATTGCGGGCAAGCGTTGGGGCCAGTAACTCCCGCGCAGTTACAGGCGACCGCCTGGCCGTATCATGCGTTGTATTCGCTTCGACATCGCCGTGCTTTGGAATTGCAGGGGACGCAGAGCCGGAACGGATAAGGTCGGTGTTGGAAAAGAAATGCCGCGCTAACGCGGCGTTCGGGGGTGTCTCAGTTTGTTGGGGAGTATATTGAACACGATTTTATTACAAAGACATAAAAACCAGCTCTTTGGATTGTTTCCAGTGGCATGATTGCCATAGTTGGCCCGTGGATTAAGCGGAACTCGGTTGACTTTCGCTAAACGATGGCGAGATAGGGGAGTCGGTTCATCGCCGCAAGTGGGATAGCGCGGTGATGGATGTGCCGCTCGTCATCTCCAAACACGTTATCCACCACAATGCCGCTGGTGCCCCCGTTAACGGCCAGCCCAAAGTTGGCCATTGGGCCTCCATTCCTCCACATCAGGGTCGCGTCCATGGTGATCCCCCCAATGGCCGTCTTCCATATCGGGGGGGAGACTCCAGAATGCACCGTAGAGCCGCTGTTGATCGTTAGCTGGCGGTTGCCATTGCTATCGATTATGGGAGTGCCTAGCGAAAAAGAAGCATTCGCTTGCCAGGGCGACGGAGTGGCTGTCGTATCGAATCCAGAATTGACCCAAGTGACCGTGCCATCGGTGATTTCCATGCCATCATCCGAGAGCAAGACGTCGGGCCACGCGGGGGGACTCCCACTCTTGGATATGCCAGCGGTCACCACGACCATCAGGTTGTTGTTGGGTGTGATAATGCTTTGGCCTACCGCGTAGCTCGTTGAGGGCTGCCAGGCGGTCACGACCACGTTCATGATGCACCCGTTGCTGCTGCATCCCGCTGCCGATCCACTCGACGCAACACTCGCAAAGATCCGGTCTGTGCCTCCTGCTCCTGCTGCAGGATTGAACACCTCCGTCACAGGTGAGCACGGCACGTTGCTGGTACCCAATCCTGCACCGAATTGGGACGTCGCGCTCATGGTGCCGGAGCTGATCGGAATTCTGAGAATCATCGGTTCCGCGGAAAAAAATCCTGGAAACCCTTGGCCGCACACGTAGAGCGTGCCGGTGCCATCGGCTGAGGTGTAATAAGCGTTGTCAAAGCTTCCGGCGTAGAGCGTTATGCTTCCTCCAAACCCCAGGGTCGCACTGATTCCTGTACCGGAAGTGAAGCTGGTGGCAAACTGATGGACGGCACCGCACGGGCCGGAGCAATTGGCGCTGCCGTCGTTGCCCAGAAATGCATACACCTTGCCTGTCGTAGGATCCACGACCGGGCCGTCCGCGATCCCATTCCCTTTGCCTAACGACGAACTCGTCCCCACAACTGTCCCTGTCGAAGAATCGATTGCAAACAACTGCGCTCCGGACGTGCTGTTGTACAACGTACCGACAAATACTCGTCCCGTCACAGAGTCAAGCACCGGGCTGTCTAGTTTGTTCGCTCCACTTCCAAGGACGACCGGCCAAGGACTTCCAACTTCAGCCGGCGTTCCAGAACCAAATACGGGATGAAACTTGTGGAGCAAGCCGCCGTTGTCGCCAACATAGAGCGCGTCGTTTGCGAAGTCGTAGAACGGCGAAGAGTTGGTATCGTTGGCCGCCCCACTGAAGGCCAGCGTCGTCATACAAGGTGCTGTGCAAGTAGGGTATGCGCTGGCGCTCACGATGATAATCGTATCCGGACTCGTACTCGTCGCACCGTCTGTGGTCGCTTTCCACTTCAGCAAGACCAGATTTGCAATGGGAGGCGTCGTAGGGGTCTGAACGAACGCCACCTGCGAGCCGTCCAAGGAGAGCGTCACCGAGGTGACCACGGCGCCGCCTGTGTTGTAGGCCCAGTAAGTCGAGGGCACGGTGCCAGTGGCACAGCCGCTGTAAAGGTTGTCGTACGCCACGACGCTTGCTTGGCCGCTTGTCGCTACACTCGTATTGAAGACAACGAAGTCCGGCTGGGCCGCATTGCCACAGTT
>WNFS01000725.1_pt1 | contig 24011 bp, 21 predicted proteins | sample 5400141 | NCBI WGS metagenome assembly WNFS01 (sample SAMN13153358, study PRJNA577476) | soil metagenome | isolation source: 60 cm saprolite under Madrone tree | place: USA:California | collected 2016-06-14
CGCGGTCGACCGTCACCACGCGGCGCACCCAGCAGCCCTTGTAGGCAACGCTGGCGCGCACCGCGAAGCGCCGACCGAGCGCGGGCTCGCCCTCTACGCGCAGGAGCCGCTGGTCGCGCGCAAGGTCGGGCGCCATCGCCACATAGACCTCTTCGGCGCCATGGCGGCGCGCATCCGCCTCCACCGCCGCCACGACGTCGCCGGCACTGTCGCGCTGCCCGATCCGCGACAGCGCGGTGGCGGCAATCGAGGAGGCTCGTGCGGTCAGCATGATCTCCGCGGGATCGGCGGGCGCGCGCACCAAGGCGAACAGATCGCTGGCGTCGGAAATGGCAAGCCGCGGCCCGGCCTCGCCGAGATCGTCGGCGATGCCGAGCGGAAGGTGGTCGAAATCGACGACGCCGACCGCCGCATCGGCCTTGCGGCCGGCGATCAGGCGCGCCGCCTCGATGCCGACGCGCGGAGCGTGGATCACCGCGGCGACGCGGCTCGTCCGCTCGATCCACGGCTTGACGCGAAACGTCAGAGCGACGACGAGACCAGGCAGTCCGTTGCGCGGCACCACCAGCATCGCTTCCGACCAGTAAGGGATAAAGCCGGTGAGCCACGACACCGCGGCCGGCCGGGTGTTGTTGGTGTAGACCAGGAGCGCGTCGAGGTCCCGCATCGCTGCGCGCAGCCGTTCAAGCCGCGCATCGAATACGGCATCTGGCAGCTCGGTCTTGGAGCGGGCAATCAGGCCGCGGCGCATGGCTTAAATGATCTCCCGCATCATGCCGGCACTTCGAAAAGCTCGCGCGGCGTACCGCACAGGACCTCGACGCCGGTTTCCGTCACCACTACGGCGTCGCCGAGCACCAGGTAGCCCACCTCGGGGTGATAGGTGTTGGGATGGACGATCAGCGCCATACCGGGCTCCAGCGCAGTGTCGACATCCTCCAGGATATGGGGCTTGGAATCGCAGAACAGCCCGATGCCGTGGCCGCGCACCCGCGTGTATTTGCTCGTGACATAGTCGCCAAGGCCGAACTTGCGGAACACGTCGTTCTCGGCGCGCGCCACGTCGGCCGCGGTCGCGCCCGGCTTCACCGCTGCGATGCCGGCCTCCAGGGCTTCGCGATAGATCGCAAATGCGCCTGCCTGTGCGGCGGTGGCCTTGCCCGCCACCAGCGTGCGGCAGATCTGGACGTAATACCCCTCGACCGCAGGCGTCAGCTCGGTGGTAACGAGATCACCCGCCGCAATCCGCCGCTCCGACGGCGGCGTCATGCCGAATACATCCTTGCCGCCGGAACCGATGATCATGAAATTGTCCGGGCAGCCGCGCCGCCGCAGATAGGCTTCGAGGTCGGCGACGATCTCGTACTGCTGGCGGCCGGGCTTCACGGCCTTGATGAATTCCCCATAGGCATCGTCCGCGATCTTCGCCGCGCGCCTGATTGCATCGATTTCGGCCGGCAGCTTGTGCATCAAGAGCCGGTCAAGCAGCGCCGTGCCGTCGTCCATCGTGAAGCTACGCGCCGCGGCGGCGAGCCACGCGGGAAGAAACCGGCGCGGCGCCGCCGCAAGCCGATGATTGGCGACGCGATCGAGGCGTGCTCCCACGGTGCGGGCGATGTCGCCGCAAAGCCGCACCGCGACGCCCGGCGCTTCCGCCTCGGCGCGTTCCGCGTCGGTCGCGCTGTCGAGGAAAAGCTCGGTCGCGCCGTCCGCCGCGACCACCGCGATGCCGTGGCCCTCCAGAATGCCGAAATCCGATACGTAGCGCAGGTAGTCGCCCTGCCAGCCATTGCCGTAGACGACGATCTCGTCGATGCCGGCCGCCGCCATCACGGCGAGCAGCCGATGGCGGCGGACGATGGCGAGGGGGGTGTTATCGGCCGTCATACCCATAATCACTCCGCGCCGCCTGCGGCGACACATACCCCTTCGCAACGTCGTCCGCGATCTCGCGGCGGTCGCGCAGGCGCGGGTCGCCCCAGCCGCCGCCACCGGCGGTGCGGAAGATGAGGCGGTCGCCCGGCGCCATCGGCACGCTTGTCGCCTTGAGGAGCTTTTGTTCGGCGCCGTCGCGGCGTACTAAAACAGCTTCATTGACGGCGCCCGGCTTGCCGCCGTTGAGCCCCCACGGCGGATCCTTGGTGCGTTCGCAGTTCACGTTGGTGAGAGTCTTGCCGAGCGCCTGATACGTCAACTCGACGCCGAGCCCGCCGCGATGGCGGCCGGCGCCGCCGGAGTCCTGGCGCAGCGCGAAGCGCTCGATCAGGAACGGATATTGCATTTCTTGCAGCTCGACCGGCGCATTGCGCACATCGCCCTGGCAGATCGACACCGAGGCTGATTCGCCGTCCTCCCGCGGCCGCCCGCCCCAGCCGCCGCCGAAGATGTTCATCAGCAGGAAACGCCGGCCGTCGGGGCGGAAACCCGAGAACGAGCAGCCTCCCATGTCGCCCTTATGGGCGGCCGGAATGCGGTCCGGCAGCGCCGGCGCCAGCGCCTTGAGGATGGTGTCGATCACGGTCGGCAGCGGAATGCTCCACAGCCCGAGCGCGGCCGGCGGCTTGGCATTGAGGAGCTTGCCTTCCGGCAGAATGATTTCCAGCGGCCGGAAGCAGCCCTCGTTGACGGGGGCATGCGGCAGGGTGAGACACTTGAAGGCGACGCGGGCCGCCGCAAGGCCGCCGGAGTAGCCGGAATTGGTCGGCCCCGGCACCTGGTCATTCATGCCGGAGAAGTCCACCACCATGCGGGAGCCGTCGATGACGATGCGGACCCTGATGCGCAGTTTCACGTCGAGGGTGCGGCCGTCATTGTCGAGGAAGCTTTCAGCCTCGTAGACGCCGTCCGGCACTTTCGCGATGAAAGCCCGCGCCTCGCGCTCGGTATTGTCCCAGATCGTCGCAATCGCGGCCGTGACCGCATCGCTGCCGTATCGCGCCAGCAACTCGCCGTAGCGGCGATTGCCGAGCTGGCAGGCCGCGATCTGCGCCCGCAGATCGCCCAGCGCCGCATCGGCAAAACGCACATTGTCGTGGATGATCTGCCACAGCGTCTCGTTGCGCTTGCCCGCCTCGTAGATCTTGAGCGAGCGGAACTGCAGGCCCTCCTGGTAGATTTCCGTCGTCTCCACTGAGCCGAAGCCGACCCGGCTGCCGCCGATGTCAACCCAATGGGCGCGGCTCGCCGCAAACGCCACCACCCGGCCATCGTGAAAGCACGGCGCGTAGATCACCACATTGTTGAGATGCTGGCCGCAAACGAGCCCGTGGTTCATGATGATGACGTCGCCCGGCGCAAAGCCGGTGAGCCCGTAGCGCTCGATGCCGTCCTTCACCGCAATGCCGAGATCGGCGAGGAAGATCGGCAGCCCGCCGCGGTTCTGCGAGATCATACGGCCTTGCGTGTCGATCAGCCCGCAGCAGAAGTCCCGCACCTCATAGATCATCATGTTGTAGGCGGACTTGCACAGCGCGGTCGCCATCTCGTCCGCATAGGCGTTGACGGCGTTGCGCACCACTTCGACCGTGACGGGGTTGATCGACTGATTGGCGCCCGCTTTGGGGTCTAACGTTTCGCCCACGCTCATGGCTGTCATCGCCCGGCTTGACCGGGCGATCCAGTACTCCCGGTCTCGAATAATGAAGCGTCGTGCGTCGCCAATGAGATCAGTGGGTACTGGATCGCCCGGTCAAGCCGGGCGATGACAGTTCTTGTGTTGATGACGACTGTCATTCTCTGGCTCGCATTTCGTCTCGGCGATTCTGGACCAGCTCATCGGTCAAGATGCTCACACTGACACTGTGATCACGACATTGCCCCACGGGTCAATCACCGCATGGTCTCCCGGCGGCACGAACGTTGTCGAGTTCGGCTCCTCGATCACAGCCGGACCGCCGATCTTCGTGCCGGCAGAAAGGCCGGGCCGCCACAAGATACTCGCTTCGACCGGCCGCGCCGGATCGCTGAACACGACGTCGCGGCGCTCCGCCGGTGCGCCTGGCCCGGCCTGCCAAGGCGTGCTGAGCCAGCGCGAAATCGCATCATCGATGCGCGCCATCGTCACCGCCAGGCGTAGATTGACGATCTCAATCGACTGATCGGGCGCCGCGTGGCCGTAGCGGCTGTCATGTTGGGCATTGAAGCGCTGCCTGGTCTCCGTCGTGGCGCCGGCGAGATCGTCGGGGCTCCCGACCGCAACCGCGATGGTGTGCTCCTGGCCGCGATAGCGCAGATCGGCCGCGAAGTTGAACGTTCCGCCCGCAAGGCCGTCGCGCTTGAGCGCCGCTGCCCCGGCATCGCGCAGATCCGCAAAGGCCTGCGCCACCTGGGCAGGCTCAAGGCGATCAAGCTCACCGATCAGCGTGCGCACGAAATCCTGCCGCCACTCTGCCATCAGCATCCCGAGGGCAGAAAAATTGCCCGGCAGCTTCGGGATGATGACCCGCGGAATTGAGATTTCGCGCGCGATGGCGACCGCGTGGAGCGGCCCTGCCCCGCCAAACGCAATCAACGCGGTATCGCGCGGATCGACGCCGCGATTGACCGACACCGCCCGCACCGCAAGCGACATCGCGCCGTCCGCGATCGTCGCGATGCCGAGCGCTGCGGTCAACGCATCAAGCCCCACTCGACCGCCGAGCTTGGCCAACGCCGCGGCGGCGCCGGCGGCGTCGAGCGCCATGCCGCCGCCGAGGAAGCGATTGCCGTTGAGGCGCCCCAGCAAAAGGTCGGCGTCGGTCACCGTCGGTTGCTCGCCTCCCCGCCCGTAGCACACCGGCCCCGGGTCCGCGCCGGCCGAGACCGGGCCCACGTGCAGGCCGCCGCTGTCGTCGATCCAGGCGATCGAGCCGCCGCCGGCGCCGACCTCGACGATGTCGACCACCGGAAGCTGCATCGGCTGTCCGGTAAAAGCATCGCCGATCACATAGCCCTCCTCGATCGGCAGCACGCCGTCGTTGATGAGTGCGGTCTTGGCGGTGGTGCCGCCCATGTCGAAGCCGATGGCCTGTTTGATACCAAGGAGCCGCGCCAGATGCGCGGCGCCGATCATGCCGGCCACGGGCCCCGATTCCATCATGGCAACGGGCTGACGCCTCGCCTCGCCGATCGACATGGTGCCGCCGTTTGAGCGCATGATGGCGATCTGGCCGGAGAATTTCGCTACGCGTGCGAAGTCTTCGAATCGCTTCAGGTATTTGGCAACGCGCGGCCCGACAAACGCATTGAGCGCCGTCGTCGAGGTGCGCTCGTATTCGCGAAACTCGCGCAAGATTTCGTGGCTGGTGGTGACGAAGATTTGCGGATACCGGCGCCGCAACACTTCGCCGGCCGCGATCTCATGCGCCGGGTTGGCATAGGAATGCAGGAAAGAGATCGCGACCGCCTCGACACCGAGCGCCTCGAGCCGACGCCCCAACGCCGCGACGGCATCGGGGTCGATCGGGCGCAGCGCCTCGCCCGCCGCATTCATCCGCTCGCCCACCTCGAAGGTAAGATCGCGCGGCACCAGCGGACGCGGCCGATGGAAGTCGAGATTGAAGGCGTCCGGACGATTGCCGCGCCCGAGCGCATAGACATCGCGAAAGCCTTCGGTGGTGATAAGCGCCGTCACTGCTCCGCTGCGTTCCAGCACGGTGTTGATCGCAATGGTCGAGCCGTGCAGCAGCTCGCGGATCCCCGGCACATCGCAGCCGGCGAGGTGCAGCGCCGTCTCGGCTCCGACCGTCGGGTCGGCCGGCACCGTCAGTGTCTTAGCGGTGACGATGGCGCCGTTCTGATAGCCGACGAGGTCCGTAAAGGTGCCGCCGATGTCGATGCCGACGATGTTCAAAACCGCACCGGCACGAACCTGTCGGTATAGAGCGCCTTCGCCTCGGGAATCGCCGGCAGGATGCCCAGCTCCTTGAGAGAGGACCGGATGACGTCGATCGCCTCCGGGTCCCAGGCGCCGTCGAGGGAGAAGCCGGCCATCTGGGCATCGTAGATTTTTTCCACCACGCTTTGCCGCACATCGAGCGTACGCTGCTCGGATTTCACCGTGAATTCGCGGTTCGCCTTCATGAAAGCAACCGTCTTGAACCAGCTCCGCAAAAAGCGCTGCAGCAAGGCCGGCCGCTTGTCCACTATCTCGTCGGTGGCGAAGATCACATGGGTATAGAAGTGTTTGACGATGTCGCCGAACAGGATGAGGTTGCGGGTGCGGCCGGCTTCCTCAAGCTCGTAGCCGTTGGCGGCTTCCAGCACCGCGCCGTCGAGCTCGCCGCGGTCCATGGCGGCAAGCCGCGCCTGCATCTGGCCCAGCGGCGCGATGACGATGCCGTCCGACCCCCATCCCTGTTGTCGGGAAAGTTCGCGCACCAGCCAGTCGGTGAGCGACCCGACGGTGGTGACGCCGATCCGCTTGCCCTTGAGGTCGGCGACGCTCCTGATCGACGACTTTGCAGATACCAGGAGCGCGAGGTTTCGCGGCGCGCCGTACATGGCCGCCACTCCGATCATCGGGGCGCCCTTGACGCGGAAGCCGAGCCCCGGTCCCGAGCCGAGGCCGATATCAACGCTGCCGGCGGCCAGCGCCTGCTGCAACTGCGCGTCGCCCCTAAAGCTCGACACTGCGACGTCGAGGCCTTCGCCCGCGAAAATCTTGGCGTCGATCCCGACCTCGGTGGCTCCGAAGGCGAAGGAATTGGGCACCGCTTTGCCGAGGCGGACAGTGTCGAGGGCGAGCGATGGGGTGGCGAGATGGAGGATCAGCGCGGCGATCAGCGTGAAGCTGAACCGTGATCGGACGTAGCGCCCACCTCCCCCTGGAGGGGGGAGGTCGGCCCGCGTCAGCGGGCCGGGAGGGGGTGACAGCGCTTCAACATTCCCTGCATATGGGGCTACGCTGCCACCCCACCCCGGACTGCCTTCGGCAGTCCGACCCTCCCCATCCAGGGGAGGGTGGCGGTATACGCTGGCTCTCTCCGCCAAAATGACCTGTCCGCAATCCCGCACGTGAATCGCCGTCATGCTTTCCCCCCGTCCGGTACCGGCGGGCGGCCCGTATAGGAATGGCTGTAGACCGGCACCGTCTTTTCGCGCAGCCCGTACAGATATTTCAGCACCTGCTCGTTGGTCATGTATTTCGACATGTCGAATTTTTCGTGATGCACCATGTCGTCGAGCGGCCGGCGGACGCCGTCCTTTGGCGGCACCGCCGGATAGCCGATTGGCATGATCAGCGAGAAGGTGAGCAGATCCGGCACGCCGAGCACGCGCTTGAACGGCTCCTGGATGTGGATGGTAACGTGCTGACTGCCGAGGCCGAGCGCCCCGGCCGCGAGATGCATCATCATGGCGGTGTTGGCGAGCCCGTCGGTGAGGTGCGACTGATCGCGCCCGAACGTGTGGGCGCCCTGAACCGTGGCCCATTGGCGACGCCCGTCGCCCAAGATGACGATCAGCACCGGCGCGATCGACCAGCCGACGCCGGTGCGCTGCTTCTGCAGGGCCTCGTCGTGGGTCATCTGGAAGGAAGGATGGCGAAGCTTGAAGTCGCGCTGCTGCTCCATCCAGTAGATAAAGTCGTTGTTCTCCTCGGCGTAGACGCGGAACAGCTCCTTTTTGATGGCAGCATCTTTGACGACGACGAAATCCCACGGCTGGCCGTTGGCGCCCGACATCGCCCACCGCCCGATCTCGAGGATTTTGTTGACGTCATCGTCGGGGATCGGATCGGGCTTGAGGTTGCGCACGCTCACGCGGGTTTTGACGAGTTCAAGCAGGGTGTCGTAGTCGCCCGTGAAGTTGCGCTGATCCATCGCGGTTTCCATGTTCGTGCGTTACGCGCAGTTTTGCTGCCCTCGTCCCCCGCTTGCGGGGGAGGGCTAGGGAGGGGGCTAAATCCACGGCACGAATTTGCGGCACAGCCCCTCCCCAACCCTCCCCCCGCAAGCGGGGGGAGTTACCCTACTTCCGCGTCTGTTTAAAATAGCGCAGATCGGGCGGCGCCTGGTCCTTCTTTGTCGGCATGAGATAGCCGTCGCCGCTGACCAAGTAGCCCTCCTTGCCGATGTAGACGTGCATGTTGTTTTCCGAGCACAGATCTTCGTGGAACTCGACCTTGCCGGGCACCCGCCCATAGCGCTTCGTCACCGTCCAGGGCCGCGTCAGCGCGTGGTCGTAAGTCGTGATCTCGTTCAGGAGAATATTCCGGTTCGACTTGTCGAGGGACAATCGTTCCTTGATGACGGACTCGTTGTCGCGGTGCAACGGCAAGCCGCTGTCGTCGTAGACGCGGGGCCCTTTGAAATTCCGGGTTTCCACCTCAAGGGTGTCGAACCGCCCATCGCCATCGGTATCGAGCCATTTGCCGACCGAATACCCCGCGTAAGAGGGCTCGGCATCTTTGGGCATCTCGCGGCCGTCGGTATAGATCCAGCGCGGAATGTTGTTGTCATAGACGACGAGCGTCATGTCGTCCTGGATGAAGAAAGCCAGAGGCCGCACGATGATCGCCATCCGCGGCATGCCGTTGCTCACGCAGGTGACCCTGGTGTCCCCGCCCTGCCCGCCGGCGGCCTGATCGGCCATGCTGGCTTCCCAGATGGCCTGATATTCCGGGGTCAGCGGTGGCTGTTGCGCCAGTCCACGCGGCTTCGTCTCATCCCAGACGATGCCGGTTCCGGGCGCCCGTCGCCACTGGCCGCTCCAGTCCGGATATTTGGATGCATCGTGCGCCGCAGCGGCCGCAATCGACAGCATCAGCGCGCCCGTCAGCGCCCATAGCCCGCCGAAGACGGGCGTAAACGCCCTTACGGTACCGAAGGAGATTCGGTGAAGCATGGGTTCCCCCTTTTGTCGAAACTGGTATCCCCCTGCCCCCACCCTACCCACCGCCGCGCATGCAGGCGTGGGTAGGTTGGGGCCGGAGGGACGGCTCAACAAAAGGATACACCGATCGCACACAATTGCGGAAGAGCACGGAATTGGAACGCCTCTCAGATGACGGAGAGGTATCCGTCATCTGTCATCGGTCATCTGCGTCAGGCCCCCCACCGGCGACGCGAAGCCGTGGCTGGCGGCCGAGGGCTGGCAACGAGTCGCGCGCGAAGCGCCATGAGCAGCGCGCGCGCCAGAGCCGGCTGGGCCTGATCGATGAGGTCGATGGCCTCTCCCACGACGTCGCTGGCCATCTCCTGATTGAAGGCGCCCAGCGACGGGTCGTCAGGTGGCTTTTGCTTCGCGGTGCCCCTGTTCCACCCATGTTCGCGCACCGCTACCATGAGGGCATCATCGGCTCGAGGTGCAATTCGTGATCGCGGCACGTCGACCGGCGGATCGATCTCATCGGCGATGGTTCGCAGCGCAGCGGCGGCAGATTCGGAATTCGTTATTTCGCTCATCTCCTTAACGCCGCCCCAGACGCAGGCGGCGGCCAGCACGCACCGATTCGCCCCGGCTGCCAGATGCGCGGAAATCATGGCATCGAGCGCATGCGCAGCATGCTCGACCTCGCCGTCGATTTCCCGTTCGTCACTCAAGTTTAATATTTCCAGTCTTCGGTTTGGAATTGAGCGCAATCAATATCCGCCAACACAATCGGCCTAGACCTGCGGCCCCTTGTGCTTTCTGGTTCGGCGTCGCCATTGGTACCGCCAAATTCGGCGGCGCTCAACCGCGCCATCTGCACGGCCCCCCTTCCGACCCTGCACGCGGGGGAAGGCAGGGAGGGCAAACGAGTCGCCGCAACTCCGTCGCAAGGCGTCACGCATGAAACACAATGGCCGCGTCGAGGAGCTCTTGCGCAAACTGTCGCAGAATGTTCAACCCCGACTCTCGTGCTTCGATGACGTCGTTAGCTCCGGTCGCCTGCACCGTGAGAGAAGTCGCCAGCAGGTGCTCCGCATCGAGCAGAAATGTGATTCTCCACGACGGGATGTCGCCCTTCGGCGTGGCAATCGCCCCGGAGTATTGCACCGATGCGATCTTCATTCTCACGGAAGGCGACTTTTTTGGGGATGCAGCTGGCGGGGGCGCATCCTTTCCGATCTGCTGCGGCACTCTTCCAACACGCTCACCTTCGAGTTGCTTTGTCATGTACGATCCGCGGTTGCCCTTGTTTTCCCCTACAACTACTCAACACGCCCGACGACACCTCCTGAAAGCGACGGCGGCTTTTGCCGCGAGATTGCCGTGACTGAAAATCCGGACATCCCGCGGTGAGCCGCTTCTTTCGCTCACCGTTGCTGCACGCGGGAGGGTGGGGCGGACCAGGGCAGCCGTTGGCCACTTGCCGTCAGAGAATGGCCAAACTCACGCACAATCAAACTCAGGCACAAATCGAGCAGCGCAAGCTAAACTCGCCCATTCACTAGCGAGGATCTCAATCGCCCGCGCCAACCAACACCGCCAGCACCCGTGTCGCACGTGCCCGCGGTATCTCTGTAGACCTTCATCGTCCCCTTAAAGAGGCCCACAACACACGCGTAATGGGACCACCCTACGATTCGGCCATAATTAAATATTTTCGTTTCGATTGTGACACCACAAAGGGCACTCTGTGGCGGTTCGGTGAAGCAGCACATCTTTTGATATCGCAGCGCAGCGTCAAGGCGCGACGAGGCAGGAGTAACTAACTCAGAATGCGAAACAATCAGTGTAGTTGCGTGGCATCAATGTGTTTCGTCTCCTGATAGAATCAATATCGACATTTGAAACTTGCCTCTCGGTAGTGACCCCGGAGGGACGCGTCCGGAACATTTGTCATCACTTTGTTTTCGCATGTAAAAACGCCGATCGGACGAAACGCTGGAAATGAGGCATCAGAACCGCTGCAGCGCCGGCGCCGATTGTCGGTCGCCACCTGAATTCAGGCATTTTGACGGCTACAGAATGAACATCGAAATACGCCAAGCCGTTTTCCCCACGCTGATTTTGCCGTTCCGGCGGTGGTATCATTTGCGGCCGCCTGACCCCGGGAATCCAACCTAATTTCGCCATGCTAGCGCCATTGTGTTGACGACGCTACAAAGCTAGGCGAATCAGTGGGAGGGGACCCGCCATGGGCAAGGTCGTTGTGGTGACATCCGGCAAAGGGGGCGTCGGCAAGACCACGTCGACTGCCGCGCTCGGCGCTGCTTTGGCACGGGGAGGACAACGGGTCGTCGTCGTGGATTTCGATGTCGGCCTGCGCAACCTCGATCTGGTGATGGGCGCCGAACGACGGGTGGTGTTCGACCTGACCAACGTGGTGCAGGGTACGGCGAAGTTGTCCGACGCCCTCCTTAAGGACGAGCGCCTCGATGCGCTCTACCTGCTTGCTGCCTCGCGGACCCGCGGCAAAGAGGCGCTCACCGAGGACGGCGTCGCCGGCGTGATTTCCGAACTGCGCGATCAATTCGATTGGGTGGTTTGCGACAGTCCGGCGGGTATCGAGCGCGGCGCGATGCTCGCCATGCGATTTGCCGACGAGGCCATCATTGTCGTCAATCCGGAGATCTCCTCGGTCCGGGATTCCAGCCGTATCCTTGGCTTGGTTGATACGAGGCCGCTGAAAGTCGAGACCGGGGGACGCCTGGACAAGCATCTCTTGATCACGCGGTTCGATCCGGTGCGCGTCGCGCGTCGCGAGATGCTCAGCGTCGATGACGTGCGCGAAGTCCTGCCGGTTCCGCTATTGGGTATCATTCCGGAGAGCGATGAGGTGCTGCGCGCCTCCAATCTCGGTGCGCCGATCACGGTCTGCGGCCGCGAGAGTGCCGTATCCCGGGCCTATATTGACGCGGCACGCCGGATCAAAGGCGATTGGATCGAAATGACGGTCCCGGGCAAAGACAAACGTCGGTTGACGAGATGGCTCGGAGGGAGGGCCGCATGAGCCGCTTCATCCCGCAAACGCCGATGGGTTCGGCGCCGGTCGCGCGCGCACGGTTGCAGAGCCTGCTTGAATACGACCGCAGCCTGATCAGTCATGCGGACCTCTTATCGGTCCTGCGCGAGGAGATTTTTGCCCTGATCGGGCGGCACGGCGTCATCGATGCGAACAAGGTGCATTTCATGGTGGTTCGGGGCAACACCGCCTCGACATTGACGGTCGATATAGAGGTGCCGTTCCGCGTCCGCGCGACGGGGACCCGGTGTGCGCACGACGGCGAGGAGGCGTTCTCGTATCCTTAAAATCGGCGCCCTCGAACTGAAAATTCGGCGGCGTTATTCTGGACCTTGGACTGAGCGTTGACGATTAGCGTCGGACAGCTCTTCTATGATTCCTTCGAGCGCCTGAGCAAATGCTTCGATCGCGAAATTCTGCGGATCGTCGTGGCCGCCGCGAACGTCGCCGTCGATGACGGCGTGGAACGCCGGAATCAGCCACTCGCCGGCGCGAACGCTCGCGATCGTGTAGAGCAGCGCCAGCAGCCTGTATTGCGCAGCGGTGAATCCCGGATCAGGCGCCGCGATGTCGTTGCCGCGGCGTCCAGGCCCGCGACGGCGCGGCTGGATCAACTCGACATGAAGAAACAGTCCCTTGAGGGCATTGCCGAAAAACAGCGCCCGCTCGAACTTCGTCGAGCGCCACGGCACACCGAAATCGTGACCGAAAAAGACCCCTCCATGGCGGTTGATCACCGCATGGGCCAGTTCGAAGGAATCCGAGCAGCGAAACCGCCCCAAGTTGTTGATCCTGGTGTTTTCATCAAGATTCGCCGGAAATGAGCGGAGCTTCGGCCCGCTGGTGTCGTGAATGACGAAGTAGCGCGCCACTGGGGAGAACGGGTCGCCGTCACGCGCATGAGAGAGCCCGCTGTTGAGACCGTCAGCAAATTGCGGCGCCAGGCCGCTTTCATTTATGAGAGCCGTCAGCGCGGCGCGCTCGGGCAATATTTCCGAACTGCCAACCCGATGGGCTAGCGCCTCGGGAAGATGTCCCAGCGGCGGGCCGAGATGGGCCCAGCGATTCACCGGCCGGATCAGGCACGCAGCCTGCTGAATGGAATTGCCGGCGAAGCTGAGAGTGTCGACACTGAAATTGCACGGCCCCATGCTTCGCAGGATCACGGACGGGAGCGGCCGCCGCGGCTGACACTGGGTCGCAAAAGCGCTGTTCGGCGTCAGCAACGCCGATTGCATCGCCAGCGTCAAGCCGGCAAGCCAAGGTGCGACGCCCGCAGCGCCTGCGAAGTTGCGTGCGTTGATCATAGCCCCAGCCGCTCGATCGCGGCCCTGATGGTCACATCAGCCCGGGCAATGACTATGTTGAATTGAGAGTACTGTCCATGGCTAGTCGATCAATGCAGCCAAGCTTACAAGCTGATTGAGCATCGACCACCGTCATAAGGTTGGAGGGGCTTGCACAAACGGTGTCCTGCGGGACGCCTGTTGTAGGGGCGACCCTTGTGGTCGCCCTGTTGCGGGCGGGCGACCACAAGGGTCGCCCCTACAATCGTTGAAAGCGCAGGGCCTTACGGTGCCGGCGGCGTTGTGGCAGGAGCCGGTGCAATACCTCCGCGCCCCATCTGGGACCCGTCCGGCAACTTGACGTTCAGGAACTGCCCGCCATTGGTGCCATCGCGCAACGGGTGGATCATGACCGAAACATTCATGCCCGGCGTCAGCGTTTTCGGCTTCCAGCCGTCCCGTGCCAAGCCGCTCGGTCCGTTGAGTTCAATCGCCCACACGTCGGCCTGGCCCTGCTGGCTGGCGACGTTGAGCAAGATCCAAGCGTGCGGATTGGTCCACTGGAATTCCTTGACCGCGCCTTCAAGAGTGACGGTCTTCGAGGCATCGAACATTGCAAAAGAATGATGGGCAACCGCGGGGATCGCGTAAACCGCCAAAGCGGCAACGCCCCCAACGGCAAGTGCTCTGACTTTCATCGGCGCCTCCTAAATTCTCTCTCTGCTCTCTTTAGGAGCTTGACTTAGAAGCTTAGGAGAACCGCTCACCAACGTCAACGCCGGGGGACAAACCAAAGACAAACCGCCGGCATCCGACCTGTTGTTTTTTTTGGCGTCCCGGCATGCTAGCGTAGGTCACAAACAGGTTGGGAGGAATTCGATGAAAGCTGTTCGCCTTCTTGCGGGCCTGGCGGCGCCGCTTGCCCTCGCCTCGGCAGGGCCGACCGTTGCGGCCGACGCCACGCCCGACCTTTCCGGGATCTATTGGGTGACCGAATACCACGCAAAGATTCAACTCGTCGGCGGCGGCGAGCTGCCGTTTACTGCGGAGGGCAAGGCCGCTTATGAGCAGAACATGGCCGGCCTGAAGGACGGCTCGATCGTCGACAATGCGCGCCGGTTCTGCGTACCCGACGGCCTGCCGCGGGTGCTCGCCAACCCCTATCCGTTCGAGATCATCTACGGCCCGCCCGGGCAGATCACCATCATCTACGAACTCAGCCACCAGGTCCGGCCAGTCGCCATGGACAAGCCGATGCCGAGTGCCGATGAGCTGGAAACGTGGCCGTTCTACAACGGCCATTCGGTCGGCCATTTCGAAGGCGATACGCTGGTGATCGAAACCGCCGGCTTCAACGAGAAGACCTTCGTCGACGCTACCGGCGCGCCACACACCGACGAGATGCGCACGCTTGAGCGCATCCGCAAGATAAGCCCGACCCAGCTTGAGGATGTCGTCACCATTCACGACCCGAAATACTATACGCGCGATTGGCAGGCGCGCTTCGTCTATACGCTGCGCAACGACATTCGCATCGAGGACTATAACTGCGGCGAGCCGCATCGCGACCTGTCGTCTGTCGCGGGCGTGCGCCGTCCGTAGGGCAAATCGTACGGTGGGTAAAGGCGGCCGAGGCATTGCGGTGTTGTGGCGATTTTGTTTCCGCCTTCGCCCACGCGGTCCGTCAGCGCGATCGCTGAACAGAGGCGAAGTCGTGGGCAGGTGCGCGAGGGTACGTCGATGCACCCGAGCTACGCCGCGCGCCTTTGCCCACCCAACACTCGGACTTTCAGTCGGCGGCTTTCCAAACGAAAGAGAGTACTTGTTATGAAATTCCCTCCCGACTTCAAGCGCGTGCGGGCCGCATTCGCGGCCCTCTGCCTCAGCATGGCGATCGCGCCCGTGTCCGCGCAAACGCCGGCGAAGAACGACATCCCCAATCTTGCCTCGAAGAGCTTCGCCTGGCTCTCGGGCGCCGATTGGTTCGATCCGCCGCCCGGCGCCGGCCGCGGCCCGATCCGGCAAGACCCTGACTATCCCTTCGTCGGCAATGTTGGGGCCAACGGCCGTCAGGTGACGGTGCGCCTCGGCAATTACAAGGACCCGGTGCTCAAGCCCTGGGCCGCCAAAGAGATGCGCGAGTCGAACGAAGAGGTCATCAGCGGCAAGCGCGCGGTCGGGTTCGCGGCGCAGGCGCGCTGCTATCCGGGCGGCGTGCCGGGGCAGCTGCTCTATCCGGCGGAGCCCATGTACTTCATCCAGACCCCGAAACAGGTGTGGATGATCTGGCAGCGCGACCACATGGTCCGCCGCGTCTACCTGACCGACAAGCATTCGGACCACGTGAAGCCGTCGTGGTTCGGGGAATCGATCGGACGATACGAGAACGGCGAGCTTGTCGTCGACACCATCGGGCTCTCCACCCAGAACAGCTACATCGACAATCTGCGCACGCCGCATACGGAAAAAGAGCACGTGGTCGAGCGCTTCAAGCTGTCCGCGGACGGCAATTCGCTCGAGGCTTACGTGATCGTCGAGGACCCCGACACGTTCAACGAACCCCTTCACATGATCCAGCGCTGGCGCAAGGTGAAGAACGAGCTCCTGGAAACGGTCTGTTCCGAGAACAACGCCGATCACTTCAAGCAGAACCTGTTCCCGCTGCCGGAAGCTGCGACGCCGGATTTTTGATAGACAGTGGTCCGCGCTCTTGAGCTTGTGAACAAACAAAAACCTCGTCCTGAGGAGCCGGCCGAAGGTCGGCGTCCTGAGGCTCTCGAAGGACGAAGGACGGCCGCAGGCGAGGCCGCGCCAGTGGCCATCCTTCGAGACGCCGTGCTGCGCACGGCTCCTCAGGATGAGGTCCGAGTTATTCGCACGTGCTTGCGAGAGAGGCTGAGCCGCATGCGCCACCACGCGGCGATCGGAGGAAAACGTGAAACGAAACATTTCGAGCACGGCGTCTCTATCGCCGGTCATACTCGCCCTACTGATCGGCTTTGCGAGTCCGGCTTTCGCCGCCGACGCATCTTCATCCACACGCGACATCGCCCCCACCGGATCGCTGCGCGTTGCCGTCGCGGTCGGCCCGGCGGCTTCGACCTTCTGGGCGACCCGCGATCCCGCGACCGGGGAGGCGCGCGGCGTAACGGTGGAGCTCGCAAAAGCCGCCGCCGCAAAGCTGCACGTGCCGTTGCGGCTCGTCGAATATCAGAACTCGGGCGAGATCGCCGCTGCCGCCGCGAAGGACGCGTGGGACATTTCGTTCATGCCGGCGGATGCCGAGCGCGAAAAATTCGTGGACCAGGGCCCGGCCTACGTGGTGTACGAAAGCACCTACCTGGTGCGGGCCGGTTCCGACATCAAAACCCTCAGCGATGTCGACCGCCGCGGCATCCGCGTCGGCGCGATCGAAGGCACGGCGACGTCGCGCACGGTCACAAAGTCATTGCAGCGCGCCTCGCTTGCCACGTTTCCCAAGCCCGAAGCCGCTGCGGAGCTGTTGGGAAAGGGTGAGCTCGATGCCCTCGCGATGGGCACCGAAGCCCTGATCGACCTTGCCAAAGGTCTGCCCGGTACGCGCGTCCTCGATGAACCCGTACAGTCTACGGGCGTCGTGGTCACGGTGCCGAAGAACCGCCCCGCTACGCGCGACTGGGCGGCACGGTTCGTCGAAGATGCGAAAGCGGACGGCACGGTGCGGCGCGCCTTCGACAGCGCCGGGTTCGCCGGCGTTGCGGTGGCGCCGCCGCAAAAATAAAGGTCGCCCGGGTTTTCTCGCGCGTCGCTCGGTCGGTTTAATCATCCGCAACGGTGACGAGTTTCAAGATAGACCTGGGACACGTATTCAAGTAGCATAAGCTTCAAGTAGCGTAAGCAAATCTCTTCGGCACGAGGTTGGTAGATCAGACGTGGGCCTCTACCTTTGCATATTCGGTAACGGCAAAGATGGCAAGGAGATCGCCGGCTGGCAACTTGGCCATTACAGCGATTTCGGTTGTTTCCGGGATACGATTTCCCGACACCTTGCGGCGAACGACTTCCCCATACTCATGGAGCATTCCGATTGCGACGGCGAGTGGAGCGTCACCCAACTGCCAGGTCTCATTGTGGAACTCGAAACGATTGGCGCCAAATTCCAAACCTTGCCACCGGAAGAGCCGAAAGGCGCGTTTGAGCACACGGCCGAAGACCGCATAGGTGCGCGTTCCCTTTACGAGTGCTTTCACAATGTTGACGGCGAGAATTTGTTCGACGCGCTAATTGCGCTTGCCCGCGAGGGTATCCGCGCAAAACGGCCCATCTCATTCCAATAAATTTGTTTTAGCGGTGACTTCGGCGCGTTTTGTCGAAGAGGCAATAGCAGACGGCACGGTGCGTCGGGCTTTCGACAGCGCTGGGTTCGTCGACGTAGCAGTGGCACCGCCGCAAAAATAAATGGTTGCCCGGTTTTCTCGGGCGTCGCTCCAGATATGGACCGCGCTGTTTTCGAGGGAGATCGGTGGCCTACCCCCGGTAGCTTCGGGTGCCGCTTGGATGGTGGCGACGGTGGAAGTGGGCTACGTGCGGACATTCCGTGGGAAGCCCGATTCGATCCTCGAAAGCCGTGGCGCAAGCGACGATCCGCACCAATCAACGGGTCAGAACCCAACCCGACCGCCGGGTCCGCCCTCAACAGCAGGGCTCCGTTCAAAACCAGGCATGCATTGTATCGGGGCGGCGGATGACAGAAAAAGGTACGCTGTGTGAGGTAGCTCACACTCGATTGCTGTGCTCCTTGTGATGATTGAAATTGCAAATAAGCGTGCGCCAACTGTCGATCTAATGCCGCGTCCTCCGACGCTGGGGGCGAAGCGGCTGCACCAAGTCGGTTTTGTATTCCTCCACATTACTACGTAGTGGATCTGTTGCCGTAATCCCAGTCACGCTACGGTAGTAGGATCGCCCCATGACATACCTGCTATCACCAGAAATGCCTGATCAGAAAACTCCGGGAGAAATACCTGATCGGAAAGTCATCGTCGGGGCTGTACTAGGCCTGATCGACAAGATCAAGGTCGTCATCAAGGGACGGCAGGCTTCCGGCGTTCCTATAGACCACGAGGAGACCACGCTTCTCCGGATCGAGATCAACGATGCTTTGCAAATGATCTCTGTTCTCCAAGACGTCAAGCTATCCGAGAATCTCAACAGCGCAGTGGCGCCCCTATCCCAAGAGAGCGCGTCCACCTCTTGGAGTAAGTGGATGGCATCACTAGAGACGGTTCAACGGTTGCTTGAAACGCACCTGGCGATACTCGGCAGTCCTCCATCTACGCCCGCTGCTGCGGCGGCATCGACTCGGGACGAGGAGGCACTGATCCAGCGAGCAACTAACGGGCTCCTTAGCTCGCCGTTCTTCAAAATCATGGGCCTCGGGCTCGTTGCTGCTCTCGTTGCTGCGGCGCTTCTCGCCGCTGCCGGCTCACTGGTGATCGGCGGCACCACTGCGAGCATCACGAAAACCTTGCTCGATACCGGCAAGGCTGCGAAGGAAGACATCAGCGGAATTGCGACGACGGCGAAGAGCAACGCCGAAGCTCAAGCCAAACTACTTGAACACGAACAAACACGGGTCATGGACCAGCTACGCAGCTTTAAAGACGACGCAGTCCAACACGTCATCAAAAACCTCAACGCCGATTTGGAAAAAGACGCCAAACCGCGACTCGATAAAATCAAGCAAGCTACCGACGCCTTCGCCGGTGAGCTCGTGGCGTTGCGTGAGGAGCAACTCAAGGCGCTGAAAACACAGATCGGCAAGTTGTCAAGTGAGCTGTCCGATGACGAGCAGAGGCGAAGGGACCTCGCACCTAAGCTTGCCTTGCTCGACGAGCTCGGCCACAAGATCGAGAAGATCCAAAAGGACGCTGCGACATCGGGAGAATACCTAACGTCCACCGCAAACGCTGCCACTCAGGCGGCGACCGCTAAGCAGCAAGCCGATGCAGCCGCTGTGACTGCTAAGGAACACGCCGACGCCGCCAGAGAACATCGTGACGCGGTGTTCACGAAGATTACCGGCCTCGACAGCGACGTAGGGAAGCAGTTGCAAATCTTCGGTGAGGGTAAAGAGAAGCTCAATGAGCTGGTTAGACGGGTCGCATCGCTGCGTCCGACGGTGTGTGATGAGCCAGACCTCGGCAGCGGGCCGTGGGTTGCGCAAGCGCAATTGAACTGCCTCAGGCAGCGTATCGCAGCCATCGAAGCGCAGATGAAGGTCCGAGTTACGGATAATCCGCCGGAGCCGCCCTTGCTGGAAGCGCAATGGCTGATGATCCAGCGTGCGCTTGCCAAGAAGGGCTTTTACGGAGGGAAACTCGATGGGAACCCAGGGCGTTCGGAGCGCAGCCAGACGCGTCAAGCGATAAAGAACTGGCAGCGTAGCAAGGGCGAGCAGCGGCCAGATGGCCAGCTCAACGACAAACAAATCGCCGAACTGATTGGGACCTAGCAAGCCGTAGGGCGGATGAGCCGAAAGCGTAATCCGCCATTGCTGAGCAAGGCGGCGGAATACGCTTCGCTATTCCGCCCTATGACTCACGCCCCCTTCCCGCCCCCCATCGCGCGCCAGATGACCTCCGCGGTCGCCGGCATTGCGATATGCCGCACCCCGAATTCCGCCAGCGCATCGACGAGCGCATTGGCGACCGCCGGCATTGCGCCGACCGTGCCGGCCTCGCCGGCGCCCTTGACGCCGAGTGGATTGGTCTTGGTCGGCGCCGGATTGCTCTTGATCGCGATCGCGGGAACATCGCTCGCCCGCGGCATGGCGTAGTCCATGAACGATCCGGTCAGAAGCTCGCCGGTTGAGGGGTCGAACCGGATGTCCTCGCGCAGAATCTGGCCGGCGCCCTGGGCAATGCCGCCGGTGATCTGGCCATGGAGGAGCAGCGGATTGAGCACGGTGCCGACATCGTCCACCACGCTGTAGCGCACGATCTCGACGGCGCCGGTTTCGCGATCGATCTCCAATTCGCAGACATGGGCGCCGTTGGGAAAGTTCTCGACCTCGGCGCGATAGACCGCGGTCACGACCAGCCCCGGCTCCATGCCGGGCGGCAGCTTGGTCGGGTTGGCGGCGAGCCGTGCGACCTCCTTCACGGTCAGCGTCTCGTTGGTGGCGGGCGCCGAGAAGACGCCGTCTGCGAAACTCACAACGGCCGGCTCGGCCTTGAGGGCGAACGCCGCAATGGCGCGTGCCTTGTCGATCACCTTGCGGCAGGCGGCATCGACCGCGGCGCCGCCGAGCGTCGCGGTGCGCGAACCGCCGGTGCCTTCGCCGAAGAACACCTGATCGGTGTCGCCCTGAAGGTACTGGATGTCGGCCGGATCAAGGCCGAGGCGGTCGACGAGAATCTGCTTGAACACGGTCTCATGACCCTGACCCTGGTTGATGGCGCCGCAGAACAGCGTCACCGTGCCGGAGCGGTCGAACCTGATTTCCGCGCCCTCATAGCTCGGCGCGCCGGCGCGCTCGATGGTATTGGACACCCCGAGCCCGCGCAGCTTTCCGCGCTTCCTCGCCTCCTTGCGGCGCGCCGCAAAGCCATCGACATCGGCAAGCCGGAGCACCATCTCCAGATTTTTGGCGAAATCTCCGCTGTCATATGTGAATGTAAGCCCGGTCCGGAACGGCAATGCATCGGACGGGATCGTGTTGCGCTCCCGCAGCTCGACCGCGTCGATGCCGATTGCGTCGGCCGCGAGATCGATCATGCGCTCGATCACGTAGGCCGCCTCGGGCCGACCATTGCCGCGATAAGGCCGGACAGGATTGGTGTTGGTGAAGACCGCCGTGACGTCGGCGTGGATCGCAGGCGTACGGTAGACGCCTGCCAGCGAGCCGAGATTTGCGACGAAGGCGGACGCCGCGGTCTGCAGATAGGCGCCCATATTGGCGATGGTTTTGACCCGTAGCGCCAGGAAGGCGCCGTCGGCATCAAGCGCAAGCTCGGCATCGGTGACATTGTCGCGCCCTTGCGCGTCGGAGAGAAACGCTTCCGAGCGGGTGCTCACCCATTTCACCGGCCGCCCGACGCGTTTTGACGCCAGCAGCACCAGCGCGACTTCGTTGTAGACCGCCGATTTCATCCCGAAGCTGCCGCCGATATCACCGGCAACGACGCGGATCTTCGCCTCGGAGATTTTGAGCACGGAGGCGAGCTCGGCGCGAAACGGATGGGCGCGCTGCAGCGTCGTGTAGACGGTGTAACGGCCGTCATTGACATTGTAATCGCCGATGCTGCCGCGCGGCTCCATGGTCACGGCGGTAACCCGATTGATGACGAAGTGCTGGCGCACCACGTGGGTCGCCCGCGCGAAGGCCGCGTCGGTTAAGGCCTTGTCGCCTTCCAGATGCACGAAGCAGATATTGTTCGGGCAGTCGTCGAACACCCGCGGCGCGCCGTCGGCCGGCGCCTCTGCGGTCGACACCACGGCGGCAAGCGGCTCGTAGTCGACGACGACGAGCTCGGCGGCGTCAGCCGCCTGAGCCCAAGTCTCCGCCACCACGAAGGCCACATAGTCGCCGACCCAGCGCACCCGGTCCCAGACCAGCGCCGGATAGCGCGGCCGGTACATCGGGCTGCCGTCGCGCCGCTTGAGGCCGCCCGGCACCGGCAGGTCGCCCCATCCGCAGGCGCGCCAGTCGGCGCCGGTCAATACGGCGAGCACCCCCGGCGCAGCCTTGGCGGCCGTCACATCGATTGCACTTATCTTTGCGTGCGCATGGGGCGAGCGCAGGACATAGCCGAACGCCATGCCGGGCAGCGCCATATCGTCCACATACCGCCCGCCGCCCCGGATGAGCCGCGGATCCTCGAAGCGGGATACGGGTTGACCTATTCCGAACTTCTGCACCGAACAAGCCCCCTTAAGCGCCTATCATTCGCACGCATGCGTGGGCGGATGTTAAAGGGGGCCGATATCAAGTCCAAGGGATTGTCGTGCAAGAGTTTCTGGCACTTGTAGGATGGTTGAGCCACCGGGGCCGGTCAAACGCACAGCCCCGGTGGCTCAACCGATCCTACGAACTCGCTAACAACTCAGCCGCTTCTCGAAATGGTATCGGCGCAACCGCCCGCCGACGGTTTTGTTGGTCTGCGCAGTCGCAGTCTCTTCGCGAATGAGTCGGTAACCTGATGCTCGATAGAGTGCGAGCGCGGCCTGCTGTAGTTCTGAGGTGCTCAGCACTATCCGGTCCCATCCTTCACCGCAGCACACCTGCTCCGCCCGCTCCAGCATCGCTCGTGCGAGGCCGCGGCGGCGCAAGCGGGTGGCAACGTACATGCGTCGGAGTTCTGCTGCGCCGCCCCCGGCGGACTCAAGGCCAAACATGCCGACCAATGTCCCGTCGCTGAACTCCACGACCCAAAAGCTGCCCCCGCGTTCGCCGTAGTATTGTGGTATGCGGTCAATCTCTTCGCGCAATGAGCGCGCGGTATACTGTTCGAACGCCGGGCGCAGCTCGGGCGTGGCAAGTTCACGGTTGATGTCGACGAACAACTGACGCACCGCTGCCTGGTCGCGTTCCTCATAACGACGCAGGGTGATCTCTCGTCCAAGAACTGCCGGCGCAGCCATTAGCGGGTTTCGGAACGGGCCTCCCTTTCCGCGCGGGGGGCAGAGGCGCGGCGATAGCCGTGGCGATAGTGACGGTGAAAGCCGAGACCGCGGGAGATGTGGGGACCGGCCACAAAGCCGACCACGCCGCCGGCGACGAAGCCAACAGGGCCGCCTACAAGGGCGCCGGAGGCCGCGCCGAGCGCGCCGTCGAACACCCGCTCCCCGGCGCCTGCCGCAGTCGGCGCCGAAAGCGCCGCGGCAACGGCTGCGATCGCAATAACTTGTCTCATGATTTCCCTCCCGTGATGATGACAGATGACAGATGTCAGAACGAACACCATCCAACGTCCGACATCCGTCCTCTGTCATCTGTCATCTGTCATCTGGGTTCACCGCCCCCCTTCGTTCGCCTTATCAAGCAACCGCCGGCACGCCTCAAGCTCCGCCAGCGCCTGCTTGAGCCGATCAAGATCTTCCGCCGCGATGCCCTTCGGAGCAGGCGCAGCTACGGGAACCGAGGCTTGGCGAACCGGCGGCGTCTCAGGCTTCCGAGCGGGCGCCACGGCCACCGAACTAGCTCCTGAGATGGGGCCGTTTTGCGGCGCTGATTCGGGCGCCAGTTCATCGGATTCGGGTTCTTCGGTCTCGTCCTCGGCTTCTTCGGAGATTTTTGAATCCATGGGCGACGAGAACGCCAGAGCCGCCGGCCTGCCGTTCGGCTCGTCCTCTGCATCGTCGTCCCGCGGCGGCACCAAGTTGGCGGCGTGGCCCTGCCCCACGGACTGCACGGTGCGGACGCCCTGCTCACGCAGGATGCGCTGGACCCCGCGAATGGTGTAGCCGTCACCGTAAAGCAGGCGGCGGATGCCGCGCAGAAGATCGATATCCTCGGGGCGATAATAGCGCCGGCCGCCGCCCCGCTTCATCGGCTTGATGTGGGGGAAACGGCTCTCCCAGAACCGCAGCACGTGTTGCGGCAGATCGAGTTCGTCTGCGACCTCGCTGATGGTGCGGAACGCGTCAGGCGCCTTGTTCAAAGCCGCCTCTTTTTTCCGGGTGTTATGGGCCGAGCGCCTCATCGCCGGCGCTGCCGTCCGGACCCGAGTTGATTCGCTGCTTGAGAATCGCCGACGGCTTGAACACCATAACCCGTCGCGGCGAGATTGGCACTTCCGTTCCGGTCTTAGGATTGCGCCCGATGCGCTGCCCCTTCTTGCGCACCACGAAGGAGCCGAACGACGAAAGCTTTA
>WNFS01002101.1_pt1 | contig 23980 bp, 14 predicted proteins | sample 5400141 | NCBI WGS metagenome assembly WNFS01 (sample SAMN13153358, study PRJNA577476) | soil metagenome | isolation source: 60 cm saprolite under Madrone tree | place: USA:California | collected 2016-06-14
GCGGGAAGGCCGTTCACGAGCCTGGTCCACGTTTTGCCGAAGTCTGTGGTTTTGAAAACGTACGGTGCGAAGTCGTCCATCTTGTGCCGCTCGACGGCCAAGTACGCGGTGCCCGCATCTTTGGAGGACGCCTCGATCATGCTGACGGTGCCCCATTCCGGCATCGCCTTTGGCGTAACGTTTTCCCAGTGCTGGCCGGCGTCGCGAGTGAGTTGCGCGAGGCCATCATCGGTCCCCGCCCAGATTAGGTCTTTCTGGACCGGCGATTCCACGACGGAAAAAATCGTGTCGTACACTTCGACGCCCGTGTTGTCTTTCGTGATCGGACCACCGGAGGCTTGCTGCTTTTGCTTGTCGTTGCGAGTCAGGTCCGGGCTGATGATGCTCCAGCTCATGCCCGCGTCCGTAGTCTTGAACAGCACTTCACCGGCGAAGTAAAGAGTCTTAGCGTCGTGAGGGGAAAATACGATCGGCTCAGTCCACTGAAAGCGATGCTTGACATCAGCCGCAGCCCAGCCGATGGGATTCACCGGCCAGGGGTTCACGGACTGAGTTTCGCCAGTGCGGTGGTCATAGCGTGTGATTTCGCCGCCGTAGGACCCGGCATACACAATTTCGGGATCTGTGGGGTCGGGAGCGATGTAGCCGCTCTCGCCGCCCCCGACGTCGTACCAGTCCGGCCGGTCGATGGCGCCATCGGCGCTCGCGCTGGCGATACTCACTGTGGAGTTGTCCTGCTGCGCGCCATAGATGTAATAAGGAAAGCGATTGTCGGTGGTGACGTGATAAAACTGCGCGGTCGGCTGGTTGTAAACGCTGGTCCAGGTTTGCGCGGCGTCGGTGGAAATGGTGGCGCCGCCGTCGTTACCGTTAATGAGGCGCTTGGAGTTTGTGGGGTCGATCCACAGGCCGTGATTGTCGCCGTGCGGCACGCGCAAAGGGTTGAAAGTCTTGCCGCCGTCGTTGGAACGGTACACGCCGGTATTTAGAATGTAGACGGTGTCGGCGGACTTGGGATCGGCAAAGATGTGTGAGTAATACCACGCGCGCTGGCGGAAGCGGTGATCGTCGGTGAGGAGTTGCCAGTTCTCGCCGCCGTCATCCGAGCGGTAAATGCCGCCTTTCTCCGCTTCCACGACCGCCCAGACGCGGTTCGGGTTTGCTCCGGAAACAGTTACGCCGATGCGACCCAAAACTGTTTCGGGCAGGCCATGTGCTTTTATTTCCTTCCAGGTCGTGCCGCCATCCGCGGAGCGGTACAAGCCGCTCCCAGGGCCGCCGCTATCCATGCTCCAGGGAGTGCGCCTGGCCTGCCAGAGCGCCGCGAACAAAATACTAGAGTTGCTGGGGTCAAAGGTGATGTCAATCGCGCCGGTCTTGGCATCTTTATATAGAACCTTTTCCCAAGTCTTTCCGCCGTCGCGAGTGCGGAAGACGCCCCGCTCCTCGTTGCCGCCAAAGGGATGCCCTAGAGCAGCGACAAACGCGATGTCCGGATTTTTCGGGTTCACAATCAAGCGGCCGATGGCGTGCGTGTCGCCAAGCCCGACGAACTTCCAGGTCTTGCCGGCGTCGATGGATTTGTACACCCCGTTTCCGCCGACGATGTTGCCGCGAATGCAAGCCTCTCCCGTGCCAACATAAATGACGTTGGGATCGGATTCGGAAACCGCGATCGCACCGATGGAGGGCGAGGCGTCCTTCTGTTTGTCAAAGAGAGGCTTCCAATTGAGGCCGCCATCGGTGGTTTTCCAGACGCCGCCTGCCACGCCGCCAAAATAATAAGTGTTGTCCTGGCCGACCACGCCGGTAACGGCCAGAACACGTCCGCCGCGAAACGGCCCGATGAGGCGATAGGTAAGCGCTTTCCACGGACCCTTGTCTTCCTCGTCGTCCTTCTGGGCGGCCGCGGGACCAGCGGATGCCGCCAGTGAAGTCTCTTGCTTCTTGTCAGCGGCGCTTTCGGCGGATTTCTTCGGCTTTTGTTTCTGAGCAAATGCAGGTGTGACCAGCAAAGTGAGAAGCGCTAAGGCAGCAATCGTTCGCAATGTTTCCTCCACAGGGCGTTAGTCGGGTTGGAATCCTAAACGCTTAGGGCAAGCAAGCAAAGCGAAAATATTGCCGAGGCCGCGACGGCGCTTTCTTGATTCGCCGCGAAAAAACTTCTTTCCGTATGAAGAAGCCCGTCTTCCAGCGCTTTTGAATGCGAGCTACTGGTTTTGCCCGTAGTAGGCGTCACGACCATGTTTGCGGCGGAAATGCTTGTCATGGAGGTGCCTCGAGATGGCCCGCGCCTTGGGATTTGCGGCAATCGTTTGGAATGCCATGGATGCAATTTCCTCGACAATCACGGCAATGCGCGCGGCTTCGGCGGGCGTGGCGCCCCAGCAGAACGGAGCGTGCCCGGCGACGAGCACCGCGGGCACATGCAGCGGATCGAGTTTCGCGAGTCGCCGGACAATCGCATGGCCGGTGTTCGCTTCGTAGTCCGAGCGAATCTGGGCCGGGCGCAGCAGTTTGGTCACCGGGATAGGGCCGTGGAAGTAGTCGGCGTGCGTGGTGCCGAAGCAAGGGATTTCGCGTTGCGCCTGAGCCCAGGACGCGGCTGCTCGCGAATGCGTGTGCGCGATGCCGCCGATGGAGGCGAATTCGCGATAGAGAATCAAATGGGTGGGCAGATCGGACGATGGGCGCAACAAGCCCTCCACAATCTTGCCATTCAAATCCACAACCACGAGATCCTCGGGTTTCATGTTTTCGTATGGCACGCCACTGGGTTTGATCACTACCAACCCTTCCTCGCGCGCAATGCCGCTGGCGTTGCCGAACGTGTACAGCACCAGCCCGCGGCGCACCAGCTCCAGATTGGCTTCCAACACTTCTTCACGGAGGGTTTTCAGGATCATGCGTTGCCTCTCGCTGCGGCGGCGACGCGCCGCAGTGTTGGAAGGGTACGACCGGCGGAAATCGCGGGTGCGTTCAAGCTGCCGAAAGCAAAGTAAAGCTCGCGATACAAAGCGTAGAGCTCCTCGTACGTTTGAGCCGCTTTCGGATCGGGCTCGACGACGCGATACTCGGGACATAGCGCGTCTTGCGCTTCTTCCAGCGAGCGAAACGCGCCGGCGGCCAGCGCGGCGAAAATCGCGGAGCCAAGGCTGGTGACGTCCGTTTTGGGGATGAGCACGGGCTTGTTCAGCACGTTGGCGTAAACGCGGTTGAGCACTTCATTCTTCTGCGGGATACCGCCGGCGTTGATGACCCGGCGGATGGGGACGCCATGCTGTTCCATGCGTTCCAGGATAACGCGAGTGTGGAAGGCGGTGCCCTCGATGGCCGCGAATAACTCGTCTTGCGCACTGTGCGTCAAATGCCAGCCAAGCGTGATTCCCCCGAGCTCCGGATTGACCAGGACGGTGCGGTCTCCGTTATCCCAAGTGAGGCGGAGCAAGCCGGTTTGACCAGCCCGGTACGAAGCGAGCTCCTGGGATAGCACGGCGACGCTGGTATTGGCACGGCGCGCGATGGCTTCAAAAATGTCTCCCGTGGCGGACAGCCCAGCCTCCACGCCAGTCTTTTGCGGATGCACCGAGCCGGGCACGACGCCGCAGACGCCGGGGATAAGTCGTGTGTCGTCGCTCATGGCGATGATGCATGTCGAGGTGCCGACGACGTTTACGATATCGCCGGCGCGTGCGCCCGCCCCCACGGCGTCCCAGTGCGCGTCGAAGGCGCCACCCGGGATGGGAATACCCGCGCGCAGCCCGAGTTTGTTGGCCCACTCCAGCGCAAGATGTCCCGCGAGTTTGTCGCTCGTTGCATAACGGCCGTTCAGTTTCGCGCGAACGCCGGCCAGCAGCGGATCGACCGATGCCAGAAAATCTTCACTGGGCAGACCGCCGAGCGACGCGTTCCACATCCATTTGTGTCCCATCGCGCAAATCGAGCGCTGCACTTTAGCGGGATCGCTGATTCCGCAAAGAACGGCCGCGACCATGTCGCAATGCTCGAAAGCGGTCGCGAAGCGGGCTCGTTTTTCGGGATTGTGACGCAACCAATGCAGCAACTTCGAAAATCCCCATTCCGATGAATAGGTTCCGCCGCACCAATTGATCGCTTCGAGTTTTCCGCGGTGAGCTGTTTCGGTGATCAGCGCAGCTTCGCGCCACGCCCGATGGTCGCACCACAAATAGTATTCATCGAGCGGCTGAAGGTTTGCATCTACGGGAATGACGCTTGAACCAGTCGTGTCGATGGCGAGAGCAGCAACCTGGTCGCCGGAGATGCGTGCGGCGGCAGTGGCTTTGCGCGTAGCTTCGGCGAGGGCGCGCATGTGGTCGTCATGGCTCTGGGTGGCGTGGTCGGGGTCGTCTTTCTTGCGATGCAGCGGGTACTCGGCGACTCCGGAGCCGACGCGGCCGTGCTCCGTATCGATAATAGTGACGCGCACGCTGAGTGTGCCGAAATCTACGCCTGCTACGATGGCCATGAAATGGTTTCCAAGTTGGATTGCACTCGCGGCCGCGGCATCGCTTGTTTACGCGTGCGCGTACATGTCCCAGCCGAGATAGCGCGTGGTCGCCTCGTGAATTATTGGCGCGACCGTCGAGAAATTCGCGGCGACGTGATGCTCGAATCCATTTTCGCAGATGTAGTGCAAAAGTTTTTGCATGTTGGGAATTTCCACCACTCCGGCGCCGCCAAAGGTTTCGAGCGGGTCGTCCGTAAAGCGCCCTTCGCCGGCGTAGCCGCGGATTTTGCCGGCGAGATCGTCGGTCGAGAAGCGCGCGTAACTCATGGCGCCGGATTTGACGCGGCCAACGCAGGTTCCGAAGGTGTTCTCCTTTCCGACCGTGCCGGCGATGATGGCCTGAAAATCCATCTGCACATCTTTGAAGAAATGTTTGGGCAAATTGCTGCAGTGAAAACACACCGCCTTGTTGGGATCGCTGCCGTAGTTGTTGTTCCAGTCCAGCAAGGCGCTCGGTGTCTGCGACGCAAGTTGCAGCGCGTGCATGCCCAGGACGCCGCAAACGTCGACTTCACAGGCGCTCGATATCAGGGAGTCGCTCATCATGCTCATGACCGTGCACGGCACCACGCCAAGATTTTCTTCGAGCGAGGTCCAGCACTGCACAGCGCTGATTTGCACTTGCGAACTGTGCATCCAGTCGTCGATCACCGCGCCAAGCTTGGCCATTTTGAGCAACGCCGGTTTGGGAATGCCGCTGGTGGTGACATAGCACTCGATGTTCTTCAGTTTCTGCACCGCGCGATCATCGGTATCTTTCATGCGCCCGATGCGGCCGATCACCTCGGAAAGGTCCAGCGTTTCCACGGTGATGCCGTTGGCTTCGAGAAGTTTTTCGCTGTAGCGCACGGTGTTGAACGCCGCCGGACGCGCGCCAATCGCTCCGATGCGGAGGTTGCGCAAGCCCTTCACCACGCGGCAAACACCGGAAAACCACTCGAGGTCCCTCTTGAATTCTGCGGAGCTGGGCGAAACGGTGTGCAAAGTCGTCAACGAATAGGGAATTCTATATTGCTTCAGGTTATTGCATGCCGACATCTTTCCGCAGAAGCTATCGCGGCGGTGCGCGATGGTCATTTTTCCGCGTGCGTCCGGAGTGGCTTGCACCAGCACCGGAACATTCAGGCGCGCGAGACGCAGGGTATCGGCGATGGCCCGCTCGTCGCCAAAATTCGGAAGCGACACCAGGACACCGTCGAGCTCGTCACCATGGGAACGGAAGAGGTCTGCGCAGCGGCGCGCGTCTGCAAACGTCTCCACGGAGCCAAACTTGCTCTCCTCCGGCGTGAGACAGAACGCCTTGTGGCCCTGCTCGGACAGCACACGCAGGATTTCCTCGCGCCCGTCGCGCGCCAGCACGTCGGGGAAGAAACCCCGATTGCCGATGATGACGCCGAACGTGCTCATGAACTCCTCCGCGGCCGAAATGCATTGATGTAAGCAGCGCCCAACACAACCATCAGGCTGCCCCACCAGACTGGCGCATGCAAATTTGCAAGCACGGTTGGTGGAGGGTTCTGCCACTCCGCGATTCCGCTGGCCGCAATCAGCGCTCCGTAGATCAATAACAGCAAGCCAACGAAGAACCACACCGGAATAATGTGATGCCTTTCGCTCACGTTCCCTACCAGAAAATGATCTGCAGAATCACAAACAGCGCCACCGCCACACTTGCCCAAAAAATCGGCTTATGCAGCAGCGGCACGTTTTCTTCCTTCGGTATGGGAGTGAATCCATACACGAGCCCGGTCAATTCGGCCGCCGGCTTGGGCGTGGTAGCGAGGCTCACCACCACGGTGACCAGGACGCACACCAAACAAGACCATAGCGCTTGATACATATCCTGCGCCAGTCCCTTGGCCAGCGGCGAGAGCGCAAACACCGCTACAAGGTCATGATCGATTTTCATGGAAGCGAAAATGCCGATCGCGGTCAATGTTCCAGACAGCAGCCCCAAGAATCCGCCCAACGGCGTCGCGCGTTTCCACAACATGCCGATCAGCACGGTTCCGAAAAGAGGCGCGATGAAGAAACTGAAGAGTGCCTGTACGTAATCCATGATGCTCGCAAAACCCATCGCCAGATACGCTGTGCCGATGCTGATAAACAAGCCGATGATCGTGCACCAGCGGCCCATCGAAACGTAATGTTGATCCGAGGCCGCTTTGCGGATGTACGGACGGTAGATATCGTAAGTCCAGACAGTGGCGAAGGCGCTGACGTTGCCCGCCATGCCCGCCATGAACCCGGCAACCAACGCGGTCACGCCGAGGCCCATCAATCCAGGTCCGCAGTAACGCGCCAGCATCAGCGGCAGCACGTCGTTGTAACTGTGCTGCCCGGGCTGCAACGCGCTTTCCGGCACCAGCTTTTCCGGTAGCACGGCCAAACCGATTAAGCCGGGGAGGATAACAATCAGCGGCACGGCCATCTTGAAGAACGAACCGATGATCGGGGCTAGTTTTGCGGAACGCAGATCTTTTGCCGAGAGCACGCGCTGGACCACGAGGAAGTCGGTCGTCCAATATCCCATGGAAATCACCGCGCCGAGCCCGAAGACAATTCCCGTCCAGTGCATCCCCATCGGATTATCTTCAAAGCGCCCAAGAGTGCTCCATGCGTGCGTGAAATTCTGGCCTGGGAAATTGTGCTGAATGCGCGCGACAAGCCCGTTCCATCCGCCCGCTTCAATCAGGCCGAGAATGGGAATCAGCAGCGCGCCAAACCAGATCAAGAAAAACTGCAGCACTTCGTTGAAGATCGCGGAGAACAACCCGCCGGACGCCACGTAAATTCCCACCGTCAGCGACGATACCCAGATGCTGAAGTGAATATTCCAGCCGAGCACCACTTGCATCACCTTGGCCATCGCAAACATGTTCACGCCGGACATTAAAATCGTCATGAAGCCGAACGATACTGCGCTTAACCCGCTGGTCGCTTTTCCATAGCGCAGTTGCAAATAGCCAGGCACCGAATGGGTTCTCGATATGTAGTAGAACGGCATCATCACGATGCCGAGAAACAACATTGCGGGAATCGCGCCGATCCAATACCAGTGGGCCGCAAGGATTCCGTACTGATAGGAAGAGCCCGCCCAGCCGAGCAACTCCAGCGATCCCAGATTTGCGGAAAGAAAACTCAGCCCCGCCACCCACGCGGTCATCTCGCGGCCGGCCAGGAAAAAATCTTCGCCGCTTTGCGCAAAGCGTTTCAGGTAGAAGCCGATACACAGAACGGCAAGGAAGTAGATTGCGATGATGGCAAGGTCGACCGAAGAAAGATGCACCAATCTTTCGGGCACCAGCATTGCAAAGACATAATTCATCGTCAGTATTTTCACCGCTCGCAATTCCCTTTAAAACCAGCTCAATTACTGCGTAATGGTGGGAAACTATATCGTGAGGTATTGGTGTTGTCGAACGATAAGCGTGCCTAGCAGTTACTTCTCCAAGAGGGCGCTCAACAGGTTTGCGATACGCGCTTCCTGGCCGATGACCGCTTCGTCATGCTGCGCGGCAGCTTCGCTCTGGGCCATCTCTGCAAGCTGCGCGGCCAGCACGCGCACGGCGGCGTCCCGACCGACGTAGGATCGTTCCGCCGGCGCAATTGCTACCCACCCGGTCGCATCGCGGCGAAGTTCCCATCGCACTTTTTCACGCCGCCGCTTGAAGTCCGCTCCTTCGGCGGCGATGCGCACGTGTGAATCAATTTGCAGATGCGCCCATCCTTTGTCGCGCTTGGTTTCCACGCGCTCGACGCGAAAATCGTCAACGATCACGACCGGCGTTTTTACATTCAGAGGCTGTGCAGAACGCAGATTGTTCGCAGCGGCGTTGGCTAGCTCAGAGATTCCGTCGAGAGCTTCTGCCTCGGTTGGACGTCGCTGCTCGGGCGTGATCAGCATCTTAGATGGGATAGGTTCCGGCACGGTGAGAGTTGCCGGCGCGAGGGGGGCCGCAATCACCTTCGTGCGCAGCGACGCTTCTTCCGTGCGTTGGTGCGGGTTTGCTTTCGCGACCTCCATACGCGCTACTGTCGTTGTCGACCCGTTTCCGCGCGAGGAATTGTTGGCGCTTAATGGCGCAGGTCGGGCCACCTTCGCCGTTTCCACATCTGCGCCGGAGTCGACGATGTAACGATAGAACCGTGGAATCCCGCGCGATCGCCAATACGCTCCTAGGTAATCTTCGGTCTGTAACCCGGAGCGCACCAAGCTGTAAAAGCTGTGCTGCCTGGGGTCGAGCACAATGCCAACATGACCGGGCCAAATGATTAAGTCGCCGGCCTGCGCGTGTCGCACGCGCCGAAAATTGCCATGTCCGGCGTACAAATCGAATGAACTCGCATACGGGTATTCGTACCCGGCATCGGAATAAATTTGATGTACGAGGTGGGAGCAGTCTCGGGTGGCACGTACTGGCTCGTTCTGATCCAAAGCTGCAGCGGCAATCTTCTGCCCCTCTTCGACACTGACCAAGCGCACTGCAGGCACCGATCCCCGGGGTTCGCCGGATTGCTGAGCGGTAGCACCTACGGCTCCCGCGCACAAAGCAACCACCCAGCAACCCACTCGTACCAAGTGGCTTGCCTTGACAGCGTCCAAGTATGCGCGCATCCGAGGCATCGGACTCCCCGCTCCTAATAGGATGCCTGCCCGCCAACGGATAACAATAGGACTTGCCGTGAGCGTTACGGGCAGGCTGAGGGTGACACCCCGGGGCAATGCGGATGGTTATGAATGCAAAGGGCTTACCGAAAAATCAATTCGTAAGAGCATGAAAACAAAGGGCATCAAGACGTTTGTTAGACCGTGCACGGCGCAACAAGAAGGGAGTTATTGATGGGGACGACTCCCGTCTCGGACCCGCGAGTCGTCACTAAGGTAGATCCCCCGAGCGAATGAGAACTGATCCATCCAATTCGGTGTCGCCAGCAAGATATCTCCGCCGTACCTCCTGCTCGATGGGCTGGCGGTTGGCTCTGAATACTTCGAGTTTGTCCTTCCCGTCTCCATGGAAGTGATCGTCCAGGGCTTCATTGGTGATCGCGCACCGCACGCACGCTTCGCCATCCTGCCCGTAGAAAAGGACCATGTCGCGCCCGAAAACGCAACTCTCCATGGGCGCCGGAAATGTCAGGTCGTGCCGTTCAAGGCGCCATTGCACGCGGCGAACGATAAAGGTTGTGAACGGATGGATGTCCATCTCGATGCTGGCGCGGTCCAGCGCGCTCAGATACGACTTGCGATCCACGACGCGAATTACTGTCCAAGGGTAGCCCCCCGAAGCGAGCATGACGTTCATCAGAAAACGCGCCATGCGGCCGTTCCCGTCGGGGTACGGGTGAACATAACCGAAAAGCCAGTGTCCCAACACTGCGCGCACCGAAGGCTCGGGTTCCTTTTCCAAAAGATCGAAGAATGCGGGTATGGCGTCGCGAACCGCCTCCCACCTCGGCGGAACGTAGCGCGACCCGCGCAGATACACGGGTATGTTCCTGTATCCGGCCAATGCCCCCGCTTCGATCAGGCCGGCTGTGACGGAGGGCTGGAACAATTCGCGATACCAGTCATTGTGCGCAGCGCGCGCGAGCGTGGCGGGGTTCTCACCGGCGATCACTTTCTCCACTTCTTTTTTCACGAGCTGAAACGCTTGCCAGTATCCCCGCGCCGCGAGGGCATCGCGATTTCTGCGATCACCAGCGTCATGCTCGGGGTCCCAGCCGCCCTGCCGCACTCTCTCAACCAGGGAAGGCGTGACTGAGTAGCCCTCAATGGACAACGAGTGGTAGGCATCGGTCCGATAGATTTCGTCGACGAAGTGAAGATACGCTTCTTTGTCTGTTGGAAGGCCGGGCGCTTTCGGGAACGCCGCGAGGACCTTGCCGCGCATCGATTTCCAAAGCATTTCGACTCGGCTCACGATCGGAGCGGCAGGACGCCTCTGTATGTGGACTATTTGTCCGGCTTCAAATGGACTGCTCTCCCGCACGTCGTACCCGGCGCCTTTCATGGCGCGGAGAATCTCGTCCGCGAGATCGCCGCGCCCGGTTTGGCGGAAGGCTTTGGCAAGATAACCGGCTTTCGCGGAATGGCCGCCGTTCAGGAGAAGCCGAAGGAGGTCCGAGGCGTCAGCAAGGCTCGCCATCACCACCTGCGCCTCGAGGGGATACAACTGAAAAAATGATTCCGGCACACGCGTCAACGCCGCCGCCGGTGTAAACAGACGCAATCCGTCCCTCACCGCAAGAGCTGTAGGCACGGGCATCTCCGCAACTTTCAGATCGTAAAGCGTTGTGCCGAACAATAGCTTGATATCGTTATTAGTCCCTTTCGGACTGTGCACAACCAGTTGATCCGGGATCACCGTTCTCTCGCCGTGCAAAAAAAGGGACTGCTCTGGCGAGAGGTGCCACTGTTCGCCAAAGCGCTCGTCACAGTAGCGTGCGCAGAATTCCCAGAACGACGCATGCCAAGGGGTGCTCTCTCCGGCTTGAGCGTCGGGGCTGGAAGAAATCAGCCAACCCTTCATGACTTCTTGCAGGAAGCCGTTCTCCACCAGGCGCTCGCGGTGAACTCGGCTCAGGTCGTCGGAACGGAACACACGTCGGTTGCCTTGCTGGAGTGCCTTGAGCTCGTCAAGGGATTCAGCCAGTTTTTCGTTTGGCGAGGGCATGAAAGCCTCCCAATCTTCATGGATCATTACAAGTTTATTGTGGCACGTCAATACAAGTATGTGATGTTGTGTAGCTACAAGTCACTTATGACGCGTAAGTGCAAGTACATAATGCTTCGTATGAAGCTAAATACCTGTATTTGCAATGAGTTGCGTACGATACCTCTTCGATTCCGCCATAAGGGCGATAGGTCCCGAATAGTCGGCAAGCGGGAAGTTATCCACAAACGGGGATCTGGGAAGTGTGTGAAGGCTCCTGACGTGCGTGACTTGACCATGCAAGGCGCCGGACTTGAACTTACAATTTTGATTTTTCTTTCAAAAAGCGCGATCTTGTACTTAATTTCTCCAAGCCAGGACTCGGCGTGTGGGTGGACTGCGCACGGTAAGATACTGAATTCAGGCGACAAAAAATTGGTTGCGTGCAAACGATTTGAAAAAAGAATGCCTAGACCACAACCAGGATGTCTTCGGCTTTCTCGTTGCTGTAAATTGCTGGTTTTAAAAAAGTGGTCGGGGCGAAAGGATTTGAACCTTCGACCTCCTGGTCCCGAACCAGGCGCGCTAGCCAGGCTGCGCTACGCCCCGACGGCCACGCGGATGGTGCAATCTACACGGGAGCTACAGCTTAACACAGGGACTGTTGCTGCGGAACGGCGATTCGCGTTGAAGAAAGCACGCACCAAAAAAGCCGCCGGGAAGCTTTCGCTGCCGGGCGGCCCTTTGGCCAGAACTGTGGCCGGCTTAGAACTCGTAGCGCAATGCGAACTGCATCACGCGGGGGTTGGTTAGCAAGCCGGTATAGTTACCGAAGTTGCTACCGTTAGTTAGCGAGAGGTTCAAGCTCTGCACATCAAAGCGTGTAAGGTTCAGAGCGTTAAAGACTTCCCAGCGGAATTGGAGGGAGTGGTGCTCGGAGTATGGCATCTTCCAGCGCTTGCTTAGACCAAGGTCGAGGCCGGCAAAGCCGTCGCCACGAAGAACGTTGCGAGCTCCCACCTGTCCCGGGAAATCAGGCTGGAAGTTGCCCAGGGCCGCGGCGGCCGCAGCACCATTGCCGAAGATGTTGACAGTGCCATCCGGGTTTTTCGATGCACCGACCGTTTTCGTTGGGGCAATCGGGGTCGCAAAACCAGACAACTCCCAGTTGGTCGGCCACTGCGCGCCGTTGCTGGGGGCAATCGGGAAGCCGCTCGTCCACCGAGCCAGCCCAGAGAGTTGCCAGCCGCCAATGACGGCATCGAGACCATTGTTGATATTGTTTGCGATCCAGCGCCCTTTCCCGAACGGGAGTTCCCAGATCCAGTTGGCATTGAACTGATGAGGCAAATCGAAATCGGACACGGCACGAAGTGCTTTCGGATTCCACGGGTTGATTACTTGTCCACCCAGTCCGCCTTCGTCGGTGATGCGATAGGCGTCTGACGAAATGTCCAGGGACTTCGAGTACGTGTAGTTCAAGTCGAATTGGAACCCATTTCGCATGTGTCTGCGCAGGTTGATTTGGAGGGCGTGGTACGCCGCGGACCCGATGGAGCGCCAAACATAGAGCGCCGCGAACTGCGGATCCACGAAGGTGTAAGGCCCGGTAGCGGGATAGTATGGAATCCGATTCCCACTGCTGTCTGTGAGGCTGAAATCTCGGAACCCGAAGCCCTGATCAATTCCCTGCAGAGCTGTCGTCTCATTAAAGGTGAACCCGCAGAAGAGATCGTAGGCAGCCACGACAGGGTCTTTACTTGCAAACGGGGCAGTTGCACAACGGCTGACGCGGAAACCTTGGCTTCCCGGCAAAAATTGCGTACTCCCCATGAGATCCTGCCAATACGAAGCGGTCGGTCCGATCATCGCAGCCGTTATGCTGTCGGATGGAACACCGGTGCGATAGATCTTCGCAAGCGCTTGCACGGCTGTGAAGTAATCGACTCCGGTCTTTGGATCGACCAAATCTAGCGGCGCTGCCACATCCGACTGCGACAGCAAACGGTGAGACAGTCGCCCCACGTAAGAAACTTCCACCGTGAAGTCATGTCCCAAATCACGACCGATCGAGAAGTCCAAGGTATACGAGTAGGGGGTCCTGATTTTATTGTCCATTCCAAAATACACTGCGTAGGAACCCACATCGCCATTCAAACCGCTTGGGAATGTCTGCGGAAAACTGCCGGCCGGCGAGGGGGCAAATATTGTCGCGCCCGTAAGGTCCTTCGTCGGGATGTTGCTTAATCCTGTCAGACCAGTAATACGCGGTGCGGAGGCCGGAGTCTGGACGCCGCCGGTGTTGGTCAGCACGGTGGAAAGACCAAACGATCCGGACCGGTCGAAGGTGGCGAGCAAGGCCGGCCCAAGCCGATCATAAACGATTCCCGCGCCGGCGCGGATTGTGGTTTTTCCGGGGCCACCGAACAAAGACTTGGATAGACCTTCGCTCGCACCCGGAGACCAGGCCAACGCGAAGCGGGGACCAAAGTCCTTCTTATCCCAATCGTAGAAACCTGGTTTACCGTTAGCGGGACCTCCCAAATTGAAACTGAGGCGAGGAACTGCGCTGGATGGCAGACCCTTCAGCATGCCTGTACCGCGCTGATTGAACCAGTCGCTCAAGCTCACGTTCGGAGTGACCTGGAGCCCATTGGTCTCCCACGGTGGGGAAAAAAGTCCATATCGGAGGCCAAATGTCAGTGTCAGATTAGACTTCGCCTTCCACGAGTCCTGGGCGTACATCTCCCAGGTGTCTGCGCCAAATCTGCGCGAAACCGGCGCTCCATCGGCGAGAGCTGATCCGCTGCGCGTAAAGTTGTAATGCGCATTCACCTGCGTGACCATCCCGATAAGCGCGCCCATCGGGTAGTCATAATTGTTGCCAAAACCGCCATCCACCGAGGGGTAGTGCGGCTCAGTAGGATTTGTCTTCGCGTCGAAGCACGACCCCGTGACCGGATTAGCCGCCTGCGAGCAGCCTGGATCGAAATGACCCGTGGCCGCAGTATTCGCCATAGCCGCCGTGTCTAGCCAGGAAGGGTTGTCAGACGCAGATGTAAAAGAGCCGGTAGTATTCGACTGCGGATTGCGCAAGAAGTTGAAGTTTGCGCCAAATTGAAGGGTGTGCTTTCCTTTTATCCAGGATACGTCGTCGACAAAATTGTGGATCGGCACCTGATAATTGGAATTGTTAGTAACCGCCAGGCTGGAGTTGTTGGACGTCTCATCATCGTTCAAAAATCGGAAGAAAATGATGTCTTGGGTATGATTACCAATTTGTCCGAAACTCTGCCGCGTATAGCCATACCTGAAATTATTCACCAGATTTGATCGGAGAACGGCCGTGTAACCTACAGAATAACCTTTGCTGTAGTCGACTTGACTAAACTCCGGACTGCCGCCTGGCAAATAAGGCACTCCCCCGTTAGTGTCATCTCGTAGTGCGCCGCGCCAGAAGAGGTTATGGTTTCCGTTGCTGGTGAGCTTGTAATCGGCGCGCGCGATGTACCAATTGGTGTTAATCGCCACGGGCCCTTTAAATCGAAACCCGACGAAGTTTACGCCATCCCCAACCGAATTGTCGTTGGCGACGAAGGGGGCGAACGACCGGAGGTAGGGGATCATGACACCGGTGCTAACGCCTATCCCCTGAGGGTCCATGTTCTTAGTCTGTGTGGGCGAAAGGCCAAAATAGCCAGGCTGAACGGTATGCGAGCCAGTCAAACCCTGGACCGTCATTCCGGGGCACGTCGCGGTATCCAGGCTTCCATCGGCGAGCGTCTGGCACTGGTATTGGATCACGCCGTCTTGCATAGCGGCGCTGGGTACAATGCGTACCACGCTCTGCGCTTCACGCTGCCGCCCACCTTGGTAATTGAGGAAGAAAAATAGGTTCCGCCAACTTAATGAAGTAATCGTTCGCACTTGTGGCGGTGTTGCGGTGCAACTCGAAAAGTGATCCATGGAAGTCATTGGTGCCTCCCTTGGTCACCAATGCGACTTGAGCGCCGGAAGATCGGCCTTCATCCGCGTTGTAGTTTGATGTGGTTACGCGGAACTCCTGCACGGAATCCTGCGTAACTGGCAAAACAGACTGAAACGCGTAACCTTTCGTATCCGAGTTCACGTCCACGCCGTCCAATGTGATATTGCTTTGGTCGCTGCGCGCACCGTTCACGGCGCCGTTCCGCGTGTCTGTATCCTTGTTGAAATCCGGACGATTACCGGTATAGGTCACACCTGCCTGAAGAGAGAGCAACTCCGGGATGTTTCCCGCTTCCAATGGGAGCTGCTTGATTTGATTTTCGTCGAATGCAATCCCCAGCGAGGCGTCGGTGGTATTTAGGGTTTCGGTTTGGGCCGAAACTTCGACGGTCTGCGATGTGGCGCCCACTTCCAGCGCAACATTGACGGTGGCCGGAAAGTTGACGAGAAGCTGGAGGTTCCGCTGCTCGTATTTGCGAAAACCCGTCATCTGGACGGCCAAAACATAGGTTCCCGGCTGCAGAGCGGGGAACTCGTATTCGCCCATGGGGCCGGTAGTGGCTTCGCGGTGCAAACTTTGCTGCGCATTGTCAAGACTGACCTTAGCCATGGATACGACCGCGCCGGACTTGTCGCTCACGGTTCCGCGCAGGGAAGTTGTGCCTGTCTGCGCCCAAGCACAGGTCACGGAGAGCAGGAGGATGGCAAAGCTCAGCAAGAGATGTTTTATAATATATGTAGACGAGTTCATGGACTGCTCCTTTCGCGCACCAGACAGGGTGTAGAAAAACCTTCGGGAGACGCGCCTCCGGAAGCGCGGGGGGAATGCGGCATGAACACCGCAGATTTCAGCGGGCAATAGAGCTTAGGCAACCGCTTACACCCCACTCAACCAAAAAGCCATGCAACTTTGGACATAGCTTTTAGGCCAGTTGAGGCAGAGATGTCAAGCGGGGTACTAAGTCGTATGTAAACCACCCGATTCTCCACACGCTCTGAACCCGCTGCCGAGCAACCTAAACCTCAACCACTTCGGACCAAGATTGCGAGCGGATTTAGTACAAATCGCCAGCCCTTGTCAAGGCGGCGGCCCTCATTTGCCGGTAAATTTTCCCTAAATGCTGAATTTATGTGGATAACCGTTTGCTTGATCGAAAGCAATCATGAAGGGGGGTTCTGCGGAATCGAAGTAGGGCTTATCCAGCGTGCCTTCAACCGGCGCCGAGGTGGAGGAGGCGGGCTTCGGTGATGGCGCGGATTTGCCTTATCGGCTCGAGGATCGACGGGGATACATCTCCGTCGAGGCGGACTAGGGCAACGGCTTCGGCACCTACAGCAGCTTGTCGGCGGCCGAGGGCGAAAGTAGCAATGTTGACTCCGAGCTGGCCGAGGGTCGAGCCTACTTGGCCGATCACGCCGGGCTCATCGCGGTTGCGGAGGTACAAGATGGTGCCTGCGAGCTGCGATTCCACGGGTATCCCATTTATTTGCAGTAGGCGGGGGGAACCGTCGTGCAGAACCGTGCCTTCCACGGTGAACTCCGCGGCGGGACCTGAGGCGGTCTTGTCCGGCAGGACAGAAACCTCAAGAGTGTTGGGGAAGCCGTGCTCGCGGCGGCGGGTTTCCTCTTCTACCGTAAGGCGGCGCGCCGCAGCCACTTGCGGGGCGTTGACCACGTTCACTTTTTCGTCCAGCACAGCGTTCAGCAGACCGGTAAGCACCGCGCTGCGAAGAAGATGCGTGCCGACCTCGGCAACTTCGCCAGCGTAGCGGATGCGAATGCGTGCCGGGCGCGACTGTGCGGCTTGCGCCACGAACGAACCGAGGCGCTCCGCCAAGGCCACGTAGGGCCGCCCACGACGGTACTGGTCGGCGGAGAGCGCCGGCAGGTTCACGGCGTTGCGGATGATGCCTTCGGCGAGGTAATCGCGCACTTGCACCGCGACCTGCGTGCCGACTTCTTCTTGCGCTTCGGTGGTGGACCCGGCCACGTGAGGAGTCGCGATCACGTTGGGCAGACCTGTTAGGGGTGAATTCTTGGGAGGTTCTTCGACAAAGACATCTAGGGCGGCACCGGCGAGTTTACCGCTTTTCAGGGCTTCGGCCAGGGCAGCTTCGTCGATCAGTTCGCCGCGAGCGGCGTTGATCAAGCGCGCGCCTGTTTTCATTTGCGCCAAAGTGTTTGCGTTGATGAGATTTTGCGTGGCGGGGCTCAGCGCGGTGTGCAGAGAGACGAAATCGCTCTCGGCGAGCAATCGCTCCAGCGGAACCAGTTCGACTTGCACTTCGCGGGCCGCGGCTTCGCTGATGTACGGGTCATAGCCAAGCACGCGCATATCGAAAGCTTCCGCACGGGTTGCGACTTCGCTGCCGATGCGGCCGAGCCCGATGACGCCCAGCGTCTTGCCGCGGACTTCGGTGCCCGCAGCGCTGGATTTTTCCCAGCGGCCTTCGTGGATGGCCTTGTCGTGGCGGGGCACTTGCCGGGCCAGCGCGAGGAGCAGCGCGAAAGTGTGTTCCGCCACGCTGACGGCGTTACCGCCGGGCGTGCTCATGACCAGGACGCCCCGCCGTGTGGCTTCCTCGAGGTCGATATTATCCACGCCGACGCCGGCTCGGCCGACCACGCGCAGACGAGGCGCTTTTTCCAACAGCTCCGGAGTTACTTTGGTTGCGCTGCGCACGATAAGCGCATCCGCGTCGGCGATTTCCGCGTGGAGCGTGTCCTTGGTGGTGAGGGCGATGTTCCAGCCGGCGCTGCGCAGGAGTTCCACGCCGCGTTCACTGATTTTGTCCGCAACGACGACTTTCATCGGGCCTCGCGTGATTTGCTTAGCAGGTGCCGCGCTTCCGGCGCGCGAAGGGTGCTGCAAGCAAGAGAATAACGGTAGCGGCGTCATGGTGCGCTGTCAAATCGGCGGCTTCCGTGCTCCGCGGGGCTTGTCCGGCGACTGCTCTGTGGAGAGTACAGGCTAAAACCTGCGCTACTGAAGCGTGCGCTACTTGGCGGACTGCTCGATAGGTGCGGCCCAGTGCGAGAGGTGATTCAGGGATTTTGTGTCGGTGGGATCGAGATGGAGGGGAGTGATGGAGACAGCGCCCGAGAAAATGGCGGCGTAATCCGTGTCTGGCGCGACGTCTTTGTCGATGCGTTGCTCGAACAGCCAATAGTAGGTGCGGCCACGCGGATCTTTTCCTTCGCTTAGCTGATTGCGCGTGATTTTCTTGGATTGGCGCGTGAATTTTACGCCGCCGGTCCACGGCTCGGGCACGTTTACGTTCAGCAAGACCTGATCTGGCAAACCTTCTTTCAGAATTAGCTCCGCGGTGGAACGAGCGATGCGGGCTGCTGTGTCGAATTTGACGCCGGCACCCTTCGAGCATAGGGACATGGCCAGGGCGGGGATGTGGTGCAGGGCGGCCTCGCGCGCGGCGCCGACAGTGCCAGAGTAATAGACGTTCTCGCCTAGATTCGCGCCGAAATTGATTCCGGAAATCACGAGGTCGGGCGGCTCGGGCAAGAGCCGATGCAGCGCGACGATCACCGCGTCCGCAGGCGTGCCTTCTACCGCCCATTGCCGTTCGCCGACGTGGTTGCAAATAATCGGCTGGCGCAGCGTCAGCGATTGCGCCGTTCCGCTCTGCTCGCGATTCGGCGCCACAATGCTCAGCGTGGCAAATCCTTCCAGCCCCGCCGCGAGCGCTTTCAGCCCTGCGGCGTGAATCCCGTCGTCATTAGTCAACAAAATGTGAGGCATTGGCAAGATGCAGTCTCAAAAACCGAGCGCGCGTGACGCAACGAAAACTGAGTCCGTCGTCGCGAGGGAGGAAAGAGTGGTCGGGACGACTGGATTTGAACCAGCGACCTCACGCACCCCAAGCGTGCGCGCTACCAGGCTGCGCTACGTCCCGACCGCGGCAGACTACGAGCGTATCACCGCCGTTCGAGAAGCGTCAAGAAAGCGCGCAGGGTGTCGCGCAGATCAAGCAGCATTTTGCGGCTCAAAAGCTCGGCGGCGTTTTCGTTGTGCGGCACTGAGGAAACTGTTTCGGAACCGACGGAACCGTTTTCGCGGAGATGGCGGCGCGCGCCGGCGATCGTAAATCCTTCGTCGTAGAGCAAGCGCTTGATTTTGAAGACGAGGTCGACATCTTCCTGCCGGTACACGCGATGTCCGCTGGGGCTCTTGACCGGCTCAAGCATGGGAAATTCGGTTTCCCAATAGCGCAGCACAAAGGGTTTCAGTGCGGTGAGGCGGCTGACTTCGCCAATGCGATAGAGCCGCTGCTCGGTGGCGGTTTGCGTTGCGGTGCCGTTGTGCGCCATGCGTGATCCGGCCTGCTTGGCACAATCCTAGCAGTTTGGCGCGCATCGCAATAGAGGGTCTTCGAGGGAAACGGTACGTCAGTCTTCAGGTCTGCTTCGTTCTCCGCGCTTCCGGAGGCGCTGCACAAAGCGAACAGGCGTTCCGGTGAAAGCGAATTTTTTGCGCAGTTGGTTCTCGAGAAAGCGCTCGAAGCTGAAGTGCAGGGGCGTCTTCTGGTTGGTGAAGAGAAGAAATGTGGGCGGCGAAGCCTTTGCTTGCGTGATGTAGTAGATGCGTACAGGGCGCGCCTTCGGCGTGCTGCCGCGCTGCAGGTCGACGTCCTCTTTCAGCCAGCGATTGAGCTCCGGCGTGGGAATGCGGCGCTTGCGGGCAATGGCCACCTGATCAATGAGCGGATACAATTTTTGCGCGCGCTCACCGGTTTTGGCGGACAGAAAGACGATGGGCGCATAACTAAGGAACTTCAGTTTTCCGCGGACCATTTTTTCGTAGTCGAACAGCAGCTTGCTCTTATCCAAGTCATCGAACTTGTGTTGTTCGTCCGGGCCGCGCTTCGCCCGGCCCTTGGTGGTGGCTGCATCGCGCGCGGCAGATTGGCGCGCGGCTTCGGCAGCCAAGTCCCATTTGTTCATAACGATGATGACCGAGCGGCCGGACTCCTCGGCGTAGCTGGCGATTTGTGCGTCGCCTTGCGTAACGCCTTGCTCGCTGTCGACGACAAGCAGCGCGACGTCGGCGCGTTCGAGCCCGCGACGCGCCATTACCACGCTGAGTTTTTCCGCGACGAGGTTGGTCTTGCCCTTGCGGCGAATGCCGGCGGTGTCGACGAAGCGATAAATGCGGCCGTCGCGACTGACTTCGATATCCACGGTGTCCATGGTTGTGCCCGGCACGGGAGAGACGATGGCGCGTTCTTCGCCAACCATGCGATTGAGCAGAGTGGATTTACCGACGTTGGGACGACCAATAATGGCGATCTCTACGGGACCGCGCTCTTCATCTGCGGTCGTCGGTGGAGCATCTTCCGGCACCAGACTAGAGGCGCCTGAGACCCGCGCAATCGCGGCATCGAGGAGGTCGTCCACGCCGGTGCCGTGCTCGGCAGTGATGGGAAACACGGGTACTCCGATGCGGTGGAAGGTGGCCGCGTTTGATTCTTGTAGGGGTGAATCGACTTTGTTTACTGCCACGAAGAAAGGTTTGCCGGTGCTGCGTAGAAGACGAGCGAGTTCTTCGTCCAGCGGTGTGATTCCGGCCTGACTGTCGACCACGAGTAAAAGCAGTGCCGCTTTGTCGATGGCCACATGTGCTTGCCGCAAAATCTCTTGCGGAATGAGCGCCTTGTCGTCAGGAACGATGCCGCCGGTGTCGACAATCTCAAATGAGTGGCCGCGCCACTCCGCCTGGCCATAGATGCGATCGCGCGTGATGCCCGGCTCGTTGGTCACGATGGAGCGGCGCGTGCCGGTCAGGCGATTGAAAAGCGTGGACTTGCCGACATTGGGGCGGCCCACAATTACCAGAGATGGCAGGTTTTTGGTCATGGATGCGAGCCGCGGGGCACACCGCTAAGCTCCGGCAGCAATGGACATTCCACTGTAGCGCACTAGAAGAGAAGTGGGAAAGAACTCCTGTTGGCGGGAACTAGGTTTTTGTTTTGACCTTGACCTGAGGGTTGGGCATAGGCTTCTTGGTGGCGCGCTTGCTGGTGTACAAAGCTTGGTCGGCGCGGGCTAGCATTTCTTCTGGCCGGTCTCCCATTTCGTAATCCGTCCAACCCGCGGAGAACACCACGGGAGTCTTTTGACCTTGCCAATCGAGCTCAAAAGAGCTGAGGCGGTCCAGGACAAGTTGAAGCTGGTCCAGAGTACACTCGGGCAACACCACAAGAAACTCGTCGCCCCCCAAACGAACAGCCAAGTCTGATCCGCGGATGACTTTGTTCAAGCGCGAGGCAAATTCCTGCAGGACTTGATCGCCGGCGGGATGGCCGTACGTGTCGTTGATCTCCTTGAAATTGTTCAAGTCCAGAGTAAGCACGGTTAGAGGATGGCCACGGCGCTCGGAGCGAGCGACCTCGGTAGCGAGGCGCTGCTCCGCAAAACGACGGTTGTAGAGGCCGGTCAGGGGATCAATCATCGCAAGGTTGCGCAGAATATAGGAATGGTCTTGCTTTTCAAGGAGTTGCCGCCGCAGACGCTTGATTAGAATCTCCTGATAGATTGTGTAGATGTTGAAAAGCACGATCAGAGTAATCAGGCCAAAGACGACTTCCGTTAGCTTGATCTTGAAGAATGTTTCCGCACCGGTCTGAAGGGCCGGGAGGGTGAGAGAGATTACGGCGAAAGTAAGGAGAAGAATGACGAAGATGGAATAGCCGCGCACCCACCAGTCGCGTTTTTCAATGCGGCGGCGTTCCTCCGCCAACTCCTTCGCGCCTGTTTCCGCGGGAGAGGGCAGGGGGCGGACATAGGTCGAGTCGCTCATTGCGCAACACAGAGCCAAATGGAAAAGTAATCTATCCACCTTAGGGTGGTGATGTCTGAGGGTCAAGGCGGATTCCGATAGATATTGCACGGTAGTTACTGCCCTTGCGCAGAACCGTGCATTCTGTCGCGCTGTCCCTGGAGAGCCATAAAGGCTTTGTTTATAAGAGCTTAGGATTCCGTGCAGCTGTACGGAAGTCCCGCTGGGACGGTACTGTTGGACCATTGGCTCGAACACCCTAGAACTGCAAAATGACGGAGTCGAGAAAAACGAAGATGCTCTCACTCTGCATCCTGTTGTTTTCAGGCATGGCGCTGATACGGTTCGCCGTATCGCAATGGCGAGCTATCTGGATCAGCTCCGCGAGCCAGCCGGTGTCGGATTCGCTGCAACTGAGCGCCGGAATTGACGCCGCAGCCATCGGTGCCGGGGACTTTGGCCGGCTAATGAATTTGTGCGACCAGCTGTCCCCCGAACTGAAAAAGAGCAGCCCCTGGCTCAACGAAGTTTCCCGCTACTATCGTGTAATAGCGAAGCTTGAGCAGATCAGCAGAGCCAAGATTCCGAGCATCTCGACTTGGGCGTCGCAGGAAATGCAGACCTGCGCCCGCTACGTCGCCGTCGTTCTGGACCAAAACCTGTCCATGAATCTGGACCGCCGCCTAGCGGCCCAACCGAATTAACCGCCGAATAGTCCTGCAGTCCAGATGTTACAGACACCTGAATCCCTTAACTCGAGCGAAGGCCGTGTTGAACGCGGGCAAAAACCCTTAACGGAAGGGTGCGCTGCTTTTCTGGTAGAGTGCTGGACCAGTGCGCCGCGGGCGGTATGGGTTGCCAGCGGGTAGGACACCCTTACACGGTCCCCTGCTGAGCGGTAGCTTTATGCAAACCTGCGGCATTGCAATGTGTAATTTTTGCGGTGTTCACTGCGTACTAGTCTATGGATGCGCCGAGACCAGAGCGGATGAGCGCGCCGGGAAAGACCGAGCCTACGGAAGCGATTGCTCGGGCACGGACAGGGGACGCCGATGCCTGGGGAGTGCTTTACCGGGAATACGCAGCCGCGATTTTCCGCTTTTGCCGGCGGGCTCTGCCGACACGGGAAGACGCCGAAGACGCCACCATGGACATTTTTGCGAAGTTGATGCGCGACAACAGGCTGCTCCAATACGACCAGAGCCGTTCGTTCACGGCATGGCTTTACAAAGTCGCGGCTAACCATTGCTGGGACGTGCTGCGGCGGCGCAAGACACGCCAGGATAAAGAGACGGACGATTTAGAGAACGTTCCGCTGGAGCATCCGGATCCGAATCAACTGGACAAACTGATTGAACAGAGAACCAGCGAGGAGGTGCGGCGCGCGCTGGACAAGCTGGGAGCGCGCGCGCGCATGGCGCTGGTGATGCGCTACTACTCAGATATGAGCTACGACGAAATTGCCGATGCGCTGGGAGTACGGCGCGCCTTCGTGGGCGTGGTCCTGCTGCGCGCGCGGCATGAACTGCGGCAGGCGCTGGGGCAAGTCGGCGCGCTGGCTGCGGGAGGGACCTCGTGAAGGAAGCCGATAATTTATCGGGTGACGCAGCGATGCGGCACCTCGACGAAATGACGTGCTTGTTGTATATCGAGCGGCAACTGGATCGCGCGCGAGCGCAGGAGGTTTCCGCGCACACCCAGGACTGCGCCGCATGCCGCACGTTGCTGCGGGCCCTCGAGCGCGAATCGCGTTTGCTGACGCGCGCGATGCTGGAGGAAGAGGAGGCGCTGCCCGCCCGGCTGGCGCGGTTTGAGGAGCGGGCCCGCAGGTCGATGCACTGGATTTGGACCTTAGCGTTTGGCCTGGCCGCGACCGGAGTCTACGCGCTGTACACCAGTTACATTAAGCCGTGGCAGGTGCAATTGCAGGAGGCAGGTTTTAGCGGTTCCGACCTCTTGAGTTTGCTGATTTTTCAAGGCGCCTTCTGGAAAGGATGGCAATCGATGATCACATT
>WNFS01000760.1_pt1 | contig 23978 bp, 22 predicted proteins | sample 5400141 | NCBI WGS metagenome assembly WNFS01 (sample SAMN13153358, study PRJNA577476) | soil metagenome | isolation source: 60 cm saprolite under Madrone tree | place: USA:California | collected 2016-06-14
ACTTTGAATGGACGGATAGAGACATCTATAGCTGTTGTGGCAGACAACGCTCTCATCTCCCTAATCAGTGATGAGCTGGGCACTCATCGGTGGTGTCGTCAGCCGTCTTGCCGACGTGAGAGTGCGTGATGTACACGCGGATCTCTCTCCCACAGCCCTTCCGCTAACCAGTTCAATCTCAAAGTAGCCCTTTGGTGGCGGGTGTCAAGCGTTTCGTGGGCCAACTCGCCTGGCATTCCTACGCATACCTTGGAGCCTGGCATCCAGGGCTCTGAAAACACGAAAACCCGATCCCTTGGACCAGGTTTCGAATACAGATTACCCTTCGGAGGCCTCTCCAAAAAGAGGGCGGATGGTGGGCCGGGGTGGAATTGAACCACCACATCCTTTCGGAGGCGGTTTTACAGACCGTTAGGCTCACCAATGCCCAGCCGACCCACGATGCCCGCGCCACTAGGACCAGCGGAAATTCGTAGGGCTAAATGGTATCCCAACGCCATAATTCCCTCGTGACGCGAGGCTATGCCCGCTACATCCTCGCGGTCATGGTCGGCATCAACTTCCTCAACTACATGGACCGCTGGGTCGCCATTCCTGCTCGTCTACGCGGTGGCGGCGCTGCCCTTTGGCTACTGGGGCGACCGCGGCGTGCGCAGCACTGTGATCGGCGTCGGGGTGACGATCTGGAGCCTCGCGACGCTGGTTTCGGGCATCGCCGGCAACTACGTCCAGCTCTTCCTCAGCCGCTCGGCGGTCGGAGTCGGCGAGGCAAGCTACTACCCCGCGGGAACGTCGCTCGTCTCTGATTATTTTCCGAAGGAACAGCGCGGCCGCGTCATGTCGATCTGGAGCGCGGGCAGCGCCATTGGAATCGCGGTCGGGTATGCGGGCGGCGGGATCATCGCCGATCACCTCGGCTGGCGCACCGCTTTCTATTTCGCCGCCGCGCCAGGGCTGTTGTTCGCCTTTCTCGCGTTCACCATGCGCGAACCGCTGCGCGGGAGCATGGAAAAGGTCGGCCAGGCGGTGAAGCGGACCAGCGAGGCCTCCGCGCGCACTTTCGTCAACCTCATGCGCATCCCCACGCTGCGCGCTGCGATCCTCGCGCAGACCGTGCTCTATTTCGTCCTCGCGTCCAATGCCTTCTGGCTGCCGACGCTTCTCCACCGCCGATTCGACCTCTCGCTCAGCGCAGCCGGCCTCCTCGCGGGAGTCGTCCTGGTTCTTGGAGGGCTCATCGGGACGCTTGCCGGCGGCTGGATCGCCGATCGTCGCGCCAAGACCAGCCCCGCAGCGCACCTCGAGGTCGGCATCGCCGGCTTTCTCATCGGAGCCGTCTTCATCGTCATCGCCCTGGTCGCGCCGCTCAACATCGGCCCGGTGCCGGTTTTCGTACCCGCTTTTCTGATCACGGTCATCGCGCTGTATATGCACGCAGGCCCGTTCACTGCGGTGTCGCAGGACGTTGTCTCGCCCGCCTTGCGCGCGAGCGCCGTGACGATGCTGCTGTTCGTCTCACACGTTTTCGGCGACTCGCATTCGACATTCGACGTGGGCTGGATCTCAGACCATGTTCACAGCCTGCAGCTGGCCCTGCTTATCACCTCGCCGACGCTGCTGGTCGTGGCCGCGATCGTCGGCGCGACTGGCCTGAAGACGGTCAAACCCGACTCCGAGAAGATGGAAGCTGCCTGGGCCGCCCGGAGCGAGAAGGAGCCGGCTCCCGCTCTTTAGTAGATGAAGCCCACGAGGCGCGCGCCCAGCTGACCGGGCCTGATCGTGCGCTGGTCGATCACGTCGAACGCGACCCAGTTCATCTCGGTCACCACCCAGGACCCGTCCGGATTCACCGCCTCGACGTAGGCCACGTGGCCGGCCCAGCTCTCCCAAGTGACCATGATCGAGCCGACCTTCGGGGTCGGGCCGACGGCGTATCCCTGCGCCGACGCGTTCTGGTACCAGTAGCCCGCGTCACCGCGCCACGTCACGTTGCGCTTGGTGGCCACGTAGTAGGTGCACCAGCCGACCGGGAACCCGTTGGCGACGTACGGGCCGAGGCAGCATCCGAGCACTTTGACCGGGTAGCCGCCGCCCGTGCCCGAGCGCATGAGCAGCTGGTACAGCGCCGGCGGGGGCGGGAATGCGCCACCCACACCGTTGGGGATGACCAGCGTGGCGCCGGGAACCAGGTCGGTGCTGCGCAGGCGGTTGAAGTCGTAGATGCTCTGAGCGTCCACCTGGTACTTGGTGGCGAGGGCGTCGAGCGTGTCGGTCGCCTTGACCGTCACCACGACACCCGGTACGGGCGGGATCACGATCTGGTCGCCGGTGGCGACGGAGTCGTTCGAGAAGAGGTTGGTGTTCGACCATCGAATCTGGCTGACGCTGACGTGGAACTTGCCCGCGATCGTGGCGAGGCTTTCGCCGGCCTGCACCGTGTAACCGAACGACTTGTGGCTCATCGGCGCCGCGGCCGGGATCGCGACCGGTTTGATGATCGTGCTGTAGCGGCCTAGGGAAACGTCGCCCGCCGTGCCTCCCTCGGTTGCCACGACCGCTTGGGCGTCGACCGTTCCCAATCTGGAAGTCAAATAAGCGGGGACATGGCGATCCATCGATGCGTACGACGAGATGGCCACAGCTATCGCAAGCACGACAGCATGTGTCAGATATCGATGGACTCGCAAATGTCTACCCCTAAACGTTGCGATACGTTGTGAACCAACCCGCGGGCGCGGCCGGGTCCCCAGAGAACGGCGGTCAACGTAACAGACCCCCACCAAGTCCGTCAACCCGCCTGGACTTGACCCTTAACCGAGCGAACACCAGTTCGCCTCTCCCAGGTGAACTTATGTCCAGCTTGAGGTTGGCGCGATTTTTGACGTTCGAGCGCACGAAAGTTCGTACGGCCAGAACCGACCGGCGCCGCTTTGAAAGCAAGCTGAGACGCACCTTCATGGGCGGTACAACGCTCCATGACCAGCCAACCTTGCCGAGTTCGACCTACGGCCCCCCGCGCGCGTAAATCGTTTGCCCGGACACAAATCCGGACTCGTCGCTGCACAGGAACGCGATCACATTGGCAATGTCCTGAGGCTGGCCGATTCGGCGCAGCGGGATCTGCGACCCCGCGCCTAGCTTGAACGTCTCGAAGTCCATCCCCATTCGCTCCGCGGTGGCGCGCGTCATCCGCGTTTCCACGAACCCTGGGGCGACGGTGTTGACGTTGACGTTGAACGGCCCCAGCTCGATCGCGAGCGTGCGCGCCATGCCCTGAAGGCCCGCTTTGGCCGCGGAGTAATTCGCCTGGCCGCGATTGCCGAGGGCGGAAGTCGATGAGAGGAACACCATCTTTCCGTACTTCTTTTCGACCATGTACTTCTGCGCCGCGCGTGCGCAAAGGAACGTGCCCTTGAGGTGCGTATCGATGACCGCATCCCAGTCCTCGTCGGTCATCTTGAACAGCAGGTTGTCGCGGATGATGCCCGCGCACGTGACAAGGATATCGAGGCCTCCGAGCTCCTTGACTGTGAGCTCGACCATGGCGTCCACCTCGGCGCGCACGCTCACATCGCAGGCGACCGCCAGGGCGCCTATCGGGTCGGCCACCTCGCGAGCCGGCGCTTCGTCGAGGTCGGAGACCGCGACCTTCGCGCCCTCGGCCGCCAGCAGCTGTGCCGTGGCGGCGCCGATCCCGCGACCGCCGCCGGTGACGAGTGCGACGCGGCCTTTGAACCTCATTCCGTCTCCGTGTCCAGCGCGGCGCCCCCGTCCTTGCGCGGGTCCGAGGCGCCGTGGAGGAAACCATCCTTCTCGGCGACGATCACCTGGGGCCGGGCGAAGTATGAGTCGTAGTTGAGCGTCCGCCGGCTGACGGTGTACCCGCGCTGCTCCAGACCTCGAGCCACAGCCAAGGGTATGCGGGCCTCCAGCTGCACGACGTCACCCTGGAAGTCGATCCGCGGCGCGCTCACCGCCTCGACCGGCGTCATGGCGTGGTCGAGGATGTTGACGAGCACCTGCAGGATTGCAGTGACGATCTTGGTGCCACCCGGCGCCCCGATGCAGACGCGCAGACGATCACCGTCGAAGATCAAAGTCGGCGTCATGCTCGTCGCTCGGGTTTTGCCGGGCCGCACGGAGTTCGGGTTCCCGGGTCGCGGGTCAAAGCAGTTCATGTAGTCGTTGTAACCAAAGCCGAGCCCGGGCGTGACGACTCCGCTCGCAGAGCCAAGAGTGTGAGTGAGAGACACCACATTTCCTGAGTCGTCGACCACGCATACATGAGTGGTGTCCGGCCGATCGTGGACCGCGGCTCCCGCGCCGACGGCGACCGCCGCCACCTCACGCGCCTTGGCAGCGTAGCCCTTGTCAGCGAGCGCACCCGTGGGCACATCGACGAATCGCGGGTCGGCGACGTGGAGGTCGCGGTCCGCCACGGCCCATGCCATGGCCTCGACTAGCACGCGGGCTGCCTCCGTGCTCGGCCATCCATGTGAGCCGATGTCGAATCCTTCGAGGAAGTTCAGCATCTGCAGCAGCGTGATTCCGGCGGCCGGCGGCCCCGCGGCCATGACGCTCAGCCCGCGGTATGTGCCGCGGAGCGGCTCCGTCACGTTGACGCGATAGGTGGCGAGGTCCTCCTTGGTGACGAACCCACCGTTGGCCGCGAAATCAGCTGCGATCCGATCGGCGATCTCGCCCTTGTAAAACACGTCCGGGCCTTCGTTGGCGAGCCTCTCCAGCGTGCGCGCGAGGTCGGCCTGCACGAATAGTTCGCCAATTTCGAATAGTTTGTCGCCATTTAAGTAAATCGCCTTCGCGGCCGGCGTGACCTGGATTCGCTCGCGATTGGGCACGACGTCCGGTCCATAGTCCGTCGTCCAGTAGCCGTGCATGTAACCGGTCACCGGGAAGCCGTCGCGCGCGAGCGGGATGGCGGCCTCGATCGCCTGCGCCCAGGTGATGGTGCCGTACCTGGTCAGCGCTTCGGCCAGCCCCGCCACCGTTCCCGGAACCCCAACCGACTGGTACCCGACATCGTTCACCCGTCCGTCCAGCACGTACCCGTATCGGTCCGCGGCCTGGCGGATGAACAGGTGCTCCCACTGGTCCTCGCGGGCCCGCGAGCCGGCTGTCGCATAGAACTCGAGCAGCGCATCACCGCTCTTCGGGCCGTGCACGAGCATCACGCCGCAGCCTCCGATGCCACACATCTGTGGATCGAGCACGCCCTGCACGAATGCGCAAGTCACCGCCGCGTCAACCGCGTTGCCCCCACGCCGCATGACCTCGAGGCCGATCTCGGCCGCGGCCGGCTGTGGGCAGACGATGATCGCCACGGGAACTAAAGATTAAGGCTGGCTCGGCCACGAGGCCGGATCGTGGCCGACGTTGGGCACGCTTCCGGTCCGCCAGTAGATCCCACGGCGCCGCTGCATCAGCTCCTCGTCGACGAGCAAGCGGCGCAGCGTCGCGAAGTCGGGATGCCGGCGGCCGAGGATCCGATTGACCTCCGCCTCCGGATACCGGTGGCCGGGCTGAAATTCCTCCGCCAGCCACCTCAAGACCGCTAGCCGCTTTTTGCGCTGTGCGGGAATCCCGAGCAAGCGACCGCCGCCATTGACGAAATTCGCGAGAACGCGTTCGTCGTCGGACGTTTCCTTAAGACCCACTCCCGGTGAAGGTTAAGACGGCAGACGGTCTTCGGCGGCAACGGACCGTCGGGCTACACGGGTGGTGTGACCATAGGCCCTGGCGCAGGTACGGACATGAGCGGCGTCATCTACCTGCCGCAGAGCGCTTACGTCAGCGACGGTAACTCCAGCCCGCTGTTCACGGGCTCGCTGATCGTGGCCAGCATGACCGTGCAGGGAGGAGGCAACGGCGCGCAGGTGTTCAGGTGGGTGTGTGGCTTGAATGCGGCCGCGCGCTACGCGCGGGGCCGACCTCCCCACTCGGTGGGGAGGCCGGGCAGCTCGATCGTGAACGTGCTGCCCTCACCGGGCTTCGTCTGCACCCGGATCGATCCTCCGTGGCGCTCGACGACCCGGCGTGCGATGGCCAGTCCAAGGCCACTGCCCGAATCGCTGCGCTGAAACCGATCGAACAGGTTCTTCAACCGCTCGTCGTCGATGCCCGGCCCGTGGTCGATGACGTCGATCGATGGTCCAACGGCGCCATTGGCGATGCGCAGCGTCACCGCCTCGCCCGGAGGGCTGACGCGCACCGCGTTGTCGACGAGGTTGGCAACCGCCTCGCGCAGCAATTCCTTGTCCGCGCTGATGCGAGCAGACGCGCGCACATCGGTGACGAACCCCACGCCTGACGTTCCGGCTTGCGCCGCGTACGCGTGCACGATGTCGGCAGTCAGCTCGGCGAGGTCGACCAGCTCGCGGCGCAGCGGTATGTCTTCGTCGGCGTGAGCCAGGGCACGGAGGCGGGCCAACATCCGCTTCATTCGTTCCGCTTCGGCCACGCTGTCCGCAATCGCTGCTTGGGTTGGACCGCTTCCGCTCTGCGCCCGGCGGAGGATCGACAGGTTGGTCATGATCGTCGCCAGCGGGGTCGCGACCTGGTGCGAGACGTCGGTCAAGAACCTTCGTTGGGCGGCCAGCACGCTGGACAGCTGCACGTTGGCCTGGCTCTGGGCCTGTATCGCGAGGTTCATCCGATAGATGAGCGGCAGCACGATCAGAGGCAGCGGCGCCGCCACCGGCGCCTCGACCGCCAGCAGCGCCACGCTGACAGCGCAGGCCGCCAGCGAGAGCGAAGCCGTCCATGATGCCGCCGCCGCTTGTCGGAGCAGGGCAAGGTACGGACGTCCGGTATGGATCGAAGCCGGGAGGGCGGTCAGCATCAGATTGACGATCACGTAGACGAGCGCGGCCAGCGCCGCACGCGCGTCCAGGCCCGGGTCGGTGTCGCGCCCGACGTTGCCGATCAGGGCCGCAATGGCGCTCGCCGCGAGGACGTTGCCGGCGTTGAACGTGCTCTCCCACCACGTCCGCCGCATCGTCAGGTTGCCGGCCAGCACGCCGGCCGCCGCCGTGGCCGGACCGACGGCCGGCGGCAGCAGCAACGCCGCGAGAAGGCAGAACAAGGCACCCAGGTTGACCTTCTGCTCGGGGCCGATCTTCACCGGAAACCGATCAGTCAGGACGATCGCGAGCACACAGGCCGGGACGACGGTCCAGCGCCATGGCTCTGGCGCGGTCACACCTCCGCGCGCGGCGAAGACCGCAAGCACGACTCCCAGCGTTGGGACGCCCAGGATCACCGCCCGCAGGGGTGGGCTGAGCGTCCCGAATCCCCGAGCCAAGCTTGCCTTCAGGCGGCGGGCACGTCCAGGTCAGTGGTCACGACCGTCCCCCCCGTGCCACCACCGGTGGATGAGACCTGGAAGCGATTCACAGACGAGACGACGTGTGCTGATGTGATCCCAGAAGCGATCTGGACGCGGACAGTGATGTGGGTCCCGCCATGGCCATTGGAGACTGCCGTCGCCGTGGCGGTGAAGTGTGAGGCGAGATGGCGCTCGTATGGGGGCAGGTAGATGGTGTTGTTGACCGTGACGATGTGGCCACCGGGCGTCACCACCTGAATGGGCGGGTCGTAGACGCACCACTCGCAGTTGGCCGAGGCGGTGGCCTCGCCCACAATCAAAAGCGCGGCGGCCATCATCGTCGCCGGCACGATTCTGTAGAGACGCATCTCAGTCCTCCGGGTTGAACCTGTAACCGATCCCACGAACGGTGTGCACGAGCCGTGGCTCACCCCCAGCCTCCAGCTTCTGGCGGATTCGTGAAACATGAACTTCGAGCGAGTTCGACTCCGGACCTGCGTCCTGCGCCCATACGGCTTCCGCGAGCTGCGCGTATGTGACGAGGCGGCCGCGGTTGCGCATGAGCGCTGCCAGGATGCGGAATTCGATCCCGGTCAGGCCGAGCCCGCGCCCTCCGCGCTCAGCGACACCCTCGCTCAAGTCAAGCGAGACGTCACCAACCACAAGGCGCGAGCCGCCGTTGCCTCGATGGCGGCGGATGACCGCCTCTACACGAGCCATCAACTCTTCGAGGGCGAAGGGCTTACCTACATAATCGTCGGCGCCAAGCTTCAAGCCCGCTATGCGGTCGCTGACGGATGCTTTGGCGCTGATGCCGACCAGCGCGGCATCGGTTTCGGCACGGAACGCCTGGAACAGCTCGGGCCCGTCGTTGTCGGGCAGCATGAGGTCGAGGAGGACGACATCGGGATTCCATTGACGTACGAGCTGCAGACCACGGTCGGCAGAGTCGACCGAACGTACCGTGTAGCCCTCGTCGCCAAGGCCGGCCGAGACCGCCCGGGCGAGCCGGCGGTCATCCTCGACGAGGGCGACCTTCCATCGGATCGTCATCTTTTACTCGGAGGGCATTCTCCCACGGAACATGCGTAACGGCCCCGCGGTGAGCGTCGTTCACTGGAGCGTGGGGGCCACGCTCAAGCGTATTGCCGTGGCTGTCGTGGCCCTCGGCGTCGTGCTAGGCCCCGTCGCGACCACCCTCTGGATATCCACCCCGTCGGGAACCGACGTCCAGGCGCGGGCCCAGGAGCTCACCCACCACTACGGTATCGTGCTCCTGGGCCCCGGCGACATTCCCCCGACACTGGCCAAGGCTGTCGTGGCGACCGAGGACGAACGGTTTTACACCCACCACGGCATCGATTCGCTCGGCCTCGCGCGCGCCCTTATATATGACGTGTCCAACCGCTGCCTCTGCCAGGGCGGTTCGACGATCACCGAGCAGCTGGTCAAGGACCTGTACCTCGGCGGCTCCGACCGCGGCTACAACAAGCTGGTCGACGTAGCGGTCGCGCTGAAAGTCGAGCGCGTCCTCACGAAACAGGAGATCATGGCCGACTACTTGAGCGAGATCACGACCGGGCTGGGTCGCCGCGGAGTGAGCGCCGCAGCCTGTGCGTACTTCCAGGCGCCCCTTCCAAACCTGACCCTGGGCCAGTACGCGCTGCTGGCCGGTGTCACGCAGGCCCCCTCGCTCTACGACCCGACAGTCGATCCCGAGCTCGCTGAGCAGCGGCGCGCCCAGGTGCTGGCTTTGATGATCTCCGAGAACTACATCACGCCGGCCGAGGCACTTGCGGCCAACGCCGAGCCGGTCCTCGTGACCGGCACCCAGCCGAACCCAGCCTGCGGCTGACTTCTGTAATAGGGCCGAGTAGCCGGACACCACCCATGTCCAATCTGGATGACTTCACAAGTTCATGTTCTGGATTCCAAAGTCTTGATCTGGAGGTACTTCAGTTGTAGCAGGCGAGTTTCATACACCTGAGGTATTGTCCAAGGCCCGGCGACCGCGAGAATTAGCTTGACTTAACAAAAGGGTCGAGGGGTCGATCAGCCGATGAATGAGTCAACTAGCAATCACTATACGCACCGCGAATCGGAGATCCTGAAACTAATCTCTGAAGGGCGCACAGACAAGGAAGTGGCTCGTGCCCTGGGTATTTCGCAGAAGACAGTCAGCACCCTGCTCGGACGGCTATATCGGCGTCGCGGAATCCATTCTCGAACTGAAGCAGTCGTGGCATGGCTTGATGCCCGGCCGCGAGATTTGAGTGTTTCTGGCCACACCGTCTAAGCTCGCCGGCGCCGCTTCAAATGTCAGGCATTGTCCCGAATTGCGTAAGCCGATCGACCCTACGACAATGAGATCGTTCCGGCGTTTCAATTGGGTAGAAAGGGGTACGAATACAATGGCTGCAGCCAGCGGTCTAAGTCAAGGACCCGGCCGATTGCTGAGATACGGAAGACATGTCGCTTTGGCCATTCTATTGTCCCCTCTCTTGACCGTTAGCCTTGCGGGAAGCGGAGGGGCGTCGAGTCCGAATCCTAATTGCACAGATCCGACTCCTTACCAATGGATGCCGCAGGGTGGTACGGCAGGGATTGCGCCGACTGATACGGCGATGCTCAACGAACTTGCGCAAGCTAAATTGTCAGCCGGCATCAACAGTTCAATTGCGCAAGCTGACATTCAACGAGCCGAAGCAATGTCAGCGAGCCGCGCCTACAAAATGCTGCGGATGAGCGCGAGTCTTGCCAATTTGACTGCGCCCACTATGTCAGTTGATCAAGCATGCGGCAGCGCTGGAGCAAAGCGAGGCTCGATGTGGCAACAATTTCATAGTCGGCTTGTGCCGGACGTATATGCCGTGGATAGCGTCACCAGGTGCGTCGATAACGGGCAGAAGTGCGGATGGCTCAATAATCTCAATCAGCAGGGCCAAATCTGCACAACTCAATGTCAGCAGGACCCCAATCACGTCAATTACTTCTGTGGACCGGCAACCGTGGCAGAGTCGAGCACGACAGAGGGAGTTGGTGTAGGCCAATACCAGGCTGCCAGCGACATGGGTACATCTGGTCCTCCAGAAGGCACTAGCGTCTCGGGTCTAACGACTGGAATGCAGCAGGACGTCGGCACTCCAGTTGAGGGGTGGACATATTACGAATGGATCCAGGAGCCGTGGCAACCCCCGTACGACCTCAACCAGTTTGAGGCCGACGTGCAATACGACATTTACTCAATAGGTATGCCGGTTGCTGGTGACGGCGTGGAAGTTTATGGGTTCTACCCAAATGGACAGCCCTACCCGCGCCTTCTCGGCCACCAGATCACCCTAGCTGACTCACCCGTGTATCACATCTTCGAAATAGGCGGCTTCGACTGGGGAACATCGAGTATTTACTACGCCGATTCGGCAACATCGGTGTGGACCACTGTCCAACCGTACAACTGGTTTGATGCGTACACGATGCTGGTCATTCTTGGAGGACGTGGTTATCTCTGGTAACAAAGTGGGCCGAATCACGGCCCTGATCGTTTTGCTGCTGTCGTGGGGCGCCGCTGGGTGCTCCACGACAAACCCAGACGCATCATCGCCCACACCAACTCGTGGAGCACTTGCCAAGCAGGCGGACATCTGCTTGGGCACGATGCCGAACGAGTGGGCGGCCGCACTATCGAAGACAGCCATTTTGATTCCGAATGTCGAGTGGTTTGCCATGGAAGCAGTCGACGATCCAGGCGGAGTTGCTTATGGCAGTTATCACGCAGGCAACAATTACGGGATTGCATCTGTCGACCTGAGCTCAGGTGGCTTTCGCGTTATTTCAACCGCCCCTGCCGGAGTATGGGGAGGGGTCCTGTGGATGAGCGTGTCTAGCCCTTGGCTTGCTTGGGCAGAAAGCAAGGGTCACGGCGCTTGGGCGCTGAAGGGCTGGAATATTCAAACGGGCGAGAGTCTAACTATCGCCACCTCTGAGTTGCTGGCGGGACAATACACTTTTCCGGTCGTCGGGCCTGATTACGTGGCCTGGTCGCAGGCGACCAGCGACTCCAGTGCCGATATTCGCATCTATCGATTCACAAGCCGCGAGACAACGGTTCTGGACTCGGGCCGCCTCAGCCCGCCAGTAATCGCTGGGCGGTACTTGGTGTGGGGCAAATACAGAGGCGGCGACACGCAGCCATCGTTCACGACAGTCGACGCGGGAACCCTTCGTAGCGAGCCACTACCCAATGCGCTGAATGGTCCGCAGGACATTGTGTATCTGGCAGGATCATCGGAGTATCTCGTCTGGTCCGAGAATGCCACGACACTCGCCGCTGCTGACTTCAAAACCGCCACGGTAACGACTTATCGAATACAACAGGATGGGCGCCACAATCTCCAGTTCCCAATGCTGGCGACGCGGATACTGGTGTGGTGGACAGGTGTTGTAGAGACAGTTCTCGATGTCAGAACTGGCAATGGTTTCGATCTTATCGACGGTACGGCGGCTGGGGCTGGAGACACGTTGGTGATTTCCGGGGCTAGGGGCAAAGTGCCGACGTTGTCGGCAATTCACCTGTCTCAGTCCGCGGGAATCAGCTCGTGTTCTCGCTAGGCGTCGGCGTTTAGCCGGCCCAGGAGATCGGCGACGTCGCGTCGAAGCCGCTGTTGGTCGTGATCTGGATCGGCTTGATCACCGGCGGTGTCACCGGCGGCCCGGGCGTCGGGCTCGGCAGCGTCCCGTTGTAAGGGCCGCCTGGCGTTGGGGTCGGGACCGGAGTCGGGCTCGGTGGTGGCGGGGCATACCTTTCTTTGGGGAGGAACCACAGCTGGAACGGGCCGTTGGCGGATCCTGGCGCGAGGTATGCGATCCCTGACCCGTCGGGCGCCCACGCCGGCTGCGCCACGAGCTGGTCGGTGATGATCGTGCTCCGAGGCCCGAGGCTCGAACCATTCCATGTGGCCAGCGTGAGCTGCGAGATTTGCTTCTCGTAGGTGCAGATCATCGCCACCAGGTGGCCGTCCGGCGATATCGAGGGTTCCATGCAGTCTTCCTGTGGAGAGGTGAGCGGCCGGCCCTCGTTGCCTTGGGGCGTCGGTCGAGTCGTGAGCCAGATCTGGCCGATGCGGTTGCCATCGGGCCCGTAGCTGTACTTCGTGTACATGATGCCGCCCGTTGCCAGCGGTATCGGCCCGATATCGCCGCCCGTGTAGTCGTTGGAGTTCGTCCAGAGCTTGGCCTGGCGGATCGAGCCGCCAAGAGGCATCGCCCAGATCGAGAAGAGCGCGTCATAGCCGAACTTGGGCTCGTCGTAGCTCATCCACAGCGTGTTCTCATCAGCGCTCAGGCGCGGGTAGAAGGACCAGTGCATGGCCGTGGTGTCGTTGCTTCTGCCCGGAGCCGCATTGTTGGTCCACTGCCGAACGACCTGCCCGAAACGGCCGAGAGCGTAGACGTCGGAATAAAAGTCGTTACGCTTGACGGCCAGGATGTAGTTGCCGTCCGGGTACACCGACGGCTGCATCCAACCCGCCTCGGGCGTGAGCTGATGGAACCGACCCACGCTCAGGCTGTAGATCGCGCCTGACTGGGCGAGGTAGATGGTGCCCGGCAGCCGGAACGCGGTGGCACGTGGCGCTGCAACTGTGGGTTTCTCGGCCGGGGCGGCGACCTTCGAATGGCGCCCGCCCAGGTACATGTACGTGCCGAAGCTGGAGACCAGCATCAGGGCGCACAGCCCCACGCCAAGAAAGAATCTCGCGATCATGGGAAGTACTGGCGCACCAAGGCCAGGATCGCGGACCAGTTGGGGCAGAGGCTGCCTCCCGGGCAGCCGCCGTGGATCAGTGGGCTCGACATGGTCAACGATGTGATCGCGTCGGGGTTGTCGAAGCTGGCCGCCAGAGGAATCAGCGCGGCGACGCGGTCGAGGCCGATGTTGGTCTTGATCTCGCCGCCCAAGGCGGCTGCAATGCTGGGCACGTCCCCGGGCGACACCTGCTTTGCTTTCTGTCGAATTGCGATCAGAACTTGCTGCTGACGCTTCGAGCGACCGATGTCGCTTTCGAGGTCACCGTGGCGCGACCGCACGTACTGCATCGCGTGGATTCCGTCGAGGTGTTGAGGTCCCGGAAGGACGGCGACACGCGAATACCCATATGGATTGTTGCTGAAGATGTCCTGGGGATAGAGGTCGTCGACCACGGGGTTGCTCGTCACCACATCGATCCCGCCGATCGCGTCGATCAGCTTGATCAGCCCGAGCAGGCCGATCCATATGTAGTCGTTGACGTGGACGCCGAAATCGTTCTGCACCGTTGCGATCGCTGCGCCCGCGCCGCCGTACGAATAAGCGCCGTCGATCTTCCCGGTCCCGCCAGTCGACAGCGGCACGTAGAGGTCGCGTGGAATCGACAGCATGATCACCGAATGCGTCGAAGGGATGACCCGGACCAGGATCATCGACTGCGTGAGCACGTGGTCCGCATAGAACTTGTCATCGTCGTCGGAACCCAGCAGTAGAACGGTGAACGCGTCCTTGGGCTGGGCCAGCGCGGTTGGCGACGGGGACGAAGGGTCGGTCGGCGATGGGGCCGCTGTCGGGGAAGGGATGCTCACGACCTGGCCGGTCGCATCCCATGCGAGCTTGGCCGAGGGAAGGAAGTACGCGAGGGAACCCGCCATGGCCGACAGAGCGACTGCGAATATGGCTAGGACGGCGGTTCGGGTGATACTCAGGCGCCTGCGCGAAGCTCTAGCGCGGCGGCCCGGCCTGATACCGAGCACGGGCCACCAGTCTAGCGAAAAGGTCCGTTCAGCTTTGTAAGCGAGTTGTTAATGGTGCCCGAGGGCGATCTGCACCGCTTTCACCGCAAGCAAGATCACAGCGAACGCGACATAGCTCCCCAGGAGCAACATCGCAAACCTCCGCAACAGCGACGACCTCGGACGCTCGAGCAATGTCAGGGCCGGCATCCGCCAGCCCTCACGCTCCGAACGCGAGGCGGGCGGAACCGGTTGAGCCCTTCTGGAGCCCCACCACATCGCCACCCCGCCGACGGCGATGACAATCAATATGAGCGGCGCCAGCAGTTTGAGCAGCACCGTGACGTCAACAGATGGCACGACCGTCGAGATCACGAGGATGAGCGAAAGCAGCAACAGCGCTCCGACGATGATCGCAGCGAGCACGTTCAACCACGGGCGATTGATCCACGGGCCGAGCACGGCCCGGTCGTTGCACAGGAGGACCGCGAACACCGTGGTGCTTGGCAGCAATATGCCTGCCAGCGCCTGCACAGCGGTCGTGATGAGCCCCAATGGCGCATGGGGGATCAGGACGATGGCGGCCGCAACCACCACCATCGCGGCGTACATGCCGTAGAACAACTTGGCTTCGCGGAAGCCGCGGTGAAGGGAGAAGCCGCGCCCGAACATATCCCCAAACGCGTACGAGGTGGTGAGTGTGACCGCAGACGCGCCCACGATCGACGCATCGATGAGCAGCAATGCAAATATCGCGCCGACGACCGGAGAGATGTGAAGGTGCAGCCCGCGCGCAACGCCGTACGCGTCGGCGAAGTGGCCGAAATCGGAATTGCCTGTGAACGCTGAGGCGGTTGCCATCATGATCGCGGCGGCGCCGATTACGACCACGACTGCACCGAGCACCGTGTCCGCCTTCTCATAGTCGAGCCACCGCGGAGTGATGCGCTTGTCGACCACGTTCGACTGCTGGAAGAACATCTGCCATGGCGCCACCGTGGTGCCCACGACGGCGATGATGAGCAGGGCTGCGTTGGAGGTGAAGCCGCCGTAGACGCCAGGGACCAGAAAACCCCTGAGGACGGCGCCAGGACTCGGGTGGCTCAATAAAGCGAGCGGGATCACCAGTAGGCTCGCAAAAAGGAAAAAGAACATCGCCCTTTCCCAACTGCGGAAGTTGCCGCTCAACGTGATGGCGATCAAAACGATCGCCGCGAGGGGAACGACGAGGTACCTGTTGAAGCCGAAGTATTCCGCGCCCAGTGTGACGCCCATGAACTCGGTGCTGATCGTGAGAAAGTTCAGCAGGAATAGATTTCCGACCGAGTACCAACCCCAAGAGCGTCCGAATCGCTCGGTGATCAGCCTGGCGTAACCAACGCCGGTTACGGCGCCCAGCCTCACAACCATTTCCTGGTTGACGATGAGAACAGGGACGAGGAGTACGAGAGTCCACAGCAGCGAGTAGCCGTAGTCCTGGCCCGCTTGTGCGTAGGTTGAGACACCGCCGGCATCGTTGTCTCCGACCATGACGATGAGGCCGGGACCGATGATCGCCGCGAGCGTCAGTATTCGGCGGCGCCACGTTCGGCGTGGAGCGACATCACTGAGTCGGATGGTTCCGAAGGCCCCATGGATGTCGCCGACGTGCGCTTCGTGGAGGACGGCTGATGTTGGCACGAGCCGCGGGGCGTCTTGTTGCGGCTCGCGCTCGGACACTCGCCTAAACGCCGGTGCTTGCTTCGACGCGTGCGCGCCACTCTTCTGGGACGATGGCCTCGATCACATCGTCCGCGCTGACGGCTCCAAGGAGGTTGCCGGCGGCGTCCGTCACCGCCAGAGCGATCAGGTTGTAGTCGGCCATGGTGAGCGTGACATCGGTCACGTCCGCGCCTGTGGTCACGTGGCAGTCGGCCAGCTCGAGCTCCTCGACCTTGCGCCCGGCTTCCGTGCGCAACAGGTCGGCCGTGCTGATGCTGCCGATGAACTTGCCGTCCGCGTCGGTGACGAACACGGTGTTCAGGAGCTGATGCGGAGCCTTGTCGTCGATGCGCACCGCCTCGACCGCCTCGGCCGCCGTCGCGCCCTTGATCACCCAGACGTAGTCGGGGCTCATCATGCCGCCGGCGGTGCTGGGGTGGTACTGCAGGAGCTTGCGCAGCTTGTGCTGCGCGGTCGGTGACATGAGGTCGAATATCGGCTTGCGCCGCTCCTGGTCGAGGTCGCCAAGCAGGTCAGCTGCGTCGTCAAACGCCATGCGCTCGAGGACCTGTGCCGCCTCCTCGTTCGACATCGACCTGAGGAACTCGACCTGGTGCTCGGCATCGAGCTCTTCGAAGACGTCGGCAGTCAGCTCCTTATCGCTCTCGACCGCGTCTAGGATCTCCTCGCCTTCCGCGTGTGACGCGCCTTCGACAAGGTCGGCGATCTGAGCCGGATGAAGCCTGCGCAATCTCTGCAGCGGCACCAAGAGCCTGGCTGTCGGCACGTGCCCGACGAACGGCTGCACGTCCTTCCAGTCGAGGATGGCGTGCTTGCGAAGGTCGGGCCGGCCGCGGCGTGGAACCAGCCGGCGAAGCATGGCTCGCGGGCTGCGGTCAACACCCAGTAAGCGCCACCCGTCCTCGCTGTGACCCAGAACGAGGTCGTGCGCCTGGACAATGCGGGCGCGCACGACGTCCATGAGGTGCCGGCCCAGGACATCCCCCGCGAGCAGTACTTCGCCAGGGCGTCGCTGAAAATCACCGGTATCCAGCCCCTCGGTGTTGAGGCGCACCTCGCCCGGCGCGAGCTTTTCGATGTTCTTGGTGCTGACGAACACCTCGCGCCCGCCCATGCGGACCTTGATGCCCGTCACGGGCGGGTAACCGCCGCTATCCAGCTTGACGATCAGGTCCTCGAGCCGGCCCAGCTCCACGCCGGCCGGATTGAGGACAGGGCTGCGCAGGACCTGCGTGACCATAAGCCTGCGCTTCTCCCGCCCCTGTGCCGGCTTCGTGGTCGCGCCGTTTTCCGGCGGCCTGCCGTCAGCGTGCTGGTTCTTGTCGCTCATCGAACTTCATTATCCCGCCGAAATCTCACGAAGCCTTCCTGTTCCGGAGGATGTCGAGGATCCTCTCCTGCTGTTCGAGCAACTGCAGCTGGCGCACGTTCATGGTGTGCAGGGCGGTGAGGGTCTCATGGTCGGCCTCGGCCCTCGCGTCCTGGCTGGCGGAGATCACGTTCTGGCCGACCAGGATGATCGGCAGCAGCACGAGCTGGAGGAAGGCCTGGCTGATCCATGAGATGCCCGTGACGGTATCGCCGCGTATGAACGCCATCAGCGCCTGAGGGAATGAGATCAGCGCCAGCAGCGCAAAAGCGTAGGCCGCCCACATCGTCCCCACGCTCGTCGTGATCAGCACCGCCAGGCGGCTGTTGAACTGTCCGAGCACGCTCGAACCGTGGACGTCGGCATGCACTTCACGGCTCTGAACGAGTCGCGGGACGTGCTGGGCCGCCCTTGCCTGGGCACGGTCCGATTCGCGCCGGTGCGGCGTCTTTTCGACTTCCGTTTCTTCCGCCATCTGCCTCTACTCCTTTCTTTCTACTGAGGTCCGCTGGGCATCAAGAGCAACGGGCATTCGCTGCCATGGGCCAGCGTCTTGCCGATGTCACCGAATATCCGATCGTGCATGCCGTGGGCGTGGTGCCCGCCGATGATGATCAGCTCCGCCCGGAACTTGTTCGCTTCGTCGAGGATGAACTCCGCCAGCCGGTCTGGGCGGTGGCCGCGGATGTCAGCCCTGGCTTTGATGCCGGCCTGGACCAGCCGGTCAGCGATCTTGACTCCGAATTGAAACGCTTCGGGAATCGTCTCCTTCTCGATCGTCGCCGCAGACGTGACAACCCTCTCACGCATATGCACCACCAAGACCTCTGAGTTGAATGCCTTGGCCAGCCCCGAAACGACCGATAGCGTCTCTTCCGCGTCATCCGGGCCGCCGACCGCGACGAGGATCTTGGAAAACATCAAGGCGCCCTCCGTATGTACTGGTATGGAGATACGAGTGTAAGAAGGCTACGATCCCCCGGACATATGGCGGGCCGCGTGCAGCACTACCGCTCCGAGCTGAAGAAGCGGCGTGGCGAATGGGAGAGTTACCTGAAGGCCAACTCGGGACTCCCTGGCCCGCGTGCGAACCTCGAGCTGGTCGAGGCGGTCGGAGATGAAGCCGACGCCGATCTCCTATGGCGGCTTTCAGCGTCCAGCGACGAATTCTTGGCCCTGTGCGGTACTGCCGGGCTTGGACGCCTGGTCGCCACCGACCCAACCGTGCTGCCGTGGCTTAAAGAGCTCGCTGAAGATCCGAGGTGGCGGGTGCGCGAGGGAGTGGCGATCGCCCTGCAGCGCTTTGGCCGCGCTGATATGCCCGGGCTGATCGCCGAGATGGAGGCGTGGTCGAAGGCCGGCCCGCTGGTGCAGCGGGCGGCGGCGGCAGCCGTTTGCGAGCCGCCCTTGCTCAAAAAGCCCGACGAGGTCAAGCGCGTGCTCCAGATCCTCGATCACATCACTCGCTCGATGGCGGCCACTCGCGAGCGCAAGCACGAGGGCTTTCATGTGCTCCGGCAGGCGATGGGTTACTGCTGGAGCGTCGCCGCGGCGGCCAACCCCGAGGCGGCCAGGCCGCTGCTCGAGAAGTGGCTGCGCTCGTCAGATCCGGACATTGCGTGGGTCATGAAGAGCAACCTCGCCAAGGCGCGGATGAGAGCTCTCGCCAAATCTTTTCGGGACACTCCTACTCGGCGTCCAAAGCCCACTGCGAAACCACACACCCGACCACCGCGGAGGATGCGGAAGTCTTAGCGGTCCATAAGCCGGCGACTTAACTGGTTGTTTAGCGGGGCTCAGGGCGACTTTTGGGGACCATAATCACGCCACTGGAATGGCCGAGAAGGTGTCTTCGATCTCAATTACCAACCCCTTGGCCAGCCTGAGCGAACGAGCTCGGTTTGCGGTTGCCGCCGGCGCAGGGGTGGTCGCAATCGTCGCCATTGGCGTCATCGTTGGCCGCCGAGTTGGAGGCGAAATCGGAGCCGAGACGTTCGACGACGTCTCAGCGGCGGTCGTCGCGATGCTCGCCGCCCTCAGCTGCGCCCTGGCGGCGCGGAGATCCGAGGGGCGCCGCCGACTAGCGTGGTCTCTGCTCGCCGGGTCCGCGTTCATATGGGGCATCGGAGCAACGATCACGGCGTTTTCCGATGTGGTTCTCGGCGGGCCCCCGCCCGTGCCATCCATCGCCGACGTCGGCTATGTGGCCGCATATCCGCTCGCGGTGGCGTTCGTCTTTGCGGTCCCGACAGCACCTAGCAGCACCTCGACGCGGGGTCGAGCATTCATCGATGCGGGCATCATCGCGTCTGCACTTGTGTTCATGGCCTTGGCCGGCGGCGTGGGCAGCGTGTACCGAAGCTCGACTCAATCGGCGTTGACTGATTCGATCACCCTTGCCCGCACGTTCGGCGACGTGGTCGTGCTCACGGTCTTGATACCCGCGGTGCTTAGAAGCGTCCCCAGGAGGCGCGGGCGTCTCCTCCTGGTGCTGGCGGGGTTTGCCGCTATCGCATTTTCGGACACGGCTTACGCCATCCTCACCGCCGGCGAAGCGCACCATGCGGAGGTCGAGCTCTTCGACATCGGTTGGGTGATCGGCTTCATCTTGATCGCGCTCGCGCCACTTTGGCCTTTGCGCACGGGCGCCGATGCGGCGGCCGACCAGCCCACCAGCCTGCTCGTGGTCGCCGTGCCGCTCCTCAGCCTGGTGTTGGTGGCGACTACGACCGTGGTCGTGACCGGAACTGGACACAAGATGGACGTCTGGATCTCCTTCCCAGGCGCAGCGCTTGGAATCCTGCTCACGGCGAGCCAGCTCCTCACGCATCGCGACTCCCTTGCTCTGCTCACCAAGAGCAAGCGCACAGAAGTGCAGCTCCAGGAGAGGACCGCATTCTTGAACCAGGTCATCGGGCATACGCCTGCCGGCCTTGCTCGCATCAGTCGCGAGCTTCGAATCACGGATCCGAACCCGCGGCTCTGCGGGCTTTTTCGCGCGCCGAGCCGTGTCATCGTCGGATCGAGTCTCACTGATTACGTTCCGGAAGCCGACGTCAAGAGAGTGTTCGACGCGATCCCGCCAGTCAGCAATGAGATCGATTCGGTGGAGGCGGACAGCGAGGCGGTTCGCGCCGATGGAAGCAAGCTCTGGGTCCATTGGAGCGCCACGCCCGTACGCAATGCGCGCGGCGGAATCGAGTACATCCTGGCCATGTTCGACGACGTCACCTCGGAGCACGAAGCCGATGCGGCGGCGTTGGCGAACCTCGCGAGTCTCGAGCGCCTCAGCAAGCTGAAGAGCGAGTTCGTGACCATGGTCAGCCATGAGTTCAGAACTGCCCTGACAGGGATACAGGGTTATAGCGAGGTCATGCGCGACGACACCGTTACGCCTGAGGAGGTGAAGGAGTTCGCGGGGGACATCAACACCGACGCCGAGCGCCTCAGCCGGATGATCACCGAGATGCTGGACCTCGACCGCATGGAAGCCGGTCGCATGAAGCTCAATCTGGGGCCCGTCGATGTCAACGCGCTGTTGAGCGACGCGGCCGGACGGGCGCGTGTGGCGAGCTCCAAACACCGCGTCACCGTCGCGCTCGGCAGTGGGATACCAACCCTCGCCGGCGACTCCGATCGCATCTTCCAGGTGGTGGCGAACCTCCTGAGCAACGCCATCAAATACTCGCCCGCCGGCGGCGAGGTCGAGGTCACGAGCAGCCTCGAAGGGGGCTATGTCAAGGTCGGCGTTCGCGACCACGGACCGGGCATAGCGCCCGAGTTCATCGACCGTCTGTTCGGACGCTACGAAAGATACGAGGGCAACCCCAAAAGTGGAGTCATCGGCACCGGGTTGGGGCTGGCCATCGCACGGCAGATCGTCGAGATGCATCGTGGACGGATCTGGGTCGAGAGCACCTTAGGAGAGGGATCGCAGTTCCTCTTCACGATCCCGCTTGAAGGCGGATTGCCGGTTGCGCCGGCGACGCTAGAGGCCAAGAGCTAACTAATTCTTCCGGCGCAGCTCCCGCTCGAGATCTTCATTGGAACGAGCCAGGTCCAGGTAAAGCCCCCTCGTTCGCAAGAGGTTGCGGACGCGCAGGACCACCTCGTGCTTGTCGAGTGGCTTCGTGAGGAAGTCGTCTGCACCGAGCACCAACGCGCTGTTGCGAGCGACCTTGCCGGTGTCGCCGGTCAGCACCACGAAGGGAACGAAGCCCAGATTTTCACGCAGCACCCGGAAGCGACGCAATATCGCCAGGCCGTCGGGATCCCGCATGTGGAGGTCGAGGAGCACCAGGTCGGGTTCGAAGTCGTTGAACGCCTCCTCGAAGAGCTTCGAATCGGTGATGCTTCGAATCGAGTCGGCCTCCTCCAACAGGAATTTTTCAATCATCGCGATATCGTCGGGATCGTCGTCGACGATGAGCACCCTTGCGCTCATGTCCGCAACCACTTCTTCGTCGTCACCATCGTTCCTTCGCCCGGACCTTCGTCGCGGGCGATCACCTCGATGCCGTTCTGGGCGCCATCCTCGATGGTGGAGATCTCAATTGCGCCTTCACGTGCGTAAGTGAAGATGTTGCTGGCGATTTCGGAGATTGCGTTGGCGATGAGCGTGAGCTCGGCGCCTTCGAAGCCGACCGCCTTCGCCAGCTTCCGTCCGGCTTCGCGAACCGCCGCCACGTCACGTTCGCTGGCCACCTTGATGAGCTTCCTGGCGATCATCGCCCGGCTGAACTTTAGCCGTGTTCTACGGCCAACCTCGAGTCGTTAATTGAATGAGCCGATAAGTGTTCGCAGCCCGTAACGGCGGCGTCGCTGATCCGTATTACTTGTTGATGGCGCGCGCGGCGATCGGCCTGGTTCTGCTGGTCCTCGTGGCGGGGTGTCAAAAGCTGCCCGCACCTGCGTCAGAGCTCTCTTCTCCGCCCGCGCCGCCCTCCGGGCAAGTCGTCCCGTGGACCCCACTGGCACCCAATCTGGCGCCTCCCGCGCCTTCTCTCGGACCCGCACCCCTGCCACTGGGCACCCTGCCCTGCCAGGCCAACGACCTGGTGGCGGACGTGATCGGCAGCAATGGCGCCACGGGTCATGTCATCACCAGCTTCGGGTTCGCCGGGTCTGGCGCGGCGTGCTATGTAGAAGGATCCCCATCGGTCGGAATCCTCGACTCGAAGGGGAGCCCGATCGGGTTCCGTCAGCGTGCGCCATATTTCCCGCCCACACACCCAGGTCGGGCACTCATCCAGCCAGGCGCGGTGCCGGCTGCACACACGGAGATCAAGGTCGGTCAAGCCTCACTGAACATCGATTGGATTTCGCAACCTGAGGCTTGCCCCCAAGTCGATCCGACCCAGCGCGCCCAGCCTGCTACAGCGGTGATCGCCATCCCTGCGGGCGGGATCATCGAAGTCCCAATCCCATTGGAACCTGCAGCGTATGCGTGCGCAGGTCTGGGCGTAGGAGTCTTCGAAACGCCGTACGTGCCCATCCAGCCGGGCCCGCCGCCTCCGCTGCCGGCGATCTCGATGCAGGTCCCGAGCACAAGCCACGTGGGTCAGGCGCTTCCCTACCTGGTGACGCTGACCGACGACAAGAACCAGCCGACCGATTTCACGTCGCAGTGCCCCAACTACGAAGAGGAGCTGTTCGCGGACATCGTGCACGGCAGCCCGCCCTTAGGGGGAAAGCACATCTATGCCCTGAACTGTGGAGAGTCCGGCCCAATTAAACCCGGCGCCAGCGTCACGTTCCAGATGATTTTCCTGGTGCCGGTCGGCGCGGCGCCGGGCAAATACACCCTCACATTCGGGTTGGGCTACTTGAACGCCATGACCAGCTTCGCGCAAGCGGTTGTCACGCTGAGCTGAAATCGTTCTCCCCTGGGTGCTGACCGGACGCCGGTTGGCGCCCCGCGAGGGATTCGAACCCCCGACCCTCTGCTTAGAAGGCAGATGCTCTATCCACTGAGCTAGCGGGGCGGCGCGCCGTTCCGAGAGAGAATACGCGTGGGGGTGATGATGCATGCCTGACACGTTGGAACGGCTGAGAGCGATCCTGGCCGAGGTCACCGACCTCAATCGCGCCACCGCCGTCCTCGCGTGGGACCAGGAAACGTACATGCCTCCGGGTGGGGTGCAAAATCGCGCCGAGCAGTTTTCGACGCTTAGCGAGGTGGCCCACCGACGTTTCACATCCGACGAAGTGGGCCGGCTGCTCGATGAAGCCGAGGCCGCCAATGCCAAGCTCGATTTCGACTCAGACGAAGCCAGCTTGATTCGCGTCACGCGCCGCGATTACGAGCAGGCGCGCAAGCTGCCGTCCGAGCTCGTCGCTGAGATCGCCCACGCCAGCTCAACCGCCCGTCCCCATTGGCAGAAGGCGCGCCACGAGTCCAACTTCGGGCTCTTCGCGCCATACCTCGAGAAGAACGTCGAGCTCAACCGGCGGGTCGCCGACGCCCTCGGTTTCGAGAAGCGCCCCTACGACGCGCTTCTGAACCGCACCGAGCCAGGGTTGACGACCGACGAGCTGGAGGCGATCTTCGACGAGCTCAAGACCGCTATCGTGCCGCTGGTCGCCGACATATCCCGACGGGCCGAAGCGGTCGACGACAGCGTGCTGCGTCATGGATTCGATCCCGACCAGCAGCTCTCGTACGCACTGGAGACGGTCACGAAGCTCGGTTACGACCTCGAGCGCGGCAGGCAGGACATCTCCACGCATCCGTTCAGCATCGCGTTCGGTCCAGGCGACGTCCGCATCACCACGCGCGTTAAT
>WNFS01001561.1_pt1 | contig 23945 bp, 21 predicted proteins | sample 5400141 | NCBI WGS metagenome assembly WNFS01 (sample SAMN13153358, study PRJNA577476) | soil metagenome | isolation source: 60 cm saprolite under Madrone tree | place: USA:California | collected 2016-06-14
CCGTCTCCGCTGTGCCGTCCGGCGGTAAGCCCCCGGGAACGCAGCGAGGGGGTCCGGCCGGCATCGCTGGCACGGATCTTCCTTATCACGGTGGGCGTCACGGGGAATTACTCAGAGGACGACGACAAGGATAGGGCGCGCTGCCGCGTTCGCGACGCGATCCGAGCCGGCATACTCATCCGGCCTACGCGCTGCGACCGCGGTGGCCGCCCAGAAGAACAGTCGACGGGTTCGGGCCGGCATCCGCAGGGCGTAGCTTTCGCGGCGTGTCGCCGTGTAATGGCGGACCACTTCTAGACGGTTACGCTGCGACCTTCTGGGGTCTAACCCTGCTGATCCCCGTGGTCGGGCTCGGAAGGCTGCTGGCGTGATGATCGCCCGGCTTCGTAAAGAAGGAGCTCGAGGGGCTTGGGGACGTGACGACTCGGATCCGCTTGCGCATCGCGGTCTGCCCGACATGCGGCTCGTCGGCCGCGGCGCGCGCGCCCCGGCAGCCGCAGTGCTGCCGCTACTGCCAGCCAGCGCCGAGGTCACGCTGGAAGTCTTGGCTTGTGGCGGGCGTAGTCGCCGGCATCGCGGCCGTCGTACTGGCGCGATGAGTTCTCACGCGTCGAGGGTCGTCGCGCCCCGCGCCTTGCCGGCCCCCGTGTGAGCGTCTTCGTGCTCGGGCAGCACGGGCCGCCGCCAGCCGGTCGTGTTCTCCTTGTCGGTCCGCATGGGCCACAGGATCGACGTCTGCAGCTTGGGAGGTCTGCGTGTTTCACGCGCGTGATGCTGCTCGGTGGACCTCGTACATCACCATCAACGTCTGGAACACGACGAGACGAGCGTCCTCGAGATCAACAGGCCTGCCTTCTTTCTGGCCGCTATGCTCTTGGCGCTGTACGAGGCTGGTGAGCTTCCTCCAGTAGTCGATTAGGGCGTCAAGGAACTCGGCTACCGTGTCGCCGGTTCTGGCCCGAAGGACGGCGGTCACGAGATTGATGGTCTTGGTCGGGTCGGGGTCGATTTCCGTAACGCGGTGTCGCTTTGCTAGCTCAGCCGCAAACGCTTGGATTGCCTCGCGGCACTGGTGGCCGATTTCAGACAAACGAGGGTCCGCCGCGTCGAGTTGCCGGTAAAGGGATTCGGTCCTTCGCCAAGCCGCGAACGCTCGCGGATAGAAGTCCATCGCCGATGATGATAGAAACTGCCGCACTTCGGTCTCGACGCGAGCAATTGGCGTGCTTCCCTCGGTCTTGACACTGCGGTAGAACTCCTGGGCCTCGGGTGTGGGGATTAAGAACCGTATGCCTCGACCCCGCTCTGTAACGAGTAGGAATCCCTCCCGCTCCAACATTCGGAGATCATTAGGCGGGATGCTCATCTCCTCCGTGAAGCCCGGATGGCGCACCAATACGTGCCCCATCGCGTTCATGACCTCGATCACGGCAAAAGGCTCACGGCGTAGACGATAGGCCTCGACGAGGGCTAGAAGTAGCTCCGCCTGTTCCTTTTCGATTCGTGATGGCTGACGCATCCGGCCAGTCGTTAGTCTACACCGCGAAGACAACGGATTGTGGTCGACACGGAGCTTCGCGCCACCGAAACGGCCGCTCGGATGCTCGGGATAGGCGCGCCGGGTCGCCTGCTGCCAGACCTCGAGCTCTTCGTCGGTAAGCGGTAGAGGACTAGGCAGACGATGCCGAGCGCGCTTGTCAATGCGAGAACGGCGGCCGCGACTGAGCAGTTCTCAGCGAGGGTTGACGCCAGAGGACGTTCAGAAACGGCGATCGGATCATTGACGACCCGGCGAACCCCTTCATCATCTACGAGCCCTCGCACTTGACAGGCTCCCCGGCGACTGAGCACGACCCGGTCGGCGTACGGTCGGCGTTGCGGAAGCTCGGAGTCCAGCGGATCATCATCAAGCCGGTAGCGGATGGATGGACCTTCGAGGGCGTCGCGGACCTGGGCAGGCTGGTAAACAACAAGGGGAAGACTGCCCCCCCAAGCCCCCCACGGCGGCGCTGCTCGAGGTCGACGACCTGCACGTGAGCTACGGCCGGATCCGGGCCGTCCAGGGCGTGAGCCTGATGGTACCGGACGCCGCCGTCGTCGCGCTGATCGGCGCGAACGGCGCGGGCAAGTCGACACTCCTCCGCGCGATCTCGGGTATCGTCCGCCCGCACCGCGGCGCCGTGCGCTATCTCGGCGAGGACCTCGTGGGCCTGCCGGTCCACCGGATCGTCCGCCGGCGCGTGATCCACGTGCCCGAGGGACGCGGCATGCTGGCCCGTATGACCGTGCTCGAGAACCTGCGGCTCGGCGGCTTCGCGCTGAAGGGAGCCGGACACGGGAAGTCCGATCTCGAGCGAGTGTTCGCGCTCTTTCCGGTGCTGCGCGAGCGCCGCGGTCAGCTGGCCGGGAGCCTCAGCGGCGGCGAGCAGCAGATCCTCGCCATCGCCCGGGCGATGATGGCGCGCCCGCGGCTCCTGATGCTCGACGAGCCCTCGCTCGGCCTGGCGCCGCTCCTCGTGCGCGAGATCTTCCGGATCATCCCGCGGCTCACCGCCGAGGGAACGGCCGTGCTGCTCGTGGAGCAGAACGCGCGGATGGCGCTCCAGTGCGCGGCCCACGCCTACGTGCTCCAGACCGGGCGCGTCGTCCTCTCCGGGCGCGCGGCCGATCTCCTCGTCGCGCCCGAGGTTCAGCGTGCGTACCTCGGGGCCGGCTGAGGCAGTCGGGTCGAGACGCCACCATGCCGAACATGGTGTTTCTCGCGTTTCTCGTCGTGGACGGAGCGCTGGCCGGCGCCATCTACGCCCTCGTCGCCCTGGCCTTCGTGGTCGTGTACAAGGCCTCCCGGATGATCAACTTCGCCATGGGCGAATGGATCATGCTGGGGTCGCGGATGGTCGCCGCCGGGATGCACGCGTTCGGGCTCGGGCTCGGTGGAGCGCTCGGCTTCGGATGCGTCGGGATGGTGGCGGTGGCGATGGCCTTCAACCGGGTCGTCCTGCGCCGACTGTTCAGCCGATCGCTGCTCTCGCTGATCATGGTCACGATCGGCCTCGGGATTTTCATGCGTGGCTCGGCGGCCCTGGTGTTCGCGGGCATCCCGGGCGGAATCGCGCGGCCCCTTCCCCTGGACCCTGTCGTCATCCAGGGCGTGCCGGTCTCACCGGACAAGCTCGTCGCCGCCGCCATCGCCGGCGCATGCATTGCCGCCCTGAGCTGGTTCTTCCACGGCAGCCGCACGGGGCTGGCGCTGCGGGCCATCGCCAGCGACCAGCAAGTCGCCATGGCGGTCGGGATAGACCTGCAGCGTCACTTCGCGATCACGTGGGCCCTGGTCGGCGTCCTCTCGGTTCTGTCGGGTACCCTGTGGAGCTTCGCGTCGGGCGGCGGATTCGGGCTCGAGCTTCTCGGTCTCAAAGTATTCCCGATCGTGATCGTGGGTGGCCTCGACAGCCTTCCGGGCACCATCGTCGGCGCGTTCGCCGTCGGGATCCTGGAATCACTGACGGCGGGATACATCGACCCGCTCGTCGGGGGCGGGTTCAGTCACGTCGCGTCCTATGTGGTGCTGATCGCCACGCTCTGCGTGCGCCCGTACGGGCTCTTCGGCCGGCCGGACATCGAACGGGTCTGAGGCACAATGAAGACGAAGCGTTCTATCGGCTACCTGGCGCGGAGTGCGCCGGCCAGTGCGTCGCGACCTCCACGTACGAACGATCCAGCTCCGACGCCGCCGCACACCCGAGCAGCTTCATCGTGCGCACCAGGTCCGTGCGCAGGATGCCGATCGCGCGCATGACGCCCGCTTCGCCGCCCGCGCCAAGACCGTACGCGTACGCGCGGCCGACGAGCACCGCGCGCGCGCCAAGGCAGAGCGCCTTCGCGATGTCGCCGCCGCGGCGGATTCCGCCGTCCAACAGCACCTCGATCTGCCCGTTGACGACCGCGACCACCTCCGGCAGCACGCGCAGCGTCGGCGCGACGCCATCGAGCTGACGCCCGCCGTGGTTCGACACCACGATGGCGCTCGCGCCCGCATCGACCGCTCGCCGTGCATCGTCGGCCGTGTGCACGCCCTTGATGACGATCGGGCCGCTCCACGCGTCGCGGATCCAGCGCAGATCGTTCCAGCAGACCACCGACGACTCGAGCGCGGCACCCACGTCCGCGTAGCCCATCGGCCCGTCGGGCAACATGATGTTCGGGAAGTTCATGAGGCCGCCGTCGGCGAGGAAATCCTTCAGCCAGCGGGGGCGCGCCAGGAACTGCCCCACGAACGGCGCCATCGCCCAGGGATCTCGGGTGAGGATCTCCCTCGTGCCGTTGCGCAGGTCGCGCTCGCGCAGCCCGGCGACTGGCGTGTCGATCGTGACGACCAGGGCGGAATAGCCCGCCGCCTGCGCGCGGGCGATGGTCGCCATGGCGACGTCGCGGCCGCCGCACAGATACACCTGATACCAGCACGGGCCGCTCGACGCCGCCTTCACTTCCTCGAGCCGCGTTCCCGACAGCGTCGAGAGGATGTACGCCGTGCCCGCCGCGCCGGCCGCCTTCGAGGCCACGGCTTCGCCGCGTGGCCAGAACATCCGGGTGCTCCCCACCGGCGCCAGCAGGAACGGCAGCGCGAGGTGGTGGCCAATGACGCTCGTCCGCAGGTCGACCTTGTCGAGGGCCACGGCGGAGCGGGGACGAAACATGACGTCGTCGAACACGCGGCAGTTCTCGCGCAGCGTCACTTCCCCGTCGGCGCCGCCGTCGATATAGTCGAACACCACGCGAGGCAGCCGTCGGCGCGCCAGCTCGCGGAGATCGGCGATATTGACGACGCGCGAGGAGATGACGGCGCTTGCCATGCCGGCGAGATTCTATCGCACCGACCCGGACCTGTCGGCGAGCAGTCCGCGTACCTGGCTGAGGAGCTCCGCGCCTTCTTCCGCCCACTCCGTGACTACGGCTCCAGGACCCGGTAGCCGCGCGCGTCGCTCTTCACACCGTCCCTGTAGTTGACGATGCGCCTGGGCGAGGCGTGCGTGCCGAGGAGACGGAGCACCTCGTCCCCCACGACCCTGAAGCTGTGCGGAAGCTCCGGCGGGATGGCGATGGTGTCGCCCTTTCGGAGCGTGACCTTCCGGCCCTCGTGGCCGTCGACCCAGGCTTCGGCCACGCCGTCCAGGATGTGCAGGACCTCCATATAGGGATGCGAGTGCACGGGCGCCACGTAGCCGGGCTGCGAGGTCTGGATCCCCGTCCGGATCGGCGTGGTCCCCTCGTCGTCTCCGAGGATCAGTTGATAGACCGCGTCGGGCCCGAACTTCACGATCTCGGTCTCGTCGAGGCGAACGACCTTCAGCTCGTCCATTTTCCCTCCCGGCGGCAGACTCCACGGTGGGGGATGCCGACAGGGCGCGGTAGGGGTCGACGGACCACGCGGCACGCGATCGCTGCCCCGCGGCGGCTGGGCTCCATCCGGGTGCGCGGCTGCCGCCGTCGCGCTGCTGGAACGGGTCCTTTCGACCCCTACCGCGCCCTGTCGGCATCCCCCACCGTGGAGTCTGGCGCAGGTGGGGAGGCGAGTGCAAGTTGTGACATCATGGGGCCGATATGGTGACCGCCGAGATCGTCAAAGCGAAGGCGCGGGAGCTCGGCGCCGACGGCGTCGGGATCGCGGATGCCGCCGTGCTCAACGCGTATCCCCCGGACCCGGCGCACCCGCAGATCCCGGCGCGCATCTCGCCGGAGATCCGGAGCTGCGTCGCCTTCTTCAAGCGCATCCCGGCCGGCGCCTTCCGCGCACGCGACAACGCGTGCATCCACCACGTGGACCAGCTCGTGCTGCGCGAGATGGACCGCGTCGGCTACCGGATCGCGCGCTTCCTCGAGGCCAACGACCACTGGGCGTTCCAGACGGCGGCGCAGGAGACCGTCTGGGAGATGAAGACCGCGAGCTATGGCTCTCTCTCGACGCGCCACGTCGCCATCGAGGCCGGGCTCGGCACCATCGGCCTCGAGTTGAATCTTCTGACGAAGGAAGCGGGGCCGCGCTGCTACACGACCGTGGTCCTCACCGACGCCGTGCTCGAGCCCGACGGCAAGCTCACTGAGCAGCTCTGCATCGGCGAGCCCTGCTCGCGCTGTCTCTACTCCTGCCCGCCCGACGCCGTCCAGCACTGGGGGCTCGACAAGCGCCTGTGCGCGACCTTCGCGCAGGAGTTCGGCTTCTCCACGATCGTGCGCGTCTTCAGTGCCTTCGTACGCGGCCAGGGCGACGAGGCGAAGCGGCGAGCGCTCGCCGGTCACGAGTGGTTCGGCATCTGGCAGGGGCTCCTGCGCGTCGTCGGCGCCTTCGGGGACTGCCCCCGCTGCCTCGCCGTCTGCCCCGTCGGCGACGACTACAACCGGTTCCTCAAGGACGCCCAGCGCGAGATCCCGGAGAAGACCGACGCGAAGGTCGCGCGAGCGCGCGAGCTGCTCGGGATCAAGAAGCGGGGCGAGCCGATCCGCGGCATGGCCGACGGCCGCGTGCGCTGGATTGGCGAGGACGGCTATCGCCCGCCCGCGCGGCGCGCCGGGACTCCCGCGTGAGCCTCACCGCCGCGGCCGTCAAGGCGAAGGCGAGGGCGCTCGGCGCGGACCTGGTCGGCATCGCTCGTGGCGATGTGCTCGACCGCCACCCGCCCGATCCGTCCCGCCCGCAAACGCCAGCCCGCATCACGTCAGATGACTCGAAGTCGGTCATCGTGCTCGCCCGTCGCCTCCTCACCGGGATCAACCGTCTGAAAGGCCACGACGACCGCCACAAGCAGTACTCGACCGAGCTCGTGCTGACCGATCTCGAGGAGATCGAGCTGAAGCTCGTCTACTTCCTGGAGGACGCGGGCTTCCCGTCGATCACGGTGCCGCCGGTTCATTTCGACCCGCGTCACTACGATCCCAAGGGCGACACGCGCGGCCCCCTCTCGCTCGCGCACGCCGCCGTTGAAGCCGGGCTCGGCACGCTCGGGCTGAACCTCATGCTGCTCACGCCCGAGTACGGTCCGCGAGTCATGCTGGGCGCCGTGCTGACCAGCCTCGCCGAGGCGCTCTGCCTGGGCGAAGCGTGTGGTCGTTGTCTCCTCGCCTGCCCGGCCGACGCGATCGGCCAATGGACGCTCGACAAGGAGCGCTGCGCGCCGCTCGCGTCTCCGTACGGGTTCAGCTATCTGATGAGCCACGTCGAGCGCATGGTGCAGGCCTCGCGCGAGGAGCAGCTGGCGCTCCTGAAGTCGAAGGAGTCGTTCATGAGCTGGCAGTCGATACTGCGCGGCGTCGGCGTCTACTCGGGTTGCACGCGCTGCGTGGACGTCTGCCCGGTCGGCCGCGACTACGATGCGCACCTCAGGGACGCGCAGGAGGCGATCGCCGAGCGGACGCCCGAGAAGGAAGCGCGCCTGGCGCAGATGGCATGCCGGCGCGAGTCAGGTGACCGCGGCCCGCACTATGCGCACTCGGCGCGCTGGATCGAGGGCTCGCCAGGCCCGTAGGCCTCTGGAAGACAAGCTCTGGACCGATTGGTCTTAAATTCAGGGCTATTTATAGTACTATTTTACTATGAAGACAGTATCGATAGACGAGCTGAAGCGCAATCTGTCCTCCCTCGTCGATCAGGCGGCGGCGGGAGCGCGGATCCTGATCACGAAGCATCGGCGGCCCATCGCCACGCTGTCTGCGGCCGACATGGAGCATGTCCACGTCGGGCCGAGGTTCGGCCGCGGGACTCTCAAGCCACTGCTCCGGGCGCCAACGCAGGGCAAGTATCTGGAGGTCCTGGAAGACGACCGCCGGCCGTCCGCGGGGCGCCGCTGACCAGCCGTGCCAGCCGGACGATACTACGTCGATACCTCCGCCTACCTGTGTCTGCTCCTCGGCGAGGCGGGATGGCAGCGGTTGGCCGGAGAGTTAGACGGCGGGCATCTACTGTCGAGCGCCCTTCTCGCCCTCGAAGCCGAGCGAACTCTCGTACACCTCTCGCGCGCGGGACAGTTGACGCCCGCCGATCTCCAAAACGCCATCGATCGGTTCGCACGCGATCTCGACCACTTTGCTCTCCGAGACCTCACCCTCGACCTCTGCCGCTGGCGGGTCATGCCCATCGTGTCAACGCCGCGCTCGCTTGATCTCGCCCACCTGCGAACGGCGCTCTGGTTCCACCAGCGACAACCGCTCACACGGTTCGTGAGCCTGGACATGCCCCAGAACCAGGCGGCCCGCGAGCTCGGCCTTCCGGTCTGAGGCGAAGCTCAAATCGAGAAGTGAGGACATCTGGCGTGCCCTCGGACTGACGGGCGATCGGGTTGCCGAGTTCACGCTCGCCGACGGTACGACCATCCGGCGGCAGGTGTCCGAGTGCCGCGTTCAGGTCGGAGGACACCGGCGCCATCGGGTTGGACCCCCGCGCCCCTGCCCTCCTGACGTCCTGAGCCGTCGCCGTCTCGGTCGGACCCGGCGCGGCTCACGCGAAGGGGTCGTCGTCCGCGCTCTCGTGCCAGACATACTCCATGTTGCGCGCCGCGGTGAGCGCCACCTCCCGGCCGTGCAGGCGGGCGATCAGACTGAGCGCCATGTCGATTCCCGCCGAGACGCCGGACGAGGTCAGGACGTCGCCGTCGTCGACCCAGCGGGCCTTCCGCTTCCAGAGTACCCGCGGCCCCTGTTGGATCACCCAGTCCCAGGCGATCTTGTTCGACGTCGCGGGCCGGCCGTCGAGGAGGCCAGTCCGGGCGAGCAGCGCTGAGCCGGTGCAGACCGTCGTCGTGATGCGGGCCCGGCGGCTCGCCGCGGCGAGCCGACCGAGGAACGCCTGGTCGGCGACGGCTACGCGCGTCCCGAACCCGCCGGGGACGAGCAAGATGTCGAAGTCCGGTGCTCGTTCGAAGCTCCAGTCCGCCCAGGTCGCCGGCCCCTCACCGGCCTTCACTCGCCCCGGCTCGCGCGCCATCGAAAAGATCTCGAAGAAGGGCCGCCGCTTGCCGTCGGGTTGCAGCACCCGGCACGAGGCGAACGCCTGCACGGGGCCGTACACGTCGAGAACGGTGAAGCCTTCGAACAGCGCGACGGCGACGCGCTGGATCGGCGGTGTTTCAGTCATGGGGTCTCTCCGAGAAGCGGAACCTTCGCCTTGGCGTAAGTCAGCTTCTCCGTGATGCGGCCGTTCTCGACGTGGAGGATGTCGAGCCCCCGCCACGCCGACGGCCCGCGCTTGGTCTCGAGCGTGCAGAGCCAGCGGATCAGCGCCTTGCCCGCGGCCGCGTCCACGAAGATGTCCTCGGTGTGGAAGCGGAGCTTCCCGTAGTCGCCGCGGAATTGCGGCTCGAACGCCGCGCGGATCACCGCCGTGCCGCGATTGATCGTCCCGTTGAACTCGTCGTAGACCGCATCCTCGGCCATGAACGACATGACACCGTCCAGGTCCTCACGGTTGAACGCTTCGGTGAATTGTCTGACCAGCTCCCCGAGCTCTCCGCGCTCCATCGCCATCTCCTCGTTCCTCGCCCTCTCATCGATGACAAACTTTCAGGGGCGACACGTGTCACGCCGGCACGGCAGCGCAGAACTCTGCGACGCCATTGGGGGAATGCCTGGCACTTCGCTTGCACTACTCCCAAGCGACGCATAGGAGGCGCCGCATGCCAAAGAGAAGCCTGCTCGTCATCGCACTCGCGTTAACAGCCACCGGTTTCCCGATCACCGAAGCAGTCGCTGCTGACGTGAACGTCGGGATCAAGATCGGCGTACCGGCGCCGCCGAGAATTGTATTGGCTGCGCCTCCGCCTGTTGTCGTCGTACCCAACACCCCCGTTTCCTACGTCCCCAGTGTGAACTTCAATCTCTTCGTCTACAGTGGCCGGTACTACACCTTTCACGACGGCTCATGGTTCCAGGCCACGAGCCACAGCGGCCCGTGGGCTTTCATCGCGACCGAGCGCGTGCCCAGGCCGGTCGTCGCAGTGCCGGTGACCTATTACAAGGTCCCACCGGGCCACGCCAAGAAGATGGGACCCCCGGCGGCGGCACCGGCGGGTCGAGCGGCTTCCGAGGGCTTCTGCCCTCCGGGACAGGCGAAGAAGGGGCGCTGCTAGCCCGTCCATTCGTATTTCTTCGCGGCCTTCTCGTTCAGCTCGGTGCCCCAGCCCGGGGCCGTCGGGATCTTCATGTGGCCGCCCGCGATCTCGGGCAGCGCCGTGAACAGCTCGTCGCGGTAGGGCGTCTGCTCCGGGTCGCTTTCCATGATCCGCACGTTCGAGACTGACGCGCAGAGGTTGAGGCTCTGGAACGTGCTGAGGTGGCCGTTGTAGTTGTGGGGCGCGATGTTGAGCTCGTAGCTCTCTGCGAGGTCGGCCACCTTCTTCGCCGCCGAGAAGCCCTGCCACTGGACGTCGACCTTCACCACGTCCATCGCGTGCAACTCGAAGTACGGCCGGTACTGGCGCATCGTCTGGAGCTGCTCACCGGAGCAGATCGGCGGGCGCACGGACGACTTGAGCTGGGCCAGCGCGTGTGGGTCCTGGTTGTCGATCTCGAGCCAGAAGAGGTCGTACGGTTCGAGCGCCCGCCCCACGCGAATGGCTTCGCTGGGCTTGAAGTTGACATTGATGTCGAGACAGATGCCGATCTCCGGGCCGACGGCCTCGCGCATCGCCCCGATCTGCGCCACCGCCTGCTTCACAATGTCGTGCGTGGCCACCTGGTCGTGCGGGCCGAGCCGACCCTGGCTGATCGCGCGCGCCGGATCGCCGGGCCAGATGATGTTGGTCTTGAACACCGTGTAACCGCGCGCCGGCGCCTCTCGGGCGACGTCGGCCAGATCTTGCAGGCTCCGGAGCGGCTTGGCGCCGAGGAGCTTCCAGTTGTTCGCGCGGTAGGTCGCGAGATGCGACCAGTAGACCCACTGCCGCTCGCGGTGCGGCCCGCCCACGAGCTTGTAGACCGAAACGCCCAGCGCCTTGCCGGCCAGGTCCCATAGTGCGAGCTCAATGCCCGCGATCGCCTGCTGGGTCGCCCCGTATGGCGCCTGGCGGACGGCCCGGTAGAGGTCCAGATAGTGTTTCTCGACCGCTGTCGGATCCTTCCCGATCAGGCGCTGGCCGAGGTCCTGCACGAGCCCGACCAGGCCGCGGCTGAGACCGTCGGATCCGAACTCGCTGTAGCCCGTTAACCCGGCGTCGGTGCGGATCGCGCAGAAGTGCCACGCCCGCGGCGGCGTGAAGCCGTTGGACACCACGAACGTCTCGATCCCGGTGATCTTCATGTCACGTCCTTTCTCAATGGCGGCGGCGCCGACCTCATCCGCGCCGCGGGGTGAAGCTCTTGACCGAGACGTACTGGTCCGGCCACGGAAGATCCCATCCCTGCTCGTACGCGGCGTGCCGCGTCCAGTAGGGGTCGTACAGGTGGCCGCGGGCGAGCACGCAGAGGTCGGCGCGCCCCGCGGCCAGGATGCTGTTGACGTCGTCGTATGAGGCGATGTTGCCCACCGTCATCGTCGCAATCCCAGCCTCGTAGCGGATACGATCGCTGAACGGCGTCTGGTAGAGGCGACCATACACGGGCTTCTGGTCGGGCACGGTCTGGCCGGTCGAGACAGTGACGATGTCACAGCCGTGCTCGCGGAGCAATCGCGCCAGGCCCACCGCATCGTCAGGGCTGAGTCCTCCGGCGATCCAGTCGGTCGCCGAGATCTTCACCGACATGGGCTTCCCCCGAGGCCAGACAGCGCGCACGGCATCGAGGACCTCGAGCGGATAGCGCGCGCGGTTCTCCAGCGAGCCGCCGTACTCATCCGTACGGACGTTCGTCAGCGGTGAGATGAAGCTCGCCAGCAGATAGCCATGGGCCACGTGGAGCTCGAGCATGTCGAAGCCCGCGTGCTCCGCCATGTCCGCCGCACGGACAAACTGCTCGCGCACCGCGTTCATGTCGCTCCGGTCCATCGCTTTCGGCACCTGGCTGTACGGGTGGTACGGGAGCGCGGAGGCCGAAAGAAGGGGCCAGTTGCCGTCGGGCAGCGGCTCGTCGATCCCCTCCCAGAGTCGGCGCGTCGAGCCTTTGCGGCCGGCATGGGCGAGCTGGAGCGCGATCCGCGCCGGGCTCGCCGCGTGGACGAAGTCGACGATGCGCTTCCAGGCAGCGAGGTGCGCGGGCTTGTACATCCCGGTACAGCCGGGCGTGATCCGCCCCACGCGGCTCACGTCGGTCATCTCCGCGATGACGAGCCCGGCCCCTCCGACCGCGCGCGAGCCGAGGTTCACGAGGTGCCAGTCGCCGGGCGTGCCGTCCTCGGCCGAGTACTGGCACATCGGCGAGACCACGATCCGGTTCGCGAGCAGCAGGTCGCGCAGCCGGAACGGCGTGAACATGGGCGGTGGCGTCAGCGCCCCGGGCGCCGGGACACGGCTCTGCCGCTCGGCCTGGGAGGCGAACCAGCGGTCGACCGTGGCCACGAAGCTCGGGTCACGGAGCTTCAGGTTGTCGTGAGTCACGCGCAGGCTCCGGGTCAGGAGACTCATGGCGAACTGGATGGGCTCGAGACGGCCGTGGTAGCGCTCGGTCTCTTCGAACCACTCGAGGCTCACCTGCGCGGCGCGCTGCAGTTGCTCGACCTCGGGCCGCCGCGCTTCCTCGTAGGCGGCGAGCGCCTTCTCCACCTCGCCGTGGCGCTGGAGCGCACGCGAGAGCACGATCGCGTCTTCCATCGCGAGCTTCGTGCCCGAGCCGATGGAGAAGTGCGCCGTGTGCGCCGCGTCGCCCACCAGCACGACGTTCCGGTGGTGCCAGCAGCCGTTCCGAACCGTTGGAAAATTGCGCCAGACGGATCGGTTCGTCAGCAGCCGATGACCCTGGAGCTCGCTCGCGAAGAGGCGCTCGCAGAAGGCCAGCGTCTGATCCTCATCCGCCTGGTCGAGGCCGGCACGCCGCCAGGTCGCCTCGGTCGTTTCCAGGATGAACGTGGACATGGAGGCGTTGTAGCGGTAGGCGTGGACGCGCCAGAGGCCGTGCTCGCTCTCCTTGAAAAGGAACGTGAACGCCGGGTACGGAAACGTCGTGCCGAGCCAGACGAACTTGTTGGGCCGCCAATCGACCTGTGGCCGGAAATGCTCGGCGTAGCGGCTGCGAACGACGCTGTTGACGCCGTCGGCGGCGAGCACGAGATCCGCGTCGGCATAGGCCGCGAGGTCGCTCTCCTCCTTCTGGAACTCGAGCCTGACCCCGAGCTCCGCACAGCGCCGCTGGAGGATGTCGAGCAGGAGCTGGCGCGGTATTCCCGCGAAGCCGTGGCCCGTCGAGGTCAGCACCTCGCCCCGGTAGTGGATGTCGATGTCGTCCCAGTGGGCAAAGTTGCTCGTGATCGCGGCGTAGCTCTCGCGGTCGGCCTCGGCGAAGTGCTCGAGCGTCGCATCCGAGAAGACGACGCCGAACCCGAAGGTGTCGTCGGCCCGGTTGCGCTCGACGACCGTGATGTCGTGGGCGGGGTCCGCCTTCTTCATGAGCAGGCTGAAGTAGAGCCCGGCCGGGCCGCCGCCGATCGAGACGATCCTCATCGGTTCGATTCTAGGCCAGCCGGCGCGCTTTCGGGCGCTGACGCTTTCTGCTTGCAGTCGTTCCACGATCCGGGTACACGCATGGAGATATGGTGCCCTCGGCGTTCGCGCGCCCGACGTCGTCGCGCCGAACGATGAGCCTGCGGGTCGTGGCGGGGCTCGCAGCGCTGGCGGTCCTCCTCCTCGGAGGGGTAGGGTCGGCGAGCGCCCACGAACCTATCGAAGAACCGGTTGTGTTGGCCCCTCAGACGACCTCACCGGGGTCGGATACGTCCATCGCGTCGCAAGCCGCTGGCTCCCACGCATCGTCCGCGATGTCCTGGCCGATCCTCGTGATGGTCATCGTCGGGTCGGCGGCCCTCGTTCCCCGGCGCGCGCCACGACTCGTTGTCGCTGCCCTCGCCGTCGTCCTCACGGTGTTCGGTGTGGAGTCCGCGCTGCATTCGGTGCACCACGTGTTCGACAACTCTGCCGTCGCGTGCCCGACTGCGTCGATTGCCGCTCACCTCAACGGCACGACGATCGAAGGCCCCGCGGTCGAGGTTCCCATGCTCCCCGTGGGCGCGACCCTCGCCGCGCCCGATCCCGGTATCTCGCCCCTCAGCCCGTTCGATCCGCCGCACGGACGCGCGCCACCCTCCGCGCTCGTCTAGATCTCCGCCGCAACCAACCCACTCGATCCCTGGAGGGTGCCATGACACGGAAGATTCTGTTCGCGTGCGTGCTCGTCGTGACGCTGATCGCCACGACGCTGGAGCCCGCGCAGGCTCACGGCCTGATCGGCAAGCGTTTTCTGCCTGCGACCCTGGCCATCGACGACCCGTTCGTCGCCGACGAGCTGTCGTTGCCGACGATCTCTCACATCCAGAGGCGCGGCTCGGAGGAGTCGGCCCCGACAAAAGAAACAGACCTCAGCGGGGAGTTCTCGAAGCGTCTGAGCCCCGATCTCGGGTTCTCGCTCGGGGGCACCTTCAAGATCCTCGATCCCGACCCTGGTACGTCCGTGAGCGGCTTCGACAATCTCGAGGTCGCGTTGAAGTACGTGTTCTTCAAGAGCGAGGCGCACGAGACGCTGCTGTCGCTGGGCCTGAGCTGGGACGTCGGCGGCACGGGAAGCAAGAAGGTCGGTGCCGAGAGCTTCAGCACATGGACACCGTCGCTCTTCTTCGGCAAAGGCTTCGGCGACCTGCCGGACCAGCTCGACCTGCTGAAGCCTCTCGCCGTCACCGGCGCCCTCGGCTGGGCCGTGCCGTCCCGGATCCACACCAAGACGTTCGAGACCTCGGAGGACGGCGAGGTCGAGGTGAAGAAGCCGCTCAACCCGACCGTGTTCAAGTGGGGGTTCAGCTTCCAGTACAGCCTCCAGTATCTCCAGTCCTACGTGCGCGACGTCGGGCTCCCGGCGCCGCTGAACCGGATGATCCCCATCGTCGAGGTCGCGCTGGAGACGCCGATCGACGGGCGCGACGCCGCCCACACCACCGGGACGGTGAATCCGGGCATCATCTGGTTCGGGCGGTATATCCAGCTCGGACTGGAGGCCGTGATTCCCATCAACGCCGCGTCGGGCAAGAATGTCGGAGTGCTCGCCCAGATGCACTTCTATCTTGACGACATCCTGCCGCAGATCTTCACGTGGACGCCCTTCCACGGCGTGCTGGGCCCGACGCAGCCCCGCTGATGCACCGGCTGCTGGCGGTGGCGGCGTTCCTGCTCTTGCCGAGCGTTGTGGGCGCGCACGCCTTTCCCGACCACTCCGAGCCTCGGGTCGGGCACACGGTGGACGCTTCCCCGCCAGCGGTCCGGATCTGGTTCGACGGCCAGATCGAGCCTGTGTTCAGCACGGTCCATGTCGAGAACGCCGACAAGCAACGGGTCGACAAGGGCGACGCGCGGATCGATCCGAAAGACGACACCCTCATCCAGGTTAGCCTTCCACCATTGCCGCCCGGCCGTTACCGCGTTTTCTGGAGCGTCATCGCACGCGACGGCCACCGCACCGTGGGCGACTTCTCCTTCCGGATCAAGTAACCGCGGCCTCGTGACGTGATCGCCCTGCCTCTCCACGAGCTCTTCATCGCGACGATCGTCCGCTGGCTCGGACTCATGGCGCTCGCGGCGGTCATGGGCTGCCTCGTTCTCGACCTCCTCGTTCTTCCACGCGAGGCCGCCGAGCTCGCAGTCGCGCGGCGTCGTCTCCGGATGTTGAGCGCCATCGCTGTTGCTGTCCTGATGGTCGCAACCGCGGGCGAGCTCCTGGCGCGGACGCGCACCATGAGCGGAGGAGATCTCGCGGGGGTTCGTGCGGCTCTGCCGCTCGTGCTGACCCGAACGCACTTCGGCACGATCTGGATGGCGCGCGTCGCGGCGCTCAGCCTCCTCCTGCTCTTCTCGCTTCTTCCTTCACCTCCAGCGCGGGCCACGGGCCTGCTGCTGGCCCTGGGAGTCACGCTGACCACAAGCCTCACCGGGCATGCCGCGGACTGGGGAGATCGTTCGTTCACGGTCCTCGTCGACTGGAGCCATGCCGTCGCCGCCGGAGCGTGGACCGGCGGGCTCTTCGGACTCGCGCTGGGGGTCCTCGTGGACCAACCGTCGTGGCCCCCGGCGCTGCTCGGCGCGGTCGCGAGGCGATTTTCGAGACTGGCGGGATATTGCCTCCTCGCCGTCGTCGCAACCGGCGTCTACAACGTCTGGACCCAGATGCCCGCGCTTGCCGCTCTCTGGACGACGACCTACGGTCGCGTGCTCGTGTTGAAGGTCGCTCTGGCCTTGACAGTGGCATTCCTCGGGGCCGCCAACCGGTATGTGATTCTCCCGGGATTCATCACGGACCGTCGGCGGGGGAGGGCGGAGCGGTGGGCCCGGCTCGTGCGGTTCGCGATGGTCGGGCCGGGCATCCGCCGCGTACCCGCGTCCTTGCGGCTGTCGAGATTCGTCACCTATGAGGCGCTGATCGCGGTAGTCGTGTTCGGATGCACCGCCGTGCTCGGGGAGTCCACACCCAAGCGCCACGAGGGCCATGTCTCACGCGGGGGGGAGTCTGAGAGCACGCCATTTCTCGTCAGCATGGAGGAACTGCACGCCAGTGGCGGCGTGCCGACTGGCTGGACCTTCGCGCCGCCGGCCGGGGACGCCGCAAGAGGACGCGAGGTGTTCACGCGACTCGAGTGCTTCACCTGTCATGCAGTCGCCGGTGAGCGCTTCCCGCGGCCATCGAAGCCCGGGCCCGCGCTGACGGGCGTCGGCGGGCACCACCCGGCGGGCTACCTCCTGGAGTCGATCATGAACCCGAACGCTGTCATCGTCGAAGCACCAGGCTATACCGGTCCGGACGGTCGGTCGATCATGCCGGACTACCGAGACAGCCTTTCCGCCAGGGATCTGATCGATCTGGTCGCGTATCTGAAGAGCCTCGGAGGCTAGCACGGCGACGCCGGATATGGATGGCCCAGCCCTCCCGATGCGAGCTCGATGCGAGCTCGATTGACAGGCGCCCGGCGCGGCGGGCATAGTCGCCGCGGACCTACACACGGAGGGCAACCATGACGCGACGGGACGTCCTGCGGCTGGGCGCGGTCGGAACGGGGATCTTCGCCACGGGTGGTCTCACGCGCGTCGCCGCACGCGCGACGGCGCAGTCGCGGGCCGTGCCGACGGTGGACCGCCTCGTCATGACGAACGTCGTGGACAACATCTACGACGTCTTCGCGAAAGGTGGCACGCTCGACTCCATCACAGTCGAGCGGGCGGGCCTCCGGTTCGGCGCCGACGCGCTGCTGGCCGAGCACGGTCTCGCGTACCACCTCGAGTCGGTCCGCGGCTCGGAACGGCGGCAGATCCTGCTCGACTTCAGCCTGACCGAGCGGAACCTGTTCAACAACTACAAGGTCCTGAAGGTCGACCCCGCCGCCGCCGACGGCCTCATCATCAGCCACGGGCACGCGGACCACTACGGCGCGCTCGCGGACTACGCGCGGTTCGTCCAGGGACGGACGAAGCCCGGGCTCACGCTCTACGCCGGCGGCGAGGACACCTTCTGCCACCGCGTCGTCGCCACCCCGAGCGGAAGCATCGACCAGGGTCAGCTCGATCGCGCGGGGCTCGAGGCGCGCGGTCTGGCGGTCATGCTGGCCAAGCAGCCGACTGTCGTCGCGGGTCATGCCATCACGTCGGGACAGATCCCGCGGCTCACCGACTTCGAAAGGCCGCCGGCGGCGGCGCGCCTCGTCGCGGGGCCGATGGACTCCGCGTGCTCGGTGACACACTTCGGCGCCACCAAGGTCGAGGTCAAACCGGGCGAGCTGGTGGCCGACAGCTTCCAGGGCGAGCACGCCACCGCCTATCACGTGAGGGACCGGGGTCTGGTGGTCATCACCTCCTGCGGCCACGCCGGCGTCATCAACTCGGTCCGTCAGGTCCAGAAGGCCACGGGCATCGAGAAGGTCCACGCGGTGGTCGGCGGCTTTCACCTGGCGCCCGCGCCCGACGAGATCGTGGCGAAGACCGTCGAGGCGTTCAAGACCATCAACCCCGACTACATCATCCCGATGCACTGCACCGGGCTCAATACGATCATCGCGCTGCACGGCGCCATGCCCAAGAAGCTCGTGATGCCCTCCACCGGCACCCGCGTGATCTTCGGCGCGTGATGGCCAGGAGCGTTTACCTCGAGTACGACCAGCAGGCGCTGGACGCCGAGTACAACAACCGCGAAAAGGTCAAGGACAGCGCCGACTGGATCTCGCGGTACGCGATCGCGAGCGCCGAGACGCGCGCCACGCTCGAGTGCCGGCTCGATCTCGCCTACGGGACGCACCCGGGCGAGATGCTCGACGTCTTCCCGGCCCGCAGCGCTCCGGGGCCCGTGCACGTCTTCGTGCACGGGGGCTACTGGCATCGGCTCGACAAGGCCGATTCGAGCTTTGTCGCGCGCGCGCTCCAGCCGGCGGGCGCGGCGGTCGTGGTGATCAACTATGCGTTGATTCCGACGGTCGACATGGACGAGCTCGTCCGTCAGTGTCGCGCGTCGATCGTCTGGGTCCATCGCAACGCCGCATCGTTCGGCGGCGACCCGAACCGGATCTTCGTGTCGGGCCACTCGGCCGGAGGCCACCTCGTCGCGATGCTGATGTCGACCGACTGGAAAGCGTTCGGCAACCTGGCCGCCGACGTCATCAAGGCGGGATGCGCCATCAGCGGCCTCTATGATCTCGAGCCGATCCGCCTCTCGTATCTCAACGAGGTCCTGAAACTCACGCCGGAGGCAGCCCGACGCAACGGCCCGGTGCACTGCCCGCCGCCGCGCTCGGGACCGCTCCTGCTCACCGTCGGCGGGCTCGAGGGACCCGAGTACCACCGTCAGACCGAGGAGCTCGCGGCCGTGTGGCGGAGCCGCGCCCTCCCCTGCCAGGCCCTCGACATGCCCAAGCACCATCACTTCTCGATCCTCGCGGAGCTCGAGGATCCCGGGAGCACGCTGAGCCGATTGCTGCTGCGTCAGATGGGCTTCCGCTGAGGCGTAGAATTTGATCTGAATGGCCGACTTCCTGCCGTTCATCCGTCGCTGGTTCGCCGAGACGTTCGCCGAGGCCACCCGGCCACAACGCGAAGGTTGGGAGGCGATCGCCTCGGGCCGCGACACGCTCATCGTGGCCCCGACGGGTTCGGGCAAGACCCTGGCAGCGTTCCTGTGGGCGCTCGACCACCTCCATCGCCTCGCTCTCGATCGGCAGCTGGAAGACCGCGTCTACGTCGTCTACGTCTCCCCACTCCGCGCGCTCAACAACGACATCGAGAAGAATCTGCGTGCGCCGCTGGCGGGTATCCGCGCCGCGGCCGCCGCCGATGGGCTCACGCTCCCCGAGGTCCGCGTGGCCGTGCGCACCGGTGACACGCTGGCGGCCCAGCGACAGGCGATGACCCGGCGGCCTCCACACGTCCTGATCACGACCCCCGAGTCGCTCTATATCTTGTTGACGAGCGAGCGGTTCCGGCCGGCGCTCGCCCACACCCGATTCCTGATCGTCGACGAGATCCACGCCTTGATGGGATCGAAGCGCGGCGCCCACCTGGCGCTCTCGCTCGAGCGCCTCCAGGCGCTCGCCGACGCGCGCGGCGCCGGGAGCCGGCCCCAGCGGATCGGTTGCTCGGCGACGGTAAGCCCGATCGAGTCCGCCCTCGCCTTCCTGACGGGCGCCACGGGCGCGGACGCGGTGACCATCGACGCGGGCTTTACGCGCGACCTCGATCTTCAAGTCATCGCGCCGGTGGACGACTTCCTGACGGCGCCGAGCGACACCATCTGGGAAGCGGCGCTCCAGCAAATCGCCGAGCTGGTGCAGGCCCACCGGACCACACTCGTGTTCGCGCAGAGCCGACGGGCCGCCGAGCGGCTCGCGCGCGACCTGAACGACCGGATCGCCGACGGGCGCGTCGCGGCGCACCACGGCTCACTCTCCCGCCGTGCGCGGCTCGAGGCCGAGAATCGCTTGAAGCAGGGTGAGCTGCGCGCGCTCGTCGCCACCTCCTCGCTCGAGCTGGGGATCGACGTCGGCGCGATCGACCTGGTCGTCCAGCTCCAGTCGCCGCGCAACATCGCCGCCGCGCTCCAGCGCGTCGGCCGCGCCGGGCACCTGCTGAGCCGCACCTCCATGGGGCGGATCGTCGTGACCAAGGGCGAAGAGCTGCTCGAGGCCGCGGCGGTCGTCCGGTCTATTAGAGAGCGCCAGCTCGACCGGGTCGTGATGCCCGAGGCGCCGCTCGACGTGCTCGCCCAGCAGGTCGTCGCCGCCGTCGCCGCCGAGTCGTTGACCGTGGACACGCTCCACGCGCGCTTCCGGAACGCGGCGCCGTACCTCAGCCTCTCGCGCGACGACCTTCTGGCGGTCGTCCGCTCGCTGGCCGAGCCGCTCCCGGCCGAGGTCAAGGGCGCGGCGCCCCGGATCCTGTGGGACCGTGTGAACGACCGGCTGCACGCGCGGCGGGGCAGCCGGTTCCTGGCGCTCACGTCAGGCGGGACGATCCCCGACAACGGCCTCTTCGACGTCTTCGTGGCCGAGACCGACCTCAAGGTCGGCACGCTCGACGAGGAGTTCGTGACCGAGAGCCTGCCGGGCGACGTGTTCCTGCTCGGCTCCCACGCGTGGAAGATCGTCAAGGTGCGCGCGGATCGGGTCCTGGTCGAGGACGCGCAGGGGATGTCGCCGACGATCCCGTTCTGGAAGGGCGAGCATCCGTCCCGCTCGTGGGAGCTCGGGCTGGCGGTCGGGCGGCTCCGTCGCGACGCCGCCGAGAAGGTCGATTCGCCGGATTTCGAGTCGTGGGCCGCGACGGCCTGCGGGCTCGACGCGCGCGCCGCCGCAGCGATGCGGGCCTGGCTGGTGAAGGCCGGCGAGGTCCTCGACGGCGTTCCGGACGACCAGGGCATCGTGGTCGAGTCGTTCTCGGACGAGATGGGCGGCCGCCACGCGATGATCCACGCGGTCTTCGGCATGCGGATCAACGGCGCCTGGGGCATGGTCTTGAAGGAAAAGCTCCGGCGCACGATGGGCCTGGTCGCCGAGGCGAGCCACGTGGACGACGGCATCTTGCTGTCGTTCGCACCCGGCCAGGTGCCGCCCGCCCCGGAGCGGCTCGTCACGCTCGTCGCGCCCGAGGAAGTCGACGCCTTGCTCGGTCGAGCGCTCATTGGAACCCCGCTCTTCGCCACGCGCTTCCGACAGTGCGCGATCCGTGCGCTCTTCCTTCCGCGCATGTCCCGCGGCCAGCGGACGCCCGCGTATCTGCAACGGCTCAAGGCCGACGCGCTGCTCGAGGCGGTGGGCGGGCAGGCCGAGTTCCCGATCGTCGCGGAGACCCTTCGGGAGTGTTTCCATGACGCCCTCGACGTCACGCGGTTCAAACGCCTGCTCGAGCGCCTGCACGACGGCGAGATGTGGCGGCGGCACGTGGACACGCCGCTTCCTTCGCCCTTCGTGTACCCGTTGCTTCTCGCCTGGGACTGGGCGTACCTCGGCGCCGGCCACGCCGAGGAGCGGCGGAGCGACGCGGTCACCATGCGGAAGGCCTGGTCGGTCGCGCCCGGTCCGCTGAAGCCGGAGATCGTGGCGGCGGTCGAGGCGGAGCTCCAGAAGACGTCGCCGGAGCGGCGAGCCCGGGATGCGAACGAGCTGGCGGGAATTCTCGACGATCTGGGTGACCTGACCGACGCGGAGATCGCTGCGCGCGTTGCCGCCGACGCCGGAGCGCTGATCGGTGCCCTCGCCGAGGAGCGGCGCGTCAGCGCCCTCGACTTCGCGAGCGGGCGGAGAGCGTGGGTGCCGTCGACCGACGCCGCGCTCTATCGGTCTCTTGACACGGGTGAGGGGCTCGAGCGGGTCACGTTGCGGCTCCTGAGAACGCGTGGGCCCGTGACCGCGGCCTGGCTCGCGGAGCGTTACGGCATCGCGCTCGACGGCGCCACCGGCGCGCTCGAGCGCTTGACGGCGCGGGGCCTCGTGCGCCAGGGCGCCTTCCTCGCCGACGCTCCGCCTCCGCAGTTCGTGCACATCGCGGTGCTCGACGAAATCCAGCGCCGCCAGGTCCACGCGCGCCGCGTCCCACGGCCCGTGGCCTCGGCCGAGCAATTCTCAGCGTTCCTCCTTCGTCGCCACCATCTCCATCCTGATCGACGCCTGGTTGGGCCGCCCGGGGTCCTCGCGGCGCTCGAGCTGCTTCAGGGCGAAGACCTTCCCGTGCGCGTCTGGGAGCAAGACCTCCTGCCGGCGCGCGTGGAGAACTACGAGCGGGAGTGGCTCGATCGTCTGGGGCTGGCGGGCGAGATGGTCTGGACGGTGTTCGACCGCGCCCCGGGCGAGCCGGGTCGCTCGACGCGAGTGGGTGCCGCCCTCCGCGAGAACATCGGCTGGCTCCGCGAGGGATCGGCGCCGCCGGCCGAGATAGACGCGCGCGTCAAGAACGTCCTGCTGCACCTCCAGCTCCGCGGCGCCTCGTTCGCCCAGGACCTCACCCGGGCGACCGGCCTCGGTACTCCGGACGTGCTCTCGGCGCTCTGGCAGCTCTTCTGGGCCGGGCTGGTCACGCCCGACACCTTCAGCGCGATCGCCGCCGGCGTGACGCCGGCGCGCCGGCCGCGCGAGGCCGGGAGTCCCCGCCGCCGGCGTCGAGGGCAGGCCCGCGGGGTGCTCGCGCGCCTGCCCGTGATCGGCCGCTGGAGCGCGCTCGGCGACGAAGAGCGGCTTTCACCGGAGGAGCGGGACGAAGCGCGCGCTCAGCTCCTGCTCTCGCGCTACGGCATCGTCACGCGCGAGCTCGCCCGGGGCGATTGGGCCACGCTCCGCCACACACTGCTTCGCATGGAGTACGGCGGCGAGGTGGTACGCGGCTACTTCGTCCAGGGACTCTCGGGCGAACAGTACGCGCTGGCCGAGGCGCTCGGCGACCTCGACGCTCCGGCGCGGCGCGCGGAGCCGCACGTGCTGGTCAACATGATCGATCCCGCGAACCTCTGGGGCCGCATCTTCGCCCTCTCGCGACGCGACGGATCGCGCGTTCCAGCGCCGCGCCTACCGCAGAACTGGCTCATCTTCCGCCAGGGCCGTCCTCGCCTCCTCGCGGAAGGCTCCGGCCGGGACCTCACGCCCCTCGCCGGCTTGGAAGATGTCGACCTTCCCGGAGTGATCGCCGCGCTCCAGTCGATGATGGAGCGTCCCCTCACCTTGCGACCGGTGCGCCGGCTCGAGATCGTGACCTGGGACGGACACCCGGTGCGCAACAGCCCCGTGTTCGAGCCCCTCGTCCGAGCCGGGTTCAGCGCCGACGGCTCACGGCTCTCCTGGGATGGCTACCCCGGTCCGCGCTCGGCGAGGTGAACGCCCCGTGAGCGGACGGCTCAGTGGCAAGATCGCGATCGTGACGGGCGCCGGCTCGCGAGGCCCTGGCCTGGGCAACGGCAAGGCCGCTGCGATCCTCTTCGCCCGCGAAGGGGCCCGGGTCCTCTGCGTGGACCAGGTGAAGGAACGCGCCGAGGAGAGCGCCGGCCTGATCCGTGCCGAGGGCGGCGAGGCGATAGCCCACGCCGCCGACGTGACGCGCGCCGCCGAGTGCGCCGCGATGGTCAAGACGGCGGTCGAGCGGTGGGGCGGCCTCGACATCCTCCACAACAACGTCGGGATCGAGTCGCGCAAGGACTTGCTCGACACGTCCGAGGCAGAGTGGGATCGCGTCATCGGTGTCGACCTCAAGTCCATGTTCCTCGCCACGCAGGCGGCCGTGCCCGCGATGGTCAGCCATGGCGGGGGCGCCGTCATCTGCGTCTCCTCGATCGCGGCGCTCCGTGGCTACGGTCGGACCGCGTACGCGACGGCCAAG
>WNFS01000735.1_pt1 | contig 23944 bp, 19 predicted proteins | sample 5400141 | NCBI WGS metagenome assembly WNFS01 (sample SAMN13153358, study PRJNA577476) | soil metagenome | isolation source: 60 cm saprolite under Madrone tree | place: USA:California | collected 2016-06-14
AAGTCCCGCCTGCCGCGAGTGACGACCGCTTACCTACTAGAACCGGACAAGTAGGCCTGCGGTCGGCTCGGGCATTCGCGATACCCGCCAGGCGGTAAACGGGCGAAAACATCCGGCGGTACCGAATGACACAGCCGGGGGTGCGCAACAATGCAACGCCCAGGCGGACTGTTATTTTGGAAGCTTGTCCGCGAGAAAGAGCCCGCGCGTAAGTAGACCAGGACAGTGTACGAAATCGAACACTTGTACCGAAGGCCTTCGCGGGACACGAATACATGCAGGGAGGGACGATGCGTATGGATATTTGCTTGATGCCGGATGCATCTTACTCCGGCAATGGGACCGACGTTTTACCGTGTGGGAAAATTTATCGAGCAAGTCGAAAGCCGGCAATTGTATATATCGATCACAAAAGCCTCACCCGCGAATGCGTGGGTCGGCGGCGGCGCTGCGCTCGGGTAGCTTCTCTTCGATCTCGCCCGTTGCGATCCGCATGACGTGGACCGCGTTGCCGATCACGTCGGCGGGGCGCTTCTCTCCGCGTGGACCCTTAGGCATGCCTATTTGCCTTCCTTGCCTGTCGCGTTGCGCTTGAGCGTATAAGCCGCAGGCATCCTGGCTAGTTGCTCGTAACGCTCCGCGATCTCGATCAATATGCGCCCGGCGTCAGGATCGGCCACCCACTCCGCAATGTTCCGAGCCTGCCGGGCTCGCAGAAGCCAATGTTTTTTATCAAGCGCCACGGCCATCCCATGCTTTCCGCTAAGCATACAGGATGTGGGGCGGCCGGAGATAGGGCGTCAAGGCCCTCAGATTTCAAACTGAGGCACTACCCTTGAGGGGTGCCTTCTCGTCATCAATCACCTTTTCCAATAATGCGACCGCCTTCGTCGCCAGGGTGCTTGAGATAAGCCTTTGATTGGCTTCGCGGATCGCGCCTTGGACGTGGGATTTGTCAAGCAACTGCCTCCCTATCTCACGGGCGCTGTGGTCGCTGTATCCTAGCTACACGTCCCAAGTGTCTGTCGTCAGCACCGCGGAGTCCAAGTTGTCGAGGAGATCGGCTACAAGGGCTTGGCGGCAAGGTGACGACGCCGCGCCCCCCGGATTCCAACTGCTGAAAAATCCGTTCGGATCCAGCTGTAGATGGCGTAATCCGTTACTGCTTCAATCAGCAGAGATATCGGCCATCCAGCGCCTCAAATGCTTCAGTTCGCTTCTCGCCATCCATTGGAGGTCTCGTCCCCGAGGGTCATTAGAGCGCGCTTAGCTATATGACCAATACGGTTCGGAGCGCTCCTCCTGCGGCAGCTGGACGCTTTCAAATGACGCCGATAACCGCAAGGATTATGAGCACCAAAAGCAGAAGTCCAAGGCCGCCGCTCGGGTAGTACCCCCAGCCGCCACTGTAGGGCCAGGTTGGCAGCGCCCCTACCAAGAGGAGGATGAGAAGGATAAGCAAAATCACCCGCATAACGTGCTCCAAGTTGGTTGTTCCTCAGATGCACCGCCTCCAAAACAATGCACCACATTGCGGAACGTTCCCGGAAAACCGCGCAGAGACCTCGTCGGGGCTCTGCCGCTGTGGGAATAGCCGGCGCATGGCCTCTTGGTTGGTTGTCATGCTGTAGAGGTTGCACCTGCTGCGGCTACTACCCAATCGGTTTCCCTCGTGGCCCGTGAGTTCATCAACCACTGCTTCAGATGGGCCGGCCCTAAAGAGCTTCGTCGTGACGCCGTCTCGGAATGAGTGGCACCGAAAACGACTGATTACCGTATAGGCAAATCCAGCAGCGGCGACCCGCAGGAACACTGAGGTTAGCGGCAGTGGCTTTTATGGGGTTTTCGGTATGGTCAGCGTGGCCGGCGAATTACCAACAGTTCATTGGCACATCGGAGACTGCGACCTACCTCAGCCATTGACCTTGTGCTGCAGAGCCCCCTCGACGCAGTGCAGGGCCCCGCCGAGAGGCCGCAGGTGTGCTTGACCCTTCTCGCACATTGGCGGCCTCTCGGTACCCTCGCTTTGAGCGATCACTAACGGTTGGCCACAGTGTCGCCACAGCGTGGACGATGATGGCTATGGGCAAACCGTGCGGTGCAGTGATCCCCCGATGTCACCCGCCGCTCTGGCTCTCGGAAGGCTGCAAGCGTAATAGCCGCGTACTTGGCTGTCCGTCGGCTGTTCCTGGCCTTCTGGCCCCCCATCATTCCAATCATCGAGGCGACCCCGCATCTGCAATACGAGGCCTTGCCTGGGGCGTTCGGAGCGTGGCGTGAGCCGGCCATTTGGTGCGACTGGCGCCCGGCATGGGGGACACCATCCCGATCACGATAGCGTATGACCCCACGATTTTTTATGGTGGATTTTCCGAAAGAGGCGCCTGTTACAGGTTCGACCGAGATTCACAGGGGGACACCGATGATGGCGCAATGGGATGTGAAGGATAACGCCGTGTGGTTCGAGATCACGCCGTTGGAAGAAACCGTGGTCTGTCGCATCGACGGCGACACATTGAGGAAATATTTCGGCGCAGAATCCTCGGCCGAAGTTTTCGCAATGCGGGCGTTTACGTTACACAGCCCGGCGATTGAGGCGCTCGCAGTTGAGAAAGCGGCACGGGGCGAATTTAGTCCCTACCCGAATAGGCCGGGGCGCATCGTATGGTTGCGAGGTAAGGACGTGGAGGACGGGTAAGCGCCCCGTGTGCAATCTCTACAGCGTCACCACAAACCTTGAGGCCATGCGCGGGCTGGCTTTGAGAGGTTCTTGAGGGTGGCCAAGGGGGAACTCCGGCCCGGCGTATTTTCCATACCCCAACATCATCTTTTTTATTAATCCCATGCAGTAAGCTATTCGGATGGCTCGCCCATTCGCCCAGCTAGATCTTCTTACATTCGCAATCTTCGTAAATTTTTTGAATAAAGCAGCCGGCCCGCTCGTTGTAATTACGTCAACCGTTTTGTGAGTCCGTTCAAAACCCGTGTAGGGAAATGGGCACGCTGGAACAGCGACACCGGCACTCGTCCGCTTCGGAGGAGAGAGGCCTTCAAAGGGCCTATGCAGCTGCCGACAGGCGATGGGTAAAGGTGATGCAGGGCGCGATTTTCGAAGAGTCTCAGCAAGCAAAAAAACGGGAGCCGAAATTTCGGCGCCAGTCCCCGATGCAATATGGGCATGGCTCGTCTCTCCTATAGGGCAAAGCCGGATAGAGACGGCCGCGCCTGAACTGAGCACTCCGATATTCAGTGGATGGATCATGCAGTCCAAGGTAGAGCTTGAGTACATCCCTCGCTCTTTCTACGAAGAACCCAAAGTGCGGCTGATGATTTTTCGCGAGCGTGGCAGCGCCATCCTCGACATCACGCACTCGGCAATCGCAGAGGTTTGCCAGCCGGCGAGCGATGGCAGAGCCGACATGCTGTCGGCCTTCCGCGAGAGCGTTCCCTTGTTGTTGCAGACGCTGAACAAAACGATTGCGGCAACACCGCCCGGTGGCGTCGTCCTTGTCACGGCGGAAATGCTGCGAGGGAAGAAACCGTCTGCCGCTTAGTCGATAGGCGCTCCGTCCGATTCCGTACAGATGCGATGGTATTGGGTCGCTGCCCTCGATGGCATAATTCGACCCATGCGCATCGGAGCCAAAACGCAAGTAGACGTGAAGTGTTCCTCGTGTGGAAAGGCGGGAATCGCGACAATTACACCTGGAGCGTTGAGCAGGTGGCGGGCGGCTCGTGTCAGCCACTCGCCAGGCTCGCGCCTGGTGGGCGCCGTGACAATCCCAGCGAGTTCGGCGTGGCAATTGGGCGGCTATCGCCACTCTCTTTCTGTCGCGTACCCCTAGCGCGACAGCAGGTGACCGGCGATCATGCCGACACCGAAGGCCACGAGCAAGCTTGTGAGCGGCTGCTGCTCCATCTGGCGGCTGACGGCCTCGACCGAACGGTCGCTCCCGGAAAAACTCCGGAAACCTTAGGAGGGGTCACCCTGACGAAGTTGGGTATCCATTAGTTAACCGTTGCCGCCGAGAGCGCGCTTCAACTCGGCACCAGCTTTGAACTTCGGCCGCTTCGACGCCGGGATGGTGATCTTCTCACCAGTGCGGGGATGGCGGCCCTCTGTTGCAGCGCGGTCAACGACTTGAAACGTGCCAAAGCCGGGCAGCTTAACGTCATCACCCTTGGCCAACGCCTCGGAAATTACGGCGATGACGGCGTCAATCGACTTGCCCGCATCGGCCTGAGTTGACCCAGTCTTCTCGGCAATCGCTTGGACGAAATCCGTCTTATTCATAAACCAGTATCCTTCTTGGTTGGAAAGTGCGCCCTGGATTACGCAGATTTGATGCGGCGAGCAAGTGTGAAGTTGGGGCGCAAGATTCCCCGCTCGCCTAGCCCGTCAGTGGCCCATCGGCTACTGGATCGGGGCTGCCCTGCCTTGGTCAGTGAGCGCATAAAGACCGCGTTGCACGCGAATGTCCGCTACAGATCCGGCAGCTGCTGGACGGAACCCGCCTGAGAATGGTGGCAGCGCGGCGACAAAGAACCCGGCATTTTCACGTGCTCCGGAACACGGCCGCGATCCGCCGACATTCCGACCATTCTTTGCATCTGGGGGCCATCCACTACCGGTAGGTCAACTTTTCATTGTCAGCGGAGCGGGGTCGAGGCCGAGTTTCTCGGCGCAGGCGATGATCCCATCCACCGTAGCGGCGGCGAGCATAATTCCGTCGGCGGAAGCAACTTCCAGGCCGGCTTCGATTTCGCCTGGCACATACAACCGCTCCACATCGCTGCCGCGCCTCGATTCGTGGACCTGTCGGATGATCGCATCGGTCCGCTCCCTATTCGGCCTTAGGGCTGTGACTGGTTGAAATCTCGATGTTCGGGAATCAGTCTCAACGACCCGAATGGGCAATGTCCCGGTCTTATTACGATTAGCTCGGAGTGGAGATCACCTTCTTTCCGGCGGCGCCCCCCTTCATTGCGGCGGCGATCTTGTTCGACGTGCGATCAGCGACTGCTCGGAGAGGATCAGCAGCTAGGTGGGCGTATCCTTCCGTGGTCCGCGCTTGTTTGTGTCCGAGAACCTTGCCGACTATGAACAGCGTGTGGCCGTCGGCTACTGCGAATGAGGCGAACGAATGTCGCAGGTCGTGCAATCGTACGCCTGGCAGCTTGGCGCGCGCGCGAATCCGTTCCCAATCCTTCTGCAGACCGGTGTAGTGGCCGAAGCCTCTGGCTGCCGGCAGAACCCACAGGGTCGATATGCGTGGCACGGTATTCAACAGCTCAAGGACGGCCGCACCGAGCGGCACGACTTTTGCGCCGGTTTTTGAGTCCGGTAGCCGAAGGCAGGATCGTTCATGGTCAATCCATTCCCATCGCAGAGACAAGATCTCCGTCTTACGGCACCCAGTCAGCATAAGGAGACGCACGGCGGTCGCGGCAACCGGCGTGAGGCTCCTCTCTGCCTCCATTGAAGCTAGCGTATCGGCTAGCGCGGCTACCTCGGAGTCAGTAAGGAAGCGCTCTTTGGGTCCGCCCCTCAAAAGCTTCACGCCCTTTGCCGGATTGGTCGAGATTATCCGCCGGCCGACGGCGAACTGGAGCATGGCGCCGAGGACTGCGAGTGAGCGGGCGGCCGTCCCTTTGCCACCCTCGACAATTGCGCGCCCCCGTTTCCCCGTTTTGACGTCGGCCTTGCTCTTTCCTGCGGATACCTCCGCCTGGAACCGCGCGACGTCGGGTGTCGTGAGAGTTCGGACTATCCTGCGCCCCAATAGCGGCTTGATATGCCGCTCGATATTGGATCGATCAGCCTGCCAGCTCGAGCCTTTCTTGTTTGGCTTCTCCGCCGGCCCCTCCACGTAGTACAGATCGGCCAGTTCGGTGATGGTGAGCGCCTTCTTCGTCTCCGCCCGTTCTGCCGCGGGGTCGCTCCCGTCGGCGACAGCGGCAAGCAACTTTGCCGCCTTCTTCCTAGCCTCATCTGGCGTCAGCTTTCCGTGGAGCCCGAGCGTCATCCGGCGCGTCCTACCACCCCGCCCACCGAGTTTATATTGAACCAAGTACGACTTTTTGCCCGACTCAAAGACCCTAAGGCCAAAGCCTGGCAATTCGTCATCCCACACAAAGCGATCGCGTCCATCGGGCGCCGCCGCATCCACTGTTCTCTTTGTCAGCCTCGGCATGTCACACGCCCCCTCGGCAGTCTGCGGAAGCCCTGCGGAAGCCCCGAGTAGCGAATTCGGGATATCTACAGAAATGGCCATCACGTTCAATCGAATAACAAATAGCCTCTTTTCAAACGCTTAGCAATGCCCAGCAAATCGGGGAAGATCGTGGAAAGTGATAATCCCTTACAATGGCATTGTAGAGGTCAGCGGTTCGATCCCGCTTGGCTCCACCAATTAACAAAGGACCCCGCCGAAACGGCGGGGCCCTTTCTCGTTCACGCCTCGGCCGGCCGATCCAGAATCTCCCGCACCTTCATTGCCAAGTCGTGGCGGCGATAGGGTTTGTTCAAGAGTTCGACGCCTTCGTCCAGCTTGCCCTGGTGCACCATCGTGTCCTGGATATAGCCCGAGGTGTAGAGCACACGCATATCGGGCCGCTGTTTCTTTGCCTCCTGCGCCAGCGCGCGGCCATGCATGCCGCCCGGCATGACGACATCGGTGAACAGGAGATTGATGACCGGTTCGCGGGCCAGCAAAGCCAGCGCCTCCTGGCCGTTGCCCGCTTCGAGAATGCGATAGCCCATGGGACGAAGCATGCCGGTTACCAGCTCCCGCAACTCGGGTTCGTCTTCCACCACGAGGATTGTTTCGCTGCCCCCAGGCAGCTTGGTTATCACCGCCGGCGCCGCCGGCACGTCGGACTCCGCCAGCGGCAGATAGAGACGCACGGTGGTGCCGAGCCCGAGCTCGCTGTAGATGGTCAATTGCCCACCGGACTGAGTGACGAATCCGTAGACCATGCTTAGGCCGAGCCCGGTTCCCTTGCCTGTCGGCTTGGTTGTGAAGAAGGGCTCCAGTGCCCGAGCGCGGACGTCGGGCGCCATGCCTTCGCCGTTATCGGCGACGCTCAACACCAGATAGCGCCCGTGCTCGATCTTGCCCAGGGTGGCCGCTGCCTCGTCGATGGTGGCGAGCGCGGTCTCGATGGTGAGATGCCCGCCATGGGGCATGGCATCGCGCGCGTTGATGGCCAGGTTCAGGACGGCCGCCTCGAACTGATGGTCGTCGATGTTCGCTTTGGGCAAATCGGGTCGCAGAACCATCTTGATGTCGACATCCTCGCCCAGTGTCCTGCGCAGCAGTGCCTTCAACCCGCCCATCAGCTGATTGAGGTCGATGGCGCGGGGCTCCAGTGGCTGCTTGCGCGCGAAGGCGAGCAGCCGCTGCGTCAGGGTCGCCGCCTGCTGCCCGGCGGCCTGAATGTTCCGTAGAAGCTGGGTGTTGGCCGGGTTGAGCTTGCCCTGTCGCTCCTCGAGCAGCTCGGCGCTGCCGAGAATTATCGTCAGCAGATTGTTGAAATCATGGGCGATGCCGCCGGTGAGCTGGCCCACCGCCTCGAGCTTCTGGGATTGGCGCAGCTGTTCTTCGGCCTGCTTGCGCCGCGTGATGTCGTGGACGACGGCAAGTCTGGCACGCCGGTCGGTGAAATCGATTTCACGGCCGCTTACCTGGACGCTGATGGTTTCGCCGCTGCGGGTGCGGTGTTGGTATTCCCCCTCTTCCATCGGCGCCGGATTGCCGTCAGGTCCGCCAGGGGACTCGGCTTGCTCCTTTCCGATCTGGATGTCGGAAACCCGCATCGTCAGGAACTCTTCGCGTGAATATCCATAGCGCGACGGCCGCCTCGTTGACTTCGAGGAATTTCAAAGTCTCGAGGTCGAAGACCCAGACAGGCTCGGGATTGCGGGTGAAGAGGGCCTGAAAGCGGTTCTCTGCGACACCGGCCTGGCGACGGGCTTCCACTTCGGTCGTTTCATCGCGCGTCGTGCAGCGATAGCCCGTGAACTGCCCTGACTCGTCAAAGACGGGATTGCCGTTGGCCCGGCGGTAGTGGGTCTTTCCATTTGCGTCGGTGAGAGAATACCTGAATTCGCGAAACGGCCGATGGGCCCGAAGCGTCTCGCGAAAATTCGACCAGTGGCTGTCGAGGTTTGAATCGTCGAGGCCGGCAACGCGCCAAAGCGGCAGTCCGACAGCTGCGTCAAGATCGTGGGCGCCTACCTTGCCGGAACTCTGGGACATGTGAGAGAGGGCGAAATTCTCGTCCATTTCCCATTGGTAGTCTGATGCCGCCTCGGCGAAATCTCGAAACCGGTCCTCACTCTCCTTCAGCGCTTTTTCGCGGCTGACAAGCGCCGCCTTGGCAGCCCACACCTCCGTCACGTCCTGCGTCGTGCCCTGGGCAAGGAGGAGTTCGCCGTTTTCGGCGACGACGTTTTCGCTGATCTCGTAGACGATGCGCACGCCGCCGTCCGGCCGGACGAGCCGGTAGTGCAGCGCATAGCCGCCGGCGGCGCCCCTTTCAAGGCTGGAAAACGACATCGATATCTGCTCGCGATCATCCGGGTGGACGAAGCGCTCGACATATTCGCGGTTGCTGATTTCCATGTCGCCCGCCGGCACACCGAAGATGGCTTCGGCTCCTTGCGAATAGATGGCCCTGCCGCCGTCCCAGGCCTGGTCATCAGGATCCGGTCGCCACACCCAATGGCAGATCCGCGCAATCCTCTCAATCTGCCGGTCCCTCCGTTTGTTGGCTTGCATCTTCCGGTCCAGCGCTACGCCGGCGTCGCGCAGGCGCCGGCGATCGCGCGTCACCAATATGAAAAGCACGATCGCGCTCGCAGCAACGAAGATGCAATCCACGAGAATTCCGACCAACAGATCCGATAGCGCCGCAGGGCTGAAGAGCTGGCGGACGAGGAGCGGCTCGACGATGATCCACAATCCGCTGCAAAGCAGGTAGACGAGAACGATATAGGACGCGGCCCGCGGCGGGGGCCGTTCCCCGTTGCTGGCCGTAAGCGCGACCTCGAACTTCATCATGATGAAGCGCCCAAATCAGCGATCAATCATACAATCATACCAAATTTCATATCGAAAGCTGCGGCTCGCATTGGACTTATAAAAAGCGCCATGGGCGCCGCCCACAGATTCGAATTTCTGCGTCTAGCCCGTGTTTTTGCCGGTCATCAACGAGACTGGAATCCGACGGCTTATTCCTTCGCCAGCCGGCGCTTGTTCGCCCGTACTTTGCGTCGATAATGCGCCAATGTCTTGGCTGCCGCGTTGGGCGTGCGACCAAGCCCGCCGGTCAGTGCCAACGCTTGAAGGGCCAAGCCAGCCTCGATCTTTTCACGGACCATCCGGCGTGCTTCCGCTTCGCCAGCAGCCGTGCCCGCGGCAAGCTTTGCCGTGCGAAGGGCGATGACCGTCGATGCCTCAAGCGCCAGCGACCAGGCGTCAAGACTGGCTCGAAGCCAGGGATTTTTCGGCATCATCGGTTCGCGGCAACGTCCGTGGACCACGGAATCGACCGTGTCAAAGCCTCGTTCTTGCGCATTATCTCGTCTCGACCAGATGCCTTCGCGACCAGTTGCGGGCCGCTCCGGCCGTCGCAAAAGGCCCGAAATCGGTTGTCGAGATGCCGCCGAAGGCAGCACAACAATCCGGATCGCAATGCGGGGTGACGAAATAGCCGGACTTTGTCACAGCGGACCCCCCATTCGCCCGGGACCCCTTGGCCAGAAAGACGACCAAAGGATCGCTGTAGTAGCCGTTCAGGGCGCTGACGGTCCAAGCTCTCATGCCTGCTGTATGGTGCGCCAAGCCCTGGGTTTCAGGTTTATTGCATTTGGCAACGGGTCAGGCGTCGAACGGCGAGCTTGAGCATCGCCGCGCTTTTATGCAGCTCGCGCGCGATCGCACTGATGGGTTACACCCGGGCTGCGGCAGCGGCGTGCTTCGGGGGCGCCCCGTAGGTATCCGGAATCTTGTCGGCAAAGGTCTTTTCGACAAAATCGTCGGCCTCCTTCGACAGACGCAAGGCCTGGTCGGTATAGGCGGCGGCGTTGGCGTCGGCCTTGACCCGTTGCATGATCCGGTAATAACGGCGGATCAACCGATACCAGCGCAGCACAGTCACGACGGCTTCGACACCCCGGCGAGAATAGAACAGGAGCGGATTTTCGATCGGCAGCCCATGACGCCGCTGCCGGCGGTTCTTGCGCCGCACGATCCCGAATTGCAGCGGATGCACGCCCTCGATCCGGCTCGAGCCGGCGAAGATGATGAGCGCATCGACGATCTTCTTGGGCCGCAAGCCGCTGGCGCAGGCGCGGCGCAGCACGGTCTCGACATGCTCGTCCGTGTAGTAGCGCGTCCAGGCGTCGCGATAGACCTGTCGCCATGTCTCGGCCGGCATGATGGGATGGCTGGTACAGACGTTCTCGAGATCGTAGTTGTTCATGTCGGGGTCCATGGCAACCCCGCGTGTCGCCAGGTTCTTGTGATCTTCCGAACCCGGCAGCGGGGTGAGGCAGAAGAACTCCAGGATGTCGATGGGCAGCTCCCGCTTGATGATCTCGATGTCGCGGGCGATCGATTCCGGCGTGTCGGTCGGGAAGCCCAGGATATAGCCCGCCCAGGTCATGACTTTGTGCGCCCGCCAGGTCTGCAGCATTTCGCGGTATTCCCAGATCTTGTTCTGGCGTTTCTTGGCGCCCATCAGGGATTCGGGATTGATGTTTTCAAGGCCGATGAACACCGCATTGCAGCCGGCCTTGGCGGCCTTCTCGATAAATCCGGGCGTGTGATGGCACAATGTGTCGACCTGCAGCAGAAGGTGGACCTTCATGCCTTCCTCGCGCAGCTTGATCAACCGATCCAGGATCGGCTCCCAGTTCTTGTTGCGGGCGAAATTGTCGTCGGTGACGAAAAACCGCCAGATCCCCCGCGCCGCATTGGCCCGCACGATCTCCTCGACGTCGTCGGCAGTGCGGTAGCGCGACTTGCGGCCCTGGACGTTGATGATGGTGCAGAAACTGCACTGGAACGGGCAGCCGCGCCCGGCGTCGAAACTGGCGTAATTGCCGGCGACCCGCGAGACAACCTCCTTGGGCAGCAGCGGCAATGCTGCGGCCTCCATGCCGGGGGCGTCGCCAAGATAGTTGTATATCTGGCGCATCTTGCCTTGATCGATGTCGCACAGCAGTTCGGCCATCCGGCCTTCGGCTTCACCGGCGTAAAATGTGACACCCAGGGCCAGCGCCTCTTTCAGATCGGGCGTCGGCTCCGGCAGCATGGCCAGAAGGCCGCTGACATGAAATCCGCCGATCACCACCGGCAGCTTCGCGGCCCGGAACTGGCGAGCCAGATCAACCGCGCGCGGGAACTGGTTCGTCTGCACCCCGACCAGCCCGATGAAACCGCCGCCCGCCGCGCGAATCCGCGAAATGGCTCCCTTGATGTCGATGATGGTATTGCATTCGTCATATGCCTCGACGTCGATTTCGACATCGGGGCCAAGGGCATGGGCTTTAGCGCATATGGCCAGAATTCCGTGGACGCTCGCCAGACTGTTTGACGGGATGGTCGAGCGCCACCATTGAATGACATAGCCTCGATCGTCGTAATGCGAGGGCTTGATCAGGATGATCTTGAATATGCGCTTGCTCACGTCGCGCCCCCCTCTTTCGGTAAGCATCGTCGATTGCAGCGCCCGTTCGCGCCAACCCGGCCGCCATAGGTCCTATGGCCCCGCATGACCAGGACTCCAATTGAACACTACCATCTGGCTTGGGTGCCCGAAAGGTTGAAAGCAGGCGGGGCGGGTTCTGCCCGGGATCGGGCAATCGGGCGGGCTAACGGGAACGGGTCGGATCTGGGCGATCGATCACGGATCGCAAGGTGGCGGCCAGCGCACGCTTGCTATAGGGCTTGGGCAGCACACGGATGCGCTGATCGATATGGGCCTGCTGGAGGATCGGGTCGTCCGTGTAGCCGGTTGAGAACAGGAATTTCAACGCCGCCTGCTGCCGCCACGCTGTTTGCGCCAAGTCCCACCCCGACATGCCGCCCGGCATGACCACGTCGCTCAGTACCAGATCGAAGAGCGGGTTTGCGCCAATAAGGGCCAGCGCTGCGTCGGCGTCCGCCGCCTCGCTCACTCGATAGCCCAGGTGCTGCAGCATCGTGGCAACCGTGGTCCGGACCATGTCTTCGTCCTCGACCAGCAGGATGCGCTCGTCGCCCCGGGGCAGGGCGGAGTCCGGCTGGCCTCGCTCCGAGATGGCGGCATCCTCGCTCGTTCGCGGCAGGAAGAGCTTCACCGTCGTGCCGTGGCCCACTTCGCTATAGATCCTTACATCGCCGCCCGATTGCTTGACGAAGCCATAGACCATGCTGAGACCGAGCCCAGTTCCGCGGCCGGCCGGTTTGGTGGTGAAAAACGGCTCGAAGGCCCGATCCCTGACCTCCGGGGGCATGCCTTGGCCGGTGTCGCTTGCGACCAGCATCACATAATCACCCGACCTGAGATCGCCCGCCTGGGCGGCCCAGAGCTGGTCGAGATGGAGATTCTCGGTCCTGATGACCAGCCTGCCGCCCTCGGGCATTGCGTCGCGGGCATTCACCGCCAGATTCAACAACGCGCTCTCAACCTGGCTGCTGTCGCACAAGGTCAGCCAGAGATCGGCCGTCAGATTCGTTTCGACGGCAATCTGCTCGCCGAGGGTCCGGTGCAGGAGGGGCACCAGATTGCCGATCAGTCGGTTGAGGTCGACGATCTCGGGTTTCAGGCTTTGACGGCGGGCGAAGGCCAGAAGCCGTTGCGTCAGATGGGCGCCGCGCAGCACCGCATCGAGGGCGATGCCCGTGAACTGCCGCAGGCGTTCCTGGTTCGATTCGAGTCCTTCCTGCAGCAATTCGAGATTGCCGCCGACAACCATCAGCAGATTGTTGAAGTCATGGGCGATGCCCCCGGTGAGCTGACCTATAGCTTCCATCTTTTGCGATTGTCGCAGCGCCTCCTCAGTCCGTTTGATCCCGGTGATATCCTGAAGCGTCCCGACCATCCTCACGGGTCGGCTCGTCGCCGGGTCGCGGATCACTTCCGCCACGTCGCGGACTGCGATCTCGCTGTCGTCCCGGCGAATGACGCGATACTCGACGTTATAGGGAATTCCCTCGTTGATCGCCCGCTCGACGGCATTTTTGATCATCGCCCGGTCTTCCGCCGGTACGAGGCGGTAAAAACTTTCGTTCGACACCTCGAACCGGCCGGGCTCCTGGCCGAAGATGCGATAGGTTTCCTCGGACCATCGCAACGGGTTCCGGTCCATGTCCTCCAGGTTCTCGATGTCGAACTCCCAGCTTCCCATTTTGGCGATGCGCTGGGCCGCAGCCAGATTGGCCTGGCTTTGGCGCAGGGCCTGGTCGCGCTCGGCCAGTTCCGTCACATCGGTGCGAATGGCGACGGTGCTGCCATCCGGCAGAGTCTGGTCGCGGGCCTGGATCCATCGGTCCTTGCTGTTCTTGTAGATGAGAACGTTGCCTGGCTGCCGGTGCGCGGCCATGCGCTGGGCAATGAACGCTTCTTCCTTGCCTGCCGTCTCTGGGTAATAGCCGCTGGCCATATCGATTCGAATTAGTTCCTCGAAGGTCATGCCGGTCGGGTCGCTGGGCCCACCCTGCGGGAATGATTCTCTGAATTTGCCGTTCATCATGACCAGCCGGTCGGCGGCGTCATAAATGGCGAAGCCGTCGGAAATGCTCTCGACCGCGCGCGCGAGTAGATCTTCGGCCGCCTGCGCCCGCTGGCGTGCCTCCACCTCGCTCGTTTCGTCGCGCGTGACCCCGCGATAACCCTTGAAGCGGCCCTTGGAATCGAAGATCGGGCGCCCGCTGGCGCGCCGATGACGGGTCTGCCCCGAACCGACGACGATCATATAGGGAAAATCATGGAAGGATTCATGGGAAAGAAGCAGCTTGGCAAAGGCGGCCCAATGCCCGGTCGTTTCGGTGGATTCAACCCCGGCCAATTGTTGAAATGTCAGGCCGATGACCTCGCGTTCCGTATTGGCAATCAGTTCGGGGCGTTGGCCGGAGAAGCTCACGATTCGGAAGTCTTCATCGAGTTCCCATTGGAAATGGGACGCGATTTCGGCGAAGCCGCGAAAGCGGGCCTCGCTCTCGGCCAGATTGGCTTCGATCTTCCGGAATTCCGTCACGTCCTGAACCGTGCCTTGCCATAACGCGGGCTCGCCCGTAGGCCCGGGGAGGAATTCGGTGGCCTCGTGGATCGTCCGGACTTCGCCATCCGGCCGGACAATCCGGTATTCGACGAGGGCCGCACCCGGCTCGCCGTAGTGCGGATCGGAAAAATATCGGGCCACCCGCAGCCGATCGTCGGGGTGGACAAAGCGATCGACATAGTCCCGGTTGCTGATCGCAAGATCCTGCGTCGACACGCCAAAAATCGCCGCCGCCGAGAGGGAATATTCGGACCGCCCGCCCGCCCAGTCGTAGATGCCGGGATCGGCCTGCCACACCCAATGCCCGATCTTGGCGATCCGTTCGATCCGGCGGCGCTGGGCTTCGGTGGTCTCCCGGCTTTCATCCAGCGAGTCCTGCACGGCTTGCAGGCGCCGGCGAATGCGCTCCAGGATGAGGTAGAGCAACACGCCGGTCGCCGCGACAAAGCCGAAGCCCTTGCCGATTTCGACGAACGCATCGGCTTCCAAACGGTGCTCGAGGGCGAGAGCGAAGATGACGGAGTTGCCGGCGATCCAGGCGCCGGCTAAGACCGCATACAAGACGGCCGTCCGCAGGGGCCGCACCACGACGGTCGGCCAGCGTCGACGATTGTCTTCCTTGTTCGCCACCGCCATGGCTATCGACCGCTTGCGGGCATCGTAAACCGGGCGATTGATCGGCGGCTGCACATTCATGGTGAGATTACTCCCTGCCCACCCGCGTGCAACCGCCGGCTCTCCCGCCTTTGGCATTCAGGTGAAGGTTCGCGTGGCTACGCGATAGTAGTATTTCTTATAACCTTTGCGCGAACAGCGCGAAGGCCGCAACTGGAAAGGCAATCACACCGCCAACGTCAACAGAGTCGATCGGCCGCTCTTCAGGCCATACGGCCGCCCATTCTGCCATTGCCCGGCCGTGCAAATGTTCCTTCCAGCGGATAGGTTCCGCGCCAGAGCGGATACGGCTATAATGCGTGTCGTCTCCCCCAGGCAAATCTCGAACCCCCTCCATGCTCATCCTTGGAATTCATTCCGGTACCCACGACAGTACCGCTTGCCTCTTCGAGGAATACCGGCTGCTGGCCGCCGTGTCGCAGGAAAGGCTGACGCGCCTCAAGGGTGACGGCGGACGCATGCCGCTCGAGGCGATCGACGAATGCCTGTCGATCGCCGGACGCAGCCGCCAGCAGGTGGACGCCGTCGCGCTGGGACGCAGCCTGTTTCCCGAACGCTATTACATGTATCCGGCGTTGGCCCGCCTGGGCACACGCCCGCTGCGCCGCCTGATCGGGCGGGAGAAGCAGAGATACATGCTGGGCGAATGCCGGCGCTACGCCACGACGGACTCCCTCTCCCTGTTCGACACAGGGCGATTTCTCGCCGATTACGGGTTTCGACCCGATGCCGAGGTGTCCTTCACCAACCATCATATGGCCCATGCGCTGCCTTGCCTCTTCCACACCGACTGGCCGGAGGCGTTGCTCTATACGGCCGATGGCAGGGGAGACAACGCGCAATACTCGATCCGGCTGTTCGGCGATGGGCGGCTGGAGACGCTCTACGGGGGTGATGAGGAACTGCTGCTATCCCCGCGGGTCGATGGATTGGGCGAGGTCTACAGCATCGCAACCGAAGTGCTGGGCTTCATGCGCAACCGCCATGAAGGCAAGCTGAACGGCTTGGCTGCCTATGGCAAGCCGGTGTTCTTCGATGCGCTCGCGGCCCATTTTCGCGTCGACGACGCGGGCCAGATCCACAGCGATTTCGCCACATATGAGGCGATGGAGGAATGCATCGTCGGAATGGCCCAAGGTGTTGCGCGCGAAAATGTGGCGGCCTCGGTGCAGCATCTGCTGGAGACCTTCGTGCTCGACGCAGTCGGCCGAATCCTGGCCCGCCATCCCCGGCGCTATCTCGGTCTCTCGGGCGGCGTCTTCGCCAATGTGCGACTCAATCAGCGCCTGGCCGAAGAGATGCCGGTGGATGAAATCTTCGTCTTTCCCGCCATGAGCGATCAGGGTCAGCCCTATGGCGCGGTGCTGGATTACCTTCTGCGGCGCGACGGCATGGCGCGTTGGCTGGCCCATCGCCAGCGCTTGGACACGCTGTATTACGGGCGCGACTTCGGCCCGGGCATCGACGCGCGGCTTGCGGGCGATCCCACCTTCAAGCGGATATCGACGAGGAGCATCGAGACCTCGGCCGAGCTTCTTCAGCAGGGCAATATCGTCGCCATCTATACCCACGGCATGGAATACGGGCCTCGGGCGTTGGGCGCACGTTCCATCATGGCCGCCCCGCTGAATGCCGAGATCAATCAGATCCTCAATGACCGTCTGTCGCGCAGCGAATTCATGCCCTTCGCCCCGGTGGTGATGGCCGAAGATGCGGATACGGTCTTCGATCTCGGCCCGGCCAAACGCTATGCGGCGCGCTTCATGACTACCACCTGCAGCGTCCGCGAGGGCTGGCGCGAGCGGATTCCCGCGGTCGTGCATGTGGACGGAACCGCGCGCCCGCAGGTGATCGAGCGCCGGCAGAATCCGCTCTATTACGACATCCTGGCCGCCTATAAGGCGCTGACCGGCGTGCCCGTGCTGGTCAACACCAGCTTCAACGTGCATGAGGAGCCGATCATCAACAATCCCGAGGAATGCGCCCGCGCGCTGGCCGACGGTCGGATCGATTTCGTCGCCACCGAACAGGCCGTCTACGCGAGAGTATAAACGTCGAAGCCCTTCCCTATCTTGCGCCGCCAACACTCTCTTGCGCGTAATGCCCGCAACAGCGGGCATTCATGTCTTTCGCTGATTGAAGTAAGGCGCGGATGGCCGGGGTCGGCCTTCGGCCGCCCCAGCCATGACGGAAGAGACGCTGCTCGCTATATCGGCGATTTCACCCGAATCCAATTGCGGTTATGGTGCGCCGAGTTCGATCGTCCCCCAAGACAGGCGGATCCCCACCCATAGCATGCTCATTCTTGGCATCCATTCCGGCACTCACGATGCCTGCGCCTGTCTGTTCGAAGATTACCAGCTACTCTCGGCGGTGGCGCTCGAGCGGTTGACCCGGCGCAAGATCGACGGTGACCGCGTTCCCTTCGAGGCCATCGATGAATGCCTGGCCATCGCCGGTGCCGCGCGCGAGAAGGTGGGCGCCGTGGTGCTGGGCCGCGGCATGTTCCCCAGCCGATATTTCAAGCATTTTTCCCTGCGTCGGCGCCTCGAATCCGAGGCTCGACGGGTGCTGGGTCAGGAACGGCACAAGGACATGGCGCGCGAATGCGTGCGCTTTCATCGCAGCGACTCCATGGCCATGTTCGATGCCGCAAGGTTTCTCGAGGATTTTGGTTTCGAGCCCGGCACCGATCTTGCCTTCTTCAACCACCATCTGGCTCATGCCCTGCCTAGCCTGTTCCACACCGATTGGTCGGAAGGCCTGCTCTATACGGCCGATGGCGGGGGCGATCATGTGCAGTATTCCATCCGCACCTTCCGGGAGGGTCGGCTCGAGACGCTTTACGGCGGCGACGAGGCGCTGAGCGCGCCTGCACGCATCGACAGCCTGGGACTTGCCTATGGCTTCGCCACCCAGGCGCTGGGCTTCCAGATCAATCGGCACGAGGGCAAATTGACCGGGCTTGCCGCCTATGGCCGGCCCGTTCTCTACGAGCGGCTGGCGGCCCGCTTCCGGGTGGACGAGGAAGGCCAGATTTTCAGCGATTTCGAAAACAACATGGCCATGCGCCGCTTCATCTTCGAGGCGGCCGACGGGGTTTTGCGCGAGGATGTGGCGGCCTCGGTCCAGCATCTGCTGGAAACCTTCGTTCTCGAAGCGGTCGGCCGGCTTCTGGCACGCCACAAGCTGCGCCACCTCGGGCTGTCGGGCGGCGTCTTCGCCAATGTCCGGCTGAACCAGCGGCTGGCAGAGGAAATGCCGGTGGACGAGGTCTTCGTCTACCCGGCCATGAGCGACCAGGGGTTGGCTTGTGGCGGCGTGCTGGATTACCTGCTGCGGCGCGACGGAATCGAGTCTTGGCTCGCCCAGCGCTATCGCCTCGATGCGATTTATTACGGGCGCGATTACGGCCCGGCCATCGACGCGCATCTGGGCGGCGAGGCAGGCTTTCACCGGATCTCCACCACGCCGGTCGCCACCGCCGCCGAGCTTTTGGCCCAGGGGCGCATCGTCGCCATCTACACCCAGGGCATGGAATACGGGCCGCGCGCGCTGGGCGCACGTTCGATTCTCGCCGCCCCTCTGGATGCCAAGATCAACCAGACCCTGAACGATCGCCTGTCGCGCAGCGAGTTCATGCCCTTCGCACCGGTGGTGACATCCGAAGACGCAGCCCAAGTCTTCGAGTTGAATCCAGTGAACCTCTATGCCGCGCGTTTCATGACCATCACCTGCGGCGTGCGCCCGGAATGGCGTTCGCGCATCCCTGCCGTGGTGCATGTGGACGGCACCGCGCGCCCGCAGGTCATCGCGCGATCCCAGAACCCGCTCTATTACGACATCTTATCGGCGTACAAGGTGCGCAGCGGCGTGCCGGTTCTGGTCAATACCAGCTTCAATGTGCATGAAGAGCCCATCATCAACAGCCCGGCAGAATGCGCCCGCGCGCTCAGCGAGGGCCGGATCGATTTCGTCGTCACCGAACAAGCGGTATATGGGCGCGCGTGAAGCTGGCGCGCCCGCACATAAGATTCCGCGCCCTGGCATCGATCCTGAATCCGGAAGCGGCGCGACAAAACGTCGACCTGTTTTGCATCGGCTGCTAAAGCTGGGGCCTGAATAGCGAGGAGCGGCATGCCTCATTCCACGACCCTGGTCACCACGATTGTTGCCGCCTTGGCCCTGGCCTTTGTCCTGGGAACGCTCGCCCATCGCTTCCGCGTTTCGCCTCTGGTGGGCTACCTCCTGGCGGGGGTTCTCGTGGGCCCGTTCACGCCGGGATTCGTCGCTGATCAGCGTCTCGCCAGCGAGTTGGCAGAGATCGGCGTCATCCTGTTGATGTTCGGGGTGGGCTTGCATTTCTCGGTCAAGGATCTGCTCTCGGTGAAGGCGATCGCCGTGCCGGGGGCGCTCCTGCAGATGGCGTTTAGCACATTGCTGGGCCTGGGGCTTGCCCGATTGATGGGCTGGTCGCTGGCGACCGGCCTGGTCTATGGCTTGGCGCTTTCGGTTGCCAGCACGGTCGTCACATTGCGGGCTCTCCAGGATCGCCGCCTGGTGGAAACCGATAGGGGCCGAATTGCGGTCGGCTGGCTGGTGGTCGAGGATTTCGCCATGGTGCTGGCGCTGGTGTTACTGCCGGCGCTGGCCGGATTATTGGGCCTGGGGATCGATCGATCCGCCGGCGACCAGACGACGGCCACCGCCCCCGATCTCCAGAACATCCTGCTGACGCTCGCCATCACGCTGGGCAAGATGATCGCCTTCGTCGTTCTGATGCTGGTCGTCGGCCGGCGCGTCATTCCCTGGCTGCTGCACTACATCGTTCACACGGGCTCGCGCGAACTGTTCCGCCTCTGCGTGCTGGTGATCGCGTTGGGGGTTGCCTATGGCTCGGCCGCGCTGTTCGGCGTCTCCTTCGCGCTGGGCGCCTTCTTCGCCGGCATGATCCTCAGCGAATCGCCCCTCAGCCAGCAGGCCGCGGCGGAATCGCTGCCGCTGCGCGATGCCTTTGCCGTGCTGTTCTTCGTCTCCGTGGGCATGCTGTTCAATCCACATATTCTGTTTGACGATCCGTGGCCGGTGCTGGCGACATTCCTGATCGTCACAATCGGCAATCCCTTGGCGGCGTTCTTCATCACCCGAGCTTTTCGCCGGCCGCTGGCGACCGCGCTGACCATGGCGGCGAGCCTGGCTCAGATCGGCGAATTTTCCTTCATCCTCGCGGGCCTCGGTGTCGAGCTCCAACTGCTGCCCGATCAGGGCCGCGATTTGATCCTGGCCGGCGCCATCCTCTCGATTCTGGTCAATCCGTTTCTCTTCGCCGCCCTCGACCGCCTCAAACCCTGGCTCGAGCGGCGCGAAGGCAAGGCCGCCGGTGCCCCGGGCAGCCCGGCGGTGGCCAAGCCGGAACTCCTCCAGACCCAGCTCAACGGGCATGTGGTTCTCATCGGTTTCGGCCGGGTCGGAAGCTTGGTGGGCGAGGCGCTGCTGGCTAAGGAGCGCCCGCTTCTGGTGATCGAGGATCGCCCGGAAGTGGCGGCGTCGCTCAAAGCGAGGGGCATCGAGGTCATCACCGGCAACGCCGCCGCCCCGGCGGTGGCAAAATCGGCGAACATCGGCCGTGCCCGTTGGCTGGTCGTGGCCATCCCCAACGCGTTCGAGGCGGGCGAGATCGTCGAACAGGCGCGCGCCGTCAACCCGACCCTGGAAATCGTCGCCCGCGCGCATTCGGATGCGGAGGTCGATTACCTGAAAGGCTTCGGCGCCGATTTCATCATCATGGGCGAGCGCGAGATCGCCCGCGGGATGATCGAACATCTGCTGGGCCCGCCGGCCGATGCGGCGGCGTTCATTCCGCCGCAGCCCTAGTCCAGCTCTCAGCGTCCCGCCGTCGTGCCGAAGTCGATGGCGAGGCAGGCGCCGGTGAGCGGCGCCAGGCTGGGCGAGGAAACGGCGAAGACGAACTCGGCGATCTCCGAGGCGCTGGCAAAACGCGCGCGCTCGCCCTGGGGATAGATGGACAACAGCGCACGCTTGTAGCCTTCCGGATCGCCCCCGCCGAAGGCGCTCGCCTGATAGTCGATCATCGGTGTATCGACATCGCAGGGACAAACGGCGTTGCAGCGCACGCCGTGCGGCGCCAGTTCGAGGGCCAACGCCTTGGTCAACAAAACGACCCCACCTTTCGAGGCGCAATAGATCGAAGCGCCCTTGCTGCCCATCAGCCCGGCGTCGGAGGCGATGTTCAGAATGCTGCCCCCGGTTTTCTCCAGGGCGGGGATGGCGTGGCGGCAGGCGAAGAAGGTTCCCTTGAGATTGATATCGATGCAGCGATCCCATATCTCCTCGGCCGGCCCTTCGACCCAGATGCCCGCGTCTGACGGCGCCATCAGTAATAGCCCTTCTCGGGTCCCTTGTTCTCCTGGATCGAATTGCCGCCGTCGACCACGATCAACTGGCCGGTCAGATAGCTCGCCTCCTCGGCCGCGAGGAAGGCGGCCACATGGCCGATCTCGGCGGGGCTCGCCGATCGGCCGATGGGCGTATGCTTTCCGGCAACCGTCTCTCGCTTGGTGGAGGAGCTCGTGGCGATCCAGCCGGGGCCCACGGAATTGACCGTGATCCCCTTGGCGGCGACCTCAAGCGCCAAAGCCCGCATCATCCCGGTCATGGCCGCCTTGCCGGCGCTATAGCCGGCGCTGCGCGGATTGCTCACCAGGGGCCCGGTGACCGAGGAAATATGAACGATACGGCCGTAGCGACGCCGCATCATCTGGGGCAGGGCGGCGCGGGTCACACGGAATGCGATGTTGAGGTTGAGTTCGATGGCGCGAGCCCATTCGGCATCGTCGATGCGATGCAAGCGCGAGGCCTGCTGGCGATGACCGGTCTGCACCATGCCGGCGTTGTTCACCAGGATGTCGATGCCGCCGAGCGCGCGGGTCGCATCGGCCACCAGCCGGTCGGCCGCCCCGGGGGCGGTGAGATCGGTGGCGAAGGCAACGTGGCCAGCGCCGGCGTGCGCGCCGCCAGCATGCGGGACGCCCTGGGGCATACCCGCGAGGCGATCGAAGATCCGCTTGGTGGTCGAGGTGATGGCGACCCGCGCACCCCGCTCGGCCAGAATGCGCGCCGTGGCAAAGCCGATACCATCGGCGCTGCCCGCCCCTGTCACCAGCGCGCGACGACCCTGGACCCCTGTCATGCAACTCTCCCCTGTGCCCCATGTTAACCAATCGCCTGCAGGCGAGCTTAGGGTCGAATCAGACCATCGGGTGTGTTCGACGGAATTCGCCCTAAAATTATCACAGCTCGCGCCAGGAATCCGGATCGACGCTATAGGGAACGACCGGCGGAAGCGGGCCCTGCTCTTTTTTGATGTGCTGAATCCAGCGCCGGAAGGCCGGGAATGCACCCAGATCGAAGCCGGCATCCTCGGCCAGATGGCCATAGGCGAAGACGGCGATATCGGCGATGGAATAATCGCCGACGAGATAAGGCCGCCCCGTCAATTCGCGCTCCAGGACTTGCAACACATGCCGTCCGCCGCGCTCGCGCGCCGGCGCCTCCGCCTGACGTGCGGCGAGCTTACCGGTCAACCGCCAGTGGCGAAGCGTGGCGATGGTGGATTGCAGGTAATCCTGCTCGAAAAACAACCATTGGAGGATTTTGGCCCGTCGGAAGGGGTCGCTCGCGAAAAACCGGGTGCCTTCGGCGAGATAACAAAGAATGGCGTTGGACTCGGCGATGAAGCGACCAGGCTCAGGCTCGAGCACAGGGACCGCTCCGGCGGGATTTCGGTCCAGAAAGTTAACGCTGCGGGACTCGCCGCGGAAGATGGCGATTGGCACAGTTTCCCAAGTAATATCAAGGTGTTGCAGAAGCATGCGCACTTTATAGGCGTTCTGGGACGGCGCGTAGTCGTAGAGTTTCATCGGTTTTCTCCCTGGCAAATCCGATGATGAAACTAGGGAGGAGCGGGGTCTAATGCACTCCGATTCTTGCGCCTTGGACGCGCGGATTCCGCGCAGCGACGCGCCGCCCTCTAGCAACAATTCCTTAACATCTCGTCAACATAGCCACGCCATAGTCCAAACGAAGTAGCAATATCTTTGCGGCCGTTTTCGGTCATTCTTAGAAGGATTGTCGGGCGGGGCCCCGTCCGATGGCTGCGTTTCGTAAGTAATTCAACCTAACAGGAGGTTATTATGACTGTCGTTACCAAGACTGCCCTTCCCGTCGATCACGACAAACTGGCTCAACCAATGCGGGCTCGCCGGCCGGTGGATTTCACCTTGCTGGACAGTGCCTCGTCGGCCTTTGCCGCCGGCGTCGCCGGACTTCGCACATCGAGCGATCCGGCGGAACTCAACCTCGCCGAGCTGGATGCCGTTCTCGATCACGGTGCCAAGGTCTTCTGGCAATACATGCGGCCCGAAGGCAAGCCCAGCTTCACCCTCGGCCTGTTGCGCGACATGAAGGCTTCCATCGATCATCTGATGCGCCTGTTCGCCGACAGCTCGGCGGCGGAGCCGCCGGTGCGCTACACCGTCATGGCTTCCCGCATGCCAGGCGTCTTCAACCTGGGCGGCGATCTGCGCCACTTCGCTGAACTGATCGCCAACAAGGATCGGGCGACGATTCGCCAATACGCCCATGCCTGCATCGACGTGCAGTATCCCCGCGCGGTGAACATGAATCTGCCCATCGTCTCGATCTCTCTGGTTCAGGGCGACGCTCTGGGCGGCGGATTCGAGGCCGCCTTGGCCGACGACGTCATCATCGCCGAGCGAAGCGCCAAGTTCGGCCTGCCGGAATGCCTGTTCAATCTGTTCCCCGGCATGGGCGCACTCAGCTTCCTCACCCGCAAGATCGGGGCGCCGACGGCCGAGAAGATGGTCTTCAGCGGCCAGATCTACTCGGCAAGCGAACTGCACGAGATGGGCGTTGTCGATGTTCTCGCCGAAGACGGCATGGGCGAGCAGGCGGTCT
>WNFS01000737.1_pt1 | contig 23941 bp, 29 predicted proteins | sample 5400141 | NCBI WGS metagenome assembly WNFS01 (sample SAMN13153358, study PRJNA577476) | soil metagenome | isolation source: 60 cm saprolite under Madrone tree | place: USA:California | collected 2016-06-14
GGGCGCGGTCCAAAGTCCGGCAGGCGCTTGATCAGTATTTCGGGGCGAACTAGGCCGACACGGAAACGAACTTGAATGAACTAACCTGCAAGGACCTAGTCGAAATCGTGACCGACTACTTCGAAGGAGCCCTTTCCTCCGTAGACAGAGAACGCTTTGATCGGCACATTGCTAAGTGCGACTGGTGCAAAATTTATCTCGAACAGATGCAAACCACCATCCGCACCCTGGGATCACTCACTGAGGAAACCATAAACCCGCGCGCCAAAGAAGAACTCCTGGAAGTCTTCCGTGGTTGGAAGAAATCGGTAGACTAACCTTCCCTACGGCACCCAGCTTGTTCGGATAGCAAGAGTCGCTCTTCCGCGCTTGACTGAGAATTACCAAACAGCTGACAGCCATGTTCTGCTCTCTCTCCGGTCCGACTCGAGAGATAGACACCAAGAATTGTAAGATACAGAAAACAAAGGTGTTAAAACTATGGCGGAGAGGGGGGGATTCGAACCCCCGGTACACGTTTTAGCGCGTACAACGGTTTAGCAAACCGCCGCATTCAGCCGCTCTGCCACCTCTCCGCGGACGGCTCGACCGAAGCAAATCGGCCGAATGGACAAAGTATATCATCAACAGGGTCTGCAAACGGCGTCAGTTTTGCGAAAATGTTTGTTTATGATTGGCCTTTTTTTGCGTCAAACAGAGTGGGTCGGTTGTCAGCAAGAGTCCCGCCCCTGGCGGGACGAGAATTCTTTCCTTTCGGGTGTTTTGAACATAGAATGGGATGGGGCGGGCTGCACTTCCACAGGGTGCGGCTGATGGCGCCGGAGATGCCGGTTCCTGCAAGTCCCGTGCTTTGAAGCCCGAACCGCGAAAGTGGAGTAATCCTCCCGCGAAACATTTCGACCCGAATGGGCGTATGTAGGGTAGAGGCAGTTGGACGGACATCTGTGTCCCCGCGGAATTGGAAGCTCCTACGAACTCTTGGAATAAGATCCGCGGCAGAGGTTTGAAAGTACTGCGGCAGCGTGGTGGAACGAAGGGGAAATTCGAATGAAGACGTGGCATAAAGTGGCAATTGGTGCGGGCGCCGTGGTGGTGCTCGGCGGAATTGTATTGTTCAGCGTGAACCAGGCGAATAAGGGCGTGGTCACCGTTCAAACGGCCAAAGTGGCTAACCAGGACAGTCTGGTATCCCTGGTGACAGCGTCCGGCGAAATCAAGCCGACGACCTATACGAACATAAGCGCACAGGGGTACGGCAGAATCACTGAGATATTTGTCAGAGAGGGCGACCACGTCAAGAAGGGTGACAAGCTGCTCCTGCAGGAAAATGTGCAGGCGAATGCAGACGTGCAAGCGCAGTCAGCGGCGGTCAATTCGATGGAGTCCGGAGTGCAGGCGGCGGAAGCCAGCTACAAGGCGGCACAGTCGGATTTGATTTCGCAGCAAGCCAATCTCGAGAAGGCCAAGCTGGATTACGAGCGCGGGCAGGGTCTCCTCAAAGATGGCCTGATTCCCAAACAGGATTTCGATCAACGGAAAACGGCATATGATGCGGTAACGGCTACGGTCGAATCGTCGCGCGCGCGGGTGTTGTCTCTGAAGGCGCAATTGGAGCAGACACGGGCACAGGTAAATCAAGGCCGCGCCGTGCTGGTTCACACACAGGATATCCTGCATAAGACGACGTATACATCGCCAATCAATGGGATCGTGAGCTATCTGCCGGAGCGCGTAGGCGACTATGTCGTTATGGGGATGCAGAACGCGACGGGCAGCTTCATCATGACGCTCTCGGATATGTCGGTTGTGACGGCGGAAGTGAAAGTCGACGAGACGGACATCGTGAACGTAAAGCTGGGCGAAGAGGCCGACGTGACGATAGATGCGGTGCCAGGAAAGATTTTCAAAGGCAAAGTGACGGAGGTTGGTTCGCAGGCTGTGCTGCGCAGCTCCGGACTCACCACAACGCAAACCACGACGAGCACACAGGAAGCGAAAGACTTCAAGGTCGTGGTGACGCTGGCGAATCCGCCGGAAAATCTGCGGCCGGGTCTATCCACGACGGCAAAGATCAAGACGGCGGAACGGAAAAATGTGGTGGCTATTCCGATCCAAGCGCTGGCGGTTCGGACGCGCAAGGATTTGGAAGAAGCGGCCAAGAATGCAAAGAAACAGGGCAGCTCTAATGTGACGCTGGCAGCGCCTCCTCCTACGGCACAGGGCGATCCCAAGAAGGATGAAGTGCAGGGCGTATTCGTGGTCAATGGGAAAAAAGCTGTGTTCTTGCCCGTCGAGACCGGTATTGCCGGCGTAACTGATATTGAAATCACCAAGGGATTAAAAGCCGGCGACGAGATCGTGGTCGGCAGTTACAAGGCGTTGCGTACTCTGAAGCCGGAGTCCCAGGTAAAGGTGGACAACAGCGCACCGAAGAAGCAGGACGATCAGCAGAGCTGACGCGAGGTCAAGGACAAGGGAGATTCGAATGCCTGTCGAGACAGCAGCCGCGGATTCATACCGGGAAGACCTGGTAAGTTCGGGCACAGTGATCAAGACCGAAGCCCTGACCAAAGTCTACGAAATGGGCGCGGAGAAAGTGCACGCGCTGAGTGGCGTGGACGTCGAAATCCGCAAGGGTGAATACGTAGCCATTATGGGTCCTTCCGGATCTGGAAAGTCGACGTTGATGAATCTAATCGGCTGTCTGGATTCGCCGAGCGCCGGGAAATACTGGCTAGCAGGGCGGCTGGTAAGCGATCTGGATGATGATGAGCTGGCGTATATCCGGAACAAAGAAATCGGCTTCGTGTTTCAGACGTTTAACCTCTTGCCGCGCGCAACGGCGCTTCACAATGTCGAATTGCCGCTGATCTATAACGGTACGCCGTCAGAAGAACGTATTGAGAAAGCGAAGAAAGCGCTCGAACGCGTGGACCTGATGGATCGCATGCACCACAAGCCAAATGAGCTCTCCGGCGGCCAGCGGCAGCGCGTCGCAATTGCGAGAGCGCTGGTTAATAACCCTTCTATCGTGCTGGCTGACGAGCCCACTGGAAACCTCGATTCGAAAACGGGCGAAGAAATCATGGCGCTTTTCGCAAATCTGCACGGTCAAGGAAACACAATCATTCTCGTGACGCACGAGCACGACATTGCACAGCACGCACATCGGATTATTTTTATCCGCGACGGCAAGATCGCTTCCGATGAAGCAGTCGTCAAGAAGTAAGCGGACAATTCGGCTCTTTCATTCCCTCGAAAACTGAATAAGGTATCCGTGAGCAAAGGAAAGCCTGCTGCCCACGCGTGTCTTTGCGTGGGGAATGTCCCGGTCGGGGCGGGAAGGAAGAGCCAAATGCCGAATGACAGGGGATCAAAGGGACCGTCGCTGGAAGACGATATTCTGCATCTCGCGGCAGACAAAGCACAAAGTTATGTGCGGGGCATCCCTGAACGAAGAGTGACTCCAACCGAAGCCGCTTTGGCCGCGCTGGCCGAACTTCACGAACCCTTTCCCGCGTCGCCAAGCGATCCGGGCGAGGTGATCGCGAGACTCGATCAAATTGGGTCTGGAGCAACGGTGGCCACCACAGGGGGACGCTATTTCGGCTACGTGAATGGCGGAATGGTTCCAGCAGCGTTGGCCGCCAATTGGCTGGCGGCGGCGTGGAACCAGAATGCGGCACTGCGCGTCATGTCTCCCATCGCAGCGGAATTGGAAGAAATAGTGCTTCGCTGGGTCTGTGAAGCACTGCGATTACCTCCGGAATGTGCGGGGGGCCTGGTTACCTGCGCCACCATGGCGAATTTCACGGCGCTCGTTACGGCACGTCAAGCGCTCGCGGCGCGCGCGGGGTGGGATGTCACGGCTGACGGAATGTTCGGCGCGCCGCCCATCGAGGTAGTCGTTGGCACGGAAGTGCATGCATCGATTCTGAAAGCGCTGAGTCTTGCGGGGTTTGGAAGGGAACGGGTAACCATGGTGGATGCAGACGGGCAAGGTCGCATGCGTCCCGATAAGTTGCCGCGTCTATCGGAGCGCACCATTGTGTGCATTCAAGCGGGGAACGTAAATACTGGGGCTTTCGATCCTGCCAGGGAAATCTGTAGCGCCGCAAGAGAACAAGGCGCATGGGTGCACGTGGATGGGGCGTTCGGATTGTGGGCCAGGGTTTCGCCGAAGTACGACCATTTGACACAGGGATTCGATGAGGCTGATTCGTGGGCCACGGACGCGCACAAGTGGCCCAATGTCGGCTATGACAGTGGCGTGGTCATCGTCAAAAATGGCACGGCCCTCCGGACGTCCATGGGGATAACTGCGGCGTATCTTGAACCTGGATCGGGCCGCGAGCCCATGCAACACACTCCGGAATCATCGAGGCGCGCCCGGGGCGTAGAATTGTGGGCAGCGCTGAAATCGCTCGGTAGCTCTGGGTTGCGCGAGTTGATCGAGCGGACCTGCGCCCACGCGCAGCGGTTTGCCCAGGGGCTACGAGAAGGCGGCTTCGAGGTGCTGAACGATGTGGTGATTAATCAGGTGTTGGTGTCCTTTGGCCGCTCCGAAGTGACGCAAGAAGTGATCCGGCGCGTACAAGATGAAGGAACCTGCTGGTGCGGCGGAACCGTCTGGCAAGGAAAGACGGCAATGCGGATCAGTGTTTCTTCCTGGGCAACCACGGAGACGGACGTGGAACGCAGTCTGGAGGCGATGCTCCGCATCGCGAATGATTTCCGCGCGATGTAACCCTCCCAAGGACAGGGGACTGTGCCGGATTTTCAGAAAAACTACCGGCTGTGCGCGACGCTTGAATTTTCAAGATCGGCGAAAGATTGTGCCGCACTCAAATGCGTGCGCGAGAGCCGGTCGTGCCAGGTGAGCTCGTCTTCGTCCCACATCGCCCAAAGGAAGCCGAGGAAAACCGTCCCTGCTGAGAGCAGGTAACCAGCGCTGCGCAAGAGCATTTGCCTGGGAGTGGGCGGTTCGCCGGAAAAGTTGACCACCTGCAAGCCGCGCATCATCATGCCCGGAGTGGTGCCGCCGAAGATCGTGAAGAGCGAGAAATATTGCAGATAGACAATGGCGAATGTCGTTGTGTAGACGGCGGCACTGAGTTTACTCAGCGTAAATTGCCCGCCGAGGGAGCCGAACAGCGCCAGAAACCCCCCATACGCGAACAATAAACAGCAGAAATCGATCAGCGCCGCGAGCCGCCGGTCGTCCATGGATGCCACTGGATGAAGTCCAGGAAAAGACTTCCTTTTGTCTCCAGTACCCGGAACTTGGGGGTTTGACTCCGAATCCGGCGGGAGAGAGACGTCGATCACCATTCGCGATTCTTCAACCGTGTCCTTCTTTGCAGGACGGCCAATGGCGATGCTAAAGGAAAAGTCTTCTTCAACCGATGCCGGAGGATCCGCAACCGCTAAGGAAATCTGTGTGTGCTTCTTGTCGTGGGGGGCATCGAAAGCAAACTGAGATTGAGCCGCATTTGGCGCGAGCTTTCGCCGCCGGCTTCGGTAGGCATCAAGGCGTTGAGCAAGTTCGCCGCGCCAGGCATCTTCTTGCTCTATCTGGGGGCACAAGCCCGGGGGGCGCTCGGAATGATCGATGGCGGCGAAGCCAAGTTCGACGCGGTCTCTTACGGAAACATTCGAGGAATCTTCCCAGGCTGAAGGGCCGACCGAGAAGGATGAATCACAAAAGTTACACGCGCGTACGCTTGAAGGCAATACGGCGCCACACTGCGAGCATGTTTTTGTCACCGATGAGTTTTGCGCTGCGGACGCATCCACTCCGGTGAGGAGGGAACATTCCCAGAATAACACCAACTTGAAATGTCAAAGCATGCAAAAAAGTGAAAGTGTGGCGAAACAGATAGCAGGTTAGCAGAAGTGAAGCCAGGGCAAGGCTTCAAGAGTCCATTTGCTGTGCGAGCATGTCCCGGCTGAAGGAGATGCGGCGCTCCAGGGCGACCGCTGCGAAATAGGCGCAATGTCCGCGTTCCGATTCCGTCCAGGCTTGCATCGAAGGAACCACCCGAGCAACCGTGGAGCGCAGGAAATTCAGGAGGCGGAAATAGGCGCCGATCGCCTGGACACCATTGCGGTCTTCGGGGCGCTCGGGACAAAGCTGCAGAAGCTGCATCACGCGCTTGAAATCATCACCGGAAGCAAGACGCTGGATGCCCGTAACATCTTTCACCTCTGCCGAGAGAACACGCTTCGACGATACGGCGATGAGCGAGCGGCAATAAGACACGAAGAACTGCAGCAGCAAAACAACCGAGCAAGCGAGGATGATTCCGGCCATCATCGGGGCACCACCGCGAGGCGCGAAGGCACAGTGCGCGCCTCTTCCGGAAGCCGCCAGAAGGCATATGCCCAAGCCAATGGGAGGAAGCACCCGAAGACTTGCAAAAACGAGATTAAGAGGGACCTCATCGACGGATACAGGTTGCGCAGGGCATAGTCAGCCGCAAATAGGCTGAAATAGACTCCGAGGGAAAGCACAATCTGAACCAGGCGCGCCCTAGTTTCCCGCAATTTCAGGATGGCGGCCCACAAGACATAAGTCAGGACCAGACCGACGAAGTAGAGGTTCTGCGACAGCTCGACCACGAATCGCGAGATGAGTTTTGTCGTGGATTGTTCGACGACTCCGTAAGAAAACAGCGCAGTTCCCGCGAGAAGAATGAGTGTCCCGAATCTGACATAGCGCTCGGCCTGCAACTCACTGAAGACGTGCGCGTAAAGACTAGAGAGAGCGAGATAAAGAAAGATCGTTAGCAGGGCATCGGAGTAGTAGTAAAGGTAGATATACTCAGAAGAAGTGAACCCGTAACTGGTCAACACGCGGAAGCGGACAATCGTCACGACGACTGAAGCGGCCATGTAAAGATTGAGAAAAAAATACTTGCGGAAGGCCCCTTTCTTGATAGCGCATACCACCACGGCACCCTCAAGAAAAGTACATGAGAACCATATGAAATATTCAAAAGGACCAGGCACGTTTTCGCCTTCTACGCCCCTGGCTTGCTTCCGTGTGCCCCTCAGATCAAGCTTGAGGAAACAACGCCGTTACTTCACTTCCAGGGCGTCGGTGGCGCAGGAGCCCCGCCGTTTTTCCAAGGCGTCGGGGGAGCAGGAGCGCCGCCGTTCTTCCAAGGCGTCGGGGGTGCAGGTGCTCCACCGTTCGCCATAAACACGGAGCCATCACCATGAGTGACGACCACCGTTTTCAGGCTCATCGCGCCAACCAGGACCAGCATGGCGAGCAAAACAACCGTAAGTTTACGTGACATTGTGCCTCCGAGGTATAATACAACCCCGGTGGCAGTTTATACGTTAGGGTACCAATGTCAAGTAGCTCAGGCGATGAACCTGTCGCTAATCAATACACACCCTCCCGTCCCATCATTTCGCTAAGCTTTCGCCTACGCTGATAGGTGGGACAGTGTTCGATCCCGACCAGAATAGATTTTGGGCCTGTACGCGTCAACAGTACCGTAGTACCAAGGATTATAGGACTAGGGTCCCCATAGTTTGGCAGCTATCTTGGTCAAGATTCCCGCAGAATTTCTGAGAAGAACGCGACCAACCCGCAATCACGATTCCTATTGAGTAAAATAGTGTCTTGGTTGAAGGTGTGTAGGGCGTCTGCGGACACAACTCCTTGACACCTTCGCAGACGAATCCGTAGCATAAAGAACTGCCTCATGCCGGCGTAGCTCAGTGGCAGAGCGAGGGTCTCATAATCCCTAGGCCGTGGGTTCGATTCCCCCCGCCGGCACCATTCTTTGAACTTCTTATGATGCGCATACCGCACAGCCAGGCCGCTGTCCTTCTGGCTTGGTTCCTACCCCCAACTGGTTCGCGTTCGGTCAACGGCCCGGATAACGGGGTGGCTCTCGCGCTTTTTCGTTCTCGGGAGTGTTGTAGGAAGTATTGTGGTGGAACGAGATTCACCTCAATCTCCTTCCGATGGACGGATTCAGACATAGTATCGTCAATTCGTTACCCAGAATAAAACGCCAAAAGAATCACTCATTGGGTGTTTTGGAAAGCAGAATAAATGGACGCCTTGGCGGCAGTTGACAAGCACAAACATGATTGATCGCACGGCAACTCCCGGCATTCTGCGCAAAGTTGCGGTCACCGTATTCGTCAACTCCGTTGCCGGCGGGGGCCGGGCACGTTTTCATCTGACAAAGATTCAGAAACTCTTCGAGTCAGCCCACGTCCACGCACAATTTGTGATGACGAAAAGTGCGATGGAACTTGAGTCGTCCGCACAAAGTGCTATTTCGCGAGGCCAGCATGCGCTGTTTGCGATGGGAGGAGACGGAACGTTTCAAGCGTTGGCGAATGCAGCCTTTGGAGCTGACGTCCTCTTGGGCGTTATCCCCGTCGGAGGGGGAAATGATTTTGCAGCTGCACTCGGCTTGCCGGGCGACCCCATGAAATCTGCTGAAGCAGTCCTTAGTGGTACTCCGCGTTTTGTGGATCTTGTGCGAGTGCGGACGGGCGATGAGCGAACGCGCTTGTATGTGGGGGGAGGAGGCATTGGACTTGACGCAAGGGCGATGCACTACTCGAGTGGTCCGTACCGGCGGCTTCCCGGTCGATGGCGCTATATTGCATCGGCGCTGCGAGCACTAGTGGGATTCGTGGCTCTCGACGTCCGTGTTGATTTTCCGGAGAGCGATTTCGCCCCTCATGAAGCCAAAGTGCTGCTTGCAGCGGTGCTGAATTCCCCGACCTATGGTGCGGGAGTGCGACTCGCACCAGGTGCAACACTCGACGATGGGTTCCTGCACGTTGTCCTCATCGAAGACATCGGCGCGTTCGAAATACTGCAGCTACTGCCACGGCTGATAGGAAGCGGTGAACTTCGGACATCGCGTGTGAAACGCTGGCAAGTGCGCAAGGTGAGACTGACGACTCAGAACCCTACCGTGTTCCACGGAGATGGCGAGATCCTTGGATCAACACCGGTGGAAATCGAAGTTGTGCCTCGAGCTATAGAGGTGTTAGCGCCGTGCAGGAAATGAAATACGCGGAGCCATCGGCAGACTTCTCGTAGAGTAATCGCGAGGGTCCACGGCTCGTTGATCGACACCGCCCGACGAAGAATGTGGCTATTTCTCGCGTATTTTGCGGCGAATATCGGGCCAGAATTCCTTGACGACATAGGTGAGCGTGTCGTACCCGACTTGTGCACCCCACACACTCAGGCTATTCCGCACGGTTCGATCCGCACGCGGATGGTAGCTATACGTGGAAATACCCGCGGCAAGGGCGCTGCCGACGATCTCGGAAAAGTTAGCCTGCGAGTGCCCAGAATCGCCTCGCGTTATGATAACGCGACTCATGGCATAGCCGGCTCGGTGCCAGAAACCTCCGTGACCGGATTGAAAGAAGCGCGGATCCTGACGCAGCAAAGACGGAAACGCCGCGCTCGTCAGGAAGTTCTCAATCGTGCCGTCGGCCCAGGCCGCACCGTAGCGTTTCCCGTAGCCTGCGGCGCCTTGGCCATAGCCTGGCTCGCTGTTTTCCGCCTGGCTGATGCCTGCGAGGAATCCGTACCAGGGATACTGAACATAGTCAAACGAACTCCGTGCCACGACCTTGAACTTCTGTCGCGCAGTCAGTGGCGGAACCTGGTTGGCGTTCTCCAATGTCAGAAAATTGGGCAACGTAAAAAAGAGCCGGTCTTTAGAGGTGCCGCTGATCTGTCCCTGGCCGTCTTCCTCTTGAGCGTCCTTGTTCTTGTCGCTTTTGTCGCTCTCTTGAGGAACCTGGGTCTTCTCCGCTGAAGAAGGCGTGTCGCTCTGCTTGGACGTTGGAGCGTCTGGCTTGTCCTGGGCGATACAATTTGCAGCGCTCGCGCCAACCACAAGTAGCAGGAACATGAACTTATGGATTTTCCAGCTCTCAATATGTTTTTCCTCAGTACTCAGAACTCCCCTTCCGCACGGCATTTCGTCAGTGTACCCGAGTCAGACGCCGATACCGAACAATTTGGGTGTATGTAGAGCGATTTCATTACCAGGAAGGGCAGCTAGCAATGAAATACCGGAAAAGTTCAGCTTTTTTTCTTATCGATTTTGAGATTCAGAACGATGTCCTTGCGACTGTCAAAACTGGAGACGGTGCGAGTGGGTGACTTGGCTCCTTCTTTTTCTGCGTGGAGTTCATAGTCGGCGTTGGGATCCAAGCCGCTGAAACGGTAGCTGCCAGTGTCATCTGTATAATTGCTTCGGACGGAATTGGTGCGCACGTTCTTCAGAAAGACAACGCTGCCCCAAAGTGGGCTATCGGACTTGTCCGCCACTACGCCGCGCACCGTACGGAGTTGCGCTTCGCGCTTCTTGTCCTGAGCTGCGCCGGCGGACGCGAAGAGCGCGAGAATCACGGCCAGACCGCAAATGCGCCGGTGCACGCTCATCCCTTGCCTCCAGCCGCTGGCTGCATTCGGAATACCATGCTTTCCTCGTTTCCGCCCGTTTTAGCATCGATGGTGCGCGTCTGGTCTGCGAAGCCTTTCGCGTGGATCACCATCTCATAGTTTGAGCCCTGCGGCACACGGACTGCAAACTCACCGCGGGAATTGGTGTAGCTCTCCCAGCGGAATTTCTTCTCGCCCGCCACCCGGATACGAAGCCGCACGTCCGGGAACGAAAGAGCTTTATCAGTGAAGACGGTTCCGCGAATCAGGAAATCATTTACGTGGCTGTGTTTTATCTTGCCGGGTTTACTCGGGGTGGCTGCAGGCGCTTGCGAAGTGGGAGCAGAACTAGGCGGTGGTGGCGCAGGTTCCTGTGCCCGTGAGTACGATGTAGCGAGCCAAGCTACAACCGCTACCGTGCAGAGAATAGCGATCCACTGTGGGCGGTGCATGCGCATGCTCCTTATAAGTTTAGATGGCGCTCCGACCGCAAGAGGATGCTAGGTTACTTCGGGCGTGTGTCCTACTCTTCGTCTTCTTCCTCGTCTTCTTCGTCATCATCATCGTCAATAAGGTCCCCATTTTCCCCGGTCTTGTCGTCCTCTTCCTCGTCGTCCTCTTCGTCCGAATCATCGGCGATGAGGTTCAGGTGGACGGGATGCGTCTGCGAAACCTCGAGTTCGGATTCGCACTCGGGACAGCTTAAGATCTCGCCCTCTTCGACTTCGTCTTCGTCGACATCGATTTCGGCGGAACATTCGGGGCAACGGATCACGGCTCCACCCTCCGTAAAATTGCTTGAAATGTGGGGGCACGAAGAGCGTGCCCACCACCTTGCAGCGTATTATATACCGCAGAGTACCAAGTCAACTCCCGTGCATGGTAGGACTGCTTTGAATGCCATCGTATCGCGGACAGAAGGACCATTCGAATGGCCTCTCCGAGAGAATACCCCGAACGGCCGGTGGTTGGCATCGGGGGTGTAATTATCGATCAGGGCCGCACGCTGCTGATTCGCCGCGGTAGCGAGCCGTTGCTCGGTGAGTGGTCCATTCCGGGCGGCACGCTGGAACTCGGTGAGAGTTTGGAAGAAGGAGTAGCTCGAGAATTGCGGGAAGAAACGGGAATCGAGGTTCGCGTCCTTGAGCTCATCGAGGTGTTCGACCGGGTTTACCTGGGCGACGATGCGAGTGACGCAGAGATGAAACGAAGACCGCGATTTCACTTCGTCATTGCGGATTATCTTTGTGAACGAATCAGCGGCGAGCCGCGCACGGGAAGTGATGTAACCGATGTCGCATTCGCAAGCGAAGAGGAACTCGCTCAATTTCATCTGACGGAAACCGCGACACGCGTGCTGAAGAAAGCGTTCGCAATGGATCGTGCGCGGCAAGCGGCAAAACAAATAATGGGGTCATGATCAGGGAGCCTTGGCGATCTCAATGCTTCCATTGGAGTCCGTGAGCTGAAGCTGGCAGCCGCCGGAACCGATAGTGCCACTTAATGAATCGCCTCCGATACTGCCAGTCGAAGTAATCGGCAATTCCGAGGAAATCCGGCCGAACGAGGTTCTCGCCGTGAGGTTGTAGCCTAAGCCGTCTGGAACGCGCACGCGAATGGATGAAAAGGAAGTTTTGAGCGAAATGTCGCGGCAACCGCTTGCCGGGCGCATGGCGGTTGCCGAGATCGCTCCGTTTTGATTATCCACGGTGATTCGTCCGCCGATAGAATCCAGGGTCACCCCCGCAAAAGATGTCTTCACACCGGCATCGCCCTTTACGTTTCTTGCCGTGACTGAACCATTGCTGTTCTCTACAGCCAGATTGCCCCCAATCCGCTCAATCAAGACGCTTCCAAAACTGGTTTTGGCAAAAGTATCCCCGCCGATGTCGGCGAGCGTGATGCCCCCGTTCCCCGATATGGCGCGAATTCCCTTCGGGACGTTTGAGGCTTCGATGGCGCCGAAGGAGGACTGCAACGTGACGCTGCCTCGCGCATCGCGCACTAAAATTTTTCCATTGGAGGTTTCGGCATCGAGAGCGCCGCTGATGGTGTCTAGCTCGATGTTGCCGAAGGAATCGCGAATAGTCACCGAGGCTCCCGTCGCCGAGGTTCCCTTCACTCGGCCGTTGCTCGTTGTGCAATTCACGCGGCCATGCACGTCGGAAAAAATGACGTTGCCGAAACTGTTGGTGATGTCGGCGGCGCCGCCGATGGTGGAGACTTCCACGTTTCCGTTGTTGTCACGGATCGAGAGATCGCCACGGATGTTGCGTGCGTCAACGCTTCCGAACGAAGTGGTGACGTTTGCGGATGGGGCGTTGGTCAGCGTGACCGCTCCATTGCCGCCAGTTATGGTCACCGCGCCTTGAATGTCCCGCGTGGCGATGCTGCCAAAACGATTGCGTACCTCGAGCGTGCCCTTCACGTCCGACACTTTCACGGAGCCGTTGTTGTCGTTCACTGATACATTTCCTGCGGCCCCGTTGAGTTCAATGCTGCCGAACGCATTGTTCCATCGGCCGCTGCCGGTGTCACGAACGTTCAGGGTACCGTAGCCGTTCTCTACGTCCGCAGTTCCGTGAACGCCTGTTATCTCGACACCACCGAAACTGTTTCGCACGGTAATTGGCGCGTCGGAGGGCATCCCGATGTCATAGCTGACAGACCACGAAGAGTTCTTGCTGGAGTGAAACCACTTCTTCTCATCGTCCGGATAGATTGTCTTGATTCGCACGCCTTCGCTACTCTGCTGAACTTCGATCTTGATTTTCTGAGCGAAGGATTCAGCTTCCTCATGCGAACTAGCCTGAGCCCGGATCGTGGCCGAAATCTTGACCTCGCGGCCGGATTCTCCGTGGAGCCTGATATTGCCGAACTTGTGCTCGAGATGCACAGACTGGCCTGCGCCGAGCGTCACCGTCTGCTGAAAATCCCTGGACACTTGGTCCTGCGCGGCAGTTGTGCCGCCTGCGGGCTTTGCTGCGAAGAGCAGCATCGCGGAGAGCAGTCCTGCAACCGTTGCGAGAGGCAACGACTCTCTCCAGTAAGTGGGGAAATGGCGAATCATTCTCGTTTAGCCTCCAAAACTTCCTCCAGCGTGCGCTGTTTTTCCTGGTACATGGCCAGCAACTCGTGGCGCAACTGAGCATTCGACGGATTCATTCCCGCCTGCGCTCGCAGATCGGAGATGGCGCTGTCCAGAACTTGCAATTTCTCCTGGTAGTTCGCCAGCAGCGGCGTCGCCGGGTTCTCGAGTTGTGGTTTGGCTTCCGCGGCAAGTTTGTCGATCGCCCGCTCGTATGCCGCCTCTGCGCTTTCTACTTCTTTTAGGGCGCTGCTCTGCAGAAGAGATTTGTCGCTCTCCGTTTTTTGTCCCGGCGCGTGGAAAATCAGCCAGCCGCCGCCGGAAATCGCAAGCGCCAGAGCGAGAGCGCCAGCCAGGACTGTCTGCCATGCGGGCGAAAAACTTGGCAGAAACAAAAGCCAACGCTTGCCCTCGGCGGCTTGTGCTTTTCGCGCCGCTTCTTCGGCAAGTGCGCGCTCGATCCGTGGCCAGAGCGAAGGGCTGTCCGAGTACTCGCGCAGCTCTTTCGCAGCGATGCTTAGCGACTTCCAGGCGCGAACCTCTTCCGCGCACAGCGGGCAGGACACAGCATGCGCTTCCAGCGCCGTCCATTCGGCGGATGTGCCGTCTTCAAAAATCCGATCTCGATCGCTACAAGTGACATTCATCGTCGTTCACCGTGTTTCCGCTGCGCTGCTGCGCGGCGGTTCCAGCATCTGGCGGAGACTTTTCTTCGCCTGGAAAAGCGTGTTCTTTGAGGCCGTCTCCGTCATCTCCAGCATCCCGGCAATTTCCGCATGGCGAAAACCTTCGACCTCGTACAAGAGAAAAACATTGCGCTGATGGTGAGTGAGTTTCGCAAGCGCGCGCTCGAGCGCCATGCGGAGAGAAGGATGCGCTCCCGGTGCGCGAGGCTCCGGCCGCAGCGTTTCCCCGGAATCGTCGTTCGCGACTTCTTTCTTGCGCAGCCGGCTGCGCCGCGCGTCGTAGCAGGTGTTAATCAGGATTCGGTACGTCCACGTAACGAAGCGCGATTGGCCCCGAAAGCTGGCGATGCTGCGCTGCACCTTCAAGAAGGTCTCCTGTACGGCATCCTCGGCGTCAACCGGATTGCCAAGAACATTCCGCGCCAGGTTTTTCATGCGCGCACCGTGCATGGCATAGAGACGTTCGTAGGCGCGCAGGTCGCCGGACCGGCAGCCAGCGGCCAGTGCGGCATCTTCGCTCGTCGCATCCACGGCGGCCGCGTCGGGGCCGCCAGCAAGGTGCTCGAAAGGTTCCACTCGCGTCCCCCGTTCGCACGGCAAGGAAGAGATTCTAGCCTTCCAGGGCAGCGCTAGTCCCATAGTTCCCATTCCTGGCTCCTGACGTATAGACGACGGCGCGGGGCGAAACGTCAGGCGTAGGAAAGCATGTGAGATGTTTCGGCAACTTGCTTATTGTTAGTAGTTTAGCAAGCGGCTTTGGCCGTTGGTGGAACGGAATCGACTGCGAAGTAGATCTTCTTGTGCAGAAGGCTGTTTTCGTGACCAATCACGAAATGAGTTTCGGGATCATCCTCGCTGATCAGGAGCCGTAGTTTCTGCGCATCCTTGGGGACATCGAAAACAAAGTCCGTTGTATACGATTCGCCGGGACGCAAAGGCTGCGTGAGCGGTGTGGATGGTCCGCTGATTTGCGCAAACGTCATTTGGCCATCGGGTGAGGGCGCGAAACTCCGTCCCCTGTCATCAACAAGGAGGACTCCGCGTCGATTAGGCGTGAGCGGTCCATTCCCTCGATGAGCGGAGATGGTGCGCTCGTCAAACCATGTTTTCACGCGAACGACGACAAATTTACCGTGCGCGGCAACCGGTTGCATCTCTGTGCCCAGCGCGGCGGCAGTTTGAGCACCGGCGAGGGAGTAGGCAATGTGGCAATCGATTTCACAAAAATACTTCCACCCGCCGGCCGGCAAAACCTCTTCGCTGCTCGCGAACGAAACGCCGGTCAGAAGAAGGAAATATCCGGCGGCAATCGCAAGGATTGCTCCGCCGCCGAGCTTGGCGAAAAATGCTGACCGGCGAACGGCGGCGTAGAGCAAAATAAGAAAACAAATGCCAATCACTAAAATAGTGCCAAGGAAAAAAAGCACGACCACCGGCGCAAAGTGCGGCATGAATTCCGACATGAATTTCCTTTCTTCTAACTATTCTAATTTAGAATAGTGAATTACTAGAAGCCATCTCATAAATGCTCGGACATCGCGGAAAGGACGACACTTACACGATGAAAGTGTTGAAACTCAGCCAAATCATCACTTTCCGCCTGACTCCATAACGGCCGTTTTGTGGTTTCCCTGCCACAAAACCATTTATGAGATAACTTCTAGTCTAAATTAGAGTAGCCAGCGATGGCGTCCGGCAACGCGCCGCGGGTGCGCTCGCGCCGGCTGAATTCGTTCACGGCCGCCTCCAGATCGGTGGCGGTAAAGTCCGGCCAGCGCTTTTGCAGAAACACGAATTCCGCGAACGCGCATTCCCACAAGAGAAAATCCGAAAGCCGCTGTTCCCCGCCGGTGCGAATCAGCAAATCGACTTCCGTCGAGCCCCCGCGGTGGACTTCCGCGAGCACGGTGCTGAAGGACTCGGACGAAAGCTCAGTGACTTTGTAAAATCGGCAGGCGGCATGATAGATGGCTTCGCGGGCGGAATAATCCACGGCGAGCCGCAGGTGCAGCCGCGTGCCCTTGGTCGTGGCGGCCTCCGAATCCGTGATGGCCTGGCGGAGCGTAGCGGGTAAACGATCCCGGCGCCCAATGACGCTGAGCCGAACGCCTTCGTCGATGCAGTGCGTTGTTTCCGTGAGAAGGTATTCGTGAAGCAGCCGCAGAATCGCTTGAACCTCGGAGGCAGGACGCTTCCAATTCGCGGAGGAAAGTGCGAAAAGCGTCAGCGTATGAATTCCGATGCGGGGCGCAGCCTTGATAATCTTTCGTGCAGATTCCGCCCCCGCACGGTGGCCGGCCGACCGCGGCAACCCCCGCGAAGTAGCCCAGCGGCCATTGCCGTCCGAAATGATGGCTACGTGAAGCCGTGCAGCCCGGGCGCTGGCCGGTTGCACCGTGGGAATCTGTTGCAATGTCAGAGGCATAAGCATGTTCTTTCTCTGCGGCGGTAAAGTGTAGCAAACTACTCTACGATACAAAGTCAAAAGGAAAAAATTTTTCCGGCTTTATCCTTCCCGCGTCGCGCGGATCAGGGCTTCCATGTGATTCAGGTAGCGGTCTAGCGCCCTCCGCCCCGCTGCCCCCAGCCGGTATTCCGTTTTTGGTAAGCGCCCGTCAAAAGATTTTGTGCATGCAATGTAATCAGCCTCTTCCAACTTGCGGGCGTGAACGCTCAAGTTGCCGTCGGTGGTTTTCAGCAGGGCTTTTAGTTCATTGAAAGTCAACGAACGATTAACAGCCAGAGCGCTTACAATCCCCAGGCGGATGCGTTCATGAATCAGACGGTCCAGGTCGGCCGGCACAGCTTCCCGCGCGGGATTGCGGATGGCTTCCAGAGGGGCGTCGCGCTCGCGAGACCTTTGCAGACGTTCTTGATGTGCGGTAGACGACTTAGCCATGCGATCTCCTGCTAGCCTCCATAATGCCGGGCGATCCACCACCCAAAGCCGATCTGCACGATTCCAAAACCCGCGGCCATGAATGCATCGCCCCACGCTGCAGGCGTGAACAGTGCAGCACCACCCAGCAACATCAGGCACATACCCATCACCGGCACAACACGGACCGAAAACGCGCCACCCGTGACGATGGCGGTCCCATACAACGAGAGCCAAACTCCCGGCAGGGCCGCAAGCATGCCTGCGTGATAGAGAGCGAAAGTCAGAAAGCCACCGACGACAATTGGGGGTGCAAAACTGAGGACGAACTTGCGGCCAGGTCCGGAAAAGAGGGCGGAGTTGGCACGGTGCGCTTTGGTGGCGGCAGTGGGCGCCGCAATGGCCACGGCGACGAAGGCTTCCATCAGCCAGACGGCCAGCCACGCGCGAGGAGTCGTCTGCCGCGAGGCTGCAAGCGCGGCCACGAGTGCGGTCATCCCCATCGCTACGCCACCCCAGCCAGGCACGGCGGTAAATTCAGCCGCACTCTCCATGGTTTCACGGATGTAGCGGAGATGATCGGCGGCGCGAGCGTCGATGGGGATGGGCTCGCGTTGCGGAGAGCGGAGTGGGCCAGATGTCGCCATAAGAGAAAGGCTATCGGAAAGACTCGGGCTTGTCAAGTACTTTGTGTAGCAAAGTACACATGCGTATCACGCTTTGCGGGGATAACAGCCTCTCAGTGAATTCCACCGGATCGTGAACACGTCGATGAACATCTGAATGCTGTCGCGCAGCATGCTCACTTTCGTGGCTGGTGAATGGCCCCAGCTCACGGGGATTTCAACCGCCCGCAATCCATGGCGCCGCGCCAGGTACAGCAATTCGGGGTCGAACCCAAATCGCTCAATCGTCTGCTGATCGAAGATTATCCCGCAGCGCTCGCGCTGGAACGCCTTAAAACCGCACTGCGTATCGACGAACGGCAGCCACAGAATGATTCGCACAATGATGTTGAAGATGATCCCCGCGAATTCGCGGAAACGAGATTCGTGCACGGTGATCAGGCTACGGTTCATCGCCCGGGAGCCGATCGCTATGTCGTAGTTCTCCAGCGCGTCAATGAGTTTTCCTGCTTCCTCAATCGGTGCGGAGAGGTCGGCATCCGTGAAGAGCGCGATGCGGCCGCGCGCTTCCTGCATGCCGCGGCGCACGCTGTAGCCCTTGCCGCGATTGACGCCATTCGAAACCACCCGAAGGGTGGGAATCTTGATGCAAAAATACTCCGCCACGGCGGCGGTGCCATCTTTCGAGCCGTCGTCCACCACCAACACTTCCGCTTTCCGCCCCGAGGTCGAAAGGTACTCCCCAATCCTCTCGAGCGTGGCCGGAAGACGCGATTCCTCATTATACGAAGGGATGATGATGGAGAGGTCGGGAGCCGCTGAGCTCATCGTCAAAAAGTTTCCTGCCAGCCATGGTATCCGACGAGCGGCACAAATCGGCAGCCTTCCAGCATCTTTGTGGGGAAAGCATCACCACGCTTTTCGATAAGCTGCAATTCCTGATGTTCCGCGCCCCCCACGGGCAGAATCATCCGGCCGCCTTCGGCAAGCTGGGCAAGGAGTGGTTTCGGAACCGCGGGAGCTGCAGCGGCAACGAGGATCGCGTCAAAAGGAGCGAGCTCTGAGAGTCCAAGTGTACCGTCACCGCAATGTACATGCGCATTCGCGTAGCCGAGGCAGGCCAGCTTGACGGAAGCGCTGGAAGCCAGCTCCGGCCTTCGTTCGATGGTGAAAACCTCCATAGCTAAACGCGACAGCACGGCGGCGTGGTAGCCACAACCTGTGCCGATTTCAAGAACCCTGTCGTGCGGCTGTAAATGCAGCGCCATGGTCATGGCTGCAACGATATATGGTTGCGAAATGGTTTGGCCTCCTCCAATGGGCAAGGGGAGGTCATCGTACGCGTGCGAGCGCAGCTCCTCGGAAACAAATTCATGCCGTGGCACAGCCGTCATCGCCGCAAGCACGCTTCCATCAGCGATGCCCCGGCGGCGCAACTGTTTTTCAATCATCTCTAAACACTGTGCCGCGTATTCTTTTTTCTCAAGCATGCGTGACCGCCGCTGCATGTTTTTCCCACGCTCCTGTTTTCAGTATCTCTTCCATTTGCGCCAGTGTGAAATCGCATTCCTCATCGCGATTGTAGAAGTGCGGCGAAAGGCGTACACCAGCTTTGGGACGGTAGTCAACAAGGATGTTCCGGGCGAGGAGTTCGCGGCATACCTCATAAGAGTGCGGACATTCCACCGAAACTGTCCCCGCGCGCTCTTCTGGTTTTTCCGGTGTGTTCACCCGCCAGCCGCGAGTCCGGGCCCCTTCGATGAGCCGCGCCGTCATGCGCTTCGATTTTTCGCGAATTGCCGCAATGCCAACCTTGTTAAGAATGTCCAATCCAGACTGGCATGCATACAGAGCAGGGATGTGGGGCGTACCGTTCAGATAGCGGAATGAATCCTCACGCGGATCGATACCGCCCGTTTCAAACGCGAATGGACGGCGGTGCGCGATCCACCCCGTGAGCGTGGGGCGCAGCTTGGCGCGCAAATCTTCGCGGACGTAGAGGTACGCGACCCCCGGTCCGCCACAGAGCCACTTGAGAACTCCTCCTACCGCAAAATCAACTCCAAGGCCATGCACGTCGAGAGGGATCGTTCCCGCAGCCTGGAAAACATCGAGAATCACGTGCGCGCCGACGCGGTGAGCACGCTCAATAATGGCGCGCGCTTCCACAATGTAGGAGCTGCGGAATAAAACCTGCGAAATAGGAACGAGGAGTGTCGTTTCGTCGATGGCCGCAAGAAATTGATCCAGATCAATGCGAATGTCGTCGGGAGTCTGAACGACTGCGACGCGTGCTCCGATCCGGCGTTGCTCGTGGTAGAAATACTGAATCGAAGGAAACTCGAGCTCGACCATCACAACTTTGTTGCGGGGCCCGCGAAAATCAAAGCAGGACGAAATCACCGCTTGGGTTAGCGTCACATTCTGGTGCAACGAAATCTCGCCCGCACCCGCTCCGATTAACGGCGCGATCTGGTCGCCGACTCCTACGGCCATTTCCCACCAGCCGTCCTCCCATGCACGAACTCCGCGCTCCGCCCAAGAATCGGCATAGGAGCGCAAGCTCTCGTAGACGCCGCGAGGCATCGCGCCCAGTGAATTGCTGATCATGTACGTGCTGCGGTCCAAGATGGGAAATTCTCCGCGCCACTTCAAGAGCGGATCCATATCGGCTCCCAATTGCGTCACGCCAGATGCTGCGAACCAACTTTAGCCTGTATAATGCAGCCAGAGGTCGTGTGTGAGCAAACGATATATCTTGAGTGAGTATGTCGAACTGGCGATGAGTCAGGCACTGTACGATAAGCTCGAGGATAATGCTTTCTCAGGCCATATCCCCTGCTGCCCAGGCGTACTTTCCTTCGCCCCGACGCTCAAAGAATGTGAGGAAGAACTCCGGTCCACGCTTGAGGATTGGGTTCTTGTCGGCCTCAAACTCCGCCATCGGCTGCCAGTCATCGGGAATATTGACTTGAATAAGGAACCCGCGCGTGAGCCGGTGGATTCCTTGTAAGCGTCGCGAGTTCATTCGCCGTCTGCGAGTTCTAGGTTTCGACGGGCCGTTTTCGGGCGCCCGCCATCAGTTTTTGATTCTAAACGAATACCGTCTGACGATTCCCTCCAACGAAGAATACTCCGTTCCACAACTCCGTATGATGCTTCGCGAGACTGCCATTATTCTGGGCCGCGATATTTCTCTGGTGGAATGGGAGCGATTGTAGCAACTCCTTCTGAGCCGCCCACGGTCGACGTATTCCGATGCGCGCGTGACCACGACCACACCCCATAGCACAAGGTGATAAGGGCCAGCCAGGGTACGCCGGCCACCAAGGTAATGCGGAATCCCGGAACCCACCAAGTTGAGAGCAAAACTGCCATCACTCCTCCAAACCCCAAGAGCGACGCCCAGGGTCCCGGCGGCCCAAGCTGTAGATATGATCTTCCTTGCCGTTCGTGGAACCGGCGGAAGGCCAAGTGAGTCAAGAACGTCATTAGCCATGCAAAAAGCGCGCCAAACGTGCTGAGTCCAATCATGTAAACGAAAAGAGAATCCTTATAATACTTCGACAAAACCAGCGCCGCAGCCATTCCCCCCGCAGAAGCCAGCACTGCAACCACCGGCATGTTCTTTCTGCTCAAGCGGCCAAGCAACGCGGGAAGATACCCGCCTCGCGCCAGGGAAAAAGCCAACCGCGCAGCGAAATACAAATTGGCTACAGCGCTGGAGAGCGCCGCTGTCAGCACCACAAAATTCATGATGTGGCTCGCCGCGGGGATTCCCACGGTCTGAAAGACGTGTACGAAAGGACTCTCAACGAGTTCGATCTGCGTCCACGGGACAATGCCAACTACTAGTGCGAGCCCGCCAACATAAAACAGCACCAGCACGACGAGTGTCCTGCTCAGAGCCTTCGGAACCGCTACCTTAGGGTCCGCTGCCTCGCCGGCTGTGCTCCCTACCACTTCAATCCCAAAGAAACTGAAGAGTCCCAAAATAATACCCAGCCCAACGCCACTCCACCCATTCGGAAGAAAACCGCCATGCGCTGTATAGTTTGCAAAGCCGACCTTAGGAAATCCCAAGCCCCACAGCAGCGCAGCCCCCAGGATCAAAAAAGCAACGATGGTCACTACCTTGACCATCGACAGCCAGTATTCGAATGTTCCAAGATTTCCCACGCTGCTGCAGTTGATATAGAGAATCACCAGCGAGAACAAGCCAATCCAAATCCACGACGCGGTTTCCGGGAACCAGAACTTGCAATAAATCGATGCGGCCACGACTTCGCTGCCGACTACCACCATCATGCACAGCCAATAAGTCAGGCGAATGGCAAATCCCGCCCACGGATGCAGGTACATCTCCGCGTAAAGTCCGAACGATCCCGCCGCCGGGTGTGCCGCGGTCATCTCCGCCAGCGCCCACATCATCGTCACCGCGATACAGGCTCCCCCAACAAAACTCAGGATGACCGCAGGCCCCGCCAGCTTCACGGAAATGGCGCTGCCTAGAAAAAGGCCCGTTCCGATCGTGCTTCCCAGGCCGATCATGGCAAGTTGCCCCGGCGTCAGATTGCGCTGCAGGCCCGCCTCGCGCTCGATGGCTTCAGCGCGTTCAGGCGCCCCAGGGAGCGCGCCGCCCCGCATTTCCGTTTTGTTCATGGCGAGGCATCGTAGCAGAAATTCACTACCTGTACCCGGACCTGAACGCCGGGCCAGTAGATAGCGCGGCACAACTGTCCGGCGATGTTGTCGCGCTGCTCCAAGGCGCTTTCTAAAATCGTTGGCGTGGCGGGAACCCAAGCAGAGCAGCCCCGGAGGCAGTCATGAAAGCGGTCCTTGCGCTGGTCATTATTTACGTCGGAACTTTTTTTCTGGTGATTCAGGGAGCATCGCAGAACGCCGTACAAGCGTCGCCGCAAGGCCCGGCCGGCGCACAAAACAGCTCTGCCTCTTCTCAGGCCCATTCCTCAATTGATCCGGCTAAAGAAGCGGACATTCGCTCGCTGATGGAGCTAGTCGGAGCGCGCGACCTTGTGCAAGACGGCGCCAACACAGCCATTGAACAGTCTCGCGAGAAATTACTCTCCACCGTGCCTAACAATGACAAGGGCCAGGCGTTTGTGAACGCGTTCGCTATCAGCTGTCAAAAGAAACTCGACGTTGATCAGGTGACCGATCAACTCGTGGCGATTTACGACAAGCATTTTACAGATGATGAAATCAAGGGGCTTCTGCAGTTTTACGGTTCTCCTCTGGGACAGAAAGTCGCCGCCGAGATGCCAAAGATTGGCCGTGAAACACAGGCTGCAGTTCGCGCCGCGAGCACGAAAGCCGCCAAGGAATCCTTAGCCGAGGTAAAGCAGCAGAATCCGGAGATCGGCCAGTCTGCTCGGCTCTGGAATGGTCAGGGCCAAGGGCAGCTGCAACGCCGCGGACAACTGCGTGGACAAGTACAACCGCCTCAACAACAGGCCGCGCAACAGCAAGATCCGCAATAACCTGAATAGCGGCCTGGAAAGCGCTTCCCGTCTACCGAAAGCGCTTTTTGATTTTTATGTCGATTCCAAACGTTCCGTTCTGATCGCGCAACCCGACGATAGAGACATTGCGGTCCACGTTGTATTCCACCTGAATGACCTGCTGTTGCGTCGAGCTGACATTCGAAACATATGTGATGGTGAGGTTGCGGGTAATCTGTTGTTCGACCGTAACGCGCGACGCCGCGCTTTGTTGGGAGCCCGTCGAACCAACTCCCGCCAGGCCCGGATCAACTCGAAAGCGTGTTATCCCAAACAAGCGCTCCAGGCGTCCGCCCAGTTGGCTGGAAATCGCTTCTGAAAGAATCGCCGAGGCCCCTGCCGTTCCGCTCTGCGATGTGCCGCCGCTGCGCGCTGTCGCCTCAGAGCTGGTTTGCCCCAGCGCCAGCAAGGTCACGATGTCGTTTGCCGGAAGAGGCGGGTCGGAGCGGTACGCCAGGGTGAGCTTGCTGGCTGGACCATTGAAATTCAACGTGATCTCATACTGCTGGATCGTTGTGCTTGCTTCCACGTTCAATATTGGATCTAGCCGGAAAGGATTGGAAAAGTTCAAATCCCCGCGGGTGACTCGGTACCGGTTCCCCGCAAAATACAAATCACCGGACAGGATGTGGATGTGTCCGAGGAGAATCGGATGCTCCCAAGTGCCCCGCACGCGAAGATTGGCGTCAGC
>WNFS01000741.1_pt1 | contig 23897 bp, 20 predicted proteins | sample 5400141 | NCBI WGS metagenome assembly WNFS01 (sample SAMN13153358, study PRJNA577476) | soil metagenome | isolation source: 60 cm saprolite under Madrone tree | place: USA:California | collected 2016-06-14
GAGGCGGCAAAGTCGGGCGTCTTGCCGCCGACCGACGAAGTCTTGCCCTTGGCCTCTACGCCACGCGGGGGCGAGGCGCCGTACTACGTGGTGCAGAAACAGGTGATGGTGAGCGGCGAGAACCTGAAGACGGCGGCGGCGACGATTCAAGACGGTCAGCCGGTGGTCGCCTTCACCTTCGATTCTATCGGCGGCAGGCGCTTCTGCGATGCGACGAAGACCAATGTGGGAAAACTATTCGCCATCGTCTTGGACGGCAAGGTGATCAGCGCGCCGGTCATCCGCGATGCCATCTGCGGCGGCTCCGGCCAGATCAGTGGAAATTTCACGCTGCAAAGCGCCCAGGATCTGGCAACCCTCTTGAAAAACGGCGCACTTCCGGTGCCGCTGAAAATCATCGAGGAACGCTCGGTCGGCCCCGACCTCGGTGCCGATTCGATCCGCGCCGGCATCTACGCCTGTGTGATCGGCTTCGCCCTGGTCGCCACATACATGCTGCTGGCTTATGGCCTGTTCGGGCTGTTCGCCGACATCGCTTTGCTGTTCAACTTGATCCTGACCATGGCCTTGCTTTCGCTGTTGAGTGCCACGCTGACGCTGCCGGGCATCGCCGGCATGTTGCTGACGTTGGGCATGTCGGTGGATGCCAACGTGCTGATCAACGAACGCATCCGCGAGGAAACCAAGCTCGGCCGTTCCCCCATCGCGGCGCTGGACGCCGGATTCCGGCGCGCGTTTTCTACCATTTTCGATTCCAATGTGACGACGCTGATCAAGATGGCGATCCTTTATGTACTGGGCTCCGGTTCGGTGAAGGGTTTTGCCGTCACCATCAGCCTCGGCATCTGCACCTCGATGTTCACCGCCATCGTCTTCGTGCGTTGGGTGATCTCGGTCTGGCTGCGCCGCCGCCGTCCCGCGGCATTGCGCGTCTAGAGGAATCACCATGGTTCGTCTGCGCTTCGTTCCCGACAATACCAAGATCCAATTCATGCGCGGCCGCATCCTCGGCCTCGTGGTTTCGGCCGTACTCAGCACGGCCTCCATTATCCTGTTCTTTTATCCTGGCTTGAACTACGGCATCGATTTTCGTGGCGGCATTTCCATCGAGGCGCGCACCACCGGCCCCGCCGATTTCGCGGCCTTGCGCTCGCAGATCAACGGTCTCAGCCTGGGCGAGGCGCAATTGCAGCAGTTCGGCACGCCCCAGGACGTCTTGATCCGCCTGGAACGCCAGGCCGGCGGCGACGAGGCCCAGCAGAAGGCGGTGGAGAAGGTTCGTCAGCTGCTGCTCACAAAATTCCCGGGTACCGAGCTGCGTCAGGTCGAGGCGGTCGGCGCCACGGTCAGCGGCGAGCTGTTCCGCGGCGGCATGATAGCCCTCGGGCTCGCCCTGGTGGCCATGCTGATCTACATCTGGTTCCGATTCGAATGGCAGTTCGGCGTCGGTGCGGTGGTGACCTTGGTCCTCGACGTGACCAAGACAGTGGGATTCTTCGTCATCACCGGGCTGCAGTTCAATCTGACCAGCCTGGCGGCGATCCTGACCATCATGGGCTATTCGATCAACGACAAGGTCGTCGTCTATGACCGGGTGCGCGAGAATCTGCGCAAATACAAGGCCATGCCGCTGCGCCAGTTGATCGATCTCTCCATCAACGAGACGCTGAACCGGACCATCAATACCTCCTTCACCACGTTTCTCGCGACCATGCCGCTCGCCCTCGTCGCCACGGGCGCTGTACAGGAATTCGCCATCGTCATTCTATTCGGCATCGTGATCGGCACATCGTCTTCGATCTTCATCGCCGCGCCCATCCTGCTCTTCCTCGGCGAGAACCGCTTGCGCCGCGGTCCGAAGGCCAAAGCGGCCGTCGACAGCCGGCCGTGAGGCCAGTGGCCTGATGGACCTGACGCCGCTCATTCCGGGCGGACGGCAAATCGTCGAAAGTTATGGCGAGGGGCGCTTCCGCATCGCTGGACAGCTCTATGCCGGCGCCGTTCTGGTATTTCCCGAACGCACGCTGGCCTGGCCCGTGACGTCGGCGGCCGAGGCGGACCTGGAAAACCTCGAGCCGATTCTGGCTGCCGGCCGGTCGCATGACGTGGATCTGCTGCTGTTCGGCCAAGGCAGGCGCATGACCCTGATATCGCCGGCCCTGCGCCAGGGCATCCGCGCCGTGGGCATTGTCGTCGAGCCCATGGATACCGGCGCCGCCTGTCGCACCTATAACGTCCTGATGGCCGAGGGGCGTCGCGTTGCCGCGGCGCTAATCCCCGTGCCCTGACAGCGAAACGGGGCCCCGAAAGACCTCGTTCCGCATCATCCCGGCAGATGAGTTCTAGAAAAGCTTCTGGCCTACCATGCAATAAAGCATGGGCAGCGAGAGCATCGTATTGGTGCGCGAGGCCAGCATGGCCAGGCGCGCGGCAGCCTTCTTGGCGTCGGCGTCGACGGTGACGATGCCGAGCGCCTTCTTCTGATTCGGCCAAATCACGAACCAGACATTGGCGGCCATGATCAGGGCCAGCCACATACCGATGCCGATCGTCTGCGCCGGCGCCCGAACCGTCAGCGCCTGGCCGATATAGCCGTTCAACCAGGCGGTGATCAGGCCAAACAGCACCGTGGCGGCGGCGGCCCAGCGAAAGAAGAACAGCGCGGCCGGCGCGATGACCTTGCCGATTGCCGGCTTCTGTTCGTCGGGAATCTTGGGCATGGACGGGATCTGGACGAAGTTGAAGTAGTAGAGCAGTCCGATCCAGAGAATACCGAAGAACACATGAATGTAGCGGAACAGGAATAGCCAGAAGGCTGAATCGCCCACGATCGTGTAGTGCCCGCGAAGCAGGAACACGAGCACGGTCAGCACCAGGCCGAGGCCCAGGGATTTGTGCAGGTTTTCGAGTGGATTTTTCATCGGCGGCCCCTTGCGTGCGAATCACAGACTATAATCATTCTATCGCAATGCCTTGTGGCTTCAACGGCCATATCGCCCTACGGAACGCGGGGTCATGGCGGAGATCGCGTCTTATTGCGCCCAAATGCTGCGCCGGCAGGATGCCGACCACTACCTGACGGCGCTTTTTGCCACCGGCGACCGGCGCGAGGCATTGTTTGCCCTCTATGCTTTCAATCTGGAAGTGGCCCGTGCCCGCGAAATGGTGAGCGAACCGCTCATGGGGCTGGTCCGCCTGCAATGGTGGCGCGATGCCATCGACGAGATCTATCACGGCCGCATCCGCGCTCATGAGGTGGTGCGGCCTCTGGCGCGTGCGGTTTCCGCCTATGGCCTCAGTCAGCCTTTGTTCGAGCGGCTGATCGCAACCCGCGAGCGCGATCTGGAGGCGGAGCCTCCGGCCGACCTCGCCGGCTTGGTCGATTATGCCCAGGGCAGTTCGGCCACGCTGGTGGAACTGGCGTTGGAGATCCTGGGCGCGCCGACGCCCGCCGTGCGCGAGGCAGGCGAGGCGGCCGGCGTTGCCTGGGCGTTGACGGGCCTGTTGCGCGCCGTGCCGTTTCACGCATCCCGGCGCCGACTCTATTTGCCGGCCAATCTGATGGCCGAGGCGGGATTGCTCCCGGGGCAGCTTTTCGACCGCGGCTCGTCGCCTGCCTTGCGACCCGTGGTGCGGATCGTGGCCGGCGCGGCTTCAGATTGGCTTTCCCGCGCCCGACAGCACGCGGCGCAGGTGCCGCGTCGATTTCAGCCGGCTCTTCTGCCGGTCACTCTGGCCGCGGGATATCTGCGTCGGCTGGCGGCGGCCAGTTATGACCCGTTCGATGGGCGCGTCCAACAGACTCCGCCTTGGCGCATCTGGGCCCTGGCCGCCAAACGCGTAACCGGGGGTTATTAGAGCTGCTGCTTCGGCAAATTTGCGCCCCTCCCATGGCCAGCAAGCAATGGTGCAGCGCAATAGAGACCGCATAATGCCCCTATGAGAGATATCGAGCAGGCGGGAGCCGATCCCTTGAGCAGCAACGCGGCCGTACGTCAGCAGGGGGTGGTCGACGGCGCGGTCTTCGCTGTTCTCGCAGCCCTCAGTTTTTCCCATTTCCTCAACGACATGATCCAGTCGCTGGTGCCGGCGATCTACCCGATTCTCAAAACCTCGTATCAGCTCAGCTTTACCCAGGTCGGCCTCATCACGCTCACCTTTCAACTGACCGCTTCGCTGCTGCAGCCGCTGGTCGGGCTCTACACCGATCGCCGACCGATGCCTTTTTCGCTGGCCATCGGCATGGGTTTTACCCTGTGCGGGCTGCTACTTCTTTCCCAGGCCGATGGTTACGCCTTGCTGCTCGCCGCAGCGGCGCTGGTGGGGATGGGCTCGTCGGTCTTCCATCCGGAATCTTCCCGCATGGCGCGGGCGGCGTCCGGCGGCCGGCATGGCCTGGCCCAATCGGTGTTTCAGGTCGGCGGCAATATCGGATCCTCATCAGGCCCGTTGCTGGCCGCCTTCATCGTCGTGCCCCACGGCCAATCCAGCATCGCCTGGTTCTCGCTTGCCGCGTTGCTCGCCATTCTCGTGCTGTGGAACATCGGCCGCTGGTACAGCAGCCACCTCACCGCACGACGAGGGCGGGCCCAGTTCCATGGGACAAAACATCCGGAACTTTCGCGTCGGAAGATCGCATTCTGCATCGCCATCCTGGTGGCGCTGATCTTCTCGAAGTATTTCTACATGGCCAGCATTGGCACCTATTTCACCTTCTACCTGATCCACAAATTCCAGCTTTCGGTGCAGAGCGCCCAGATCCATCTGTTCATATTCCTGGGCGCTGTCGCCTTCGGCACGCTGGCGGGCGGGCCGATCGGCGACCGCTTCGGCCGGAAATACGTGATCTGGTTCTCGATCCTGGGCGTGCTTCCCTTTACCCTGATGCTGCCCTACGCCAATCTTTTCTGGACCGGCATCCTGACCGTGGTCATCGGCCTGATCCTGTCATCGGCCTTCGCCGCGATCCTGGTCTATGCGCAGGAGCTAGTGCCCGGAAAAGTGGGCACCATCGCCGGTCTCTTCTTCGGTTTTGCCTTCGGGCTGGGCGGGTTGGGCGCAGCATTGCTGGGACAGTTGGCCGACGTTTCCGGCATCGACTACGTCTACCAGGTCTGCTCGTTCCTGCCGGCCATCGGCATCCTGGCGGCCTTTCTGCCCAATCTGGAAACCGCGATCAACCGCCGCCGTTGATCCGGACTAGGCAGCAAGCCGCGTAGCGGCCAGCCAGCGCTCGAGATCGGCCAGCGCGCGGGTGGCCAGCGCCGGCTTGCGTGTCGATCGGCCCTTGCGCCCGCCCGCCAGTTCGGGCATGGGCGGCAGAAGCCCGAAATTGATGTTCATGGGCTGGAAGGTCTTGGCATCGGCCCCGCCGGTGATATGGGCGAGAAGGGCGCCCAAGGCGGTGGTCGACGGCGGCGCGTCGGGAACCTGACCGTGCCGCTCGGCTGCTATGAAACGGCCCGCGAGCAGGCCGATGGCGGCACTCTCCACATAGCCTTCGACGCCGGTGATCTGTCCGGCAAAACGCAAGGCTGGTCGCGCTTTCAGATGCAGGCGCGCATCCAGCAGCCGCGGGCTGTTGATGAAGGTATTGCGATGCAGCCCGCCGAGACGCGCGAACTCCGCCTTCTCGAGGCCGGGAATCATGCGGAAGATTCGGGTCTGCTCGCCGTATTTCAACTTGGTCTGGAATCCCACGATGTTGAACAGGCTGCCCAGCGCATTATCCTGGCGCAGTTGCACCACCGCGTGGGCGCGCCGTCTGCTGCGGGGATCGATCAGGCCCACCGGCTTCATGGGTCCGAAGCGCAAGGTCTCGCGACCGCGCGCCGCCATGATTTCGATGGGCAGGCACCCGTCGAAATAGGGCGTGGTGGCTTCCCATTCCTTGAACTCGGTCTTGTCGCCGGCCAGCAGCGCATCAATGAAGGCCTCGTATTGCGCGCGATCCAGCGGGCAGTTGATGTAATCCGCACCGTCGCCCGCCGGGCCCACCTTGTCGTAGCGCGACTGGAACCAGGCAATATCGAAATCGATGCTCTCGCGATGGACGATGGGCGCGATGGCGTCGAAGAAGGCGAGCGCATCCTCGCCGCTGAGTTTGCGGATGGCTCCGGCCAAAGCAGGGGCGGTGAGGGGGCCGGTGGCGACGATGGTGTCAGCCCATTCGGTAGGTGGCAGGCCGGCAACTTCGCCGCGCTCGATGGCGATGCGTGGCTCGGCAAGCAGGCGTGCTGTCACCTCTTCAGCGAAACCTTCTCGATCCACCGCGAGCGCACCGCCCGCGGGAAGTTTGTGGCGGTCGGCGGTGGCCAGGATCAGCGAGCCGCAGCGCCGCATCTCCTCATGCAGCAGACCGACGGCGTTGTTCATTGCGTCGTCGGAGCGAAAGGAATTCGAGCAGACAAGCTCGGCCAATTGGTCCGTTTTATGCGCCTCAGTGCCGCGCAGCGGCCGCATCTCGTGGAGAATGACCGGCTGGCCGGCCCGCGCGAGTTGCCAGGCTGCTTCGCTGCCGGCAAGCCCGCCACCGACCACATGCACCGGATTGTCTGTCATGGGGACAACAGATAACCTCGCCCTCTTCCGACAGCAAGGAGAACGCTCATGCTGCGCCTGTTCAATCCCCCGGAGATCTGCAAGCCCTTCTCGCGCTACAGCCAGGGGGCGCTGGTCGACGGGCCCGCCCGCTGGCTGCATATCGCGGGTCAGGTGGGGGCCAAGCCCGACGGATCGCTGGAACTGGGCTTCGAGGCTCAGGCCAAACGGAGCTGGGCCAATCTCATCGCTGTGTTGCACGCCGCGGACATGGGCCTTGGCGACATTGTGAAGACCAACGTCTTCCTGACCCGGGCGACAGACGTGGCTGCTTCGCGCGCAATCCGCGAAGAAGTCTTGAAGGGCCATGCGACGGCGGCCACCCTGCTGGTCATCTCGGCGCTGGCCCATCCCGATCTCCTGATCGAAGTGGAAGCGGTCGCCGCCAAGGCGGGCTAGCTAGGGCGTGTACGCATGAGCGAGCCGTTGGGTAGTGGCGGCCCACACATGCACTCTTCCGCCTATTTCTCTCGGAACGCTTCAACAGGAGGAGTGCCGCAATTCTGAGGGAGGCTGCGCCGCCGAACAAAAATCATCACGGTTCCGCTAAGATTCGTCTTCCCCGCCCTTTCCAAGTTTCTTGAGGAGCCGCAACAAGATCAGCCGCTCCTCCTTCGAGAGGACGCCCACAACCTCTTCCATCGCGGCTGTGTGTTCCCGAAAGATCTTGGTGATGAGCGCGCGGCCTTTCGCCGTGAGATCGACCAGGCGCACGCGCCGGTCGTCGGTATTCCCCCGTTTCACAAGCGCTTTCTTCTCCAGCCTATCGACGGCGACACTGATCGATCCTGGCGTGAGCCATACTTTGGGACCAATCGTATTGACCGGTAGCGGCCCCTTGTGGAGCAGCACTTCGAGCACACGGAAATCCGAGTCGCCGAGACTTGTCCGGGAAGCGTTCAAACTTTCCTTCGCGTGAGCCGCCAGAGCGTGAAAGGCCTTCATGAGCACCAACCAGACATGAACCCCTGACGTGTCTTGCATTCCCCCCATGCCCTTTTCCAACATCCTTGCCAGAATACCATTGACATCGATTATATCGACATCAATATAATACCCGTTATCGCCCGTTTGCGAAAGCCCTAAAGCTCAACCAGCGAAGGACCAAGAGATGCCCAATATTTCTGTAATCGTCGGCAGCACGCGTCAGGGCCGGTTTTCCGAGAAGCCGGCGCAGTGGATTTTTCGGCACCTTCAGAATCGCGAGAAAATCGAAGCGCGACTGCTCGACCTTCGCGACTTTCCGATGCCCTTTTTTGACCAGGCTGCGCCGCCAGCCATGCCCGGTCGTGCGCCTTACGAGAATGAGGTTGTCAAACGCTGGACCGCCGAAATAGCCGCAGCGGACGGGTTTGTCTTCGTCACCCCTGAATACAATTTCGGCCCCTCAGCGGCGTTGAAAAATGCCATCGACTGGGTCTACCCGGAGTGGAACCGCAAGGCGGCTGCTTTCGTAAGCTATGGCAGCGCCATGGGTGCGCGTAGCGTCCAGCAGCTCCGGGAAGCGGCGATAGAGCTTCAGATTGCCCCGGTTCGCTCCTCCGTCCACATTCCCGTTGCGACCCTTTGGGCGCATTACCAAGGCGGCGACGTGGACAAGGGACTTGCCGAGCTTGAGACACCCGCCAAGACGATGATTGATGACTTGCTGTGGTGGACGACGGCACTGAAGACAGCCCGCAAAGCTCAACAACTGAACTGAGAGTTGGGAGTACTTCCAGTGCTGACTGTTGGCCGGGCCTAGATTTCGCCGAATTGCGGGCAATCGGTTTTAACCGCGATTGCTGGTAGTTCAGATCGTTGCCTCCGCACGCGCGTTTCGGCGGATCGCCTGGGGCGGCTGTCCGAAGGTGCGCAGGAAGGCGCGGCGCATACGGTCGCGATCGGCAAAACCTGTTAGCCGAGCGATGGCTTCGATCGGATGGCGACTCTGCTCCATCATCAGGCGGGCGGCCTCGAGGCGCAGGTTCTCGACCGCCTTGGCCGGCGATTGGCCGGTCTCGGCGCGGAATACACGGCTGAACTGGCGCGGACTCAGACGCGCCGCTTCGGCGAGCTGTCCAACCGTCAGTTGAGTATGGAGATTGCGCTTCGCATATGCCAGCGCGCTCTGGATGCGGTCGGATTTGGGCTCCAGCTCCAGCAGTGCCGAAAATTGCGACTGGCCACCGGTACGCCGGTGATAAACGACCAGCTGCCTGGCGACTGCCCGGGCCACGTCCGCGCCTAGATCCTGTTCGACCATGGCCAGCGCCAAGTCGATCCCGGCGGTCATCCCGGCCGAGGTCCACACCGAGCCGTCGATGATGAAGATGCGGTCTTCCTCCACCTTCACTTTTGGGAACCGAGCCTGTAAGTCGCGCGCGCGGTGCCAGTGCGTGGTCGCGCGGCGGCCGTCGAGCAGACCGGCCTCGGCGAGGACAAACGCGCCAAGGCAGGTCGCGGCCACCCGCCGGCATCGCCCCGGAGCCCGCCGCACGAATTCGATCAAGCCTGGAGTCGGCGGTTGGGTGCCGCGGCCCACAATCAGTGTATCGAAATTCGTATCGTCGAACGGCTCGGTCGCGACGCTCACGCCGATCGAGGTGCGTACGGACCCGCCGGTCTCGGACAGCAGATGCACGTCATAGACCGGCTCACTCATTTCAACGTTCGCGAATTCGAAGACGGAGGCCACGGCGAAGCTCATCATCCGAAAGCCGGGGGAGACGACGAAACCGATGCGCTGCACGGGACACCCCGTATAATGTCCTAAAACGCCGTTTATTTGACATTTGAGACAAGGATCTGCAAGCCTAGAACTCCTCGCCAGAGGCCCTCCGCCGGATCGACCCAAGCCACCTGTGAGACAGCCATGTCCGTCACCATCAAAGTCAATGGAACTGCGCACAGCGTCGATGTCGACGGCGACACGCCCCTGCTTTGGGTGTTGCGCGACGTGCTCGGCATGACCGGCACGAAATTCGGCTGCGGCATGGCGCTCTGCGGCGCCTGCACCGTGCATGTCGACGGCGTCGCCACCCGTTCCTGCATTACCCAAGTCGACAGCGTCGGCACCTCCGAGATCACGACGATCGAGGCAATCGGCGCGACAGCGGCGGGCGCCAAGATCCAGAAGGCCTGGCTCGACCGGGAGGTCGTTCAATGCGGCTACTGCCAGTCGGGACAGATCATGTCCGCTTCGGCGCTCCTTGCCAGCAACCCACATCCGACGGATTCCGATATCGACGACGCGATGTCCGGTAACATCTGCCGCTGTGGGACCTATGTCCGCATTCGCGAAGCGATCAAGCAGGCCACACAATCGAGCGGAGAGGGAGGCTGACATGATCTTCGATCGCCTCGCTTCCCTGGCCGCCGGCACCGGTCGATCGCCATCAGCGAATGGTCTTTCCCGACGCAGGTTGCTGCGGGCCGGAGCTGCCGCGGGCGGAGGCCTGATGCTGAGTCTGAGCCTGCCGTTCGAAAACGGCGAAGCCGAAGCGGCCGGCGCCGATGGCTTCGCGCCAAACGCCTTCATCCAAATCGAAGGCGATGGGCAGATTGTCCTGACCATGCCCTATGTCGAGATGGGCCAGGGCACCTATACCTCCATACCGATGCTGGTCGCCGAGGAGCTGGAGGTGGACCTGAAACAGGTGCGGCTGGAACATGCTCCGCCGAATGAAAAACTCTACGGAAACCCCTTGCTGGGCGGCGTGCAGGCAACGGGCGGCTCGACCGCGATACGCGCGGTCTGGAAGCCGATGCGCCAAGCCGGTGCGATCGCGAGAACCATGCTCGTGGCGGCGGCAGCAAAGCGCTGGAATGTCGATCCGGCGTCCTGCCGCGCGCAAAGCGGTGAAGTGCTTCATGCACCGACGGCGAGAAGTATCAAATATGGCGAACTTGCCGTCGACGCCGCCCGCATGCCTGTCCCTGAAAGCGTGGCGCTCAAGCGACCTGAGAATTTCAAGCTCATCGGCACCCCGGCCAAGCGTCTGGACACACCGGCGAAGGTCAACGGGACGGCCGTCTATGGCATCGACGTTCGACCGCCGGGCTTGAAGATCGCGACCCTTGCGCAATCGCCCGTCTTCGGCGGCCGTGTGAAGAAGGTGGATGATGCGGCGGCCAAGGCGGTCAAGGGCGTGCATCAGATCGTACGGCTCGACGACGCCATCGCCGTCGTGGCCGACCATATGGGGGCTGCGAAGAAAGGGCTGGCGGCGCTGGCGATTGAATGGGACGACGGGCCGCACGCCAAGCTCAACACGGAGGAGATCGCGGGCGAGCTCGAAAAGGCCACTCTCAATTCGGGGCCGGTTGCGCAGAAGATCGGCAATATCGACCAGGCCATGGCGAGCGCCGTCACGAAGGTCGAGGCGACCTACCAGCTTCCGTTCCTCGCGCACGCCGCGATGGAGCCGATGAACTGTACAGTTCATGTCCGCAAGGACGGCTGCGAAGTCTGGGTCGGCAACCAGGTCATCGCCCGGGCCCAGGCGGCCGCTGCGAAAACCGCAGGGCTGCCGTTGGACAGGGTGGTGGTCCACAATCATTTGATCGGGGGCGGCTTTGGTCGCCGGCTGGAAATTGATGGCGTAATTCGCGCTGTCCAGATCGCGCAGCATGTCGACGGCCCCGTGAAGGTCGTGTGGACCCGCGAGGAAGATATCCAGCACGACATGTATCGGCCCTATTTCTTCGACCGGATGTCTGCCGGTCTCGATGGGACAGGAATGCCAGTCGCCTGGAACCATCGTTTCGCGGGCTCCTCGATCCTCGCCCGGTGGTTGCCTCCAGCCTTCAACAACGGGCTTGACCCCGACACAATCGACGGCGCGATCGATCTGCCCTATGCCCTTCCGAATATGCGCGTTGAATATTTGCGGATGGAGCCTCCGGGCATTCCCACCGCTTTCTGGCGCAGCGTAGGACCGTCGCACAACGTCTTTGTGGTCGAAAGCTTTATGGACGAACTCGCAGCCGCGGCGAAGAAGGATCCTGTCGACTATCGGCTGGCTCTCCTCAACAAGGCCCCTCGCGCCAAGGCCGTGCTTCAACTCGCCGCGGAAAAGGCCGGCTGGGGGCAAACGCTTCCCAAGGGATCAGGCCGCGGCGTTTCCATCCAGTTTGTCTTCGGGACCTATATGGCGCAGGTCGCCGAAGTTGACGTATCGAAGGATGGCGGGGTCCGCGTCCGGCGCGTTGTCTGCGCGGTCGACTGCGGCACCGTCATCAATCCCGATACCGTCCGGGCGCAGATCCAGGGCGCGATCATCTTCGGCGTCACGGCGGCGCTCTATGGCGAGATTACCCTCAAAGACGGACGTGTTGAGCAAACCAATTTCGATACTTACCAAATCCTGCGCATGAATGAGGCGCCGGCCATCGAGGTCCACATCGTCCAGACTCAGGAGTCACCAGGCGGAATGGGCGAGCCCGGGACTTCGGCGATCGTTCCCGCAGTGACCAACGCGATCTTTGCGGCAACTGGGAAGCGCTTGCGAAAGCTGCCGATCGACGCTACCGCATTGAAGCAGCCGGTGTGAACGGAACACCCTCTCATGCCGGAACAAAACGGCGAAGCCGATGTCCGGTAGCTGGGCTTGAGATCCTTTCAGACTCGAAAACCCGAACGCCGAGCCGACCTTGTTGCCGCAATCCCGCGATCGTCGTAGGATGCGGGGCCTAAAGTAACGTGAGTTGCAGGGTACAGGTCCTCTTTCCCTTGAGCAGACCGCTTCCCGGCTTTCGAGTGCTCCGTGCTTTCCGTGCTCCGTGCTTTTCGCTTTGCTGAATTGCCGGGGCGGCCGCTCTGAACACTAGAAAACTGTGTGACGTCGGTCACACGATATGTAGTGGAGGGCATTTCCATGGCATCCTGGACACCCGACCCGTCGTTCTATCCCTCACCACGCATGGCAATGAAGGCGCCGGTCGAGACGCTGGCCTATGTCGCCGCCTTCGATCCGCTGCGCAAGAAGCCGGACACGATCGCGGTCGTCGACGTCGATCCCAAGTCGAAGAGCTACTCCCAGATCATCAATACGGTGGACATGCCGAACACCGGCGACGAGCTGCATCATTTTGGCTGGAATGCTTGCTCATCCTGCTTGTGCCCGAATGCACCCCATCCGCACATGGCGCGTCGATACCTCGTGGTGCCGGGTCTCAGATCTTCGCGAATCCATATCCTCGATACCAAGCCCGATGCCCGAAAGCCCGTAATCACGAAAGTGATCGAGCCCGAGGTGGTGGCCGAGCGAACCGGCTACACGCGCCCGCATACGGTTCACTGCGGGCCCGAAGGCATTTATGTTGCGGCTCTGGGAAATGCCAACGGTGGGGCACCCGGCGGCATCTTTCTCATGGATCACGAAACTTTCGAGGTCCTCGGGCGCTGGGAGGTGGATCGCGGCCCGCAGCAGCTTGCCTACGACGCTTGGTGGCATCTTGGTCATGACACGCTTGTCACCAGCGAATGGGGCACGCCCGATACCTTCGAAAACGGTTTGGTCGCGGAGATCTTGTTGGGCGCGAAATACGGCCGGCGCCTGCACTTCTGGGACCTGCACAAGCGCAAGCATCTCCAGACCATCGATTTCGGCGACAAGTACCAGCTCGTCTTCGAGCTCCGACCTGCGCACGATCCAACCAAGGCCTATGGCTTCGTCAATTGCGTGCTGAGCCTCGCGGATCTCTCCTCGTCGATATGGACATGGCACCGCGACGGCAATAAATGGGCCGTCACCAAGGTCATCGATATCCCGGCCGAGCCGGTGGACCCCGACCGGCTTCCACCGATTCTCAAAGGCTTCAAGGCGGTGCCCCCGCTCGTGACCGACATCGATCTTTCGATGAATGATCGGTTCCTGTATGTGTCCTGTTGGGGCACCGGCGACATGCGCCAGTACGACGTTTCCGATCCCTTCAAGCCGAAGCTCACCGGCAATGTTCGCATCGGGGGAATTGTCTCTCGTGCCGCACATCCCGGATCCAAAAATGGCCCACTCAATGGCGGGCCGCAGATGGTCGAGATCAGCCGGGATGGTAATCGGGTCTACTTCACCAACTCGCTCTACGGTGTCATCGACGGGCAGTTCTATCCGGACGGGATCAAAGGTTGGATGGTAAAGCTCGATGCCGATCCGAAGGGCGGCATTGCTTTCGATAATGCGTTCTTCGTCGATTGGCCCAAATCGCATCGACCGCACCAGGTGAGACTGGAGGGCGGAGATTGTTCGTCTGATTCGTATTGCTATCCTTAATTTCCTCCCGTCTGGTCGCGGGTGATGCCGGAGCCGAGGTGTGATTCGAGGCCTGGATGAAGGACCTCTGGCCCTGGCTGGCGTTGGCGGGGCTAGGGGCATTCCATGGCCTCAATCCCGCCATGGGCTGGCTGTTCGCCGTGGCACTCGGCCTCAATCGAAAGAGCAGGGGGGCGGTTCTGATGGCATTGCCGCCCATCGCGCTTGGCCATGCCGTGGCGATCGCCGTCATCGCGGGGACAGTCGTGCTGGCAGGTGTCATCGTTCAGGAGCGCCTGGTGGGGGTAGTTGCCGGGAACCTCCTGGTCGGTTGGGCAGCCTACCATCAATTCTTCGGCCATCGACACCGTGTGCGCATCGGCATGACGACAGGTCAAGCCGGGCTGCTTCTATGGTCATTTCTGATGGCGACGGCCCATGGCGCCGGGCTGATGATACTGCCCGCGCTGATCCCCCTATGCCTCTCGGCTTCACCGGCGCGCGAGATCACCCTCTCCCACACGGCGGCCGTGTCTCTCGCTGCCGTCGGCGTTCACACCGGTGCCATGTTGGCGACAACCGGATTGATCGCGGTTGCCGTCTTTGAATGGGTCGGCCTCGGGATTCTGCGCAGCGCCTGGATCAACATCGACCTCATTTGGACTGTCGCGCTCGTCTTGACTGGCGCGCTTCTGTTGTTACTTTCCTGAGGCTTCGCCTGGAACCCACGTTCTGCTGGGGCTCAAGAGGCGAATCATGGCCGACGGCAAGAAGTTCAGGAATTGCCTTCCTCCGTCATCATCCGGCGATAGGCCGGACGAGCCTCGATCAGCTCCATCAAGCGGCCGAGATGGGGATAGCTGTGCGCCGGCTTCTTCATCTTGCGCGACCAGTGCGCCAGCATGACAAGGAACATGTCGATGGCACTGAAATCGCGGCCGAGCAGATAGGGTCCGTCCTTGCCGAGCACACCGTCCAGAAGCTGCCACATCCGCGCCAACCGCGGATTTCAGCGCGGCGTGGCAGACCATGTTGGCGCTGCCCTTGCTCCAGTAAAGCGTATACATCCGGTCACCAACAAATTAGCGACTGATTCACGTCTTAAGCCAAATTCGCTCGAGACGTTCAGGCGCTAGGCCGCGAGATTTCCCAAGCGCCCGATCAGCAATTCGAAGAACGCGTCGGCGTCGCCCTGCAGCAGCACACGGCAGGGGCCATCCTCGCGCCAGTCGAAATGCGTTTCGCCGCTGCGCACGCCGGCCGTCTCGACGGTAATGGCGGCGCGCTTGCCTGAAAACAAATTCGGCCGCAGCAGCCAGGCGATGGTCAGCGGGTCGTGCAGGTGGCTTTCGCCCCTGTGATAGAAGCGCAGCATGCCGGCCACCGCCTTGCCGACCGGACCCGGGATCGAGGCGAAGCGCTCGATACGGGTCAGCGTCACCAGCATCTGATGGGACAGATCCAGGGGGACCAGGGTGATCGGCAAGCCGCTGGCAAAGACGGTCGCCGCCGCTTCCGGGTCGACGAAGATATTGAACTCGGCATAGGGCGACATGTTGCCGCCGATCCTGGGCGTGGCTCCGCCCATGATGACGACCTCGCGAAGCGCCTTGGCGATGCCGGGCTTGCGGGCAAGCGCGGTGGCGATATTCGTCAGCGGTCCGATGGGGATCAGGGTCTGGCTGCCCGGCAGGGCGACCGATAGCGTCTCGATCAACCAATCGACGGCGTGGGAGCTTTGGGCTTTGGCGCGCGGTGGCGGCAAATCGGCGCCATCCATGCCTGTGGTGCCGTGCACCTTGCCGGTGATCAGAGTCCGGGCCAGGGGCTCCGGGCAGCCGGCATAGACAGGCAGATCGGGCCGCCCGGCCAACGCGCAAAGCTTCAGGGCATTCAGGGTGGTAAGCTCCAAGCGCACATTGCCGGCGACAGTGGTCAACGCCTGGAGGTCGATCTCCGGGCTGGCCAGCGCCAGCAGAATGGCGAGCGCATCGTCGATGCCCGGATCGGTATCGATGATGACCGGGAATTCAGGCACGGACCCGCTGCTTCTTCTTGGCGGCGCTACCCAGGTAGGGCGCCAGGTATTGACCCGTATAGCTGACTGCTGTTGCCGCCACGCGCTCGGGCGTGCCGGCGACGACGAGTTCGCCGCCCTTGTCGCCGCCCTCGGGCCCCAGATCGATGATCCAATCGGCTGTCTTGATCACTTCCAGATTATGTTCGATGACCACCACCGTATTGCCCGTATCCACCAGGCGGTGCAGCACCTCCAGCAGCTTGCGCACGTCGTCGAAATGCAGGCCGGTGGTGGGCTCGTCCAGGATATAGAGCGTGCGCCCGGTCGCCCGGCGCGACAGCTCCTTGGAAAGCTTCACCCGCTGGGCCTCACCGCCCGACAGCGTCGTGGCCGGCTGGCCGATGTGTATATAGCCCAGACCCACCTCCTGCAGCATGGCAAGCTTTTCGCGGATAGCGGGAACCGCCTTGAAGAAATCCACGCCCTCGTCGACCGTCATATCGAGAACATCGGCGATTGATTTGTTCTTGAAGGTTATTTCCAGGGTCTCCCGGTTATAGCGCTTGCCCTTGCAGGTATCGCATTGGACATAGACGTCGGGCAGGAAATGCATCTCGATCTTGATGACGCCATCGCCCTCGCAGGCCTCGCAGCGCCCGCCCTTGACGTTGAAGGAAAAGCGGCCGGGCTTGTAGCCACGGGCGCCGGCCTCGGGCAGTCCTGCGAACCATTCCCGAATGGGGGTGAAGGTGCCGGTATATGTGGCCGGGTTGGAGCGCGGGGTGCGGCCGATGGGCGACTGGTCGATGTCGACGATCTTGTCGAGAAATTCCAGCCCTTCGATCCGGTCATGCTCGCCCGGATGAAGCCGCGCGCCATTCAGGCGCCTGGCCAGGGCCTTGTACAGCGTTTCGATGATCAACGTCGATTTGCCGCCACCCGAAACACCGGTAACGCAGGTGAAGGTGCCCAGCGGGATATCCACCGTGACGTTCTTCAAATTGTTGGCCCGGGCCCCCACGACGCGGAGATTTGCGCCGGGCTGGCCGGCGCGACGCCGGGCGGGCAGCGGCACCTGGCGCATGCCGATCAGATATTGTCCGGTCAGGCTGTCCGGGTTCTGCATCACCTTGTCCGGCAATCCTGCGGCGACGACCCGGCCGCCGTTAACACCTGCGCGCGGTCCCATGTCGATGAGATAGTCGGCGGTGCGGATCGCTTCCTCGTCATGCTCCACCACCAGGACGGTATTGCCCAGGTCGCGCAGCCGCTTAAGCGTGCCCAGAAGCCGGGCATTGTCGCGCTGGTGCAGGCCGATGGAGGGTTCGTCCAACACGTAGAGCACGCCGGTGAGGCCCGAGCCGATCTGGGAGGCGAGGCGGATGCGCTGGCTTTCCCCGCCCGAAAGCGTGCCCGAGGCGCGGCTGAGGGTCAGATATTCCAGCCCGACGCTTTCCAGAAAGCCGAGGCGCTCCTTGATTTCCTTCAGGATGCGTTGGGCGATATCGCGCTGCTTGGTGGTCAGCTTGGCGTCCAGTTCGCGAAACCATTTTCCCGATTGGGCAATGGAGAAATCGGCGACCTGAGAGATATCCAGCCCGGCGATCTTGACCGCCAGCGCCTCGGGCCGCAGCCGCCGGCCCTTGCAGACGTCGCAGGGGCTGTTGTTCTGATATCGAGACAATTCCTCGCGCACCCAACTGCTGTCGGTCTCGCGGAAGCGGCGCTCCATATTGGGGATGACGCCCTCAAAGGGTTTTGTGGTGCGATAGCTGCGCAGGCCGTCGTCGTATTCCATGATGATCGGCTCCGTGCCCGACCCATAGAGGACCGCCTTGCGTACCTTTTCCGGCAGGTTGCGGAAGGCCGTGTTGACGCTGATCTTGAAGTGCTTGGCCAGGCTGTCCAACGTTTGGGCGTAATATTGCGAGGTCGAATTGGCCCAGGGGGCAATCGCGCCCTCGCGCAGACTGAGAGATTCATCCGGCACCACCAACTCGGGATCGAAAAACAGGGTCGTGCCAAGCCCATCGCAGGCGGGACAAGCGCCGAAGGGATTGTTGAAGGAAAACAGGCGGGGCTCGATCTCGTCGATGGTGAAACCGGAGACCGGACAGGCAAAGCGGGCCGAGAAGATGACGCGCTCTGGCGCCGATTTTCCCGTATCTGCCTTTTCAGCGAACAACAGGCCGTCAGCCAGGTTCAGTCCCGTTTCGACCGAGTCCGCCAGCCGCGTCTCCAGGCCGGGGCGCACCACGATGCGGTCCACCACGATCTCGATGTCGTGCTTGAGCTTCTTGTTGAGGGCCGGGACCTTGTCGATCTCGTACAATTGGCCGTCGACCTTCACCCGCTGAAAGCCGCGCTTCTGCAGATCGGCCAGTTCCTTACGGTATTCGCCCTTGCGGCCGCGCACGATGGGCGCCAGCAGATAGAGGCGGGTGCCCTCGGGCATGGCCATGATGCGGTCGACCATCTGGCTGACGGTCTGGCTCTCGATGGGCAGGCCGGTTGCCGGCGAATAGGGGATGCCGATGCGCGCAAACAGCAAGCGCATGTAGTCGTAGATCTCGGTCACCGTGCCCACGGTGGAGCGGGGATTGCGCGAGGTGGTCTTCTGCTCGATGGAAATGGCCGGCGAGAGGCCTTCGATGGAATCGACGTCCGGCTTCTGCATCAGCTCAAGGAACTGGCGGGCATAGGCGGAGAGGGATTCGACGTAGCGACGCTGGCCCTCGGCATAGATGGTGTCGAAGGCGAGCGAGGACTTGCCCGAGCCCGACAATCCGGTAATGACCACCAGCTTGTCGCGCGGCATGTCGACGTCGATATTCTTCAGATTATGCTCGCGCGCGCCACGGACCGAAATCCGCGCGCCGCCGAATGCGGTTGCCATGTTCTGCCTGCTGGAAATCAGGGGCGATATTAACGGCGGGGGCGGGAAAATCGACTCCCAAAATCATCCCGCCCGTGTAGGATCGCCCTTCATGTGACACACGGGCGGGGAGTTGGTTATGGCGGGCAGCGTCAACAAGGTGATTCTGGTGGGAAATCTGGGCCGCGATCCGGAAGTTCGCAGCACCCAGGACGGCACCAAGGTGGCCAATCTGTCGTTGGCGACCTCGGAAAACTGGAAAGACAAGAACAGCGGCGAGCGCCGGGAAAAGACGGAATGGCACCGCGTGGCCATATTCAACGAGCGGCTGGTCGACGTCGCCGAGAAATATCTGAAAAAGGGCAGCAAGGTCTATATCGAGGGGCAGCTGCAGACCCGCAAATGGACCGATCAGTCGGGCCAGGAGCGCTATACAACGGAGGTGGTCCTTCAGCGTTTCCGCGGCGAACTCACCATGCTGGACGGGCGTGGCGGGGGCGGTGAGGGCGGCGGGGATGGCGGCGGCATGTCCGAGCCCCCGGCCCAGGGTGGGGGCGGTCGCGCGGGCGGCGGTGGCGGGGGCGACCTGGACGATGATATTCCATTTTAAGCCTTAGCGGTTGTTTTGCCGGCCTCGCCCTTCGACAAGTGTCGAAACATGAGGTCTGTAGCTCGTTGCCAGCGCTACTTTCGCTTCAAATCTTCGTCCGCCCGGAATGCCGGAAACGGCTCCTTCGGGGCCTTTTTCCCGCCCCCGCATTTGTTGTTCGCAGATGCAAAATCTGCTACTGTTTTGTGTCTTTTGCACGATTCGCTGCATCCCCTGTAATTAATTGAAAATACTGGCAAAAATAACTTGACCGACACGCCCGTCCCGACCCCTTCCGATATCACGCCGATCACCATCGAAGAGGAGATGAGACGCTCCTACCTCGATTACGCCATGAGCGTAATCGTTTCGCGCGCCTTGCCCGATGTGCGCGACGGTTTGAAGCCCGTTCATCGCCGGATTCTCTTCGCGATGAAGGAGGCCGGGAACGACTGGAACCGGGCCTATCGCAAGTCGGCGCGCACAGTGGGCGACGTCATGGGCAAATACCATCCCCATGGCGATACGGCGATCTACGACGCCATGGTCCGTATGGCCCAGGACTTCTCCATGCGGCTGGAGCTGGTCGATGGCCAGGGCAATTTCGGCTCCATGGACGGCGATCCGCCGGCGGCCATGCGCTATACCGAAGCGCGGCTGGATCGCTCGGCCAACGCACTCCTCGACGACATCGACAAGGATACGGTCGACTTCCAGCCGAACTACGATGAAACCTCGCGCGAGCCCACGGTGCTGCCCGCCCGGTTCCCCAATCTTCTGGTGAACGGCGCCGGCGGGATTGCCGTCGGCATGGCGACCAACATCCCGACCCATAATCTGGGCGAGGTGGTGGATGCCTGCATTGCCTGTATCGACGATCCCGATATCACCATCGACGAATTGATGGGCCATATCCCAGCCCCCGATTTCCCCACCGGGGGCATCATCCTGGGCAAGGCCGGAATCCGCGAGGCCTTCCACACCGGACGCGGCAGCATCACCATGCGCGGGCGCTGTGCCGTCGAGGAAATCCGCAAGGACCGCGAAGCGATCGTCATCACCGAAATCCCCTATCAGGTAAACAAGGCGCGGCTGATCGAGCGCATGGCCGAGATGGTGCGCGACAAGATCATCGAGGGCATTTCCGATCTGCGTGACGAATCCGACCGCGACGGCGTGCGCATGGTGGTGGAGTTGAAGCGCGAGGCGATGGCCGAGGTGGTGCTGAACCAGCTCTATCGCCACACGCCGTTGCAGACCAGTTTCGGCGTCAACATGCTGGCGCTTTCGGGCGGCAAGCCGATCCTGATGAACCTGAAGGACGTCATCGTCGCCTTCATCGCCTTCCGCGAACAGGTCATCGTCCGACGCACCAGTTTCGAATTGGGCAAGACCCGCGAGCGGGCCCATGTGCTGGTCGGCCTCGCCATTGCGGTTGCCAATATCGATGCGGTCATTGCGCTTATCCGCGGGGCCAGCGATCCCAACGTAGCGCGCGAGCAGTTGATGGCCCGCGCCTGGCCGGCGGGCGACGTCGAGCCGCTGGTGCAACTGATCGACGAGCCTGGCCGCAGCGTGGCGGAGGACGGAACCTATCGCCTGTCGGAAGCCCAGGCGCGGGCCATTTTGGAATTGCGCCTGCAGCGCCTGACCGGCCTGGAACGCGACAGGATTGCCGAGGAACTGCAGGAGCTGGCCAGGAACATCGTCGACTTCCTGGATATCCTGGAATCGCGCCCGCGCCGGCAGAACATCATGCGGACCGAATTGGCGGAGATGAAGGAACAGTTCTCCACCCCGCGGCGCACCACGCTGGAGGAGATCGAGTTCGAGCACGATGTCGAAAGCCTGATCCAGCAGGAAGACATGGTGGTGACCGTCACCCACGGCGGCTATATCAAGCGGGTGCCGCTGGTGGCCTATCGCGCTCAGCGCCGGGGCGGCAAGGGCCGCGCCGGCATGGCCACGCGCGAGGAGGATTTCGTACACCAGCTGTTCGTCGCCGATACCCACCGCCCGTTACTGTTCTTCTCGACCCGCGGCATGGTCTACAAGATCAAGGTCTATAAGCTGCCCCTGGGCACGCCGCAGGCCCGCGGCAAGGCGCTGGTCAATCTGCTGCCCTTGCAGGAGGGCGAGACGATTTCGACCGTCATGCCGCTGCCGGCCGACGAGGCCAGCTGGGCCGCCACCGACCTGATGTTCGCCACATCCAGCGGCTATGTCCGGCGCAACAAGCTCTCCGATTTCGTCGATGTGAAGGCCAACGGCAAGATCGCCATGAAGCTGGAGGAGGGCGATCAGCTCATCGGTGTCTCGACATGCACGGAGGCGAATGACGTGCTGCTGGCGGCCCGCGGCGGGCGCTGCATCCGCTTCCCCGTCGCCGATGTTCGCGTCTTCAGCGGCCGCACCTCCTCGGGCGTGCGCGGCATCCGGCTTTCGGGCAAGGATCGGGTCATCTCGCTCAGCATCCTGCATCACATGGATGCCGAGACGGCGGAGCGCGAGGCCTATCTGCGCGCCGCCGGCGCGCTGCGCCGCGGGGGCGATGAGGAACCGGGGGAGGGCGCCCCTGAAGTCGCGGAACCGCCGGCCCGCTTCGAGGAGCTGAAGGCCAACGAGGAATTCATCCTAACCGTCACAGCCAAGGGCTATGGCAAGCGCTCCTCGGCCTACGAATATCGCATCACCGGGCGGGGCGGGCAGGGCATCGCCAATATCGAGCGCTCGGAGCGCAACGGCGATGTGGTGGCCAGCTTCCCGGTGGCCGATGCCGATCAGATCATGTTGGTGACCGATGGCGGCCAGCTTATCCGCTGCCCGGTCCATGATATTCGCATCGTCGGGCGCAAGACCCAGGGCGTCGTGCTGTTCAAGGTGGCCGATGGCGAGCGAGTCGTCTCGGTCGCCCATCTGGCGGAAGAAGAAGCCCAAGGCGAAGCGGGAGATGCGCGTTGAGCCAGACCCGCATCGCCGTCTATCCGGGCACCTTCGACCCCATCACCAACGGCCATATCGACATCATCCGCCGCGCGGCCCGCTTGGCCGACCGGCTGGTCATCGGCGTTTCGACCAATATCGGCAAGGGGCCCCTCTTCGACGTGCATGAGCGCGTGGCCATGGTCTCGGCGGAGGTTGCCGCCCTCGATCTGCCCACCGGTAACGGCAAGGTGGAGGTGCGCGCCTTCGATACCCTGCTGATGCATTTCGCCCAATCGATGGGGGCCGGCATGATCCTGCGCGGCCTGCGCGCGGTCAGCGACTTCGAATATGAGTTCCAGATGGCCGGCATGAACGCCCGCCTCGATCCAGCGATCGAGACCGTGTTCCTCATGGCCTCGGACCGGCACCAGTTCATCTCCTCGCGCTTCGTCAAGGAGATCGGCCGGCTGGGCGGCGATATCACCAGCTTCGTATCCTCCCGCGTGGCCGAGCGGCTTGCCGCCCGATTTGCCGAAGAACGCTCCGAGAGCAGCAGCCTCTAGGCGCCCAGCCACCGCAATCGCCTTTCCTGCTTGCATTGCGTGGGCAAAATGCTAGACCCACGCCCGGCCTGCGACAGGGTGCGTAGCTCAGCGGTAGAGCATCTGACTTTTAATCAGGAGGCCCCGGGTTCGATCCCCGGCGCACCCACCAAATATTGCAGATATTTCAATCTTTTAAATTGTTGCCGCTTGTATAGGCATCTGTCGCTTGGGCGATGGGCAGCGCTTTGGGTAGCGTTCTCGATCTTGAAGACGAAGGCGGCTATTTGGAAAAGAGCTTTACCTGCTGATCCGCCCGCACGCCGCCAGTGATCGGGATGCGGGCGAAGGGCGCTTTCGCCGCGATTTCGGCGCTCGTGAATTTGAACGTAACTTCGCCGGAAGCTGGCGTTTGGAAGCGCCAAAGACGAGGCGGCCCAGCCGAGACCAAATAATGGCGCCCATGCACATTACACAGGGCTCAGCCGTGGCATAGAGCGTGCTCCCCGCGAGCGTAGCGCTGCCGTGAGCCGCGAGACATTGGCGAATTGCTTGCATCTCGCCATGGGCCGCCGGATCGTCATTCGTCCGGGCCAAATTTCGGGCGCGCGCTCACCTGGCCATCGCGGACGATCACAGTGTCGTAGGGAAGATTGCCGTGCCCCGCCTCATCGAGGGCCATCCGCATGAATTGCTCGTCCTCGACGGACGCCGGGCCGGTCGTATCGGCAAGAGCCGGTGCCGCGGCCGGGAGCACGGCCGCACATGCGGCGGCGGTGATGACAAAGCGTCGGCTGGCCAGGATTGTTCCATCTGGCGACATGCACTCCTTGTGCAGGTTCATCCTTCAATCACCCTAATTTCGGCGCGAACTCTTCCGCTTTGCGTGCCGAGGTGCCCACGCCGTGCCACGGCAACGTCCGATTGCTTAGGCAATACCACGGAATAGATTCGTTCTCATGGCCGTTATCTTCTGTGGCATCCGCGAGGAGTGAATCTGGGTGGGGTATGATGGCAAGGAGGATTCTTCCCGCGCGCAGTTCTATCGGGCGGAGGCCAGACGCTTGCGCGAAAAAGCGATGAATATGGACTCGCCCGAAATCCGACAGGCGTT
>WNFS01001151.1_pt1 | contig 23854 bp, 20 predicted proteins | sample 5400141 | NCBI WGS metagenome assembly WNFS01 (sample SAMN13153358, study PRJNA577476) | soil metagenome | isolation source: 60 cm saprolite under Madrone tree | place: USA:California | collected 2016-06-14
CCACAAGCCTGGACGGCAATGCCCGCGATCGGTTGATGCTTGAGATCCTCCGCCATCACCGCCGCCGCGCCACGCAGGAATGCGAATGGGCTGGCAAGCATGCGGTCGTAGCGCACCGGGATCAGCTCCGGCACGCGATTGCGATCGCCCGCAGCCAAAATTGCGACCGGATCGCGGGCGGCGGATCCGAGTAGCTCGGCGTGCCGTTCCCGCGGAACCTTTTTGCGCAGACGCTTGCCGTGTTGGTAGCGCTCGGCGTGTGGGCCCCACGGGCCTTGGGTTATCTGTCCTGCGACGTAAAGCATTTGAAGCACCGATCGAGAAACGCCCGGCGGCCGCTTACCTAAGCCGTCAACACTTCGAGCACGTGCCCGTTGGGGTCTCGGAAATAGAAGCCGCGTCCGCCATGACGGTTATTGATCTTCATGTCGTCAAGGGCACGGGGTCCGCTGCCGTAAGCAATGCCCTCGGCGCGCACCCGTTCGAAGATTCCGTCGAAGTCCGCTTCGTCGACCTTGAACGCATAATGGTGGCTCTCGAAATTCGTATCACTATCGAAATCGAAGGTCAGCGTGTCGTTGATCCGCAGCGGAGCGAAGTGAGAGAGGCCTCCCTCGTAACGCAAGCCCAAGATGCGGGCGAGAAACCGCGCGGATGCCTCCTTATCGTGCGCCGGCACGATCGTATGGTCGAGCACAATTGCCATGGGCACCTCCTGCAGGTACCCCCTCACCCCACTTAGGACGCTGCGCTGCCGATTGTAAGGCCGGCGACGCAGCCGCTTTAATGCTACATCACCGCATTGGATGACTTAGCGGTAGTGAATCGTAATCGTGGTCACTTGATCCCCGGCATGGCGATCCACAAATCCAAGAAAGGACGAAAGCAGCTTGCGTTCATCCTCGGGGGTTGCAGCGCGAACCTTCGCGGTGACGCCCTCGGCAGTCCCGCGGTTGAGCTGCAGGGTGCCACTGAATTTCTTGTGCTTCCATCGGGCGGCGTGCTGACTCTTGCGCCCAACCCGCACGTAGGTTCCGCGGCCGCTTTTCCGGATCGCGGCCTCTTTGGCGACGAGAGTGCCGTAGAGGCGCGTCCGGGCGCGCGGAACGATCTCGACGATTTTCATGAGTTCCCCCCTGCCTCACTTGTCTGTGGGCAAAATATACAACGATTGCGCCCCATAAGACCACCGCGACGTATCCTATGTGCCCACATAAGGGCGGCGCGGACGCAACGCCGTAGTGCCGCCCCATTCCGACGGTTTTGTTGCCGCATGGGCGGGCGCTGGGACGTCGCTCTTGCGCGGTTTTGCTGTGTGTCGTGCATGGCCACCATTCTGCCGTCGGCTCCCGCGCGCGCGGAAAGTGCAACGCTGAGCGCTTGCCGGTTCGAGACTGTCGCCACGGCAAAGATTCGTGCGATCACCGACGGACGCAGTTTCATCCTGGAGGACGGACGCGAGATTCGCCTCGCCGGTATCGAGGTCCCGCTTCCGCCCGCCCACGGCGAATCAGGAGCGAAAGCCGAGGCGGGTCTTGCGGCTCGCGCGGCGCTTGAATCGATGCTGAACGGTCAGTTCGTCGAACTCCATGAAAATGGCGTGGTCGCCGATCGCTACGGCCGCACGCTCGCGCTGGCCTATGTCACCGGCAAAGGGGCGCGCCGCTCGGTCGCGCACGAGATGCTGGCCAAGGGATTTGCGCGCGTTTCGGCGCATGTTGGCAATCGGGCTTGTGCCGAAGAGCTTTGGGCGCAAGAACGCGCGGCGCGCCGGGCGAAGCTTGGCCTCTGCATTCGCGGCTGCCGGAGTCGAGCCGAAAAGACTCGAAACTCGGCGCGTCCGAGTCCGCGGATGGATCGAGGAGCGTAGTGGCCCCAGGATCGAGGCTACCCGCCCGGAGCAGATTGAGGTCGTCGAGCGCAACTGACGGATCTGATTGTCATCATGCATGCCGCAGCGGGACACCGCGACGTTTGCGCCACCTGGACGGTGACGGCGCTTCTCGCCGTGCTTGCTGTCGTCCTCGCCGGCTGCAGCTCGTCCCTGCTTACCGCCGGAGCACCGCCCGGGTCACTCCCGGAAGCGCCGCGCCTGGTCCAGCCACAGCAGCAAAATCCGCCGCCCAATACGCGCGAGCATCAACGCATTCTCGCCGCCTACAACGGCGCTTATGAGGATCCCAGGCTCGAAGGAGTTCTCAACGAGGTCGTCGCAAAGCTGGTGGCAGCATCGGAGCGGCCGGAGGTGCACTATCGCATCACCATTCTCAACTCGGCGTCGATCAATGCCTTTGCGCTACCGAGCGGTCAGCTCTACGTGACGCGCGGCTTGATCGCGCTGGCCAACGATACCTCCGAACTCGCTTCCGTTCTATCGCATGAAATGTCCCACGTGATCGCGCGCCATGCCGCCATGCGCGAGGACCAGCTGCGTCAAGTGGCACTCGTGAGCCGCGTGGTCCAGGACGTGTTGAGCGATCCGGAGACGGGAGCGCTGGCGCTGGCGAAATCGAAGATTGCGCTGGCCAGCTTCTCCCGCGCGCAGGAATTCGAGGCGGATGCCATCGGGGTCGGCATGTCCGCGCGCGCCGGTTATGATCCGTATGGGGCGGTGCGCTTTCTCGCTTCGATGGGCCGCAATGCCGAGCTCAAATCCAGCCAGGAGCAATCGCACATCGACCCGCGGGCCCCCGATTTCCTCTCGTCCCATCCGGCGACCCCCGAGCGGATCAAGAATGCGCAGGCAAGCGCCCGTCAGTTCAACGCACCCGGTGCCGGCGAGCGCGACAAAGCGACCTACCTCGCCGGCATCGATGGCCTGGTTTACGGCGAAGATCCGAGCGAGGGTTTCGTGCGCGGCCGCCGTTTCCTGCACCCCAAGCTCGGTTTCACCTTCCTGGCGCCCGAGGGTTTTACGCTGGACAATACCGCGCAGGCAGTTCTCGGAGTGAAGGAAAGCGGGGGCCAAGCCTTGAGGCTCGATGTGGTGCGCGTGCCGGCGGAGCAAACGCTCGCCGAGTATCTCAACTCCGGTTGGATCGAGAACATCGATCCAAAGAGCATCGAGGCACTCGTCATCAACGGCCTACCGGCAGCAACGGCGACCGCTAAGGGCGATCAATGGGTGTTTCGGCTCTATGCCGTGCGGTTCGGCACCGATGTCTATCGGTTTATCTTCGCCTCCAAGCGCACCACAGCGGAGACCGATCGCACTTTTCGCGAGTCAGTCGGCAGCTTTCGCCGTATGACGCTAGCGGAAAGCCAGGCAGCAAAGCCGCTGCACATCAGGATCGTCACCGTTGCGCCTGGCGATACGGTCGAGCGCCTGGCGAGTCGCATGGCGATTGCCGACCGCCCGGTCGAGCGCTTTCGCGTGCTCAACGGCCTTGGGCCCGGCGAGCGCGTGAGCCCCGGCGATCAGGTCAAGGTGGTGGTCGAGTGAGCGACCATTAACGCCTGCGCTGACCCGCGCCTAGCCTTTCCTCCCGTTCGGCGTCATCATCGCCGCCGCGCGAAATAATGTGAGGTGAACGCATGAACGTGGGTGTCGTGGGGCTCGGCGCGATGGGTTCCGGCATCGTCGCCCGGCTCATGACTGCGGGCCACGTGGTCACGGGCTGGAACCGGAGCAAGGCCAAAACCGAGCCGCTCGTGGCTTCCGGTATGCGCGTTGCACTGACGCCCCGTGCGGTCGCCGCCGCCTCGGACATCGTGTTCTCGATTGTAACCGACGCGCCAGCAGTCAAAGCAGTCGCGCTTGGCAGCGACGGCATCATCGCCGGCCTGAAGTCCGGTGGACTCTATGCCGAAATGAGTACCATTGCACCGGACGCGAGCAGGGCCATCTCAGCCGAATTCGCCGCGCAGGGCCTCGTCATGCTTGATGCGCCGATCTCGGGCAGTCCGGTAACGCTGACGCAAGGGAGCGCCGCGCTCATGGTGGGCGGAGACATGGCCGCTTTCGAGCGCATCGAGCCCGTGCTGCGCGCAATCGGCCCGAAGGTGACCTATGTCGGAGGCTGCGGCCTAGCGGTGCAGATGAAGATCGCCGTCAACTTGCTGCTCATGGTGGAGGTGATCGCTTTCGGCGAGGCGGTGGCACTTGCGGAAAAAGGCGGCGTTACACGAGAGATCGCGGTCGATGCCATCCTTAAGAGCGTTGCCGCCTCGCCGGTGCTGGCCTATCGCGGGCCGTTCATCCTCAATGGAAAGATGCCGGCCACCCCGCTTGCCGATGTCACGCTGCAGCAGAAGGATATGCTGCTGGCGCTTGACCTCGGCCGTAAGCTCGGCAGCCCCGTGCCGCTCGCGGCGGCCGCTAACGAAATCATGAATGCTTGCCGCGGGCTGGGGCTCGAGCACCGCGATTTCGTGACTGCGCACGAAGTCTACCGCCGCCTTGGAGGCCAAACCTAGCGCTGCGCGCGCGGGTGCTTCCACAAGTACCCGCTGCTCCACCGTGGCGATTTTGGGCCGGGCGCATCGCGGTTTTCTCAAAAGCCAGAGCCGCGGTCACGGGATGGTGGAGAGCGATCGTGAAGCAAACAAACCGAAAAATTGCCTCGCCTGGCTCTGCGGCACGCGGCGCAAAAATGTATCGTAGCAACCTGCACGACGTGCCGAAGGTCGCAGGCCTCAAGCGTAAGGATGGCTGGGTCGACATGCAGGTGCAGTTCCTGATCGATAAAAAATCCACCGGCGCTGATCATGTGGTCGGTTGGACCGTGCTCAAGCCGGGAGCACGGCACGAGCGGCATCGACATCACAATTGTGACGAGTTCTTCATCGTGCTCAAAGGTCGCGGCCACATCTATACCGATGAAGGCGAGGTCCCATCAGTGGAAGGCGACGTCGTGTATTCGCCCCGGACCTGCTGGCACGGCTTCAACAACACTTCGAACAAGGCCGTCGTGCTGGTCTGGGGATGGATGGGAGCCGGATCGATCGAGGCTTCGGGCTACGAAGCGGCGGGATAGAGCCGCTGACCGCCGCACGGCCCGCTCGCCCAGCGAACGAGAGAGATGACGCCATGAAGCTGTGGGGGGATGCGCGCGTCGTACGCGGCATGCGGGCGCAGCTCGAGATGCGGCGTGCTCGTCTTGCGGCTGGCGATGCTCCACTAGGGTGGAAGGTCGGGTTCGCTGCGCCTGAGATGCTCAAGCGCCTCGATATCGCCGGACCGCTGGTCGGATTCCTCACGCGCAATGCGCTCGTCCAATCCGGAGCAAGCATCCCGCTCACCGGCTGGACAAAGCCCGTGGCTGAGCCAGAAAATCGCCGTCTATGTTGCCCGCGATGTTTTGGCCGGCGCCGACCGGGACACCGCCAAGGCCGCAATCGCCGGGATCTCACCGGCAATAGAGATGGTCGATCTCACCGCGCCGCCGGAGGACCCCGAGCGCATTCTCGCCGGCAATATTTATCAGCGCCACGTTGTGCTCTCTGGCGACGCACCGGCGCGCACCGGCAGCACATCGGACGACCTCGTCTGCCGAATCCTCCGGCGCGGCAGTGAGTTCGCGCGCACCAGCAATCCGCAGGCCAATACCGGAAATTGGGTGGATATCGTGCGGCACGTCGCGGATGTGCTGGCGGCGTTCGGCGAACGACTGCGCGGCGGAGAAATCATCATCACCGGCTCGGTGGTGGCGCCGCTTGCGATCGAGCCGGATGAAGATACGATTGCCTTCGAGGTTGATCCCGTCGGTCGCGTCGGGGTTCAATTTTCGCGCCGGTGAAGTGAGCGTTGCGTGCCGAGACGAAGTGACTAGCCTCCCTGCACCCTTCCCGCCATCAGGACCTCGAGATATGTCGAAGCTCTGCGCCTGGGTTATCTCTGTTGTCGCGCTCCTCGCGCTTCCGCCACAGCCGGCACGCGCAGAGACAACGGACTGGCCGCAACGACCGATCCGCTTCGTCATTCCGTTCGGTCCGGGCGCCGGCGCCGATATCGGTGCCCGCCTTATTCAGGACCGGCTGCAGGCACGCTGGGGCAAGCCGGTGGTGATTGAGAACCGTCCGGGCGGGGATAGCATGATCGCGATTCAGGCCGTGCTGTCTGCCAACGACGATCACACGTTCTTGTGGGGGCCGAGTGGAAGTTTCCTCGTCCACCCGTATCAATATAAGAAGCTCCCTTACGATCCGGCCGATCTGGTGCCGGTGGCGCGTTTCTCCAGCACCATTCTCGGCGTTGGCGTTCCGGCTTCGATGAAGATTGCCACGCTCGCCGAGTTCGTTCAACGCGCACACGCCGAACCCGGCAAGTTCAATTCGGCTGCGGTTCCGGGCATTACCGAACTCGCGTTCGACTATTTCGCGCACAATGCGAAGATCACGATGACGAAGGTGCCGTATAAGGACATTGTCCAGGCCGTGAATGACCTCGCCGAAGATCGTCTGCAGATCTATTCCGCCTCGTACGCCATCCTGCGGCCACATCGAGAGGCCGGCAGGATCGTGGTGGTGGCGCAGATGGGGCGGGAGCGGGCACCGAGCCTGCCTGATATTCCGACCGGCATCGAAGCGGGCTACCCCGAACTGGAAATGGACGGCAATGTCGGCCTGTTCGGAAGCAAGGCCCTGCCGGCAGAATTGCGCGAGCGCATCGGCGCCGACGTGGTCAAGGTCTCGGAGGACAAGGGCATCGACGACACGCTCAATGCAACTGCACAGACGCCGAGTCGCGGCGGGACAAAGGAGTTCGCCGCCTCGATCGAGCGCCAGCGCGCGCAAATCGCCACCATTGCGAAGGCGCTCGGCATTCAGCCGACGCGATAACGGTGAGCGCCAGCCACGCCGTCTAAGTCGCTCTCTCCGGCAAAGTCTCCTCCTCGAACACGGAGATCACGGGCGGGGTTCCGCTCAACCCCAGCTCCTGCCACCGGGCGACCACCTTGTCGTAAGCGTCCTTCGACAACCTGGTACGCTTGGAGAAGGTCTTGATGAAGCGATAGTCCATGCAGGCATTGATCAGGCATTTCGATCCCCAGGGCCTGATCTCCGGCGGGTTCAGGCTGGGATCAAGATACGTGCTCCAGGTCTCCCGCAGGATATCGATCGACTGCGCTGGGCGCGAGCGCGTCGCCATTGCCCACAGCACTTGACCTATATTGCTCGGATCGACATCGTCATCGACCACGATCACGTATTTTCCGAAATACGCCCCGGTCGTGCATTGCGCAGCGAGCGCCATTACCTGCGCGGCATGGCCGGCATACATCTGCTTGATCGAAACCACGGTAATACCCCAACCCGCCGCCTCGGGAATCGACCACACGCCCTTGACCCCGGGCACGCCGAGTTTTTGCAGGTCGGCCCAGATGCCGGCAGAGCGCAACGCCGCCCAGAACAGGCCGCACTCATTGGCCGCAGTGTCGGCCATCAAGGCGCAAGTCAAGGTCGGATTGTCTCGGTAACGAACACGCTCGACTCGCATGAACGGCGTCGCCCCGCTCGGCCGCCCGTAATAGCCGGTAAACTCGCCGAACGGTCCTTCGGCAAAGGTCTCGTCCGGATAGAGAAAACCTTCGAGGACGATCTCGGCTCGCGCCGGCAGCGGCAGGCCGGTGAGCTCGCTGGTGAACACCTCGATTGGTGCGCCGTTGATGCCGGAATAATATTCGTATTCGGACTCGGTTTTCGGCAGGCTGGTCGCGGCGACCAAGAAGAGCAACGGATCTATGCCATAGGCGGCCGCGATCGGCATAGGCTTGCCCATTCGCCACCATTTCTCGCGATCGATGGTGGCGTCCTTGCCCGGCGACGTATACACGCCCACCTCGCGCGGACCTTTGATCATCATGCGGTAGGTGCCGACGTTAACGCGGCCCGTTTCCGGATCCTTGGTCACCACTGCATCGCCGGTTCCGAGGTACATGCCGCCGTCGAGCGGCCACATCCGCTGCGCCGGAAAAATGCGGATATCGATGTCGTTCCCTTCGACGACGTTCTGATTGCAGATCGCCTGCTCGGCCGAAACTTCCTTCGGCGGCATTTTCCGGCCCAGCTTTTGCTGCAGGCTCTGCACCGCCTTAAGGGGATGGTCCATCGGCTGCTCGCCGATCAGCAGACAAAAGCGGGATAGATTGCATCCGATCATGTTGTAGAGCGCGCGGTGACCGGGATGGCCCTTGATATTCTCGAACAGCAACGCTGGCGACTTCTCACCGGCAACGAGATAGGTGATCGTCGCAGCTTCGAGATCGGGATCGACTTCCGCGGTGATGCGCTTGAGCTCGCCGAGCGCTTCGACCTTCTCCAGCCAAGCATCGAGGTCGCTAGAATTCGCGCCGCGAGGAACCTTTTGGCCTTCGGCTTTCGCGGGGTGCGGTTCGCGCGCGGCTCCTACGCTGACGCTCATGTCCATATCCGTCTCCGGTTCTGTTGCCGTTCAACGGAAGTCTAGCGCGTTTTGAAGCGCGTGGGATACCGCGGCTTGTTGCTTGTCGTCTCAAGCGATCGCGCCGCAAAAAAGCCGGCGCAAGGCCGGGCACGGCTTACTCAGAGCGCCCACACGGCCGTTCAGAGGCCGGCCATCACGTTCTCAAGGCCAAGCAGATGGGCGAGCGATCTAAGTTCGCGCCGCTGGTCGTCGCTGAAGCTCATGACCAACGGGAATCCCGCCGATTTGAGTCCTTCGACATTCAGCTTGCTCATATCGATCGATGCCGTGCGGCTGTTACCCTGCGACTTCCTCGTATACTCCATCTTGCGCAGTTCGGCCTCCACGGCGGGCCAATAGCGTTCCTGCTCAGGCGTCAGGTTGAGCCTTTTCTTGATCCCGGCGAGTTGCGAATCGTTGAGCACCGCGTTGGAGCGAGGCTTGGCAGGCTTGGCCGACGCGGAGGCGAGTGCGATCTTGGTGGGTGCAGTTGGCTTCGGTTTTGCCTCGATGGTCGCCGGGGCCTCGATGTCATTGGGGGCATAGGTCGGCCGGGGATTAAAAAACGTCATTCCTGGATCGGCCGACGCCAGTGTCAGCATACTGGATGCTGGCTCCGCCGAGGCTTCCGCCCAATCCGCCGGGAAGCGCAAATTCACTGTATCGGATGGGGCCATCTTGGCGATGGTGGCGACGATTGTGGACGACGCCTGCGGTGAAAGGCCCGCGCGCACATTGAAGCCGGCGGCCAAGCCGCCCACCCCTGCTCCGGCCAGAATGGCCAGACAACCCACGACGCTTTTGCTGATACCGCTGGATAGCCCCCGCATATTCCCCCGACCTGATTACGCCCAATGGCATTCATCTTCTTTGCAAACCGAGCGTAATTATGGCTGCGCCGGGACATTTCTTCGGCACTTTCTCCTTGTTCAACAGCGAGTTAGCACCAATCGACGCGTTGCCCTTGGCAACAACAAAAAAGCCCGGCATGACCGGCCGGGCTTTTGTTCATTCGCAGACCGCGACGCTCAGGCTGCCTCTTCCTCCACCATCGCGTCATCGTCCTCGCCCTCGGCGGGCTTGGGACCGCGACGCGGTCCCTTGGCCAGCGCCGCTTCGATCTCCTTGATCGCTTCGGTCTCCGTAATGCGTTGCACGACCGAAATCTCGCGGGACAGGCGATCGAGCGCCGCCTCGTAGAGCTGGCGCTCCGAGTAGGACTGCTCAGGCTGCGTCTCCGAACGGTAAAGATCCCGCACCACTTCGGCGATGGCGACAATGTCACCGGAATTGATCTTGGCCTCGTATTCCTGCGCGCGACGCGACCACATCGTGCGCTTGATACGGGCCCGCCCCTTCAGCGTTTCCAATGCTCGCCTGACCAGCGGCGGCTCAGCGAGCTTGCGCATGCCCACCGTAGCAACCTTTGCCGTTGGAACCCGCAACGTCATCTTGTCTTTGACGAAGTTGATGACGAAGAGTTCGAGCTTGGCGCCCGCGACCTCCTGTTCCTCGATCGCGAGAATCTGGCCCACGCCGTGGGAAGGATAGACGATGAACTCGTTGGTCCTGAAGCCCTGACGCTGGGTCGTCTTCTTGCTGGTCATCCCGGAGGAAACTCCTTCATCCGGCTTGCGGCGGACGGATGGTTTGGCCACGGGGGCTCGCCTGCGCGGCGCCGCACGGGAGGCGCGTGACACCCGCCGGCGGTGGGCCGCTGATGTTTTTTTGGTCCGCCGGCTCACGGCGGTGGTCTTTTTCGACCGATGGCGCGTTTTTCCTGCCACGGCTGTTTGCGTGGGTCTCACGTCCCTGTTTGAGGTTCCTCGGAAACGACCCGAAAAATAACGCTCCCCACGGGGGAGCGGCTCGGGTGCGCTGTTTTGCTCATTTTCTGACTATATAGCACATTTTCCGCAAAAATCAAAGCGTTGCGGCACCGCAAAAGCCCAATTCCGCGCATTTGAGCATTACATTTTCGTCACCCCTGGTTAACGGCCCGCTCAGTCACCGGTTCCGGGATCGGCAGAGAAATGCGTTTCGAGCTTGTTCGGGACGCCCTCCCAAGCCTTGGCATCAGCGGGGGGGTCTCTCTTTTGGGTGATGTTTGGCCAGATCTTCGCAAAATCGGCATTGAGCTTCAGCAGCTTCTCCAGCCCGGGCTCGGTATCGGGCTTAATCGCCTCGACCGGGCATTCCGGCTCGCAGACACCGCAATCGATGCATTCGTCGGGGTGAATGACGAGCATGTTCTCGCCCTCGTAGAAGCAATCGACCGGGCAGACCTCGACGCAGTCCATGTATTTGCACTTGATGCAACTTTCGACGACGACATAAGTCATTTCCGAGCTCTCCAGGCGGGCGCTGACTAGCGCATGGGCCGATGGCAAGCAAGAGTTGCCAGCGCGCTGGAGGCTGACAGGCTCCTGTCGCTCGCACGACGATCGTACCGTGAACGAGGGGCTTAGAAGCCGTCCGCACCCGCCGAGCACCACCTCGGTGCGCAGGCGCCTATCGGATCGGCAACTCGTCACTCGAGCATCTCACGCAAGACGCAGGCCTCATCCGCGGACCCACGCCGGTCGGCAAAAGCTACGACTTTGAGGACACGAACCGCACGATCGAGCGCAACCGTAACCACATCGCCGAGTCGCACGGTGTGGCTGGGCCCGCCGACCCGCCGCCCATTGATGCGAACGTGGCCAGCGGCGGCGAGTGCCGCCGCACCCGAGCGCGTGCGCACCACGCGCGCGTGCCAAAGCCATTTGTCAATGCGTTGGCGATCCAAGCCCAGAGGCCCTCAGCACGGTTCTTTGTTGCCCGCCTCGAGCTGTTCCTTGAGCACGGCGAGCTTCGCGAATGGCGAATTCGGGTCGGGTTCGCGGCGGTCCCGGTCACGCCCGCGGCCCTTGATGTATTTCGCGCGCAGCGCCGGATCGCGATCCGGACGGTCGTTGGGCGGTGCTCGGCCGCCGCGATCGCCTCGCGCCGACCGCTGCACATCGCCTTGCGGGCGACGCTCTCGTTTCGGCCGAGGCGGACCACCCTCGGGCCGATCCTCGTCTCGGTCACGCTGCGGCCGGCCAGTGCGGTCGAACTTGGAATCGCGGAGCCGCTCGGGCGCAGGCGCCGCCGCCCGGTTCTTCGCGCTCACACTTGAAGCGGCGGTGGGCGCAAGAGGGGGCGCTTGCGGTTCTCCCTGCCGGCGACGGTGCCGCGGACGACCCTCATGGCGCGGCTCGCGCGCGTGCTCGTCGCGGCGGCCGGGCCGCCAAACTTCGATGAATTCCTCCGCTGCAGGTTGGTTGTTGGGCGCCATCTCGGAGGATCGCGGAGAGCCCGCGACATCACCCGAGAGACCTTCAGCCTGCGTCCGGCACGCAGGTTTCGACGCTTCCCCGACGTCGATCAAGGACGGCACCGATTCGGGTCCCGCGGTTGGGCTTGCGACAGGCTCGTCGAGCGCAGTCGCAGCACCTTCAACCCGCGCTGCCGCGAGAACCGGTGTCTCTGCGATTCCTGCCTCGGTCGCCTCAGGCGATCCTTCTACGCTTGGCTCCCCTTGGGCCGTTGTCGCGCGTTCAAGCGCAGGAGTAGGCGCGGCGCCTTCCTCGCTCAAAGGCGTATCTGCCGAGCTATCTTGCACAGAGCGCGCCGACGGCATCTTCGCATCCAAGGGCGCGAGCGGCGGTTCAGTGGGCTTTAGCCGCCGCTCCATGCGATAGCCGAGCGAGCGCAGGACCGAGGCGAAATCCTCCCCCGAGCAGCCCGCAAGCGACGTCATGGCGCCTGTAACCGTGAAGCCGAAGCCTTCGGTCGCACCCGCGGGCTTAGGCTGCCTTCCGCCCGAGCGCCATGCGAGCGCCGGGCGAATGAGATCGGCGAGCCGCTCCAAAATGTCCACCCGCACGGCGCGCCCGCCGCAGACCCGATAACCCGCGACCCGGTAAAATGCTTTCGGGATTTCCTCGTCGGCAGCAATCGACGTGCGCCCGCTGCCGGCGAGTTGCTCCATCGCATCAAGGGCTTTCTTTTCCGAGCCGCCGTGTTTGAGCGCCCATAACTGCATCGCCAATAGCCGCGGGGCGGGTTTGAGCGATGCCGGCATATAGACGTGGTAAGCACCGAAGCGCACACCGTATTTGCGCAAGATCGCGCGCGCGGGCTGCTCGAGGCCCTTGACCTCATCCGCGACCCTATGGCGGTCAAGCACGCCGAGCGCTTCCGTGAGCTGGAACGCCACCCCGCGAGCAATGCCGACAATGTCTTCGGCGGCGGCAAGGCGGAACAACGGCTCGAGTAGCCTCTCGATATGAGACCTCAGCCACAGGTCGAGCCGCGCTTGCACCGCATCTCGTGGCGCGCCGGTGAGGTGCTCGTCGGCGATGAGGCGTACGCGTGGCTTGAGCGTCTCCTCTGCAGCCATGAGCTTGCCGACCGGCTGGCCCAACCACCTGATCGTATCGTCAGTCGCGAGCACCAACTGTCCGTCCGCCGCTTGTGCGAGACGCGTGGCCCGCGCATCGATCTCTCCTGCTAGCGCCTTTTGCGCGGCGCTGGCGAGCGCTTTCGCCTCGGAACCCGCGGCCGAAGCAGCCGGCGTAAACATGAATCCGTCGAGCCGGCCGATGACATGGCCCTCGACCACGACCTCCCCGCTCTTGCCGATATCGGTCTCGAGCGTCGCGTTCTCTCGTAACCGACGCATCAAGACGCTGGTGCGGCGATCAACAAAGCGCTCGGTGAGCCGGTCATGGAGCGCGTCCGACAATCTATCTTCGACCGCGCGCGTGACGCCTTGCCAATGCTCGGGATCAACCAGCCAGTCCGGACGATTCGCCGCAAATGTCCAGGTACGGATGTGGGCGATGCGGTTCGACAGCGTATCGATATCGCCCTCGGTGCGATCTGCCTCTTCGACTTGGCGTGCGAACCAGTCGGTGGGGATCGTTCCTTCCCGCATCAGAAAACTGTAGAGCGTAGTCGCGAGCTCGGCATGTGTGGCTGGCGAGATTTTGCGATAATCGGGCACCTGGCAGACGTCCCACAATCGTTCGACTGCTTGGCGGTCCTTCGCCAAAAATCGGATCTCGTCGTCGCGTACCGCATGTTCCAAAACCAAGATGTCCTCCGCGATGGGCGCGCGGGTGAGGCCGTTCTGTTTCGGGGTTTCGGCGAGAGAAGCCTGCAGTGCGCCGACCGACGTGAAGTCAAGCGCGGTATTGCGCCATTGCAGCACCTTGACCGGCTCGAACGAATGGCTTTCGAGCGCCTGCGCAAGCTCGGTTTCGAACGGCAGGCATCTGCCGGTGGTGCCAAAGGTGCCGTCGCGGGTAGCGCGGCCGGCGCGGCCAGCGATCTGCGCCAGCTCGGCGGGATTGAGCCTTCTGAATTGGTAGCCGTCGAACTTCCGGTCGGAGGCGAAGGCGACGTGATCGACGTCGAGGTTGAGTCCCATTCCGATGGCATCGGTGGCAACCAGATATTCGACATCGCCGGATTGATAGAGTGCAACCTGCGCATTGCGCGTGCGCGGACTGAGCGCGCCCAAGACCACGGCAGCGCCGCCGCGTTGACGGCGGATCAGCTCCGCGATCGAATAGACCTCCTCAGCCGAGAACGCGACGACCGCAGAACGGCGCGGAAGCCGCGTGATTTTCTTCTCGCCCGCAAATGAGAGCTGCGACAGCCGTGGCCGCGTCAAGACATGAGCGCCGGGCAACAGTCTCTCGACCATAGGCCGGACAGTCTGCGCACCCAGCACCAGGGTCTCCTCGCGTCCTCGGCGGTTGAGCATGCGGTCCGTGAAGACATGACCGCGCTCGAGATCGGCGCCAAGCTGCACCTCATCAATGGCCACGAAGGCAACGTCGAGGTCGCGCGGCATGGCCTCGACCGTGGAGACCCAATAGCGTGGGCTCGGCGGCTTGATCTTCTCCTCGCCGGTGACGAGGGCGACCGCATCTATGCCCGCACGGGCCGCGACCTTATTGTAGACCTCGCGGGCCAATAGCCGCAGCGGCAGGCCGATGATCCCGGAGGAGTGGCCCAGCATGCGTTCGATTGCGAGATGAGTCTTGCCGGTGTTGGTCGGACCAAGCACCGCCGTGACACCGCTGCCGCGGGCGTCCGAATCGCGGCTGGCTGGAAAGGAAAAGGAAATAGGCATCGACTGAAGAGGCGATCGCTGACGTTGCTGTCGCGTGATGCTATCCGTTACACTTGTGCATCGAGCGCGGCGAAGCCCTCGAGGCTACCAGATGAGAGATGGCGCCGCGCGTTTGAGTTCGCGCCGGTATTCAAGCAGGTGCTGGGATCGCGCATGCATCCCGCTCGATCGAAGATACCTGCTTCTACATCTCCAGCAAAGGCCCATTCGAAGCGCTAGTCCAATGCCTATCTGAACGGGCCGCCAGCCGTGTTCCCGGAAATTCAAAAGCATCGCTTTCACGGTTCCACTCAGATCAATCTGCGGTGAGCGGGCCTCTGCAAAGTGACGGAGTGCTGCCCATAGCAGTCGGCGTCAGTTCATTACCGCCGTGGCAACAGAACCGCCGGTCAAGTACGATCAATTACGTTGCCGGCTGGCACTGATCATGACGGCGTGCGCGCCGTACCGGAGTTTGCTGTTGCGGCCGAGGTGGTAAATCCCATTGTCCCAGTTTCGATGATCAGACCTCCCGTCGTGGGCACTATTGCAGTCGATGCAGCGTGGGTCGGCTGCCAATCGCTGGGAGGATCGCGGCTTGCGGTTTGGTGCCGCTTGATCCGGGGAACGAGTCCCGAACGAATCGCGCCCGAATCGCTGACTCTGTTTCAGTCAGAATTCGTTCACGGCCACATCTTGTATTGTCGCCGATGACCCCCACAACATCCTGTAAAGCGGACAAATTCGCCGTCCCTACCGGTGAACTCGATTGACAGTGCGCCAACCGTCCGATCTTCGGGACCGCTTCTCAGGGCCGGCCCGATGTCATCATTGCGTCCTGGCCGTCGCCTTGCTCGGTTGCGCCACCGAAAGGAATTGGGTCGCCTGCATCACTCCGAGCCCAATTGGCGTCGGGACGCTCACACGAAAAGGGACCATCACGCGCGTACCCGCGATGGGTGCAAGCCAAAGCTCGATGTCCCGCAACTCTATGAGGTACTTGATCGCGTAGCGCTCCGGAACGTGCCCCGCAATCGGCGAAAAATATACTGCGCAGACGACGGCCAGGCCTTGGTAGCCCCTCTCCGAGCTCACGCGATCAAACCGCTTGAAGGCGAGCTGAAGGTCGTAGCGCATCCGGCCGTCGAAAATCGACAGCGTACGTTGGCAAGCCTGCGGAACCAGCGTGTCGCCGCTGCCAGGGATCCGTATCAGCGATGCAGTCATCGGATCCGAAATCCCGCGTCGGTGCGCCTCGGTGACCGCAACACGGTCCGGGCTGGCTACGGTTGGCGGATTGACCGCCAATTCTTTCACTGTGCCGGCGCTGATCGCCATTCGCACTTCATCCGACTTGTCGCCCGTGACGATGCGCGAGGCGTAGGTTGAGGGCACGAGCTGGCCGCCGGAAATGGTGCCGCGCGCGGCGCTCTGGCCTTCGCCGCTGGCAAACACGCGCAACAAACCAGCCGTCGCCCCGCTGGCCGCCGCGGTGAAGTGATCCTCGCCAATGTCAATCACCCAGGCCCCTCGACCGATCGGAAAGCCGCTCAACGTGACGACGTAGCGGGCGTCGAGCTTACCCTGGGCAAAAGCCGCACGCTGCGGGGCCTCCGCCACGCTCACCGCGAGCGCGGCCACGCTGATGAAAATCGCGTGACGGGTGAGGCGGTACGAGCTCACGAAGGATCCCTGCTGCCTTGCTAGTTCCTGATGGACCGCTGGACTAAAACAGGCCGCCGCCGTCTACGGCCGGACCGACGGGCTCGCCGCCGAGGCATCCTTGACCCGGCATCTTGGCCCGATCAAGGCCGTCGAATATTGCCAGCCCAGCGTTGCGTTGGGGCATAAAGTCATAAAGTCGCTGCCCCCGCAATCTCCAACGAAACCCCGGTTGACGCCTTTTAACGCTCTCATTATAGGTCCGCGAGCCCTGCGAAAAGCTGCAGGTCTCGAGCCGTTCTGCCAAGGTGCGTGGCGGGCAATCTCGTTACAAATATAGGATGTCTCGATGTCGCGGCGATGCGAACTGACCGGCAAGGGTGCGCAGGTTGGGCATAAGGTGAGCCACTCCAATATCAAAACCAAGCGGCGCTTCCTGCCCAATCTCCTCAACGTCACCCTGATCTCCGACGCGCTTGGCCGCACGGTCAAATTGCGTGTATCCGCGAACGCGTTGAAAACCGTCGATCATCGCGGCGGGCTTGACGCATTCCTGTTGCAGGCGAGGGACAGCGAGTTGTCAGATAAGGCGCTCGAACTGAAAAGGCAGATCAGAAAGAAAAACGCTGCCGCAGCGGGATGAGCCTGACGCAAGCTCGAAATGGGCAGCATTTCGCGCAGACCGACGACGTGGATGGACTAGAATTCCGCCATGATGAACTGCAGTAGCAGCGTGCGCTGAACCGCGGAAAAATTGTCGTCGGAAACGAGCGTGAGCACGATCTCGCCAGCGGCGCCGCGGTGAACGCTGAGGCCCTCCATGTTATCGATTTCATAGCCGAGATCGGCGTCGAACAGAACGGAACCGTCGACCAGCGCGCGCGGCTTGATCTCGTCGAGCGCGATGCGCCGCACACGGACACCCAAACCGCTGTCCCAGCCAAATCTGCGCTCCAACAGCAGAACGTCACCGCCGGGCAGGAGGGCAGCGTCGGTGATGTCATAGTTCGAACTGCGCTTGATCGCGAAATTGCCGGGGGTCGGTCCGCCAATGAGGAAACCGACGATGTTACCCATCTTGTCGAGACCGCGTTCGGAAATCGCAATGAGCGAGCCGGCAAGGGTGAAGCCCTTGGGAACGAACACCAGCGCCTCCACACCCTTGTTCGCGGGAAGCGCACGAAGCTCGGGCGGCAGCGCGATCGCACGGCCGCGGGCGAGCAGGCCTTCCTTCCCGTAGTTGAACCGGACGATCTGATGCACTCGCTCTATCCCCACATAGAGCGTGCCACCGTCCTCCGCGATCGACTCCGCGTCATACCAACCCCGCGCGGCCAGCGGTTTCCCGTCGGCGCCCAGCATCGGCGCCATTTCCGCGTCGGCGATGCCGCTCGGCCGCGTGCCTTCGTAAAGGAGGCGGCCGCGAAACCACCAGCCTTTGTCGGTCAATGCGATGAAGTGCGCGCCATCGGCTGCGACGCGAATGGCGGATAGGCCCCCAAAGCTGCCATGGGGCGAGCGCAGGACGAGACCGCCACGGAACTCCAGCAGGCCGAACTGGCGACGGGAGGGGTCCCGAACGTCGAATGCCGTGATCGGCTCGCTCCGAATATCGATTGCGAGCGGGCGCGCAACAGACGGCAACACCTGTGCCGCGCCGGGGATCGCTGCCAATAACGGTACGCTTGCGATGACCGCCGTGATCATCCGTCGGTTTGGCCATGCAAGACTACAAGGCCGAACCGTCATACGGTTCGTCACGCGTCGAACCTCCGCCGCGGCGCGCCGAGCGACTGCTCGTCGAACAATTCGGCGAGTTTCTCAGTCATGGCGCCACCGAGCTCCTCGGCATCGACGATGGTGACAGCGCGGCGGTAGTAGCGCGTGACGTCGTGACCGATCCCGATCGCGATCAATTCCACGGGCGAGCGCGTCTCGATCTCCTCGATTACCCAGCGCAGATGCCGCTCGAGATAGTTGCCGGGGTTCACGGACAACGTCGAATCGTCGACGGGCGCGCCGTCGGAGATCATCATCAGGATCTTGCGCTGTTCGCTCCTGCCCAGCAGCCGCTTGTGCGCCCAATCGAGCGCTTCGCCGTCGATATTCTCCTTCAGTAGGCCCTCGCGCATCATCAGTCCGAGGTTTTTACGGGCGCGCCGCCAGGGTGCATCGCCCGACTTATAGATGATGTGGCGCAGATCATTGAGCCGCCCCGGGTTCGGAGGTTTGCCGGCGGCGAGCCACGCCTCACGCGATTGCCCGCCTTTCCACGCCCGCGTGGTGAAGCCGAGAATCTCCACCTTCACGCCACATCTTTCGAGCGTGCGCGCGAGGATATCCGCGCATGTAGCCGCCACCGTGATTGGTCGGCCGCGCATCGAACCGGAATTATCAAGCAAAAGGGTGACCACGGTGTCGCGGAAGCTGGTTTCCTTCTCGTGCTTGAATGAGAGTGGATGGAGCGGATCGACTATGACGCGGGAGAGTCGTCCCGGATCGAGCAATCCCTCCTCAAGGTCGAACTCCCAGGCGCGGTTCTGCTGCGCCATCAACCGGCGCTGCAGACGGTTCGCAAGCCGCGCGACCACGCCTTGCAAGTGCGAGAGTTGCTTGTCCAGATAGCCGCGCAGCCGTTCGAGCTCCTCTGGTTCGCACAGGTCCTCGGCCGCAACGGTCTCGTCGTGTTTTGTGACGAAGCAGCGATAGTCCGGCCCGCGCGGCTCGTTCTGGCCATGTCGGCGAGGGCGCCGCGGCTCGGCAGGAGCCTCGGCATCACCCATTTCGGCGTCGTCGGCCATCTCCGCGGAGAGCGCCTCGGCCGCCTCAGCCGTGGAATCGGATGCGTCCTCGCCCGCAACGTCGGCCTCATCGATCCGAGTCTGCGTGTCCTCGGCGTCGGCACCCTCCCCGTCTTCCCCGGATTCTTCCTTGCGACGGTCCTGTTCTCCCTCCTCGCCTTCCTCCTCGTTGGACTCGGTACTGCGGTCCTCGCCCATGTCGAGCGCATCGAGCAGATCGTGAATGGCATCCCCGAAACGCGCTTGGTTTTCGATGAGCCGCTCGAGACGATCAAGATCGCGTCCGGCGCGATCCTCGATCAACGGGCGCCATAGATCGACGATCTTCCTAGCCGCTGCGGGTGGCGCTTGGCCGGTCAGTCGCTCTCGCACCATCAGCGCGACCGCTTCCTCGATGGGTGCATCCGCCCGGTCGGTGACCTGGTCGAATTTGCCGCGGTGGAAGCGGTCATCGAGCATGGCCGAAAGATTTCTGGCAACGCCAGACATGCGGCGGGCGCCAATCGCCTCGACACGGGCCTGCTCGACTGCCTCGAACACAGCCCGCGCCTGCTGGCCGCCCGGCACAAGCTTTCGATGCACCAGAGGATCGTGGCAGGCGAGCTTGAGCGCGATCGAGTCGGCATGGCCGCGGACGATCGCGGCATCCGCTCCGCTGAGCTTTCGCGGCGGCTCGGGCAGGCGCGCCTTTCCGGCCACGATCCCAGGGCGTTCAGCGGCGAATGCCACGCTGAGGTCCGGCTTGCGAGCGATGGCGCGCAGGCACCCCGTGACCGCACGTTTGAACGGCTCCGTCGGAGATTCTTTTAAGGGATTTCTTGGCCGCAGGTTAGACGACATCACAGCGTTACGGGCATAGCAACGTTCAACTCAGCGCCACATTGACTGACGATTCTGGCAACTCCACCCCGAAACACCGCTGATAGAACTCGGCTACGATAGGCCGTTCCAGCTCGTCGCACTTGTTCAGGAAAGTCAATCTGAAGGCGAAGCCGATATCCTTGAAGATGTCGGCGTTCTCCGCCCAGGTGATCACCGTGCGCGGGCTCATCACCGTGGAAATATCGCCGTTCATGAACGCATTGCGCGTGAGGTCGGCGACGCGCACCATCTTGTTGACGACATCGCGGCCGTGATCGGTGCGATAATGCTTCGCCTTCGCGAGCACGATCTCGACCTCGTTGTCGTGCGGCAGATAATTGAGCGTGGTGACAATCGACCAGCGGTCCATCTGCGCCTGGTTGATCTGCTGCGTGCCATGATAGAGCCCGGACGTGTCGCCCAGACCGACCGTGTTCGCTGTCGCGAACAGACGAAAGGCCGGATGAGGCCTGATCACACGACTCTGGTCGAGCAAAGTCAGCCGGCCCGAGGATTCCAGTACACGCTGAATGACGAACATCACGTCCGGACGGCCCGCATCATATTCGTCGAAACACAACGCGACGTTGTGCTGGTATGCCCACGGCAGGATGCCGTCTCGGAACTCGGTCACCTGCATGCCGTCACGAATGACGATGGCGTCCTTGCCGATCAGGTCGATGCGGCTGATATGGCTGTCGAGATTCACGCGTACACACGGCCAGTTGAGACGAGCGGCCACCTGCTCGACGTGGGTCGACTTGCCGGTGCCGTGATAGCCGGTGACGATGACGCGACGATTGTGGGCGAAGCCGGCGAGGATGGCGAGCGTCGTCGGCTTATCGAACCGGTAGTCAGCGTCGATATCCGGAACATGCTCATCGGCTTCCGAATAGGCCGGCACCTCCATGTCGCTGTCGAAACCGAAGAGCTGACGGATCGATACCTTCATATCGGGAAGGCTGGCGATCTCTTGCGTTGGGGCGGTCATTGCTCCTCCGTGATCTCGGAAGCGACCGAGACCCGTTTTCGGTCGACGGAATGCGGTGCGGAATCGCCCGCCAACTTAGCAGAAAGCCGGCGGGCCGCGAAAGGCGCGATGTGGTCGACTGAAAATCTCATGATTTCAGATAAGTATCGAGCATTGTAAGGGCAATGCAGCGAGCCCGAACAGGGTGAGAACGCGCGCCTTGCGCGCCCGGTTCAGGCTGCGAGTACGTCGTTCCGGCGCTTAGACCGTCCAGGCGAAATTTCCACTTTGCCGCCCGGTAATGGGCGCCTTCATGTTCCGCTCGCTTTCGCTGCAGAAGCGCGCGACGCGCGCTCGGGTTCGCGCACGGCCCGAGCTTTCGAAATGACCCGAAACCAGCTGCAAGGTAGTCATGGCAGAGCCGCGTCGGGCGCAACTCGGGCTGACGCCGATGATCGAAACTTCGGGTGCGCAGGCGCACCGGGTGCGGCCTTCAAAAGCCTCGAGCCGCCACGGCAATCGACCGGGTCACGTCAACGGAAGCCGATCGATTTGAGATACTTGTAGGCCTGGATGATTTCGCGCAGCCGATCCTCCGAGGAGCGGTCGCCGCCATTGGCGTCGGGATGATGCCGCTTCACCAGCGACTTGAACCGCGCTTTGACGTCTTGTGCGGACGCGTCCGCCTCGAGGCCGAGCGCGTCGAGCGCCTTGCGCTCGGCATTGCGCACCGTGCGGGATTCCGTCGTCACGCCCCGGGACGCCCGCCGTGCGCCATCCGGTCCGCCGAACTCCCGGAAAATGCCGAATGGATCATCTGCGCTGGTGAATTCAGAATGAAATCGGGAGGAGTTGGAGCGCGAGTTGGGCCGTCCGCCACTCATGCCCATTTTCCAGGTCGGACGATGGCCGACGACGGCTTCCTTCTGATAGCGGGCAATATCCTCGGTGCTCATCCCGGCGAAGAAATTGTAGGCATGGTTGTATTCGCGCACGTGTTCCAAACAAAACCGCCAATATTCGCGCTCGCGCAGCCGCCCCTTGGGGGCGCGGTGGGTCGCGGGCGCCGTGCAATTCGGCCATTCACAGCCTGGGCACTGCGCGCGCAGCCGACGGTCTTTGTCGGGTTTGACCCGGATGCGATCGAATAGGGGCGAGTCGCTTTTCATGACCGATCAGTATGCGCGTGTGGCGGAGCTATCTTCAAGTCTTGACAACTGCGTTTGCGCGGTTTCGTGGCCCGGTTGACCTGTAGGTCCGGCTCCCGGTATGCGACATCATGGCAACGCGCGATCTGATCACGGACAAGCTGACCAAGGCTTTCACCCCCGTGAGCCTAAAGGTGGTGGACGAATCCCATCAGCACGCCGGGCATGCTGCCTATCGGGACAGCGGCGAGACTCATTTCAGGGTCTACATTGTAGCGGAGGCTTTCCGCGGAAAGAGCCGGCTCGAGCGCCACCGGATGATCAACGACACACTTGGTGCTGAGCTCCAAGGCGGCGTGCATGCGCTCGCCATCCATGCCGCGGCACCCGGCGAAGGCGGCGGATGATTTCGATCCGGCAGCGGCTCCAAACGTCTCGCTCAAGCCACCTTCGGCGCTGTCTTGCGCACCAATGGCGTGATGCGCAAGGCAGTGATGCGATTGCGGTCGCGGCGCAGCACGCGGAAGCGGAAGCCATGAAACGTAAACGTTTGGCCGGGCTCAGGGATCGAACGCGCCTCGTGTATGACGAGACCCGCGACGGTGGTTGCCTCATCATCAGGCAAGTTCCATTCCATAGCACGGTTGACATCGCGGATCGGTACGCCGCCGTCGACGTTCACTGAGCCGTCAGGCTGCGGCCGCACGCCGGGCACCGCGACGTCGTATTCATCCGAGATGTCGCCGACGATTTCCTCCAAAATATCCTCGAGAGTGATCAGCCCCATAACCTCGCCATATTCGTCAACCGCGAGCGCGAAATGCGTCTTGCGCCGGCGGAAGGCTTTTAACTGCTCGGAAAGCGGGCGTATATCGGGCACGAACCACGGCGACCGGGCGATCGCGGTAATGTCGATTTTGCCAAGGTCGCCCTCCGCTACCTGCATCGCACGCAACAGGTCCTTGGCGTGCAGGATGCCGATGATGTTCTCTGGCCTTCCCTTCCATAGCGGCACCCGTGTTACCTCCGATTCCAGCGCCGCCTTGACCACCTGTTCGGGCGGATCGTCGGCGCAGACTGTAACCATCTCGGTGCGATGGATCATGACGTCTGAAACCGTGAGATCGCGCAAGTCCAGGAGCCCACGCAGCATGTCGCGGTCAAGCGTCTCGACGCTGCCCGCCCGATGCAAGAGATCGACCGCTCCACGCAGCTCCTCGTGCGGCGAAAGGATAGACTCTGTTTGACCGAGCTTCATCCCGGCAAGCCGCAGCGCCCCTTTCACCACCCATTCGACAGCGACAAGGATGGGCGCGAGCAACCGGACCGTCCAATCGATCGGGCGCGCAACAGCGAGCGCAATACGGTTAGGCGCGTTGAAGGCTGCGGTCTTCGGCAAGATCTCGGCGAACACCACAATCGCAATTGTCATAACGACGGTAGCATAGATCACGCCCACTTCACCGAACCAGGCGAGGAGCACACCGGTCGCAAGCGCAGACGCGGCGATGTTGACGGCGTTGTTGCCGAAAAGGAGCGCGCCGATCATTCTTTCGCGCGCACTGAGCAGACGATTGACCAGTACCGCGCGCTGATTCCCCTGCTTTTCGAGCCGGTGCATGCTGGCACGCGAGGAAGCGGTCAACGCGGTCTCACTGCCCGCGAAGAAGGCGGAGAACAAGATACAAATGAGAACCGCCACCAGGGCGAGCCAATCGTAGGCAGTCATCGCTCGGCGAGCTTCTCGGCCAGGAAAGCGCGGACCTCGGCGGCATCGACATCGGACGCGATGAAGCTTGCGCCGATCTCGCGCGCCAGGATGAACGTCAGCTTGCCTCGCTTGACTTTCTTATCCTGAGCGATGAGTTCCATCAGGCGATC
>WNFS01000972.1_pt1 | contig 23803 bp, 14 predicted proteins | sample 5400141 | NCBI WGS metagenome assembly WNFS01 (sample SAMN13153358, study PRJNA577476) | soil metagenome | isolation source: 60 cm saprolite under Madrone tree | place: USA:California | collected 2016-06-14
CCACGGCCATGGCCACGATGTGGGCCTGCCGTAGTCACCGTCACCCGAGAGCAAGCAGCCGATTCGCCCGATGGCGTAGCCAACCGCCGCCGCCGGCGAACATAGGTCCATGAATTCAAGAGTTGGAATCTTAAAATGCTTCGCCAGAAACAGCAGGGCTATAAATCCGCCAAGAAATCCGCCGAACCAAGCAAATCCGTAGCGACTGAAAAGTTCGGCTTGCCACGTTGGCGGGTCTTGGAGGGCGTGATAGAGTTTTGCCCCCACCAAACCGGCGAGCCCGGCGACGCCAATAATCAGAAATCCTTCGTCATGATGGCTCGGCTTACCGCCGTTCTTCAGGTAGCCGCTGTTCATGAATTGCTCGCGGCGACGGTCAAAGTCTGCCTGCAAGAGGTAGGCTGCGGCCAACAGGCCAGTAGCGACCATCAGGCCAAACGTCGGTATTGTGAGCGGGCCAAGGTGGAGAAAAGGAATCATCGATGGCTGAGCAGTTCGTCTTCAAAAGTATACACGAGGGCTCGGTCCAGCTCGAACTTGGCGTTCGTCTGAAGGTTCATTTTTCTTTCGCTATGTAATCTACCGCAACAGTCCTTGCATTCCTCCCGACATGCAGCCCGATCCCAAGAACGACCCACGCGCCGAAGGCGATCCGGTGAGCGGGCGAGAAGTGCCCAGGGAATGCAGGAAGAACTTTCATCAGGATGAGCAGCAGGGAGACGGCAATTCCAAGCCCGGTCACGATCCGCATCGAGGCACGCTTCTCCACAATCCAAAACGACAGGCAAGCCGCGAACCATCCCAAGGCCGACGCCATCGACCCGACTTCGGTAACTGGGACGAGTAGCGCATCACCCAGGAGCAAACCAATCAACGTTCCTGCCGTGATTCCGAGGATGGCAATGTTCGGTGTCAGGAATTTTTCGTGAACTTTGCCGAAGATCGAGGGAATCGACCGGCGGCGGCCATAGGCGAACAGCAAACGGCTAGAGGCAACGAAGTTGCCATTGAAACATTGAAATAGCCCGAAGAGAGCCATGATCAAAATCAATCGAACCGGCCACTGAGCTCCCAGCGCTTGCTCGAATGCGATCGCGGTTGCAAATCGTTTTCCAATTAAACCTTGCCAGGGGCTGATGTAAGCAACTGCGGCCACGGCGAGGACGTAAAAACCTGCGCCGACGAGAAGAGCCATCACAATCGCGCGAAAAAATCCGGTCGAAGGAAATCCCGGATGTGCTTCTTCGGCGGCTTTAGGCGCGGATTCGAATCCGGTCATGAAATACGGCACAATCTGGAGAGTGAGCAGTATCGATACGAAGGGGGTCCCGCTAAAGGCGGGGCGAAAATTGGCAGGAGCCCCGCGCACGCCGCTGATGCCCAGCAAAACGGCGAAAAGGAGGAGCACAGTCCCCGTTGTCCAATTCTGGAAACTAGCACTCAACCGAATGCCGCGGTAATTCAGCACGGCGAGAAAAATCGTAAGCCCGACGCCCAGCGCCAGCCGCGGAAGGAATACGGGCTGTCCGGCGACGCGGTACAGTTCGAACGAATTCAGCGATGGAAAGATGTACGCCGCAAGCTTGCCGACCGCCACCGCTTCCCACGGGCAGACGATGAAATATGCGAGCAGCATCATCCAACCGGTGAAGTAGCTTACAAGCGGCGGAAACACCTGGGCGGTATAGGCTGCTTCTCCCGCCGCATCAGGAAGACGCTGTACCCACTGCCCATAGACGTAGCCAACGGGCAGCAGGAGAATTCCGCCCAGAGCGAAACCGAGAATCGCGCCAAGGGGGCCGCCGCGCCCGAGCCAGTCGTCCATGAGTACCAGCCAGCCGACGCCAACCATCGTTCCAAATGCCAGCGCAAAATAATCGGCCAGGCGGAGTTGGCGCGCGAGCGTCGTCATGGCTTCATAATGCGCCCTCGATTCTATACACCTTCCGCGTTTGCGCCATCAGTTTTGATGAGGCGTTAACCTAGCAATAACAAAACCTGCTTAGAACTTTATGCGCAGGAAAATGGGCTGCGACGTCTTCGAGTCCGCGCCTCCCCGTGAGCGCGTCCGGCCCCGGTGTTTCGATTTGCGGTTGAAGACTGAATATTCCAAGGAGAGACTTCCTATGCATCACTGTCTGACTAAGGCTTTGGCTGTTGTGGCCGCTTCGGCCCTGACGCTCTTGCCAGTGTACCCAGCATCCGCACAAGACAAAGACGGCTCTTCGACGAGGACGCCGATCAAGCATGTCGTAGTCATTTTTCAGGAGAACGTTTCGTTCGACCATTACTTCGGCACTTATCCGCACGCCTTTAATCTCCCGGGCGAGACACCCTTCCACGCCAAGGAAGACACCCCGGAATCCAACACGCTCTTGTCTTCCGGGCTGCTCACCAACAATCCGAATAAAGCGAATCCATTCCGGATTCCTCCGAGCGTGCCGGTGACGTGCGACGAAGACCACAATTACAACGATGAACAAGCAGCGGTGGACGGCGGCCTGATGGACAAGTTCGTCGAAAAATTGAGTTGCAACGATAAAGTGCTCGGCCCGGCCAGCACTATGGGCTACTACGATGGCAACACCGTTACCGCGATGTGGAATTACGCACAAAATTTCGCGATGAGTGACAACTCATGGGGCACCACGTTTGGGCCATCCACTCCGGGGGCGCTCAATTTGGTTGCGGGGAATACTTTTCCGGCAACTTTGTCTTCAAAGCGGCCGAACGGCAGCCCCGCCAGCGCGTCTGGCAACATCGCTAACGCGGCCACGACAGGTGCTGTAATCGGCGATCCGCGGCCGCTGCTTGATGATTGCGTGGCCTCAAATCCGAAGTTCCAAGGCGTGAACCAGATTACGATGTCGGGCAAGAACGTGGGCGACTTGCTGAATGCCAGGGGCATCACTTGGGGCTGGTTCCAGGGCGGTTTCGCACCGACGGGCGTGGACACTCAAGGACGCGCAGTGTGCGGCCAGCATCACACGGGTCTCGTCGGCGATGACGCTGTCGTGAACGCTGGCGACTACATCCCGCACCACGAGCCGTTCATGTATTATCCGCAAACCACGAATATCCACCACACGCGGCCGAGCAGCCCGCTGTTGATCGGAACCAGCGGGGACGGCGCCAACCATCAGTACGACCTGACGGACTTCTTCACTGCCTTAAACCTGCACCGCTTGCCTGCCGTCAGCTATCTGAAGGCCGGCGCCTACCAGGATGGCCATGCTGGCTATTCAGATCCGATTGACGAACAGATCTTCGTTGTGGACACGATTAACGCTCTAATGCACAGCCCGGAGTGGAACGAAACCGCCGTTGTTATCGCCTGGGATGATTCTGATGGTTGGTATGACCACCAGATGGGAACCATTGTGACCCAGTCGAACGTCTCAGACGACCAATTGCTCGGCCCCGGCAATTGTGGCTCGCCAAAGGTAAATGACGTCAGCGGCGGAACACAAAATGGCCGCTGCGGCTTTGGCCCGCGGTTGCCGCTGCTGGTGATTTCGCCCTGGGCAAAACAGAACTTCATCGACGATTCCATAACAGATCAATCCTCGATTCTGCGGTTCGTCGAAGACAATTGGAACCTCGGCCGGGTCGGAAACGGCTCGACGGATGCGATTGCGGGCTCGTTGAACAACATGTTTGACTTCAGCGGCGGCCCAAGAGCTGGGAAGCTCATTCTCGATCCGGCTACCGGAACAATCGTTTCTCAATAGGGAATCCTCACGCGGAAAGTTTCCGCGCCAATCGTTATTCATTCAAACTCCCCGGATCGTCTCAGTCGGCGCGAGGCGATCCGGGGTCTTGTTTTTACTGCGCTTTTGCCAGAACCACTTTCTATCCGGACAACCCCGCGGCCAAGCCGGTCATCCGTTCACTCATCCTCCTCGGTGCAAGGAGAGATGCTTGTGAAGTGTCTCAAGGCGGCAATTTGTCTCGGTGCGCTTTTGCTGGCCGCGACGCCCGTGGTGTCACAGATTTATAGCCTACCTGCCAATCAACTTGCCGAATCTGGAGCAATGGAAGCTCCCATGCTTGACGAGATTGGCTTCACTGGCCTGCGACACATCGCTCCCGCCGCCGTCGTCGCGCAGCTCAGTTCACACACCGGCGACCGCTTCGACCCCACAAGACTTGAGCGCGATATCCGCGCCCTCGCGCGGCTCGGATGGTTCGAATCGATTCAAGTGGAAGCAACTTCTTCAACCGCATCTTTTCCGCAATTGCCCGGCAACTCCAAAAACGTAACTCTGATTTTTCATCTGACGGAACTGCCTTTTCTTTCCAAAGTCGAATACTCAGGCTCCCGGCAGTTCTCGCAAAAACAGATCGAAAAGATGCTGGAAGACAAAAAGCTCGCGCCTTCGCTCGGAAAACCAGCCGATCCGGCGGCACTTCATCGGATTGCCCTCGCGATTCGCGCTGGGCTGAATGAGCTTGGCCATCCCGAGGCGAGTGTCCGAATTGGGCGTGCGGAAGCGAGCAACGCGACGGTCACCGTCCGGTTCGAAATCAGCGATGGCCCGCTGCTTCGCGTACGCCGTGTGAGTTTCGATGGCCATCCTCAAGTGCCGGCAAAGTTATTGCGCGCCCAAATGCACAACATCGCACCGTGGAAACCGCTGGCCTCGTGGCGCGGCAAAAATGCGTACACGCGCGAAGCATTTGAAGAAGACCGTCAACGCATCCTGACCTATTACCAAAACCATGGCTTTCCAGAGGCGCGAGTCGGCTGTGCGCGAGTCGCTCAGTCCACTGAACCCTCACGCCGATGGCTTCCCTGGCCGCATGAGTCGGCGGAGGCGGGGCTAAGCGTCTCTATCCCGGTCGAAGCAGGTCCCTTTTACCGTTTCGAATCCATCACCGCGACGGAAGCTCTCCGGCGAGCCACGAAAGGGGGCGGCCGAATGCCCATCACTGTTTCTGAACTAGAAGTGGGCGGCGCCTTTTCTCAGCAGGAGATAGATGAGTGGCAGCGATTGTGGACGGCGCGCATTCAACCAAGAAATTCTGAAATCGATTCCCCTTCCTACCGTTCCGTGGACATGATGCGGACTTTCAACCCGGATAATCACACCGCGCGGGTGACGCTTGACCTGAGCGATTCGCCGCCGTACACCGTGCAGCGTATCGAATTTCTTGGGCTGCACAAGTTCAGCGACCGCTACGTGCGCCGCAGAATTGTGCTGCGCGAAGGCCATCCCATCGATGAGCGCGCGCTCGAAGCGGGCCTCTTGCGCTTAGCGAGAACAGGCTACTTCAAGCCAATCCGCAGAGAAGATATTCGAGTGCGGCTCGATGAGGCCACCCATACCGCCAAGGTCTCGATCCACCTCGAAGAGATTGGCCAACAGCGCGCGTCATTGGCTGGAGGCACGGGCCAGTTCGGCAGCACGCTGGGCATCGTCTACACCGTCTTCGACTTGTTGAATCGCGAGGAGCTTCTTTCCGCGCAACTCGATGGCGGCCCGGAGACTTTGCAGATGATGCTCGGTTTGGCGAAGGAAGGAATCTTCGGCACGCGCGCATCGCTGGCATTCTCGGTGTTTAATAATGTGGTTCGCCCGCGGTTCGCGAGCAGCGCAAAAGGACCGTTTTTCTCCTCCCACAGCAAAGGGATTAACGTTCCCTGGGTCTATCCGTTGACGAACACCGACTCTCTAGACGTCAACTACACTCTGTCGAGTACAACGACCGAATATCCCCCGGCCTCAATCACAACCGTGCCAGGTGTGACGCTCGGCAACGTTCGTTCAAAAGTTACCAGCCGCTCACTGGGAGCCGGCTGGACCCACGACACTGGAAGTGAGCGCGTTCTGTTTGTAAATTCCGCTTCGGGTGGTTGGCTTGGCGGCGGCGAAAACATGGTCCGTTCCTCGGCTGAATATGGGCACATTTTCCGCGACCCGTTTTTCGCTCCGTCAGGCGCATGGGCCTTTCGAACCACTTTCAGTGGTGCAGGAAGCTATCGCGGCGACATGCCATTTTATGCGCGGCTGTTCCCGGGTGATGAACTTGTACGCGGGCTTCGTCAAGGTGAGCTCGGTCCTTACGCCGTAACCGCCAAGACTGCACCGGGAGGCGCGACGATTTATTCCGCAGCGCCCGCCGGCGCAAATCTCGTCACCGCAACCAGCGCCGAATACCGCTTCCCCCTCTCTGGCGGCACGGAGGGCGCTGCCTTCTTCGACCTCGGCTCCGGCTTACTGCTCCCCAACTGGCTTGGCCCCACGAAGCCGCTGCTTCTCGGCGCAACAAATGGCGCGCTGCACGGCTCCACGGGGATCGAGCTTCGCTGGACCGTGCCCGGCGTCCAGGTTCCCGTTCGCGCTTATTACGCGCTAAATGTTCTGCGCATGAACCGCTTCATTTACCTCACGGAAAATTCCGTGTTCCATGCCCGCAACCGCTTCTCTGCTTTCGGATGGGGGCTCGGCACGCTGTTCTGAACGGCGTGTCTGTACTACACTTCCGGAGCCATGAAACACAGAAAACAGGTTAAGGAAGCCTCGCGGATCGTCGAAAAGTATTGCATCACAAAAGGCGACAAATTCCGGCTAAAAGACTATGACCCCGCCGACACGAATGGCGTTAAAAGCAAGCAACATGCCGAAAACATCCTGGCGAGACGTGTGGGCTTGCTCAGCGACATGCAGGAGAAACTCTATGCCCAGGATCGCTGGGCGCTGCTGCTGATTTTTCAGGCCATGGACGCCGCCGGAAAAGACGGCGCCATCAAGCATGTGATGTCGGGCGTGAACCCCCAAGGCTGCGACGTCCTCTCGTTCAAGTCACCCAGCAGCGAGGAACTGGACCACGATTATCTCTGGCGCACTCACAAGTGCACCCCGTCTCGCGGCAAGATCGGCATCTTCAACCGTTCCTACTACGAGGAAGTTCTCGTCGTGCGCGTCCATCCAACTTTTTTACGAGCCCAGAAGTTGCCAGACGAGCTGATCACCAAGCACATTTGGGACGAGCGCTACGAGGACATCAACGCATTCGAGCGATATTTGACGCACAACGGCGTGGTGATCCGCAAATTTTTCCTCCACGTTTCAAAAAAAGAGCAGAAAAAGAGATTCCTCGAGCGCCTCGAAGATTCGAAAAAGAACTGGAAATTCTCCATGGCTGACGTACAGGAGCGGGCCTTCTGGAAGGACTATCAAGAAGCCTACGAGGAGATGATTCAGCATACCGCAACGAAACACGCGCCCTGGTACGTCGTTCCGGCGGACAATAAGTGGTTTACGCGGCTGGCCGTCGCCTCAGCGATTATCGAAACATTGGACGAGCTCGATCTCTCCTTTCCCGACGCCGATGAAGGGAAAAAGAAGGAATTGGAGGCCGTCCGCAATTCGCTACTTGCCGAGAAGGATTAGGAATGTGACGACGGTGGGTCCGGACAGAGGAAATTTTGGAGCGGGCGGCCCGTAAGCATCAAGCTTCAAAATCAATTTCGATCGGATCAATCAGCGGCATCAGCCATTGGAGCAACTCCTGATGAACAGAGTGCCCTCCGTAAGCGTCCAGCGCCGGCCGGTCGGCGAATTTCATTACGCCGCCCAGCTCGTATCCTTGTGAGCGCGGCGAAAAGTTGACGCCGACACTGGTCTCAAGCAAGCCTGGTATCTGCCCCTGCAGCCCACGAATTGCCGCAATGGCGCGAAGCTTCTGATCTTCGCGCACGTCCGTCTTCCATCGAAAAGCAAAAGTATGAATGATCATGCCAGCATTGTAGCCAAAGTTTGCCTAGTCAGGTGGCGATCCCATCGCCTGAGCCGCGATGGGAGCATTGTTAGTAGCTGCGGTTTGCGGAGACGCTCTGGGGTTTACTTCGCCGCGTCTTACTTACTTATTTCCGCTCGAAAGTTTGCTGGAGTCCGCCGATTCTCACGTCGAAGACGCCGGGCTCGACAACGCGTTTATTGTCGGTGCCGATGAAGGAGAGGTCGTCGGCTGTCAATTCGAAGGACACCTGGCGGCTCTCGCCCGGCTGCAGCAAGACTTTTGCGAATCGCTTGAGACGCTTCAAAGGTGGCGTCACGCTCGCAAAGCGCTCGTTCAAGTACAGTTGAACGACTTCCTTGCCGGCGCGGCCACCGACGTTTTTCACCGTCACTTCAACGTGTACAGTCCCGCTCCCCGAAGCCGTGGCTGGAGAAACGCGTAAATCAGAATAGGAAAAACTGGTGTAGCTCAGCCCCGATCCAAACTCGAATTGCGGCGGGGGCATCGCTCCCCCATCCTCGCCTTCAAATGCTTTGTGGTCGTAGGTGAAAAGCCGATTTGGCGAGCGCGGATAGGTGATCGGCAGCTTGCCGCTGGGATTCACATCGCCGAAAAGAATGTCGGCAATGGCCTGCCCGCCTTCATTACCGGGGTTGTAAGCCATCACGATGGCGTTCGCAGCATCGGCAATGCGGCTGATGATGCGTGGGCGGCCTTCCGTGAGCAGAAGAATGACAGGTTTCTTAGTTTCCAGAACTCTCAGGACGAGGTTGAGCTGCGCGTCGGGCAACGTAAGATCGGGGATGTTGCCCGGTGTTTCCGCGTAAGCCCATTCCCCGAGACAAAGCACCACGGCATCCGCTTTTGCCGCGGCGTCCGCGGCTTTGGCGATATCCACTTCTTTGTTGTAGGTCGTGCCGGGAACGTAGGTCACGTTGGCGGCGCCGATTTTCTCCTGAATGGCTTTGAGAATCGTGGCGTGATCCTTGGGATACGCGCTCTCTCGGTTGCCTTGCCAGGTATAACTCCAACCATTGTTCAGTGGAATCAGGGAATCCGCGTCCGGGCCCGTCACGAGAACGCGCGCGGTCTTCGCGAGTGGCAGCGTGTGGTTCTCGTTTTTCAGCAGCGTGATGGACTCGCGCGCAGCCTCCAGACTGGAGTGCCGCGATTCCGGCGAGCCGATCACTGTTTTCGAATCGATCCCGCGCAGGGGATCGTCAAAAAGTCCCAGTTGGTACTTCACCGTGAGAATTCGCCGCACCGCTTCGTCGATGCGGCTCGCGGGCACTTTTCCTTCTTGCGCCAGCTCGAGTAACAGGTTGCTGAAGCTGTAGTCGCTCGGCACCATGCTCATGTCGATTCCGGCAAGCACGGCGATACGCGTGGCTTCCTTCTCGTTTGCAGCGACGTGGTGGACACTCACAAGTTTCTTGATGTCCATCCAGTCGGAAACAACGAATCCCTGCAAGCCGAGTTCGCCTCGCAAGATGTCCTTGAGCAAATAGCCGTTGGCATGGCCGGGAATTCCGTTGACTTCGCTCGAGTTCACCATGACGGTGTGCGCCCCCGCTTTTACAGCTGCGGCAAACGTCGGAAGAAAGTATTCGCGCAGCGTATTTTCCGGAATGAGCGCGGGGCTGCGGTCGCCGCCCGTGGTTGGGTAGCTGTACCCCATATAATGCTTCAGCGAAGCGGAAACGCTGGCTGGATTCGAGAGATCGCTGCCTTCATAACCGCGAACCGTAGCCACGCCCATGACCGTTGCGAGGTAAGTGTCCTCACCGAATGTCTCCCACAAGCGAGACCAGAGCGGCTGCCGCCCGGCGTCGAGTACGGGCGAGAAGGACCATGGAATACCCGCTTTACGAGTCTCCGCGGCGGCGATCTGGCTGCCACGCAACATCAGTTCCGGATTCCACGTCGCGGCCATCGCGAGTGGTTGCGGGAAAAGAGTGCCCTCGGCGATGTAATTCGGTCCGTGGATGGTATCGATGCCGTAGAGCACCGGAACGTGCAGCCGGGTTTTCTTCGCTTCCTCCTGAATGGCGCGAATAATCTCGTGCCACTTTTCCTCGGACAACGCTTGGTCGTGCACATTGAGGATAGAACCCACACCGTATTCGACGACCGCTTTGTGCAATTTCTCAGAATTGATTCGAATGGCCTGGTCCATCCCATCAGTGACCATGCCAATCTCCAGCTGCGTCATCTGGCCAATTTTTTCTTTCAGCGTCATCTGGCCCAGAAGTTTCTCGACGGCTGCGGCGGAAGCGCTGGCAGGCGGACCCGCGGGAGTCGAGTTTTTCTTCAAAAATGTCTGGCTATCCACAATGCCTGACGCGGCATCATCGGCGCCGGATGGAACGGCCACGATAGTGCAAACAGCCAGTAAAATAACGATTTGCCTGAGCTTCCATTTCGGGGTGTGCACGGGTATCTCCTTGGCAAGCATCCTACCTCCGCCGAACGAATATTCCAAATTTGAGTTTTCGATAATTCCGTTTTGAGCACTCACGAGAAAACGGACTTATTCCGGCCTCTTCTGCAAACCCGAAGAGGGAAAGCTCTGAAACGAGCTGCTCTGTGTCAGTGAGGCGAAGAATACTGATAGCGCAGGCTTGGCGGCATGCGCTCCGAACGCGCCCGCGTGTTGTATTCCAACTGATAGCCCAGATGTTCGGCATCGGAAGGATAGCCGCTTCCCTTGGGATACGGATAAGGCAGGAGTGAATGTCGTGGCAGCGGTTCGACCGTAAACGCATGCGCGGCGTAGAAATCGAGGTCTTTTTCAAAACCGTCGGCGTAAAAGAAATAATCGCGAATCCACCCCGCTGGCAGGGCGGGAAGCTCCCGCGGGTCAAAATCAAGCTTTAGTCCTTCCCCGGATCCAAAAACGACGAAGCGATCATCCGAGGCTCGCAGCAAGTCGAACACATCGCCGTAGCGCGTGTAATTTCCCGCGGCGCGCGCATAAGGGCCGGTCATGCTCCGATGCGAGTACGAATAGATGGTGTCGCTCGCCGGCTTCAGCCGTATCTCGCGTGGATAGCCGACGAAATCGAGCGCCGCTTTGGCGAGAGGCACTTGGGCCACGCGCACGTCGGGCGCGTCCGGTGACTGGTCGATTCGAATCGCGTCCCAATAGATTTTCAGATTGTTGACGATGCGAATGCGCCGCGTACCGGCGGGAAGCTTGCCGGTCAAGTCCGCAACCATGGTTCGCTCGAGTCCGGCCGGAAAACCCATATCTTCCACGACGCGCACCCATTTGCCTTGCGTATCGAGTGCTTCCACATATGGCGGAATCACCTTGATTCCCGCTTGATCTGCCGCATACATCGAAGTCGCAGTGAAGTAATCCGTGTACCCATCGATGATCAATCGCAACGGTTTCTGCGCATCCCATTCGCCGAGATCGAGTTCAATCCAGTGCAGCTTGGCGAATCCCGCGAACGGCAACTCTTCAAAATCCGTGACGTACTTGCGGTCGCGCTTAGAGATCAGCGGCAGCACATCATTTCCCTTGTCGTCCCACGCGCCGATTGGCACGTGCGCGTCACGAGTTGCGATCACGCGGAACTCCGGAAAAGGTGGCGCGCTGACAAATCGCTCATTGGGGAAAACTTCGTACGCCGCCGGGTGATCAATAGCCAACAGCCGCACCTGGTCGAGATACACCGTTTCTTCCATCGGCTCCATGAAACGGAAGCTAAGCAGGCCATTCCGGGGCTTCACGCTGCGTGCGGCCACCTTTAAGTATTCGTCGGGATCGGGAACGTCCCTTTCCCCGGGCGCGACCCAATGGCCGACCACGCCGGGCCCGATCATATCCGCGATGAATTCATACTCGCTGCCATTCCACGAAAACAATATGGGGCATGAGCTTCCGCGCCGGTCGAGTTCGGTGATGCTGTGCACCTTCTTCGCGGCCAGGTTGATTTCGTCTTGCGGCACGCCCGTCGGCCACAGCAGACGAACGACTTCGGCGTTGCGCTCCGAGCCGAGCCCGGCAAGAATCGGCGCCGCACTTTGCCCCAGATAGCCCGAAGCACCGGCCACTTCCCACTTTTGATATAGCGTGCCCGCGTAGAGTTCGACCTTCGTCCCAATCCCGCTCCTGTTGTCATTCAAGGCCTTGAGATCGATGCTCATCCAATTATGTTGATTGCCGCCTTCATTACGCAGCACAAGTGGCGCGCCGCCGAGTTGCGTCACCACCAAATCCGGTTGACCCTTTCCCGTTATATCCGCCACCGCGATCGCGCGCGGTTGATTCAGCTTGACCGCATCGAGGTGCGCATCCCGCGTGACGTCAGCCCAGCCCTTGCTCCCCAGATTTCGCAGCAGCCGTAGTTCCTCTCCGTTGCTCGACTCTCCCGCGGCGACTAGATCAAGCCAGCCGTCATTGTCGTAGTCGAGCGCGGCAATTCCCCATCCCTTCTGCCAGCCCAAGTCAGGAAGTGGAACGCGCTCCAGCCGCTTCCCTTCCACATTCCGCCACAAACTAATCCCTGGCGCTCCTGCATGCGTGAACGCCAGATCCACCCAGCCATCTTTGTTGAAGTCAAACGCCACGACCCCCACCGCGGGCGGCAGCTTTTCCTTGTTGAAATCGATGGCCCCAAGTGGAGTGAATTTTCCTTCGCGCGGATTGAGATAGATGGAAGCTCCTGCCTGCCCGCCCGCAATGATGAAGTCCACGGCGCGATCATTATTGAAGTCCGTGGTAACAACCCCCGCGCCGGTGGCCGCAAAATCGAGCGCCGTTTCCGCCGACACGTCTGTGAACGTGCTGTTCCCATTGTTGCGCCAAAGAACATTGTGAGGTAACGAGCCCGGCGAAGCCGCAACGGGCGCCGTTGTGATGTATAGATCCAGGTCCCCGTCGTGGTCATAGTCCACAAACGTCACGCCCACGCAGCCTCTTTCCTTGCGGATTCCAACCGCTTGAGTCACGTCCTCAAACTTGCCGTCTCCTTTGTTGCGTAGCAGTCGCACACCATCGCTCATGCAAACCGCCAAATCCGGGTGCCCGTCGTTGTCAAAATCGCCGACGGCGCATCCCAAGCCACTACCCTTAAGATGGATGCCTGCCTCTACGGTCATATCTTCGAATCGCCCATCACCTAGATTGTGGAGCAAGCGGCTGGAGCCATCCGCGGCGCCGCTCACCAGAAAAAGATCGGGCTTCCCATCGCCGTCATAATCGAAGAAACATGCGCCCGTGCTCGGTCCGATCTCAACGCGGCCGCCCCCCACACTCTTGGACACAAACGCATTCGCCTCCGGCGTAAATCTCACCGGAATCGCCGGCGGCACGTCGATAACCGAGTTCAGCGGCAACTCCGCGAGCGAATAGCGGCCTTGATCGCCGTAGCCCGCGCCGAACGGTGTTCCGAGATGCTCGGTGGTGATTTTCTGGAAGCGCGCCAGATGCTCCCGCGCTGCGGCTGCATCGCCCTTGCGCTGAAGCGCGCGCGCCAGCCCGAATTCCGACGAAGCATGAAAACCATTCAGAGCTAGCCCCTTCTGAAACGCCGCGATGGCTTCGTCATACTCCTTCAACTGTGAGTACAGGTAGCCGGCAAAGTAATAAGCATCAGCTTCGTTGGGAGCGATCTCTGTGACGCGCAAAAATGCGGCAATTCCCTTCTCAGCCTCACCAAGGTCCTTGTACACAAGTCCGAGGTTGTACCAGCCGTAAGCATCCTTCGGAATCTGCTGCGTTGCGGCTTCGAGAGCCGCGCGCCCGGGCTCCAATTTCTGTTGAGCGAGGAGAGCAACGCCGAGGTTCAGCCGGGCCACGGCAAACTTGGGGTCGGCCTCGAGTGCTTGCTCAAAATATTTCTGCCCGTCCGCCGGGCGCTGCTGGTTCAAGTAGGCGACGCCCAGTGTATTCAAACGATAGGCATCGGCAATCCCACCGCTTGATGGCCCAGACTTCCTTGTGGCCGCAGTTTGCCCTTGTGAGGACGGCGCGCCGGAACGCACCAACATCGCCGCGCAGCAAATCAAGAACGAACAAGCGACAATCACTTCTACTGCACGCCGATCAGTTGAACGCATGAAAATATATCTTCCTGTCTGTGCGCGATTCCCGAATCTTATGTGCGACCTGTCCGGGCGCAATTCGAATTCTCCTGGCTGGCATTCCCATCGTCAACCGTTATTAGGCCGCGCCGAACTGCGCGTTTCCCCAAGCTCTTGACCCGCACCGAATCTGCGCTTACTCTCGCGCAGCCATGAGCTCCTTCCCCCACGGCGCCTTGACGGAAATCGCACAGGAAATTCGATCCAAGAACGTCTCTCCTGTCGAAATCGTTGAACTCCATCTTAAGCACATCGAAGCGCTGCAACCTAAGCTGAATGCGTTTGTCCACCTGGACGCTGAGGGGGCCCGTCAGCAGGCGCACGTGGCCGAAAGAGCTGTGTTGCGCGGCGAGCAACTCGGGCCCCTCCATGGAGTCCCGCTCACCATCAAAAGCTGCATCGATGTCACCGGTTGGCCCTGCCCCGCGGGCTCCCTTCTCCGCAAAGATTATGTCTCCAAACAGGACGCGCCGCTTGTTTCACGATTGAAAGCCGCAGGCGCCTTACTCCTCGGGAATACCAACACTCCCGAATTTCTTATGGCCTATGAAACCGACAACTTGCTCAGCGGAAAAACGAGTAATCCCTGGAACCTGGCGCACTCCTCTGGCGGCTCAAGCGGAGGTGAGGCCGCAGCGATTGCCGCGGGCTGCTCCGCTGGCGGCGTCGGCAGCGATGGCGGCGGCTCGATTCGCGTGCCAGCTCATTTTTGTGGCATCTGCGGATTGAAGCCCACGCCCGGCCGCATTCCTGCAACTGGGCATTTTCCGCCGGGTGCCGGCGCTCTTTCCTGGATTGGCGTTGTCGGCCCAATGGCGCGAACCATCGCGGATGTTCGTGCCCTCTTTGAAGTGATGGCTGGACCGGACGCAGGTGACGCGCTCTCCGCTCCCGTTCCCTTGCACAGGTACAGCGTGGGCGAACTACGCGGAACACGCATCGGAATTCTAGAGAGCGACGCCCTCGGTGTCGCGACTCCGGAGACGCGTGCTGCCGTCGTGCGAGCTGCGACATCACTCAGCGAGCGAGGCTTCACGGTCGAACCCTTCCGGCTGAACGGCCTCGACCGTGCTCTCGATCTCTGGTGGTTCTTCTTTGGCCCGGTCATCGGTAACCTGATCCAGCACAGCATCGCCGGCCACCAAGATCAAATCAGCCCGATGCTGCGCGAGTATCTTTCTTGCGCGACTTCTGGAAATCCAATCACACTCGATCAATTCACGAAAGCCTGCGCCGAGCGTGATCTTCTCCGCGCCGACATTCTTCGCCAGATGCAGGACACGCCGGTTTTGCTCTCCCCGGTTTCCACCGGTCCCGCTTTTCGCCACGGTCAAGGAAATTATTTTTCCGGCACGGGATACCGCGACACCATGCGCTTCTCGCAATGGCTGAACTTGACCGGCTTTCCCGGCGCTTCCGTCCCGGTCGGCGTTTTGAAGGAAGGCCTGCCCATCGGTGTGCAGGTAATTGGCCGACCATTCGAAGACGAGCTGGTCCTCGCCGTAGCAGAAGTCATCGAGCAGTCCCGCGGTCCCTGGCAGCCACCTCCAATCTGGCCTCGCTGACTCGGCGGCCCAGTCGCGCGCTTTACTTTCCCCTTGACATCCCTCTCATTTGGATATTAACTCGATTTAATAAGCGCATTTTGAAGGATAGTGCTTGGGTGCGGAGCTATAGCAGATCATCGCGGGCATCAGTACCAATTAAGTCCCACGACCGCAACCGCGCGATTTTCAAGAAGAGGGCGGCTACATTCTTGCTGTAATGTTTTTCACTAGGGGTGAATGATTCCTCAAAGGGGTGACTCGATGCTATTTCTTTCCAGGCGTCTTCCTGGCTTAGTCGTTGCAATTCTCTTTGGAGCTACCCTTGCCTGGGCGGCCATCACGGGCAGTATTTCCGGCGTGGTCACCGATTCTAGCGGCGCCGTCGTCATCAGCGCTACGGTAACGGCCACGGAAACGCAAACCGGCATCCGCTCCGAAATCACCACCGATTCGAAAGGCTTTTACAATTTCCCCGCATTGCCCATCGGCACATACGACGTCGAGATCAAGGCCGACGGGTTCAAGCTCTTTCAGCAGAAGAGTCTGGTTGTTGACGCCAATTCTGCGCTCCGCGTCGACGCAAAACTTCAGGTCGGCCAGACCACTGAAAAAGTTACTGTCTTCAGCGATGCCGTTCACGTTGATATGGAGAGCACGCAAAATGGTGAGGTTATCGAGGGCCAGAAGATCCTTGCCGTTCCTCTAAACGGCCGCTCGTATACCGATCTCCTTTCGCTTCAGCCCGGCGTCGTTCCGGCTGCGTACAGGACGCAAGCTCCAGACACAAATAATCGCACGCCCTCTGGCGATCAAAACGCCGGCAATCAATCCGTCAATGGACAGCGCGAAAGCGCCAACGGATTCATGGTGAATGGCGCGAACGTGCAGGAGGGCAGGAACAATGGTACCGGCATACTGCCCAATCTGGACTCTATCGCGGAATTTCGCATCATCACCAATAATTTTGACGCTGAATATGGCAACTATAGCGGCAGCCAGGTTAACGTCGCCACCAAGTCCGGCACCAACACCCTTCACGGCAGCGCTTTTGAGTTTTTGCGCAATACGGCTTTTGATGCTCGTAACTTTTACGATCCTGTAGGCACCATCGGTGATTTCAAACGGAATCAGTTTGGCGGCACTGTCGGTGGCCCAATCAAGCGTGACAAACTGTTCTTCTTTGCCGACTACCAGGGAACGAGGCAGATTGTTGGCAACACGGTCACGACGCTCGTCCCATCGACCGCCGTTCTCCCAGGCGCTAGTGGCAATGCCAACGCCTTGAGCATGTTCCAGGCTCAATCCGACGGCTCTGCCACCGTTCAAGGCGGCAATTGGCCAGCCCTCTTGAGCAGCAGGCTCGGGTACGCGGTGGCGGCAGGCGAGCCCTATTGGACTCCCACGTGTAACAGCACCAATACGGCTACTGGTTGCGTCTTCCCCGGCGGTATCATTCCAAGTGGCGCAATTTCGAAAATCTCGACCAACCTTCTCCCGTCTATTCCTACCGTTGCGCCCACCGCTACTGACCCTGCATTTGGCTTCTTCACCTCCTCGCTTCCGTCCAGGTTGACCGACGATAAGGGCGCGATCCGCATCGACGACAGCACGCGTTTCGGTACCGTGTCGGGCTATTACTTCCGTGATGATTTTGTCCTTACCAATCCGGTTCCGGCAAACGGCATTGGCGCCAATGTCCCGGGATTCGCCGACTCTAGCCTTGGCCGAGCCCAGTTGTTTGTTTTGAGTGACACAAAGACCTTGAGTGCTACCAGCGTAAACGAGTTTCATCTCAGCGTAACCCGTCTTTCTATGCACTTGAACCAGCCTTCGGGGGGCCTCGGAGCAGGTAAGTTGAAGTCTCTCGGCTTCGTCGCTCCGGCTGGCTCAGGGGCATCGTTCAACGGTGGCATCGGCCCAGTCAACCCCGCCTTGGAAGGTGTGCCGTCGATTGGTTTTTCTAAGTTAGGTACCGAACTTGGCGTGCCCAACATCACGACGGGCCAGTTTAATACCACCTATCAAATTCAAGACAACTTTACGAAGGTCATTGGAACTCACACCTGGAAATTTGGCGCTGGTTTCCACTACGACCAAATCAACGAACGGAACTTTTTCGGCGAGAATGGAGTATTTGCCTTTGACGGGACTGAGACGGGCTCCGATTTTGTGGACTTCTTGATTGGTGCAGTGGGGCTCGGAAGCAACCAAAGCTTTATCCAAGCCAGCCAGCAGCTCCTGGATTCTCGTAGCAAGTACTTTGGCACTTTCGTTCAAGATAGTTGGCGCGTTAAGTCCAGCCTCACCTTCAACTATGGCCTCCGCTGGGAATTCGGTCAGCCCTGGTATGACACACAAAATAAGATTGACACCCTCGTGCCGGGCCAGCAATCCGTGGTCTTTACAAATGCTCCCAAAGGGTTGCTGTTCCCAGGGGATAAAGGAATTCCCCAGACGCTTGCGCCAACCCAATACACTGCGTTCTCACCGCGTCTCGGCTTGGCCTACTCGCCCGGCATGTCGGACGGGCTGCTTTCAAAACTGACGGGCGGACCCGGAAGAACCAGCATTCGCGCGGCCTTCGGACTCTTTTACTCTGCGTTCGAGGACTTGAGCCAGTTCCAGGAGGTTGGTGATATCCCATTCGGCCTCTTCTGGTCCCCAACCGGCCAGAAACTTTTCGAGGCTCCCTATATCGATCGGCAAACGGGACTTGATGGACAGAAGTTTCCGTTCATCTTCCCCGCCGGCGCGACGCCACAACATCCAAATAGTACGTTCCAATTCTCACCGTTTTTCCCCCTGACCGGCAATGCTGAAGTTGCCTTCAATTATCGGAACCGCCTTCCTTACGCGGAACACTTTGATCTTTCCGTGCAGCGGCAGTTGAGCGCTAACACGCTGGTAAGTTTTGGTTATGTTGGCACGGTCGGACACAAACTCATCACCTACATCAATTCCAATCCGAGTGACCGTAATCTGTGCCTTTTCCTGAGTGACCCAAATAATCTCGCGGCCGGCAGCAATGTGTGCGGCCCAGGAAATGAAGACGGCGGACCGTTCGTTTTAGCAGCCGGAAAAACAGCTCCGGGGTATTCCGGAATTACGTCATTTGCCACCACGCGACTGCTCGCGGGGCTGAATAGCGCCGGCGATACTAACCCTGTGGCCTTTGGCAGCAATGCCTATGAAAAGACCATCGCTAATTCGGCATATCATTCATTCCAGGCCACGCTTCGTCATACCAGTGCTCGGGGAGAATTCCTCCTTGGGTACACCTACGGCAAGTGCTTGGATAACTCCTCAGGTCTCGAGGATCCCACCAATCCGTACAATCCACGCATCAGCAGGGGGCTCTGCCTCTTCGACGTAAAACATAATTTCGTAGCCAGTTATAGTGTCAATCTGCCCTTCGACAAACTCTTGCATGCCGACAATGGCTGGTCCAAGAGAGTCGTGGGCGGTTGGCAGCTCACCGGTATTACCACGTTCGCCACCGGTCTGCCCGTCCAGCTCTCAGAAGGGAATGACCTCTCCCTTGCCGGGTCCATTGGAACAGACATCCCTCAACTCACTGGAACCGGAAAGCTCTTTGCCGGCGGAGGTTTTAGCAGCGCTAATCCAAGGAGCGGCCTGCCGTATTTCAACAACTGCATTCTCACGAATCTTCAAGCCAACGCGAATGCCTGCCCCGCCGGGGCCGTGCCCTACTTTGATTTTGAGCAGGTCGGGCAGACTGGAAACGCCAACCGGCGCTCTTTCCATGGTCCAGGGCTGAATAACTGGGACATGGGGTTATTGAAGAACATCAACTTCACGGAATCGAAATCGCTTGAACTCCGATTCGAAGCCTTCAACATTTTCAACCACGCTCAATTTCAGAATCCCGACGGCAATATTGATTCGAGCAACTTCGGAATCATTACTGCCGCAAATGCGCCACGTATTCTGCAGCTAGGCGCAAGACTCCACTTCTAAGTAACCAACAGAGGTGCGAACGGGCGGTCCGACCTTGTTGGGCCGCCCTTCTTTTTTTTCAACGATTCCCTGTGCCCTTTCCCTGCAAGAGGGAGTAAAATGCCGCCCATGAATCGACGAACTTTTATCGGCACTTCCATCGCTGCCACTCTCGCAAACGCCACCAAGCCGGCCTGGGCTGCGGACTCAGCACATCACGTCGACCGCTCTGCGGTCGCACATTTCATTGACCGCATCGGCCTCCAGCTCTACACCGTCCGCGACACCATGAAAACCGACTTCGAAGGCACCATCGCGAAAGTCGCCGCCACCGGCTACAAGGAAGTCGAATTCGCCGGCTACTTCGCCCATTCTCCAAAAGACGTCCGCGCCATCCTCGACAAGAACGCCCTGGCCTCGCCTTCCTGCCACGTTACCTACGACGTCGTCGAAAAGAAGTGGCCGGAAACTCTCGAAGCCGCCAAGATCGTCGGTCACAACTACATCATTTGTCCCTGGATTGACGAAAAGCAGCGCGCCGAACCCGGCGGCTGGAAGCGCGCCGCCGAGCTTTTCAACAAGGCCGGCGAAGCCAGCAAAAAAGCCGGCATCCAGTTCGGCTATCACAACCACTCGTTCGAATTCATTCCTGCTGATTCTCTCGGCGGCAAACTCCCTTACGATTTCCTCCTCGCCGAGACGAATCCCAAACTCGTCACCATGGAATTGGATCTCTGCTGGATTAGCGTCGCCGGCAAGGATCCTCTCGCTTATTTCGAAAAATATCCCGGCCGTTTCCCGCTCGTCCACGTAAAAGACTGGATCAAGGACCCCAACGCCACGGATAGTTACAAAGGCGCCACCGGCTCTTCGGTGAAAATTGGCGGGCGCCTCGCCGATGTCGGGCAGGGCACCATTGATTGGAAGCGCATCTTCGCGCATTCCGAAAAGGCCGGCATCAAACATTATTTCGTCGAAAACGACGAGCCCAAGTCCGCCTTCGACGACATTAAAGTCAGCTACGACTATCTTCACAATTTGCAGTTCTGAATTTGCTTTTTAGTGGCGCGGCCCGCCGCGGCGGGCGCACCTGCTCAGCTTAATCCTTCTGAGGAGGAACTTGTCATGAATCTGCGCAAATCGGCAACGATGTTGACGCTCGCCACCGTCTCGGCTCTGCTCGCATTCGCCGCCGCGCAATCGCAGCCTCCCGCCTGGAAGCCCCTCTTCAACGGCAAGGATCTCACCGGCTGGAAACACGTCGGCCCCGGCAACATGACCGTCGAAGATGGACTCATTCAAACCCACGGCGGCATGGGCCTTCTCTATTGGACCGGCGGCAAACTCTCCAATTGCCGCATCCGCGTGGTCTACAAGATGCGCGACTTCAACGATAATTCCGGCGTCTTCATTCGCATCCCCATCGAGCCGCGCGAGGAGTGGATGCCCGTCCACTATGGCTACGAAGTCCAGATCGACAATCATCCCGAAACTTCGAATGAGGACGAGTATCACGTGACCGGCACGCTCTATTCGCTCACCAAACCGCTTGCCAAGCCCGGCAAGCCCGGTCCCGAGTGGAACACCATGGTCATCACGCTCGATGGCCCGCGCACGGTCGTCGTTCTCAACGACGTCACCGTCACCGACTACACCGAAGGCCAGCCCGTCGATTACACCGAAGGCCAGCCTGTTCCCGAACGAAAATTCAATTTCGAACCGCAACGCGGCACGCGTTCCAACGAGGGCTACATCGGCCTCCAGAATCACAGCGACAACGACATCGTCTTTTTCAAGGAAGTCAGCGTTCAACCGCTGCGCTAAATCTTCATCCTTCAGGAGTGCACCATGAAAAAAGATCTCTCCCGCCGTCAATTCCTCCATCGCACCGCCGGAGCCGCGGGCGCCCTTGCGGCTTCCCCCACCATCTTTCTTGAGCCGGAGCACATTCCTTTGCCGCTGCAATCGACCCCGCCCAGCGACCGCTTGCGCTTCGGCATCATCGGCGTCGGCATGCAAGGCAATGGCCTGCTCAAAGACGCCATCCAGCTCCCCGGCGTTGAATGCGTCGCCGCTTGCGATCTCTACGACGGCCGCCACACTCTCGCCCAGGAAATTGTCGGCAAGAAAATCCCCACCACGCGCCGCTACAAAGATCTGCTCGACAACAAAGAAATCGATTGCCTCATCGCCGCTGTCCCCGATCATTGGCACAAGCAAATTGTCATCGACGCCGTCAGCGCCGGCAAAGACATCTACTGCGAAAAGCCCATGTCCCATTCCGCCGCCGACGGAGTCGCCATGGTTGCCGCCGCAAAAAGAACGGGCCGCGTCGTGCAAATCGGTTCGCAGCGCGTCAGTTCCGTCCTCTGCGCCAAGGCCAAAGAGCTTCTCGCCAACGGCATCATCGGCACTCTTACTCTCGTCGAAGGCTCGCTCGGCCGCAACGATCCCACCGGCGCGTGGGAATATCCTCCGCCTCCCGATCTCTCTCTCGCCAATTTCGATTGGGACACCTGGCAGGGTGACGCCACCAAGCGTCCCTGGGATCCGGACGCTTCTCCCATGTACTTCGCGCGCTGGCGCTGCTGGAAGGAATACGGCACCGGCGTCGCCGGCGATCTTCTCGTCCATCTTGTCAGCGGCATGATCTACATGCTCGGCTGGAACGAGCCGCCCAAGCGCGCCATGGCTCTCGGCGATATCCTGCGCTTCAAGGACGGTCGCAACATGCCCGACGTCCACGCCACACTCTTCGATTACGGCCGCGCGCCCGTTTATCTCCGCCTCAATCTCGGCTGCGAAACGCCGGAGATTTACCGCTTCCAGGGCTCCAAGGGCGTCCTCGAAGTCACTGAGAACAACATCACCTATTCTCCACAATCCGGCGAAGACGAATCTCCGAGCTATTACACGTCCAGCTATCCTAAAGCCCTTCGCGAAGCCTATCTAAAGAAGTGGCATGAGGAGTACGACCCCAAGCCCGGCAAGGAACCCATCGCGGAAGGCTTCCACTATCGCGGCGCTTCCTGGGACGAAGAAAAGCCTCATCTCTGGAGATTTTTCCAGGGCGCGCGCAACCATCAGCAAGTCACCGAAGACGCCGTCTTCGGCCACAACGCCGCGCTGGCCTGCCACATGGCCAACGAGTCCTATTTCCGCAAAGCCGCCGTCACCTGGGACGCCGCCTCCAACCAAATCAGATCCTGACGCCGTTGTCTATTTGTAGCGGCGAGTTTATCTCGCGATCTCTCTTTGGCTCATAGGGACGTCACAGCCCGGGGCACCCTCTTAGCGAGCATTCCTGCAAACTCTTCAAATCGTTCCATTTCCCCGATTTTTCCCGCTCCGAAATCTCGCCACGGAAACTTTTTTGAAAGTTATCCTTGATGTCTATTAACTCCTGTGCTAGAGTTTTGCTCGGGAATTTCCGCGCAGTTTCATACGGAATAGCTCGTCCCCTCCTTCCCTGCCTCCGAGCAACCGTAAGTGCACTCCTTTCTCTTCAATAACTTACGAAATGCTTTTCTTGTAACTCCTTTGTTTTGATATTCATGCATTTTCATGTGGGGGGTACCCCAGGGGGTACCCCCTCACCGAGGAAACAATGAACACCAACTCTCACAGTTCCACACTCGTGCCGTCCCCTCTCGAAATCGATCGTGAGCCATCTCGCTGTCACCATCGTTTCCCCAACGGTAAGCGCTGCCGCCTTCCTGGCTCGGATCCCCAGCTCGGTCTCTGCCTCCGTCACTTCACCCTGAGCGCCGCTGCCGATCTCTCCCGCAAGAACGCCCATGATGATGCCGAAGATTTCTCCGCCGAACTTCTTGGCCACCCTTCCGAGCTTGCCTCCACCATTGAGGTGAAGCAGTTTCTGTCTCGCCTTCTTCTGCTCGTCACCAGCGGGCGCATCTCCCCGCGTCGCGCCGCCGTTCTTGTCTACATCACCAATCAGCTCCACTTTTCGCACGTAAGCCCTCGCCGTTGATGAACTCTCGGCCGCGGCCAGTCTCGGAGGGGCCGAGGCCAAACATGGCCGACTGCGGGAAGACCCCTATTGTGCAGCGAAGCGCAACGGCTGATAATCAGAGCCGGAGTACGGCTATGAAACAGACCGACGAACATTCATCTCTGAAAGAACATCGGGCGCCTCTGGAAGAAGACCTGGCGCCTTTGAGAGAACTCGATGAGTGGGACGATTTTGTCGCCACGCGCTACCGCCAGGGCAAGTCGGAAGAAGAGTTCCGGAACTATAAGGCCGACGCCAACCCCACGGTGACGGAGTTCTACCGCCAAAACCACAAGTACCAGACACTGGATTTCGTCCTCGAGAAGAAAGCCGAATACTGCAGCCTGAAGCGGGGCCAAAAGAGCATCTGGGAAATGGCCGACTACCTGAACACTTTAGTTGACGATAGCGATCCCGATACGGATGTGACGCAGATCGAGCACCTGCT
>WNFS01002252.1_pt1 | contig 23801 bp, 22 predicted proteins | sample 5400141 | NCBI WGS metagenome assembly WNFS01 (sample SAMN13153358, study PRJNA577476) | soil metagenome | isolation source: 60 cm saprolite under Madrone tree | place: USA:California | collected 2016-06-14
CGGCGCGAGTTCCCTGCTCCGCGCGGACCTCGTAAAGAACCGTGTGGCCACCGGAGACGATGAGGCAGACTGCGGGAAGTTCGGGTACAAGGTCCAACTTGTGGGCTTCCAGAAAAACGGCGTGTACATGGCCTTCGAGATGGTTGACGGGAACGAGCGGCTTGCCCAGCGATTGGGCCAGGGTTTTGGCGTAGGTGATGCCGACGAGTAGCGAGCCAACGAGACCGGGGCCCTGCGTGACGCCGACGGCATCAAGATCGGAGAAACTTAGACCGGCCTGAGAAAGGGCTTCGCGGACAACGGGAACGATTTGGCGGAGGTGTTCGCGGGAGGCGAGCTCAGGAACGACACCGCCATACTTGCGATGAATATCGATTTGGGAAGCGACTACGCTCGAGAGGATTTCGCGGCCATCGGCGACGATAGCCGCGGCGGTTTCGTCACAGGAAGACTCGATGCCAAGGATGCGAACGCTCATGAATCAATGCTAACACAGCGATTTCAGGCGGTTCGAGGCCGGCGAGCTTGCCTGCGCCGAACCCGCCGATGAGAAACCGGTTGAAAAAGAGAGCTTCCTCTTACACTCTGAGTGCATGAGCCAATCAGGAAACGGTGCGCCGGCGGGCGCACGCAAAGTGCGGAAAGCGGTGCTGCCGGCGGCGGGACTGGGAACGCGGTTTCTCCCCGCTACAAAGGCGCAGCCTAAAGAGATGTTGACGGTGGTGGACAAGCCGCAAATTCAATATGTGGTGGAAGAATGTGTGGCGAGCGGAATCGAACACATCATCATTGTCACGGGCAAGGGCAAGAATTCGATCGAAGATCATTTTGACTACAACCCGACACTGGAACGATTTTTGGAGGAGAAAGGGCGCAAAGATCAGGCAGCGCTGGTGCGGAAAATTAGCGACATGGTGCAGGTGAGCTACACCCGGCAAAAAGAGCCGCTGGGATTGGGGCACGCTGTATTGGTGGCGAAAGATTTGGTTGGAGACGAGCCGTTTGCGGTGTTGCTCGGCGACGTTTTGATTCCGGGAGAGAATCCGGCGACGAAACAATTGATTCAGGTTTACGAAGCGACCGGAGTGGGCGCGATTGCGGTAGAGGAAGTGCCGAAGGAAAGAACAAATTTGTACGGCATCGTGGATGGCCGGGTGGCGCCGCAGCCTCCGTTTGGCGAAAGGCTCTTGCGCGTACGAGACTTAGTGGAGAAGCCGAAGCCGGAGAATGCGCCTTCGAATCTGGCGATTACGGGACGGTACGTCCTGCCTGCGGCGATTTTCGATTGCCTTGAACGCACGAAGCCCGGCGCCGGAAATGAGATTCAGCTGACGGATGCTCTTCGTATCCTTGCGAAGGAACAGGGGCTGTGGGCGTATATCTATGAGGGGATTTCGTACGATGCGGGCGACAAGCTGGGATTCCTGAAGGCAACCGTTGAAATCGCGTTGCAGAATCCGGAGTTCGGCGGCGCATTTCGTTCTTACTTAAAAGGCCTGAAGCTGTAGCGCTACCGGCGCTTCTCCATTTCTAATTTTTAATTTGTATAACCGGCGCGTTCGGCGCAGCATCTCTATTGGTCTAGCGGCCTGCCAGCGAATTGCCTTTCGTTCGCCCCACCCGCAGCTCGCCGGGACAAGATTGCCGAAGCAATTGCGAAGGAGAACCCCATGAGTGAAGCCACAGGACAGGTGAAAGCAGTTTCTACGAAGACATTCCCCGCGAAGTCATTTGCCGCGCAGAGCGCGACTTCCGGTCTGGCGGCGCATCCGATTGTGCGGCGCGAACCACTGCCTTCCGACGTACAGATCGAAATTCTGTATTGCGGTGTTTGCCATTCGGACTTGCATCAGGCGCGGAACGAATGGCAAGAGATGATGCCTACGGTCTACCCCTGCGTGCCGGGCCACGAAATCGTAGGCCACGTCGCGAAGGTGGGAAGCGCAGTAACAAAGTTCAAGACCGGCGACTTGGTCGGAGTCGGATGTATGGTGGACTCAGATCGGACCTGTCCGAGTTGCCAAGCCGGTGATGAGCAATACTGCGATAGTTTTCCAACGCTTACGTATAACGCACCGGACAAGCATCTAGGTGGCGTGACATACGGTGGCTATTCGGACGGCATCGTCGTGGATGAAGCGTTTGTGTTGCGCGTTTCCGACAAGCTTAATCTTGCAGGAGTTGCGCCGCTCCTTTGTGCGGGCATCACGACGTACTCACCGATGAGGCACTTTAATGTGCAGAAGGGACAAAAAGTCGGCGTCGTCGGCCTCGGGGGATTGGGCCATATGGGCGTAAAGTTTGCGAACGCGTTCGGCGCGAACGTCGTCATGTTCACGACGTCGGCTGGCAAGGCAGCGGATGCAAAACGATTGGGCGCTCACGATGTCGTGATCTCGAAGAACGCAGACGAAATGCTGAAGCACGCCGGCACCTTCGACTTCATCCTGGACACAATTCCGGCCGACCACGATTTGAATCAATACATCAACCTGCTCAAACTGGATGGCACGATGACGCTTGTCGGCGCGCCTCCCAACCCGGCCCAAGTCGCAGCGGGCGGACTGCTCTTCAAGCGGCGCCGGCTTGCGGGTTCGATCATCGGCGGCATTCGTGAAACCCAAGAGATGCTCGACTTCTGCGCGGAAAAGAACGTCACGGCGGATGTGGAAATCATACCGATTCAGAAAATCAACGAAGCGTATGGCCGTCTTTTGAAAAATGATGTGAAATATCGCTTCTCGATCGACATGGCTTCACTAAAGCAAGCCTAACGCAAGCCAAAGTAAAGTCCCGCGCGACGAGAGGTCGTACGGGACTTTGCTTTCTGGTTCACTTAGTTTGTTTTATCGCTAGCGATACGATTCCTGATTTCGGCGGTGCTCTTCGGGGGCCGCAGCGATGCCGTTGCGGCGGAGTTCCTCCGTGTAAAACTTGCGATAAAGGACACTCCACTCTTCGCTGTCTTCTAGAATTTCCTTTTTCATGGAGCTAATCTTTTTGCGGGCTTCGGCGTCCCACTTTTCTTCCTCACGCAATTGGTTCGTCAAGATGGTAACGATGCTTTGGCGAATCGTGTCGCGGTCCTCGACAAATTCAACTTCATTGCTGGCGACAAGGACGTCCATCATTTTGTGGGACAGCCGGACAATTTTCTCACGCGTGAGTCGCATCTTCCCTTTTTCCAGTCCTTACCGCAGGATCAATTTTTTGTCGCGGGCCAACTGCGTTTTCACTTTCTTGAACATTTCCTGGTACGAGACACCTGTGTTGCGCATCTGGTCTTGGTGTTGAATCAAAATCTGGCGGGCCTCTTCGTTGATGCGGTCTTCGACGGTAATCTCTTCGAGCATGGCCTGACGGAGGCGCGGGACGACGGTTTCCGGCGTTTTGACTTCGACCATCTCGTCTACAACGAGTTTTTTGAGTGCTTCAGCAGCCATGTGGCCGACCAAATCGCGGTTCAGCAGCATTCCTTGCGCGTCCTTTATGCAATAGAGAAACATTGAGTTTACTGGGTGAAACGCAAAACTGCAACCGAGGGCGAATGGAACGCTGTGCAGGGCTGCAAAAATCCGCCGCCGCGCTATAATGCGCGGCCAGAACAAAGCGAAAGATGAGGCAGCGCAAAGCGCGCGAATTTTAGTGGTTAGAGGAGCAAAGGAATGACGAAGTCATCTGGATTTGGCGTAGTTAGCACGCTGGTATTGGCCGCAAGCGTGTTCGTGGCGACCACAACTGTGCGAGCGCAAGAGGCAGGCAAGGAACCGCCGAAGGAAGACTTCGTCAAGGCGCACTACACGAAGTACGAGTACCGGATTCCGATGCGCGACGGGAAGAGACTGTTCACGTCTGTTTATGTGCCGAAGGACGATTCGCAACCCTACCCTATTTTGATGGATCGCACGCCTTATAGCGTAGGGCCATATGGAGAAGACGCATACAAAAAATCCGTTGGGCCGTCCGAAGAGTTTCAAAAGGCGGGATACATTTTCGTGTATCAAGATGTGCGCGGCAGGTACATGTCCGAAGGTGAATTCGTGGAGATGCACCCGCACATTGACGTGAAACACTCGACAGCGGATGTCGACGACAGCACGGACACCTACGACACGATCGAATTTCTCCTCAAGCATGTGGCAAACAACAACGGGAAGGTTGGAATCTGGGGCATCTCGTATCCGGGGTTTTACACTTCGGCGAGTATCATCGACTCACATCCGGCACTGAAAGCTGCGTCTCCGCAGGCACCTATGACCGATTTGTTCTTTACTGACGACGCCTATCACGGCGGCGCGTTCATGCTGGCCGCGAACTTCGGCTTCTATACGGCGTTCACACCGATGCCAGAGCCGGCGGAGCCGCCGAAGACGCGAGTGCCATTTGATTTCGGCACGCCCGATGGCTACGAGTTTTATTTGAAAGCCGGTGCGACCAGGACCCTGGACAAAGTTTACCTCAAGGGTTCGAATCCGCTTTTCAACGATCAGCTCATGCATACGACTTACGATGACTATTGGAAAGCGCGCGATTTATCGCGGCATATGAAGAACATCAAATGCGCGGTGATGACGGTCGGAGGATGGTTCGACGGCGAAGACCTGTCCGGACCTTTCAAGACGTTCCACGCAATCGATCAATTCAATCCCGGTTTGGCAAATTCACTGGTCGTGGGCCCGTGGGTGCACGGCGGCTGGGCGATCACCGATGGCGATCACCTCGGTGACGTGCAATTTGGAGCCAAAACGAGCGACTTTTTCCGCGCGAATATCCAATTCCCTTTCTTTGAATATTATTTGAAAGGGAAAGGCGCGGGGCTGCCGAAGGCATACGTATTCGAAACCGGAACGAATGTTTGGCGCAAATATGATTCGTGGCCACCCGCCAAGGCGCAGCCGAAGATCTTGTATTTGCGGGCGGGCGGAAAGCTTTCATTTGAACCGCCCTCCGAGAAAGACAGCGCAGATGAATATGTGAGTGATCCGGCACATCCTGTTCCGTTCATCGACTACATGTCCACCAGCGTTCCGCAGCGTTATATGGTGGACGACCAACGCTTCGCTTCGCGTCGCGCGGATGTGTTGGTGTATGTGACAGAGCCGCTCGCGGAGGACGTGACCATCGCCGGGCCTGTGTCGCCGAAGCTGAGAATCTCGTCCACTGGTACCGATTCAGATTTTGTTGTGAAACTGATTGATGTGTATCCGAACGATTTCCCGGACGACGAGTCAGTGAACGGCGGAAAGAGAGTTCTAGGAGCGCCGTCGGTACGCATGGGTGGATACCAGCAACTTCTGCGTGGTGAACCGATGCGCGCGAAATTCCGAAATAGCTGGGAGAAACCAGAAGCACTGCCACCGGGAAAAATGGCGGAGTTGAATTTTTCGATGCCAGATGTGGACCACACTTTCCGTCGAGGGCACCGGATCATGGTGCAGATCCAAGGCTCGTGGTTCCCTCTTACAGATCGCAATCCGCAATCGTTTGCGGATATTCCAGACGCAAAGCCGGAAGACTTCAAAAAGGCCACCGAGCGCGTGTTTCATCAAAAAGACGCGGCTTCAGGCGTGGAAGTTCTAGTTTTATCGGAGCAAAAATAATTTGTGGTTTAACCGTTGCGTTGACGAGTCACGGCGCTTCCTGTAAAATTATTGAGGTAAGGGCGCTTAGCTCAGTGGTTAGAGCGTTCGGTTTACACCCGAAAGGTCGAAGGTTCAAATCCTTCAGTGCCCACCAAGTGACGATTCACCCTCAGCGGGGACGTAGTTCAGTTGGTTAGAACGCTGCCCTGTCACGGCAGAGGTCGCGAGTTCGAGTCTCGTCGTCCCCGCCATTTTCCCTAATGCAACATTCAATCCCGTTTGACCGTCCTCGTCATACTAGAAAAAAGAGGAATCGTCCCATCTGTCCCCTTTCCCCCGTCCCCTTTCCCCCTGATCCCGCTCGTTGACTTTACCTTCTGCTCACCCTTACCATTTCGGCTTGAGCGCCATGATCGGGCAGACTATCTCGCACTATCGCATCATCGAGAAGCTAGGCGGGGGCGCTGACGGTCTGTTATTGCTTGCCTTTCACATCGGCGATGGAACGCATTCCCCTACAAGGATCAGGAGGCGGGATGAACAAATATATGACTCGACGGTCTTGGCTCGGAGCGGCAGCGATGTTTGGCGTTTCTGGCGTCGCAGCAGGGCAAGAAGACTTCACGAAGTTGCCCCCAAATCTGCCGGTACCAATGGACGATGGAGCTTGCGACCACCTGCTGCGCATGCAGGTGCCCGCCATCCCTCTGAACGCCACTGTCGGTGGTACCGTACGCTTACCCGCGGTCACAGCGGAAAGGACAATTGTGTACTGCTACCCGCGCACCGGTGAACCCGGCAAGCCGTCTCCCGATGGGTGGGATGCCATCCCCGGTGCGAGAGGGTGCACTCCGCAAAGCTGCTCCATGCGCGATAACTACCACGCCATTCGCCGTCTGGGTGGGGATGTGTTTGGAATGAGTACACAGTCAACGTCATACCAGCAGGAAGCTGCCAAAAGACTTCACTTGCCCTATGCCCTGCTTTCGGACGAGCAACTCAAAATGACACACGCTCTGAGGTTGCCAACATTTGAGGTGCCAGGATGGACACTCATCAAGCGGCTCACGATTGTGATTCATGAAGACAAGATTGAAAAGGTGTTCTACCCAGTGTTTCCGCCCGACAAACATGGAGAACAGGTGGCCGCTTGGTTAGCAAAAAAGCGGCAGGGCGTCATTTAGGCCATCCACTTAATCTTGGCGGCAGACGTTCCGTTGCAACGCGAGAATTCTTACCCACAAATCTACCCACAGCGAACGGTTCCTAGAGTCCCTTTCAGCGACTTGGCAGCCCCCGCTTAGAACGTAAGTCGCTGATAAGACGTGTATGCCTAGCCTGTCACGGCAGAGGTCGCGAGTTCGAGTCTCGTCGTCCACGCCATTTCCTCACCGTAAGTTCTTCAGCGATAAATAGTTGGCAAGCCGTTCCAGTTCACATGCGATCAAGCACGAGAGCCAATCTGTCCCGACGGTTTCTTACGGCCAAGTAAATCGTTATGCGAAAGCTAGATCCACTGAGAGCGGATAGTGGTCGGACGTGGATCCGGAATTATGTACTTGTGCCCCGCTCGGTCGCATCGGCCTCCGCGCAAAAATCCAGTCAATGATTTTTCCCTGCTCGAAGAAAGAGTGCGGCTTCGTCGGCGCATGGCGATTCGCCAAAGCATCTTCGAAGTCGGCGCGGTTTAGGGCATCGGCTGCAGCCCCGTTCGATGCATCCAGATTGAAGTCGCCGCAGACCAGAGCAGGCTCGCTCGATTTGTATCGCTGTGCGTCTCTCATAACTTCCTCCAGTTGCGCGCAACGCAGGCGGTCATCGCCCCTGCTCTCGAGATGCAGGTTGTACGTGACGATCATCCTGTCTCCGATTTTTACGTCGGTGACCAGCGCGAGCCGGCCTCCAATGCGCTCTTGAAACGGCGGAATTTCCGGAAGGAACCAGTGCGGTCGCCAGAAATGCGTCTGCTCCTCGAAGCGGATTATGCGGCAATTGGATAAAGGCCACCGGGAAAGCGTGACCTGACCGTGATAAGCCGGAGACGTCCGGGAGCCCTGTGTCAATTCCTGAAACTCCCTCGCGAAGGCATAGTTCATCCGCAGCTTCTGAGCGATTTCTCTTGCAACATTAACCTGGTGCGTCCGCCGCGCATTCTGATCAGCCTCCTGCAGGAGAAGGATGTCGGCCTTGGCGCCGGTCAGAAACTGAATCACCCGATCGAGATGCAAGCCTCGGTTGATATTCCAGCTGACGACCCGGACTGAGTCCGGGGGAAAGATCATCCAGCTGGGTGTAGCAAAATTACCCGTCTCGATCTGTTCGAGCGCACTCATGGCGTTTTTCGCGTCCGTCTGGGATTCTCTGAACGACAGGACCGCTCCTCCCTTCCTCGAACCTTTGGATGTACTCATCGTATCCGCAGGGAATGCACGATCATCGCCATCTTTGGAACGCCGCTGTTATCGCTGTGCGAACGCAGGAATCGGTTCCGAGCCCTTGAGGAACCCGTCGACATTCCGCCGAAACCGTCGAAACCTAGGCGCTCTGAACCTGCCCATTTCTGCAAGAGCATACGCACATTCGCTAAATCACACATAAGAAACACGATCGAGAGATCGTCTCCGAACCACGATTGGAACAGCACATGCCCTTGCTCCAGTCGACGTGGAACTCGCATGTGGCCTCGAAACACAACGCACGCAGAACAGGACGCTCGAACCTTGAAGGAAATCCCTCCTCATTATGGCCATCCGCGACGGGATTCCTCGAAGCCCACGGTCTTGTGCCTCTTCATTTTCCCGCTGCTCGCGGTTTGGCCATTCGCTTCTGTCTCGCGCGGAGCGCAGCCGGACGGTTCCTTTGCGAAAGTTACAGGCGCAGTTTTCGTTGAGGACTCCGCAGGCGCCCGATCCGCTGTTGCCGGCGCGAAGGTGACGCTCAGCGGACCAGCAATCATCGAAACCAAGACCGACGAAGACGGCAACTTCAGCGTGTCGTCCGTACCGTCTGGAACCTATCAGGTTGAGGCGGTAGCTCCCGGTCTGGCCATCCGGCAAACCATGCGTGTCGAAGCAACCGAAATCCGATTGCTTCTTCATCTCAAGCCAGCCGAAGTCACTTCGTCGGTTGTTGTGAAAGCCGACCAGTCAGAAGCCAAGGACCCCGCGCCCTCCGAGACTGTTACCTCGAACACATTGCGTGACGCTCCGAACAGGAACGAGCGTTTCGAGAGTGCGTTGCCGCTTATCCCGGGAGTTGTCCGTGGCCCTGACGGACGCGTGAATCTGAAAGGAAGTCGGAACACGCAAAGCGGAGCGCTCGTCAACAGCGCGAACGTAACGGACCCTGTGACTGGCGGACAAGCGATCAATCTCCCCATCGACGTCGTGTCGTCGGTGCAAGTCATCTCTAACCCGTACGATCCGCAATACGGCAAGTTCACTGGCGCGGTCGCTACGATCACGACGAAAACGGGCGACTATGACAGGTTCCACGTTTCGCTCCAGAATTTCGTCCCTCGGGTCCGTGACCGTGACGGCATCATCGCCGGCATCGGCGCAGCAACACCGCGATTCACATTCACTGGCCCGATCGTCAAAAACCGCGTCGCTATCACGCAGTCTTTCGAATATCGCTTTGTCCGCACGCCTGTGAACAGCCTGCCTCCGCTCGCAACACCTTCACAACCCAGGCGTCCACGCCGGACTTTCACCAGCGTGGCTTCCAGGCCTACCTACAGCATCGCTACATAGTCGGTACTGCGGGACTGCTCGTTTCCCAGTTCAGCTACAAGCAATTCGACGCCGACATCACTCCGCAGAGCGAGGATCCGTATCGGCTGTTTCTCGAAACGACGCAAGGTGGTTTTTTCAATCGGCAGGCGCGCCGCAGCTCGCGAACAAGCTGGGACGAGACCTACCGGTTTGCGCCACGGCAATTTGCAGGAACGCATCAGTTCACGGCTGGTTTGAGCTTCGAACACTCTGAATATCATGGCCGCCAGACTTTTCTTCCCGTCGAAATCGACGGCAAGTCAGACACGCCTGTGGAACGCATCTCCTTTTCCGACCCAACTTCATTCACTATCGATCAGAACGAAACGGCCTGGTTTGTCGGAGACCAGTGGGCAGTTGCGCGGCGTTTCACCGTAACCCCGGGCTTGCGCTTCGATTACGACACCATCACGCACTCGGCGCACGCAGCTCCACGCGTCGGATTTCTTTTTACTTTGACCAAGGACGCAAAGACCTTGCTGAAAGGTGGAGTCGGCCGCTTCTACGATCGCGTCCCTCTCCTGGCCGCCACATTTCCCGACTTCCCGGATCGAACCGTCACCCTGCTCAGGGAAAACGGCGCCGCTTCGACTTCCACCTTCTACGAAAACAGATTGGCTGGCCCGGTCCGAAATCCTCGCAGCATTTCCTGGAACCTGGAACTTGACCGCGACGTTACGCGAAGCCTGCTCCTGCGTTTCGCTTACGAACAGCGGCATACGACGGACGATTTCGTCGTTTCACCCGTTGCTAACGGGGCCACAGGCGCGATCGAGCTATCGAATGGCGGCAACAATTCCTACCGGGAGTTCCAATGGACGGCCCGCTACAAGCTGCGCCAGAACGTCTTGAACGCCTCGTACGTCCGGTCTCGCGCATTTGGCGACCTGAACGATCTCAATCAATTCTTCGGCAACCTCGCGCAACCGGTCATTCAGGCAAATGGCCGCGGGCGTTTGTCGTTCGACGCCCCGAATCGCTTCCTTTTCTGGGGCACTCTCGCGGGCCCCCTGAAGCTGACCTTCGTGCCGGTCTATGAGTTGCACACCGGCTTTCCCTATTCCGTCGAAAACGAATTGCGCGAGTACGTTGGACCGCGCAACCTGAACCGCTTTCCGCGTTTTTCTTCGTTCGACCTTCAGGTTACGCGTCCGATTTCTCTTGCCTTCGGCGATCGCCACCTGCATGCGCGAGTCGGCCTCGGCATTTTCAATCTCTTTAATCACTTCAACCCGCGTGACGTTCAGAACAACCTGGCGAGCGCGCGGTTTGATGGATTCTTCAATTCAGCCTGGCGGGAATACCGCGGGAAATTCGTACTGGAGTTCTGATGATGAAACATCACGTTTTGTTGGTAGTCGTTCTGTTTCTCCTTCCAGCCGCAGCGCTTCCCGCGGCCCAGGATACTTCGCTGCCCACCGTGAGCGAAGTTGTCGAGCGGATGGTTCAGCGCGATGCGCAACGCCAGGTGCTGACGCAGGGCTATGCGGGGATGCGCCGTTACGTTCTTGAAAACGATGGCATGCATAAGCACGCTGAAATGCTCGTGCGCGTGAACGGCGACTCTGATGGCAGCAAGCATTTCGAGATCGTCTCCGAGCAAGGGTGGAAAGCTGCCCAGAGGCACGTACTGCGCAAGATGCTCGAGTCCGAGTCGCAGACGTCGGCTCCTGAAGCACGAGAGAAAACGCGCCTCTGTTCCGACAACTACGAATTTCACATGGTCGGCCTTGTCGGCGAGCGGCCTGCCTACGCGATCGACGTTAAGCCAAAACGCAAAGACAAGCTTTTGTTCGAAGGGCGAATCTGGGTGGACACCGAGGACTATGCTCTGGTCCGCGCCGAAGGGAACCCTGCCAAGAATCCGTCCTTCTGGACCAAGCACATACATTTTGTCCACACCTATAAGAAGCAAAGTGGGTTCTGGTTCCCTCTCTCGACCGAAAGCATCACCGACGCGCGTATCTTCGGCCGAACCGATCTCACCATCGAGTATTTCGACTACAAGCCGAACGCCGCGCAGTTTGCGGAAGGTATCGCCATTGCCACCCAGGGGTTCCGACAGCAATGAAACGCAGCGACACCATTCTCATCGTCGTGGGACTCGGGCTGTTTGCTTTCGTAGCCTCACGCATTGGCTGGATCGCGCTCCTGCATCAGCTGATGACAGCATCGCTCGCGATACCCGTTCTCGTGTCCGTCAGCTTTCTCCGACTCGTGCTTCAGACCCATGCGTGGCGCATCGCGCTTCGGGAAGAAGGAGCGGCTGCCACGTTTCGTGAGCTTCTGGGAATCCGTCTCGCTTCCCAGTCGATGGGCTACCTCTCGGTGCTTGGTCCCGCGCTGTCCGAACCGATGAAAATCAAGCTGCTCAAAGGAAGCTGGAACGCCACGGCCACGGCCACTCTCGCGGACACTGGCATCTACTGGTTTACTTCTGCAATCGTAGGGCTTGTGGGATGCGTCGCGGCGGCAATTCTGCTCGCCGGCGCGCAGAATGCGCGAACGCTCGTCGGAATTGCCCTCCTCTTCGCCCTTCTGCTCACCCTTCTCGTTCGTCAGAAGCCTCTGCTGCAAAGATTGGTTGCGGCTTTGGGCGAACGGGCCCCCGGTTGGCTCACCAACGTTGCTGCGCTCGAGCAAAAGATACGTTCGTTTCGCACTCGCCACCCACTTTCCGTCCGCTCGATGCTCTATCTGGATTTGCTCTGCCAGGTTCTCCTCGTTGCGGAAACCGCTGTCGTCCTCTTCTACGCCAGGCTACCGATTCATCTTCCGACCCTCCTCGGAATCGAAACGGCCACTCGTGTCACGAAGATCGTTGCGGGATGGCTTCCCGCACGGATCGGCGCCGACGAAGGCGGGGCCGCGGCTGCGTTTGCCGCATTTGGACTTTCTCCAGCCGCCGGTGTGGTTCTCGCTCTAACCCGGAGATTTCGTGACCTGCTGTGGTGCGTTCTTGGCCTCAGCTGGTTCGCCTGGCGTTCGCGGACGCTCAGCCGCGGCCAAGTTCCTGACGGAGCCTTACTCCCATGCAAGCAATCCTGAGCATTCCGGAGTCACGAGGTGGGCGAGACGCCGCCGAACAATTGTTGTTCCGGGAGATCGGAGGCCTTCCCTTACTCATTCGCGCCATCACGACCGCTGCTCGAGCCGGCGCCGACGAGGTGCTGCTGATTTTCCCCGGCTTTATTCCGTGCGAAATCGTGAAGCGGGTCCGCGAAAACAAGATTCTCTCCGCAGGCACGGTCATCAAATGTCTTTCGGTGTCGGGCTTCGACCCCGCTTCTGCATCCGGATGGCAGCAGATTTCCACCCGGCTCCAGGACGAATTTTTCTGGATCCCTTGGAACTGGGTGACCAATAAGCACGCTCTTGTTGCTTTGCGTCTTCTTTCGTATGAGCCCGCAACATGGACTGTTCCTTCGCGTCTTAGACGTGATGCAGTGATGAATTCCACCGAATTTCTTTCTCCCGAAGGTCGAGCCGAAGGGATTGCCATTCTCTCGGAAGATGCAGTCGACAATGCAGAGCGCTGGCTCGTGGCGAATTCCGGAAAGGCGCTCGACGGAATCTACACGACCTTCAATCGCAAGCTTTGCAGGCCCGTCGTAAGAGCTCTCACGCACACCGCAGTTTCACCCAACGCGGTAACCCTTGCGGGCCTGCTCGTGGCCTGCCTTTCTGCCTATTACTTCTCGCGCGGTTCTTATCTCCTCTCCGTAATCGGTGCGTTCCTTTTCTTCCTTTCTGGGCTTTGCGATGAAATCGACGGAATGCTTGCCCGGATCAAGCTTTCCGATTCCGCATTCGGCACGTGGTTCGAAGGTTTGGTCGACAACCTGAGCTACCTCCTTCTTTTTGGCGGAATCGCCCTGGGTCTCTCCCGCGATCGAGGGCCACAGGAACTGTGGATCGGCGGAGTAATTCTCGTAGGAGCGGTCATTTCTACCGCAATAATCGCATGGCTGCGCAAGAGCTCGACGCATCGCGAAAGGCCGAACGAATACCTTGGCAAGATGTATCGAATGCTCGATGAAGATCGCGGAAACTGGATTTCGCGGATTTCGAGAAACATCGAGTTCCTCCTGAAGAAAGGCGTCTTCATTCACTACGTTGTGCTCTTCTCCCTTTTGGGTCTGCTGCCGGTGATGATGCGCATTGCTGCGATCGCCGCCAACCTCACTTGGATCCTCTCTCTCTACTTCAAAAGAAGATTCTTCCGCGGCCCCCGCCCGGGCGTGGAAGCTGTTGCATTTCAAAAACACGCGAAGGTGAACCTATGAAAGCTCTGATCCTGGCCGCAGGACGTGGCACGCGAATCCGTTCGATTCACGGCGAACATCCCAAATGCTTGATCTCCTCAGATGGCGAAGCCATTCTCGATCATCAGATTCATGCGCTATTCGCCGCCGACATCCGGGAGATCGGAATTGTAGTGGGATATGAGAGCGAACAAATCATCAAGCACGTGGAGACCCGCCATCGGGACCATCTCCATCGCTTCTGCTTCATCCACAATCCAAAGTTCGAAACCACCAACAACATCTACTCTCTTTGGGTTGCGCGAGACTGGTTGCGCGGCGAAGCGTTTATGTGCTTGAACGCGGATGTTCTGTGTGAGCCCGATATCCTGATCCCCGCCGCCAGAACTACTGCGCCTATCTCCATGGTCGTCGACCCCCAGTGGCGCGACGAAACGATGAAGGTCATCCTTCGCGATGGACACGTAGCAAAAATGAGCAAGAAAATCCCCCACTCAGAGTTCAGCGGCACCTACATCGGCATCACGACCTTTTCTCTCGGAGTCCAAAGGGATTTCTTCCGTTCCCTCGACAAGCTTGTCGCTGGCGGCCACGTGACCGAATTCTTCAATGTAGCTGTGCAGGAACTAGCCGACACGGGAGTGAAGGTGGGGTTCACAAGTACGGCCGGTTTGTCCTGGGCCGAAATCGATGATCCAGCGGATCTAGCGTTTGCGCGCGAGCATGTCTTTCCCAAACTCGCCTACGCCACGGCCGCCTAATTTCCAGACACTTTTTCGAGATGGGCTCGTCTCGCCAAACCGTGGTACCTCCCCGATGTGGAGGCATTCGCCCTACAAACAGCCGGGTCTCGCACAGAGCGAATCCACCGTGACTTCGGAGACCACACAGGTGAACCAGACTGACCGTGGCGCCGTAGAGCGTAGCGGCTCGCTGATCATATGCGGTAATGGCCGCGCACGAAGGCGAAAAATCAACCGGAAAAAGGATTTTGCGAATCATTTCGCTTGCGTCTGCCAATTCCCAGCCGCACATGCGAACGCCAAGTCATTGAAAGTGAAGGACAATAAAGAGAATGCAGGCGACACGCTGCTGGAGCGCCGGTTCATGCGTGACGGCCTCGACGTTTCCGTCAAAGGCCCGCCATCTGCTGCGGACAAACTGAAGTCTTTAATTTACAGTCCGCCGCCGGAACATCTTCTATCTACTGAAAACAAGGTGGATGGCAGATTTTTCCGGCAACGTCACTGATGGACACCGAGATGCTTCATAAGCAACTGACATTTGGCTCTCTGGAGGCGGAAGGGGTGACTACAGAAGATTCGATCGCGACGGAAAAGCCTGAATGGCTCACTCAGATGGAAAACGTTCTCGAGGTGCTCAATGAGGGGGTCATTGTCGCGAGCGACGAACATCGGATTCTATTTGCGAACTCGCGGTTTGTGGAAATGACCGGCTTTCCCCGGCATGAGTTGATCGGAGTCGACGCTTCCTCCTTCTATTCCTCACAGGAATGGGGATTCCTGGCACAACAGGTTGACATCGCGTTCCGCGCTGGACACAACCGGCATTCCTTCGTTCTTCCCCAAAGAGGCGGCGGGCGCTTGCCCGTCATCATCAGTTCCCGCACGATTCGCAATTCTGCGGGCCGATTTGGGATTGTCACCTTCACGGATATCTCGGAGCAAGTGCGAGCAGAGCAGGAACTTCGGTCCGCAAACATGGAGCTCAGCAAGCGCCAGATGGAAATCGAAGAAGACCTGCGGCTTGCCGCGCGGGTTCAACGCAGTCTCACGCCGCGATCCTTGACCTGGAACGGAATGCGCGTCGACTCTTTCTATCACCCCGTGCACACGATTGGCGGCGACTTCGCCCTGGTGAACTCGGTGAACCACGACGATCTCAGTTTGCTGGTTTGCGATGTTTCCGGTCACGGTATCGGTTCGGCTTTGGTCGCGAATCGAATCTACTCCGAAGCGGCAGCACACCTGCGGAGCGGCATCCCACTCGTCGACATGTTCGGCGAGTTGAATCGCTTCCTCATCCAGGAAATCGACAGCTCGGGAATGTTTGTTACCGCTGCCGCGGCCAGGATCGATGCACAACATCGCACGATGCTCTTTGCCGGCGCTGGCCATCCTCCCGCGATGGTAGCCCGTCGTGGCCAGAGTCCGATTCTCCTTGAGTCGCGCAGTATGATACTTGGGGCGCTGCCGGAAGCCGTGGGCGTCGACGCTACGCTTGAAGTCCAGCTCCAGCCCGATGACCGCATCATTCTGTACACCGACGGAATTACCGAAGTTTTTAATTCCAGGGGAGAAATGCTGGGTATCGAAGGTGTCCAGGAAGTCGTCCGCCGTACGTCGTCTCTGCCTCCCGACCAAATGAAACAGGGTATTCTCGACGGTGTGGCTGGGTGGCGTGAGGGACCGCCGACTGACGACGTTTCTCTCATGTTGTTGCACGTTGGTTGAGACAGATGAAATTCAACACTAGGAGAACGTATGTTACCCAGACGCACCGCGGTTCTCGTTTCTGTCGCTTTGCTCTTTGCCGGGATTGAGACTTCCCTTGGCAATGCCCAAGAGGCCCTAGCGCCGGTGAAGGCCGTCCAGATGATCGGTCTCACGGGCGTCAAACAAAATGCAAAAGGCACACTGAAGGTTGAAAACGGAAATCTGCAGTTTGTCCACGGCAAAACAAACGCCGGCATAAGCGCCGCTGCCATTCAAGATGTAGTCACTGGCGATGATACGCAAAGATCCGTCGGCGGAACCGTCGGAGTGATGAGCATGGCCGCGCCGTACGGCGGTGGGCGCTTCCTCAGTCTATTCCGGAAGAAAATCGATACGCTTACCATTCAGTACCGTAACATGGACGGGGCCCTACACGGCGCAATCTTCACGATGCCCGTGGGCGGAGCGAATGCCATCAGGACGGAGCTTGTGTCCGCAGGCGCCAACACCATAGCCGCAGGACAACCGGCCACAGACGGCCCCTCCGGCAAGGAGCAAAACGCCCTACAGTTTCCGGAACACTTGTCCGGCAAGATTAGCGCGTCGGCAATCCAAGTCGAGATGATCCAGTCGGACGAAGTCAAACTCCCTGCCGAATTTCAGATCGCTCTCTATGAAAATCTCGTCCATCAAATCGAGAAACAACGAACATTTCAGCATGTCTATCGCGGCGGCGACCACACCGCCGCGAGTGCCCCCGACCTGGTTGTTCTCCATTGCACGGTCCAGGGCTTTAAGGCCGGCAGCGAGAGGGCCCGCCAGGTGACAACGGTTGCTGGCGCCACGTCCATCACCGTCCATTGCCAGTTCACCGGCCCGGATGCAAAGCCTCTCCTCGCGCGGGATGTAAGCGGGAAGGTTCGGTTTTTTGGAGGTAATCTCAGGGCCACCTACGACTTCGCGAAGAAAGCCGCCCATGTCGCGGACGAAAACTTTGCCGCGCCGGATCACCGACCGTGAGGGACGAGCAAGAGGCTTTCTGCTGATGATGACGTTGTGCAGCAATCCCCGATTCATTTCTACCGTGCGTGGAGCGATGGAAGCGCTGATGGAAATGCTCGGATTCCCCACCGAGCAGCGCAGGTGTATCCCGCCCGATCCCAACAAGCTACGCGGGACAGCCTCCCGTGTATATATAAAGGATGAGCACATTCTGGGCGCCAAAAGTACGTACCGATCTTTCGCAAAGTGCTGCCCGGAAAAGCCGCGACCTTCTTTCAGCTGGACCGCCGCATTGGCATGATGATCGACGTGCAACTGACTTCGCACCTTCCTCTAGTGCAGAACCAGAACTAGTTTCGATGGCTTGCGCGCCACGTCGAAACATGGCGCTCAGATCCAAGCTCACAGGAGCAGGTCGTCATTTTCCAGAAAGAATCGTCACCGGGCTCAATGCGCATGCGAAACGAGGGGCAAATTGGACGATCCCTGGCTATCTTCTTTATCTATGTGGCCGCTCTGCTGTTGCTTTTCGCTGCCGCAGCCCAGGGCGGAGAGCCTCCACAGAAGACTCTCGAAGCGGTCGCGAGTTCATTTTAGGGCGTCTCGACTTTCGCAAATGTGCCGGCGTTCTCTCGCAGCAACGTTAATCAGACTTCTCGGACGCGATTCAAAAACGCGCATGGGAACCTACGCTATTCTGCGTTCTTGAAACAATTCGCGTGTTGACCGGCATACGAGCCGCGAGCGCGAGCCCTCAGACTTCCGACAGAGTCCTGAAGCGGTTCTTATCGATTCTCAGTGACTTAATTTTCGATTCCAGCGTCGACCGCGGTATGCCCAACTTGGCCGCGGCCCCCGTTGGTCCAAACACCCGTCCACGGCTTGCCTTTAGAGCCTCCTCAATTATGTTCTTCTCTTGCTCCTCGAGTCTTCGAGGGAGCTCAACTTGGTTTTTCGGTTTTGCTGTTAGAAGTGCCTGGGGCTGCTGTGGCAACCAGCTTTCATCGATCGAGAAGGTCTCCGTTTCGCAAAGGATCACGGAACGCTCGATGACGTTCTGCAGTTCACGGATGTTCCCCGGCCAAGCGTATGACTGAAGCAATTCGAGTGTTTCCTGGCTAACATGTCTGATTTTCTTGCGCGCTTTTCGCGAATAGCGATCGATAAAATATTCCACCAGCAGAGCAATATCCTCTCTTCGTTGTCGAAGAGGAGGAATCTCAATCGGGAAAACCTGGAGTCGATAAAACAAATCACTACGGAAGGACCCGCTGGCTACCGCGGTATCCAGATCACGATTCGTGGCGGCGATCACACGAACGTCGACCTTGATGGACTGCGTTCCACCGACCCGCTCGAATTCCCTTTCCTGAAGGACTCTTAAGAGCGCGACTTGAGTGTCCGGGGGCAGTTCACCCACTTCGTCCAGGAAAATCGTTCCTCCGTCGGCTAGTTCAAAGCGGCCAGTTCGGCGTTGCATGGCTCCCGTGAAAGCCCCTTTCTCATGGCCAAACAATTCCGACGAAATTAACGTTGGCGCAAATGCGGCACAGTTCACGCTGATGAAAGCGCGCTCAGACCTTTCTGAGCGTTTGTGGACAGCGCGGGCGATGAGCTCCTTGCCCGTGCCGGTCTCCCCTGTAATCAAAACGGTGGAATCCGTTGGAGCGACTTTGGCAGTTTGGGAAAGAACAGCCTTCAGCGGCTTCGAGGTGCCAACAATTTCTTCGAACATCGAAGCCCGGTCCACCTCGTCCCGCAGCGCCAGATTCTCGCGATACAGTTGGTCCTTGAGTTGCTTGATTTCCTCAAACGCAGCTTTCAGCTCATCTTCGGCACGTCTGCGCTCCGTGGTATCAACCATCGTGCCAACCACTTGAATAAGCTTCCCATCTGTACTTAGGACTGGATGGCCGATGCCATGAATGTGTTTGACTGTTCCATCGAGTTTTACGACTCTGAACTCGACGTCGCAATCTACTTTCTTGAGGAAGGTCCTATCACCTGCCAGCTTGACCTTGTCACGGTCTTCCGGATGTAGGCGCTGCAGCCATTGGTCCCACGTCGGTAAGCCCCGTTGTGGATCAAAGCCGAAGAGCCGAAACATTTCCTCCGACCAGTACACTGTTTCACGGGTTGTGCCATCAATGGCACAACTGCCCGTGTGCGATAGCCTCTGCGCTTCCCCCAGATGCGCTTCGCTCCGCTGTATCTGTCGATAAAGCTCTCGCAGTTTGGCGGTTGTTTCATTGAAGACAGCTCCTAGATGAGCTAGTTCATCATTTCCTGATAGGTGCACTTGGTGATCAAAATCTCCCCGCGCCAAAGCGGTCGATCCCTGCAACAGCTGGCGGAGTGGAGCGCTAATGCTGTGCGTGATGGCGAAGCCAAGGAATACGGCAATTAGTAACGTAACAAAAGCTGTTAGAGGAAGAATCAGGAGGATTCGGCTTTGGGCTCGTTCAGCCTGCGCAACTGACTGTGAGAGTTGGTCACTGACTTGCTGCTGCACATTTCGAACCAGATTCGAGGCACTAGCTTCCAGTGGTTTCTTTTCATTAGCCAGACGAAGACGCGCCACATTCCAGTCGGAGGCCGCACCTAAAGCAATTACGGCGTCGAGTTGCGGTGGCAGTGTGATCTCAACTGCTTGCACGGTAGGCAGGATCGCCTTATCCCGAGGAACATCGGACGGTAGACGAATCAGCGCATCTCTGACGGCCTCGGTGTCCGTAAGGAGAACGGATCGTAAACGTTCGGCTTCTCGCTTCAAGCCGTCGATGTCTTCGGATTTGGCTAGCGAGTCGAGTTTCGCGTCGAGGGATAGGATATCCGTCTGAAAGCGTGAAACGACAACTAGTTCCCGTGCCAGGGCACTCACGCGATCCGATTGTTGGCGGACCAGATAGAATTGCCAAACGAGCAGACTGTTCCCGACCAACATCAGCGAGACAATCACGGCAAAACATAGGAGTAAGCGCGGCGCGATCTTGAGTTTGTTAATGCGCGAAAGCATATTTAGCTGAGTCAATCGCGGCAGTCCGATAGGCCTTGGCCTGCTTGACGCCGGCTCAATCTCCCTTTAGAGGTGGTCCGGTCTTGAAGCCGGTGATCCGTACTAGTTTCTCCTCCAGCGCGGCTGCTGCTTGAGGAGCGGGCTTCTCGCCGGTTAAGACGGAATGCACTGCATCTATATAAGCTCTCGTAATCTGTTCGTACTGCGATCCGCTCTCGGTGGACGGTCTGATTACGAATCTGGTTCGAACCGCCTCCTCAGGATTACGGCCTGCATTTAAAATGGAAGACAGGCTCTGAACGTTCGACTGATTGGCAACAGCGCTCTCCTCAACCTGGTTTGAATCAATCTGAGCGCGAATCAGAAATCGAATTAGCTCTATAGCCTCCTTGCGATGAGACGAATGTTGTGACACAGCCAGGCCCGATCCTCCCAATGTACCGGCCCAGCCCAATTGGCTCCCAGGAATGCTCGTATAACCTGTTTTGCTCGGCGCCAGAGAATTCCGCCAATGCACTTGGCGGAATAGACCGACGCGGGTAATGGAGGCGCCACCCCAGACGCGAACAAATGCTGCCTCGCCTTGATCGAACGCATTCATTGAATCAAGCTCCTGATAAGCGAGAACGCTGCGTGGCGAGATCCAGCCGATCCAACGTTTAGCCCTCTGCCATGACCGAATCGCTGCAGGATTATTCACGCTGATCGTCTGGTTGCTTTCGATGATCCTCCCCCCTGCTTGCGCAGCTTGCCACTCAATGGCGTTACAGGTCAGTGCCTCAGCGGCTGCTCCCTGCCAGACGTAGCCCCAAAAGTCTTTGTTACCTTTAGCCCGCTCGCCGGACTGAATCCGCGCGGCCATGCTTTCAAGCTCGTCCCATGTTCTCGGCGGATGCTGGTAACCGTATTCGCGGAGGAGATCGCTTCGATACTGGAGGACACCCACTTGAACGGTGTAAGGGATAGCCACGAGCTTTCCTTTGGGTGCGTAGCTTTGCAATAGCTGAGGCTCGAGGGAGTTGATTTCGTCTCCCAAGTCGTGTCGAAGGTCAATTAAGTCAGGCTCCAGAACTCCGGGCCAAATCACATCAATGTTGAGCACATCGGGGCCTGAGCCAACCTGTTTCAGGAGCCTGCGAGAGAGTTCCAACTGGTCCAAAGTAGTTTCAGGAACAGGGAGATCGCGAACGTGGATTCCTGTTTCACGCGTAAACTGCTGCGCCAATGGTTCCGTCCCTGGCAGGTCATCCGGTTGAGACCAGCCGAGACGCAAGTAACTCAAAGTTGTGGGCTCCCGTTTCGAGGTGTGGCAATCACCGAGAGCCAGCGAAAACAGGAGAATTCCTAATACCCATCCGGCTTTTTGGGACGCGTGTCGTACAACGGACAAATGAACCACTGGCCATCTCCAAGCGCTAGACATGCAAATGCTGAATGCAAAGTGGTCGCCAACTCTATTCAGTTGAAAATACGCTGCTTAGTACCTAAGACGGCTGGCGTTTTTTCGCCAAATGGCGAAAAATCACCAGCGATCTCGAGCGAGGGAAAGCCGTTTTTTCTATGCCTCGAAGAGATTCTTATCGATCTTTAGGGACTGAATCTTCGATTCGAGCGTCGATCGCGGTGTGCCCAAACTGGCTGCGGCCCGCTCTTGTACCAAAACTCTTTGCGGGGGCTCAGTGTGGCTTTTCACTTCTTCGGAAAGAGATTGCCTGGGCAACCAGTTTTCGTCGACTGAGAAACTGCCTGATTCGCAAAGGATGACGGAGCGTTCGATAACGTTCTGCAGTTCACGGATATTTCCTGGCCAACGATAGGACCGAAACAATTCCAGCGTCTTCTTGCTAACGCGCGTTATGTTCTTACGCGCTTTTTGCGCATAACGATCGATGAAGTATGCCGCCAGCAGAAAAATGTCCTCTCTCCGTTCTCGGAGAGGAGGAACCTCAAGCGGGAAAACATGCAGGCGGTAAAACAAATCGCTACGGAAAGACCCGGTGCTGATAGCGGCCTGCAGGTTACGGTTGGTTGCTGCGATGACTCGAACGTCAGCGTGGATTCGACGAGTGCCGCCGACACGCTCAAACTCATGCTCCTGCAAAACACGCAGGAGTGCGACCTGAGTCTCAACTGGAAGCTCTCCGACTTCGTCGAGGAAGATCGTGCCTCCATTTGCTAATTCAAACCGACCCAAGCGCTGCTGAGTCGCGCCCGTGAAGGCACCCTTTTCATGGCCGAACAACTCCGAGGCAATCAGATCGCGTGGGATTCCTGCACAGTTCACGCTTACAAAAGCGCGTGAGGAGCGCCGCGAGCGCCGATGGATCGCGCGCGCAACAAGTTCCTTGCCCGTTCCGGTCTCCCCGGTAATCAGCACGGTAGCGTCTGTGGGAGCAACCTTAGACACAAGAGAGAGTACTCTTTGCAAGGCGCCAGAACTCCCGACGATCTCGTCGCACATCAATCCCTTATCGATCGCTTCGGGCAGAGCGACGCTCTCGTGTTTGAGTCTCTCTTCAGACTGCTTTGGATCCGCGATGAATATTGCCAAGCTCGCCATGAGTTGCCCCCTGACCCAGAAACGTCGTAGCCTGCTAAGTTTCTCGCTTCATTGCGCACATTGTGGAATCAATCCCGTCTGCGGCCAACCCCAGTTGGAGTCGCCGCGCACACCATATCGGGTCGAGCGGAATACCCAATTAAAGTATGTGGGAACTAACTCGAAAGAGGCGTGAGAACTAACTCTTCCGGTCTGGAGGCTCGATGCGCTTCCATCCAAAAAGGCGCGCATCGACCGACCAGCCGCCGGGTCCGAGCAGTGCCAGGGCAGCACCGAGGGTTCCCAGCAAGATATTAGGCCACGGATCTCCGTGTTGCGAGAACGCGTTCCACAGCGCAATGATCGCCACCACTGCTCCCGGTATGGGCGTCCATAAACCCACGAGCAGAAGTAGTCCTGCACCGACCGCAAGCACACACAATAAGGCTGGCGCGATCGGAAGCCCACCTCGCAGTGTCGTGACCCCGCGAACAACTATTGCAATACCAACAACCAACCGCATGATCAGAAGGCCTACGCCGGGCGAGCCGCGGGCGAACGTTGAGAATAGTCGTCGCACAAGAAAGCCGAGGTTAAGAGATTCCCGTTGCGAACCGGAAGCCCCAAAAGGCTGGTGTGAATCACTCTTTCGAGCGAGCTAAAATTCGAAGATTCCGCGCTTTAGACCTATCATCGCGGCATGGGTTCGGTCGTTGGCGCCCAATTTGGAGAGGATGTTTCTGACTTGGCCCTTAACGGTTTCTTCGCTGACCGAAAGCTGCGCTGCAATCTCTTTATTGGCATTCCCTTCGGCAATCAGGCGCAGGACGCGCACTTCTGCTGGGGTCAGCGCATCATCCGTGGCATGCTCCGCAAGTTGAAAGGATACTTCTGGCGAAACCGTCTTTTTCCCGGCATGTACCGCCCGAATCGTTTCCAGCAGTTCCTTGTGCAACAGATTTTTTAGCAGATAGGCCCGCGCGCCAGCCTTGAGCGCCCGCAGGACCTGCACGTCCCCGGTATATGTGGTCAGTACGATGATTCGCGCTTCGGGAAATTCCCCGCGAATCGCGATCATCGCATCAACACCATTCATTTCCGGCATCTGCAAGTCCATCAAGGTGATGTCCGGACGGTGCGTACGGAACTGGTGGATCGCCTCCCGCCC
>WNFS01002100.1_pt1 | contig 23748 bp, 23 predicted proteins | sample 5400141 | NCBI WGS metagenome assembly WNFS01 (sample SAMN13153358, study PRJNA577476) | soil metagenome | isolation source: 60 cm saprolite under Madrone tree | place: USA:California | collected 2016-06-14
AACGGACTGGCCGATGGCGAGAGCCCTGCCGATGCCACTTCGACCGGACCCTGGGCGTTAGGATCCACGGAAGAGCCCTTCGCTCCAGAAACCGCGGCCCGCAACCGATCGGCGTTCGCAGTGAAATTCTGCACGATCTGCAGGGTTCCGCCGAACTCCACAACTGCCATCAACCGGTCTGGCCCGGCGTTAGCATCGATGAATTTCTTGGCGGCACCGCGCGCCTGAATCTGGTCAGGCATAGCCATCGTCGAATTATCGAAGAACAGGATCAAATATCTCTTCTGCCCCTGCGCCTGTATCGCTGTGTCAGCGCCAAAAGAAAAACTCGCAACGGCCTGTTCCTTGTTATCTTCGTACACCTTGAAATCGTTCTGCGTCAGGTCGTGGATGTAGGTCCCCTTCTTGTCGGTCACAACCGCATCGACAAGAACAAGGCGCGATTCCGCTTTGATCGTCGGTCCCGACTGTTGGCTCGCATCCGGAGTCTGAGCCGGCACCGCTGCCGTCGGCGTCTGCGCTTGCGGCGTTTGACCCGCAAGCTGCGCCAAGAACAAGCATGACGCGGCTGCCGTTAGACCAGCAAGCCTGCCCCAAGTTATCTGCCGGCGATTCTTTTTTGTGTTCATTTGTTCCCCTATCAATTCGGTATCACTACGGCGCCGTTGCGCGCCGCAAGTTGCGATCCCTCCGAGTCACGCACCACCTGCCTTACCAGATATGTCCCGGGCTTTACTTCGAAACTGGACTTCAAATTCAGGCCCGACCTGCTCAAGCGGTCGTAGGTGGGGTCCAAAAGCTTCATCTGTACGATCTTTTCCCCACCGGTGACGTAATTTCCGTTTTCATCAAAGATCGCTGTTGCGACGGTGAGGTCGTCCTTGTTGCGGCCGTCGGCCTTCCTGAAGTGCACGCCTTTGATATCCACATGGGTTAGCACCGCCAGCTTCGCCTGGTAGTTGTCGGTCTTAAAGAATTGCGTGTGTAAATCGACTGGCAAATCGCGAATTTCGTCTTGCGAAAAAAGCGCTTCCTGAATCTCTTGCTTCGCCTGCTCGACGGGGTCGACAACGTGCCGCGGCGCGGAGTACCCGTGCCGCGCCTGGATTTTGTAATTAGTCTTCCGCGCGAACGACACCTTCAAGGTGTGCAAGCTCCCGTCGAGCTTCAGGTTTTGCGGTGAGAAGCCCAGCAGATACGTCATGGCCGGCGCAGCCCCCGCCTCGCGCAGACCCTCATCCACATCGTTGCGGTTATGAAAAAAAGTCCCGCCAGTCCCGTCGGCAAACTCTGCCAGCACGTCTTCCTGCGCCAGTTGAGCCGCCACCGCGTATGTGGACCTATACCCTGCTGTTCGATAGGAGGCCTTGGATTGCCGGTCGGCAATATCTCCCATATCCGGCGTGTAAAGTCCCCGCGCATCAATCGTGTTGATTACGATATTCGCCTTGGTCGCTCGGTCCACCAGGTCGCTGAACTCCAAGTGTAGTGTAGAAGTGATGAATCCTGGGGAAAGGAACACCATGACCCGCTGTCCCGGCATCGTCGTCAGTCGCCGTATGACGTCTTCCATGTGCCGCAAGGCATATTCTGTGGAAGAATCCTCTCTCCCAACCACAGCAGCCGCCACGCCCTGGGCCATCGCCCGCGCCGCGTTCTGCTGCGTTTCATCGCCATTGAACGCGCACTGCACCGCATCTTCCGTCGCGACAGCAAGTGCCTGAGTGTCGGTTTTGTTCACAATCAAGTCTGCCTGGTAATAGCTGATGTCCGGACAATCGTGGATTCCCTCAGAGGGCGAATGCGGAATTATCTTCAAAAGGGACTTGCGCAAAAGCTCGTGGTCGTCGGTAAATTCCTGCGTGAATTGCCCGGAAGTAGAATAGATGCCGACTCGATCGGATGCCGCCAGAGAATCAAAAAAACGGCCCGCAGAGGTCCTCACGAACAACGCGTCCTGCATCGTGAGGTGCTGGTCGTCGAAGACGACCGAGACAAACCGCTGCGGCAGTGTAGCTGATACCGCCTTCGCCGCCTCCAGATCGGCGGAAGCATTGGCGTCGGCGCTCGTGGTGGTAGCAACTACGTGCGATTGCGGAGTCTCCACGCTGAACGTAGAGATCGTTTGCGGCTTGCGATTGTCCGACAGCAGAAAATCTTCCTTGCGCAGGTTCGGCACTACCTTTCCCTGCTGGTCGCGCACCACCACTCGCACCAGCACAAGATTTACGCGAACCTTGAATGTCGGCGCCGTGTCCCGGCTCGAGACTTCCGCATTGTCATTGGTGGACGCCGCTTGCGGCTTCGCTGGCTCTGCAGGTGTTTGCGCGGGCGCACTACTGGGGGGAGGAGCGTCTGGCGGAGGCGGCGTTTGCGGGCGAGCGAGTGCCCCTACATCCACCATCAGCAGAAGTAAGAAAAGACACGTAGAGCGCTGCGCGAACGGGAACTGCGGTAGGTAGGACATCCCTTTCCTTCTCTGATCCGCATCCGCAGGCACCGCCGGCTCTCTGGGGAACCGGCACCACGGGGGAACCTTGGGACCACACTCGCGGTATGACTATACGCTCTGGTTAATTTTTGTGTCAACGCGTTTGCCGGCCGCCATATTTGGCAGCCGCTTGTTTGCCAGCTGACCGGAACGCCGTCAGGCTCCATACATCCTGCGCTTCATCGTGTCGCAAAACATAGCGGTCTCCGCTCTCTGCCAGCACGCGAAAATAGGTCGCGCCCGGCGAATACCAACGGTCCTCTACGTCTGCGATCTCCAAGGTTTGAGCCTCGAACACGATGCGCATGGGACGCTCTTGGCCCTTATAACCCTCATAGCATTCCACACGAACCACTTGTTCAGCCATGGCATTCACTTATGTCGCTGGGTCATTTGCTCCCACGCGACGCGCCGCCCCGCCCTAGGCGCGCGCCCCCCGCCGGTTCTCTGCCAGCTCCGCATTCCACGCCGCCCCCAGAAATACAATCACCGCCGAAAGCTGCATCCACACCATCAATCCGATCACCGCTGCAAGCCCTCCGTAAACGATGCTGTACGGCACGCGGCGCACGTAATATCCAAATAGCACGTTCGCGAGCCACCATAGCGAGGTCGCCACCACCGCCCCTGGCAAGACGTTTCGCAGACTCTTCTCCCCCGGTCGAGCCACTCTATAAATCACTGTGAGCGCAAGCATAGCGAGCACAATCGCCGCTGCAGGAAAGAAAATCGTCCACCAGCCCTGCAGTATATGTTGAGGGCCTAGTTCCAGCGCAAGCCAGCGCCGGATCGGCCGGCCAAGAACGCCTAGTATCGCTGCTGCCAGGAGAGGTGCGATCGTCACCAATAGCAAGGCCAATCCGCGAAGTTGCCTGTGCAGAAATCCCGGCTGTTCCTGGTCCCCGTAAATCCTGTGAATTCCTTCCATGAGCAGCCGCATCACTTGCGAACCCGCCAGCAGTGTTCCCGTCCATCCCACCAGCGCAAGTTTCCAGGCGTCTGGCCCGCGCCTCACCAAAAACTCGGAAACAATACTCTGACTTCCTGGCGGCAGAAATGCCGTGAGGTCAGTAATCAAATCAAGCAGGCTCGTTCGTCCGCCAATGCGGCTGGTGGCGAATCCCACCATGATGAGCAGCGCGGGAAAAAACGCCAGGAACAAATTGAAGGCGATCGCCTGCGAAATCATGCCGCAGCGCGGAAATACCCGCGACAGCATACGAAACGTTCGCCCGACGAGCGGGGGCATCGAAGCCATAGCGCGCCATTATACGCATGGCAGGGTTCTTCTCGTAGCGTCGAAACCGAATGCCGTAGCAGAGCTGCTGCACGTTTGGCTGCCGCCCCGCTTCGCTACGCCGTGCTACAGATTCCTGTACATCACCAGCGCATCGACTGGTCCCCTCTCTGGATGCATAAACACTCCAGGAAGCCGGCCCACAATTTCAAACCCCATGCTCTGCCATAGCCGCACCGCGCGTTCGTTGCTGCTGACCACAAAATTGAATTGCATCGCGCGAAATCCCCGCTCCTTCGCCCGCTCCAGCGAATGTTTACACATCGCGCGCGCAACACCTCGCCCGCTTGCCCACGGCGCAGTCATGTACCCGCAATTCGCAACGTGCGCTCCCCCGCCCTTCTGATTGGCTCGCAGATAATACGTCCCGAGAATTTCCCCGTTTTCTTCCGCGACAAACACTTCGTGGCCGGTCGAGTTCCAATACGCGAGCGCTTCGTCGCGATTCATATCCTGCGGCAACGTGTAGGTATCCCCGCCGCGAATGATGGGTTCGAGGATCTTCCAAATAGCTTCGCTGTCGCCCGCGGTCGCTCCGCGAATCATCATCTCGATTAACCCGGTTCTCGTGTTCCGGTGTCCTGCTGCAACGCGCCATGCTTCTTGGCCCACTCCACAAAACCCTGCGGCGCATTCTTCACTCCGAAAACATTTGCATTCTTGATGTTTGCAATGTGCTCCCAATGCGCATTCCGAAGGTCGGCGTTAGTCAAATCCGCGTCGGCGAAACTTGCATCCGTGAGGTCGGCGTCTGCTAAGTCCGCTCCGGTAAGATCAGTGTCGTCAAGATTCGCCCCCTGAAACGAAACCTGCTCAAGATTGGCTCTCCGAAGATTTGCCGAGCGCAGGTTCGCATTGGAAAAGTCCGCCGACGGAAATTTGCCGTCGCGTACATCCGCCGCGGAAAAATTCGCCCGCAGAAGGCGCGCTTTGTCGAGCCGTACTCCCTGAAGAAACGCACCGGAAACATCCACGCCAACCAGCGGAACCCGGTCCGCATTCAATTCCTGCAACGCGTCGATCCTTCCCCCACTGCCGCCTTTTCCCTGCGAAGTATTGACCACCTGCCACGCCTGGTAGTGCCTTTGCTTCACGCGGTCGCCCGATTCCGAAAAATAGAAAATCACCGCGATGAGCACGCTGAATGTCTCGAGATAATCCAGCACTTCCAGGAAGGTCCAGTTGCTGAGCGCGTAGGCAATCCACTCCCACCACCACTCCAACGCCACAAACGGCAACAGCCATGCGTGTTTCCTAACTTGTCTGCGTTCCGACCACGCGGCAGGTCTCTCTCTTCGGATGTGTATCCTCATCTTCCCTCTCCTAATGGAGCCTGCCGCATTTAATGTGAAATCCAGGCGCGGTGCAACCAAGCCCAGATTCTTTTCGCTCATGTCCCCTCCTACATGGTCAGGACCACACGAAACTGCGCTTTCCCGCTCTTCATTCGCGCGAACGCCTCGTTCGCTTTTTCCAGCGGGTACTTTTCAATCATGGGCCGCACACCCGACTGCGACGAAAATCGCAACGTATCCTCCGAGTCCATCGCCGTTCCCCCAGGCCATCCTTGTATATCCCTCCTGCCCATAATGAGCGACAGCGCCGACACCTCCATCGGCTCAAATGGTGCGCCCACGATCAGCAGTTTTCCGTCCACGCCCAGCCCACCTACTAACGCCGCAATCGCCTTCGCATTTGGCGCCGTCGCCAGAATTACTTTCGCGCCTCCCAGTTTTTCCAGTTCCTGAGCAGGGTTTGCTGCGTTTGTATCAATGTAAGCAATCGCTCCCAGTTTCTTGGCCAATGACGCATTCTCTGGCCCGCGTCCGATTCCCGCCACGCGATACCCCGCCTTTGCCGCAAACTGAATTCCCAGATGCCCTAATCCGCCGATTCCCTGTACGCCAACCAAGTCGCCGGGTTTCGCTCCGCTGTGCCGCAGCGAATTGAACGTGGTAACACCCGCGCAGAACAGAGGCGCCGCCTCTGCGGCATCCAGATCGTCCGGAATCCGAGCCACCGCTTCATGCCTCGCCAGCATGTATTGCTGATAGCCGCCATCGCGTGTGATACCTGTGATGGCTCCGTTCTTACAGGTTCCAAAGTCTCCTCGACGGCACGACTCGCACACAAAGTCGTGTCCTCCGTGCCAGCCCGTACCCACGCGATCACCTTTCTTCCACTCCGTTACTCCCGCCCCCACTTCATCCACCACCCCCACCACCTCGTGCCCCGGCACACGCGGATACAGAATTCCAGGCCAAACTCCATCTTTTGTCAGATGGTCGCTGTAACAAATCCCACAGGCTTGTACCTTGATTCGCACCTCTCCGAACCCGGGTTGAGGTATCTCCCGCTCCTGAATCTCAAAATCCCCGCCCGCCTTCGTAGCTACTGCTGCCTTCATCTTCGCCATCGTTCATCCCCTCGCATTGCCGCGCGTATTTTTCACATGGCCCCTGAAACTCCCCGCTTTGGATGCACCAGGATTGCGGGGCGTTAGGTACAAATAGGGCGGGTTATCGGCAATACGAATTTTATGGGAGCCGAGCTAGACTCACGGACACGGCGCAGGAGCAATGGGTCACGACTAGCTCGCTGGAACTTCCAACGGTCGCACGTCGCGCGTAACCTTGGCTGCGATTTCATCTTCAGCAACTTCCAGGTCATAGCGTGTCTGGAGGTTCATCCAAAACACCGGGGCATTCTTGAAGTAACGTGCAAAGCGAAGCGCTGTGTCCGCCGTAATGCCGCGCCTCTCGTGGACGATGTCGGCAATCCTCGTTACGGGAACGCGCAGATCCATCGCCATTCGGTTCATGCTCAACTTTAGAGGGGCCATGAATTCCTCTCGCAGAATCTCGCCCGGATGGACTGGTTTGACTTTTTTCGCCATCGCCCTCTCCTAGTGCTAATCCACAATCTCAACCTCATAGGCGTGACCTTCCAGCCAGACAAAAAATGCGCCACCGTTCGTTGACCTGAATGCTGTATTGCCCCTTCCGATCGTCCCTTAAGGCCTCTAGTCTGTTCCCCGGAAGGGTCGCGAGTGTCCGGATGTCCGGCGCAGCGTCTAGCATGTCGAGCTTCCGCAAGGCTTGCCGCATGTTTCACCGCATCGTACACTCGAACGGCACACAACCTAAGACCAAGGAAGCGTCCATGACCACGCCCGCAAAGCCGGTGCCATCAGCAATGTCGCGCAGCGAAGCGGCCGTCGCGAAGCACAAAAAATATATCTGGCCTTCGGTAACGAATTACTACCAAAAACCGCTAGTCGCGGACCACGCCGAAATGCAACACGTCTGGGACGTCGAAGGTCGCAAGTACCTCGATTTCTTCGGCGGCATCCTGACCGTCTCCGTGGGCCATTGAAATCCGAAAATCACCAGCAAGATCAACGCGCAGGTCAACAAGCTTCAGCACATGTCGACGCTCTATCCGACCGAGCAAATCGTCGCACTGGCTGAAAAAATCGCGCAGATCACTCCCGGCAATCTGCAGTCCAGTTTCTTTACCAGTTCCGGCAGCGAAGCCGACGAAGCCGCCATCCTGATCGCGCGCATGGCCACTGGAAGTTATGACATTGTCGCCCTGCGCCACGCCTATTCCGGCGGCTCTTCGCTAATGAAGTCCGTCACCGCTCACGCTCCCTATCGTAAAGCCGCCGTCATCAGCGTCGGCATCGCGCATGCCATCAATCCCTACTGCTACCGTTGCCCGCTGCATCTGAAATATCCCGAATGCGAAGTCGCCTGCGCCGGAGACGTGGAAAACCTCATCCAGACCGGTACCAGCGGCAGCCTCGCCGCCTTCATCGCCGAGCCAATCCAAGGCGTCGGCGGCTTCATCACCCCTCCCAAGGAATATTTCAAAATCGTTTTCAACATCGTAAAAAAATACGGCGGCCTCTTCATCTCTGACGAAGTGCAGACCGGCTGGGGCCGCACCGGCAAAAAATGGTTCGGCATCGAACAGTGGGAAGTAACTCCCGACATTCTCACCAGCGCAAAAGGGATGGCCAACGGCGTCCCGGTCGGCTTGACGGTCACCACTCCCGAAATCGCTGCCGGCTTTCAAGGACTGAACATCGCCACATTCGGCGGCAACCCTGTGACCTGCGCCGCCGCCCGCGCCACCATCGAGCTAATAGAAGAAGAAGACCTCCGCGAAAACGCCCACACCGTGGGCGCCTACTTCCGCTCGAAACTCGGAGAACTTCAGGAAAAGCATCAGCTCATCGGCGACGTCCGCGGCATGGGCCTCATGCAAGCCCTCGAACTGGTGAAAGACCGCAAAACAAAAGAGCCCGCCCCGGCCGCCACCACGCAAGTCATGGAGCGCGCCCGCGACAACGGCCTCCTAATCGGCAAAGGCGGCCTCATGGGCAATGTCCTCCGCCTGGCACCTATGCTGAACACCACCAAACCCGACGTCGACGAAGCCATCCGCCTCCTCGACAAATCCTTCAGCGAAGTGGTGAATTGATTTCAGGAATGCAGACAGCCATTGTCTCAGCGCTAATTCTTTTCTCGACGCTCCCGCAGGCCGCGTCTGTCGACAAAAAGGTCGTGTGGAAGCAGGTGCAATTCGCAATCGTGCGCTTCAATGACGAAGCCCCTCAATCGTGGAACATCTATCATACGGAAAAGCGCGGCGTCCTCCTGGTAAAACTCTGGAAGCGCTACCTGCTGCTGGATATTAAGGAACAAGAAGCCTACGAAATCGATCCGCAAACGGTAAAGCCGCAGGGTGATAACGTTGAGTGGTCCGCGTCCGATCTCCCCAGCGATCCCATCGAAACCACTGAGTGGAAGGTGCGCGACGTAGGCCTCGTCCAGCGCGTCCGCTTCCGCTTCGGCAAAACCGGCCACTTCCTAGAAATCCAGCTGCCTCTAAAGCCCGACGGCAAACCCGCCTATTGAGTCCGAGTAGGTCCAGGGCTTCAGCCCTGCTGCTTTTTAGCAAAACCCCCGCAATTGGACGACCAAAAATCCCGAGCCCTGAAACGTCTCGGCGAACGGTTACCTCACCGCCGGTACACCCCGTAGTACCACGGAATCCCCAGCGCCCCCGGCTGCACCGCCACAACAACCAAATCGCCGTCCTGAAACCGGTCGAAATCATCCGCATCCACGGCCAACCCCTCGACCTTCTGCCCAGCGCGCCATGAACGCACATGCAATCGCCGGCTCCCCCGCACAATTCCCTTCATATTGAATTTACTCACGACCGACGTCGGATAGTAAGCCAGATTTTTCTGCGAATCGAGTCGCCCATTCACGAAAAGCGTAGCCGCCAGAATCCACGGTAGCGGAATAAATCCTGCGTATATCCGCTTCAACACTTCCAGCTCCTTGTGCTGCCGCGCGCGCCTTTCGAGAATCACCGCAATCGTCAGCGCCAGGAAAAACAGCAGCCCGAAAAACACCAGCATCAAGTCCAAATCCAGTGGCGGATAAATCTGGCTCACATAAGGAAAAGCAAGCGAACCGACCAGAAAGACGGCCGTCCGCCCCACCAGTCGCCGGCGGAACAGCAACTCGGCCGCATCAGACGTCAATCCGCAGGATGGGCACTGGTCGGCGATCCGCGGTGAACCGCAATCCAGGCATCTGGTCAAACTCATACGACCTCAAACGCCGTTCCAAACGAAGGGGGCGAATACACTTTCACGCAACGCAAGCCGCACGCGCCAAGCCGCGCCCCAGCAAGCATAGTATAAGACGAGGTTAAGAACCGGTGTTGGAGAGAGAAGTCAGGAGATCTTGGTACCGTTGTTCGTGCTGTCCGTCGGAAAGAGCCACGGAAACGCCCATGCCAAGCCCAGGCTCGACACGCTTCACTGAACAATCTACTTTGACGGGCCTGTCCAGCACCAGATGCGCCGTAAAACCCGCGCCAAGCCACAAGGGATCGGCCGATTCGATGAACATCCCGTTGGAACTGACGTCGCGCGTGTTGGCGCGCAGGATCGCCGAACCCCATTCGATCTCGAGGTTGGCGCGAAACGAGTAGCGCCGCGCCCAGCGGCGTTCCAGACGCCGGGACGGATGGTCCCCACTGGCCATTGACCCGGAAAGCCCCCCTGCCAAAGATCCCAAGGCGCGGCGCCGGGACAATCTCGCCGTTCGTTCGTTCTAAGCATACACCTGCTACGAGCACTCCCACACGACGCCGGAGACGGATGTTTTGTTCCCAGCGGTCCAACTGATTTTGCAGGAGTCACTACCTCAATAGCAAGCGCCTGCGTATGGGTTGAAGGACACTGTTTATTCCTGCTTAGACGCAGACGGAAGGCCGGAGGTAGCGTCCCGCTCGGCTGATTTTTCTCGCCCGCGAATCCGCCGCTGGACTTCCGCCTGAAGATACTTGCGAAGGCTCTCCAAAACGATTCCAGGCGAAGCCAGCTCGCGCAAATCAGAAACAGTGAGTTCGGGCAAGTAGGCAAGCACAGTGGCGAGTGGCGACAAAGGATGCCGGACCAGCGCCAGCCGCACATTGTAACTAATCGACCATTTTCGATGTTGCGAGATGGCGCGTACAACGCCCGGCGGTATTTTTTCGCGCGAAAGCACTTTCAACACTTGCGCTTCCGTCAAATAGGCATTGTCCAGAACGATGGTAACGATTTGCGCGTGCCCTTCCGCGAGAAGCGCCCCAGCCAGACGCGCAGGTCCCCGTCGTGCCAGGGTGATTTTCTGTCCCAGCGGAAGCTGCGGCAGCCGCGAAGTCAGTTGATCCTCCGCATTCCGCTTCAACTCCGCGGGAATCCCAAGCAGCAGCGTGAGCTGGACGACATCCATCAAATACAAATCGCGGAGCAAACGCAGCGTGACGAGCCGCGGCGTCCGCGGATGAAACGCCAGCGCTTTCTTGATCCGGTAGCTCTTCAGCAGCGGCTTGCGTCTCGCCACTTCTTCCAGAATCTCGCCCGGCAGATTTTTTCGTTCCAGCAGCATGCAAAGCTGTATTTCCTCGAGCGATGGATTATCCAGCAGCGCCAGCAGAACTTCCGCGTCGGTATGGTGAAGCAAAGCCGCCAGCTCATCGCCGGATGCCACCAGTGCGCGATCCCGATTTTTCTCCGCGCCAGCCATCTCAGCGCCCAGTTGCATCCCCGTCTGTCGCTTTCCCACTTGCCGCATGCTCGCTTGTTGCTTTCTCAGAAGCCATCAGTCCAAACGCAAGCCGTGCCGCAGCTTCCGCGGGAGAAACACGAAGCATTCCAATTTCGGCACGAGGAAACGCATTCTTCAATCGCTCGTCGATCTGACTCTCCAGATACTTCGAGCGCCCCATCATCCCGCCCGTTTTTGCGACGACGAATCGCGTGTCGCCTAATTGCAATCGCTCCGCAAGATTTTCCGCCAGCGAAGCCAAATCAAACGCCGCCGCGCGAAGTATACCTCTCGCCGCATTCTTCGCCGTTGTTTCCGCGGAAGTCTCCGTCGAACTCTCAATCCAATCAGCAACAGTGGCGACAACGGCAAACAATCGCGGAAAAATTTCATCCGAGGCTGCCTGCGCCCGCGCCTTCACCTCAGACCAATTTGCACAGGCCAGTTCGCGCAGCAACCGCTGACCGAGCAGCGAATCCGCCCCCGTGCGGTCGTTTTCATGCATCGCCGTCAAAACAGCACGCCGCCCAATATCGTAAGCGCTGCCTTCATCCCCAATCTGCGATCCGTACCCGCCCGCGCGCGCTGTTTCGCCCCCCGTGTTCCGCCCGACTGCAAACGAACCCGTCCCCGCTAACAGAACAATCAGTGGTCCGTCGCCCGCCGCTGCCAACGCGAGATCGAGATCGGTGCAAACCTGAACCTTCGATTCCGGAAATTCCGCGGCCAGAAGCGCACGAATCTTTTCCGCCGATTCCGGTGGCCCCGCTCCCGCAAGACCGGCGCAAACCACAGCAGCCGTTGCACCTTCGGGCAACGACGCCTGTGCGAGAGCCTGTCGCGCCGCCTCACGAATGGAAGTGATCGCCGCGCCAAATCCAACGCGCAACGGATTCGAAGGCCCCGCCTGCGAGCGCGCCAGAATCGCCCCGGACTCGTCCATCAACACGCAGCCCGTCTTCGTGCCGCCGCCATCAAATCCCAAGACAAAGCGCATACAAAAAGTCTAAGCGAGAACCGCATTCAATGCATTCACGGAAGAAAACGGCGTGCGCAAACGTGCGCCGGGCAGCGAACGTTACGTGTCAAGCGCGTAATTTTGCCACTCCCTCCACACGGATTCCTTGACCTGCGTAAGCACTGCCACTATTCTCGGTTCACTTTTTTGAGCGACCGAACACGCGGTTCCAGGAATCGGGCTCCATAGCGGAAAACCTCATGAAGAAAAGTGAAGAACCAGCTACCTCCGTCCAGCCAGACGCAACAAACCACTAATGCGCATCCACCCACTCGACCTCGCCATCGTCATCGTCTACCTCCTAGCAGTAACCGCGCTAGGCATGCGCTTCCGCCGCACCAAAAAAGCCGTCGCCGAAAGCACACGCGAATCCGTCAGCCTCGACTATTTTCTAGGCGGCCGCACCGCCCCCTGGTGGGCCCTAGCTCTCTCCATCGTCGCCACCGAAACCTCCACGCTCACCATCATCGGTACTCCCGCCATCGCCTACGGCGGCAAACTCACCTTCATCCAACTCGTTATCGGCTATCTGATCGGCCGAGTCCTGATTGTCCTCCTCCTCCTCCCCGGCTATTTTCGCGGCCAGTTTCTAACCGCCTACGCACTCATCGAAAAACGCTTCGGCGAAAAAATGCGCGCCGTCGCCGCCAGCACGTTCCTCATCACGCGCGCCATCGCTGAAGGCGTTCGCGTCTCCGCCATCGCCCTTGTTGTCAGTGTGGTCCTCGGCACCTCAGAGCACCTCGCCATCGTCTTGGTCATCGCCCTCACCATCCTGTACACTTTCGAAGGCGGCATGACCGCCGTCATCTGGACCGACGTCGCCCAGCTCCTCCTCTATCTCACCGGCAGCGCCGTCACTTTCTGGGTCCTCCTCCACCGCATCCCAGGCGGATGGACCGAGGTAACCCAGGTCTCCGCAGCCGCTGGCCACAAACTCCAAGTCTTCGATTTTTCTTTCGACCTCGCCACTAAATACACCTTCTGGTCCGGCCTAATCGGCGGCGCCTTCCTAACCATGGCCAGCCACGGCACCGACCAAACCATCGTGCAAAGGCTCCTAGCCGCGCGCAGCGAAAAAGACAGCCGCCGCGCCCTTCTCACCAGCGGCGTAATCGTCCTAATTCAATTCACAATTTTTCTCCTAATCGGCGTCCTGCTCTACGTCTTCGCGCAACACTCCCCACTCCTAGCCCCCGGCGAACGCACCGACCGCATCCTCCCACTCTTCCTAGTGCGCGAAATGCCCACAGGCCTCGCCGGCCTCCTTCTCGCCAGCATCGTCGCCGTAGCCATGTCCAACGCCAGCGGCTCCCTCAATTCCCTCGCCGCGAGCAGCGTCCTAGATTTTTCCAGACTCCGCGGTCATTCCACCGACCCCGTAAGATTCCTCCGTCTCTCGCGCCGCATGACGCTAGTCTGGGGCGTCATTCTGATGGCCTTCGGCTTCGTAAAGTGGGGCCCCCTGCTCGAAGCAGGTCTAACGGTAGCCTCCCTCCCCTTCGGCAGCCTCCTCGGCCTTTTTCTTCTTGGAACTCTGGACCGCCGCGCGAACGCCACCGGCGCCCTAACAGGCATGTTCCTTGGTCTAGCCACCATCCTCTGCGTTTGGCGCTATACGCACGTCGCGTTTACGTGGTACGTCTTAATCGGCGCGGTGATGACATTTGTGGCGGGAAGTATCGTGAGCCGATTCCGCAAATCAGAAAGCGCATCAACATGAAAGCGTCGCCGATGCGTTCCATTCGCGCGCCGGAAATTCGTAGGGGCACGGCATGCCGTGCCCGTCTTTTTGTTGCGCTGAGTTTGTAAAATCTTTCGAGCTGGTGACCATGACCGAAAAACGTCTAGAACTAGTCCGCGGCCTAGGCGCCTGGGCCTCCGGCGCAATCGTCGTTGGCACCATGATCGGCACCGGCATCTTCTTAAAGCCCGCCGAAATGGCCCGCGAAGGCCGCTTTGTCTCCATCGTCTTCGCCGCATGGATCGTAGGCGCAATCCTCTCCCTCTTCGGCGCCTTGTCCTTCGCCGAACTAGGCGCCGCAATCCCCGAGGCCGGCGGCGAATACGCCTACCTGCGCCGCGGCTTCGGGCCCGCCTGGGGTTTTCTCTTCGGCTGGACGCATTCCATCGTAGGCCGCCCCAGCTCGCTCGCGTCCATCGCCGCGGGCCTGATGCGTTTCCTCAGCTTCCTAATCCCCGCCGTCGCCGCGCCCATCTTCACGGTCCACATCGCCATCCCCGGCCTAACCGGCTGGATCAAGCCCTACGATTTCGTCTTCACCTGGGCGCAACCTCTGGCCGTTTTCTGGCTCGTGCTCATGACCGGCATCAACTATCTCGGCGTACGCCTGGGCGGCGCCGTCCAGGTTTTTCTCACCGCTATCAAAATTACGTCCGTAGTGATTGTGATTGGCGTAGCTTTTTTTTCGCCCGCGGGTCCGCCACACGCACCCGACCCCCTATGGCCGTCCGCGCTGAACGGCAGCGTCCTAAGCGCTTTTCTTGCAGCTCTTGCCGCCGCTCTCTGGGCCTACGATGGTTGGGAAGATTTGAATCTAGTCGGCTCTGAAGTTGAAAATCCGCAACGAAATTTCCCCCGCGCGCTAGTCGGCGGAGTCGCGCTCGTAGCGCTAATCTATTTCCTCTTCAGCGCCGCCTGCCTAAAAGTTCTTCCCTTCGACGTAGTCGCCGCTTCCCCGCACATCGCATCCGACGTAGTCCAACACGTCGCCGGCCCCCTCGCAGGCGCGTGGATCACCGTAGCCATGGTCATCAGCGCGCTCGGCTCGATGAACTCCTCCGTCCTCAGCGGCGCTCGCCCCACCTACGCCATGGCCCGCGACGGCATCTTCTTCAAAATCGCCGACGGCGTTCACCCAAAATATCGCACCCCAGCTCGCGCCCTGATTTTTCAAGGCATCCTCACCAGCCTGATGGCCCTCACCGGCACCTTCGAAGAACTCACCAATCTTTTTATTTTTGCCGGCTGGATTTTCTACGGCCTGGCAGTAGTCGCCCTTTTCCGACTGCGCTACACCGAACCAAACATGCCGCGCCCGTACCGCTGCTGGGGCTACCCCTGGGTCCCCGGCCTCTTCGTTGCAGGCGCCCTCGCCCTCACCTTCAACATCTGGCTCGACCGCCCCGGGCAGAAGAGCGCTTCACAGTCCACTACGTTCCCTTCGAGCACAGGAACGTCGAAGCGAGATTAGTTCTGGTCTTTTCCCGGGACGGACTAACAATTCCTAGAAAGGCCCCGTCGGTTTTCCCACAAGGTTTAGCGAGCTTAGACCGCAGCCGAGCGGCGCGACCTCAGGAGTTGCACGGGAAGCCCGCCTGCGAGAAGGGCCGCTGCGGGTAACACGACCCAGCCGAGCAGACCTATGAGAAACGCCGACGGCATGATGTTGTGGGCGACGTGATCGTCGAGGATCAGTGCCACGGGAAACACAACGATGAAAAAAGCCAGCTGCGGCAGCACAGGAAAGAGGATCGACAATAGCATCGCGCCTTGCGAGCCGCCTGCCCGCCTAGCTAAGTATGCCCCCATGGCCCCGATCGGAACCAACCACAGCAGCCACGGAGCGTAAATCACGGCCACCGGAGCAGTCATACTCGACCCGTGAGTGCTCATGATCAGGGGCTTGGGACCATAAGACTGATTGACCGCTAGCAGAATTACCGAAAGAAAGAGCGCCGCAAACCCGGGCAACCACCACTGTCTGACTCGATCCGTCACCATGTTCTCCTCCCTGCGCACAGTTTGAATTCTTCGACGTAGATCCTGCCAATTGGTCACCTGCAACAGGGTGCCGGTGACAGCGGCTTCTTCCGCCAATCCTTGCCGGCGTAACTCCTCGAAAGTCTCTTCGAGATGAGCCCCGAGTTCCGCGATGACTTCGCGCCTCTCATCCGGTTCAAGAGAAAGGCCGGCGAGCTGTTCGCGGACAAGTGCGCTCCAATCAGGCATGGTTCACCTTCGTGAGCCGGCGCAGAGCGCGGAAGAGTTCGTCCCATTCTTTGCGGATTGGCGAAAGCTTTTTTTTTCCCTGAGGAGTGAGGCGGTAACATCGCCGGCTGCGGCCTGTGCCGCTGGTCTCCCAAGCCCCGCGAACCCAACCGCGCTTTTCTAGCCGGTAAAGCAGTGGATACAGCGATGCGAGTGTAAATTGCAACGCGCCACGAGTCTGGTCTTCGATGTGTCGCGCCACTTCATAACCATGCAGCGGCCCGTCTTCCAGCACGCTCAACACCGCCAATTCCGCTGTCCCCCGCTTGATGCCTGGCCCAATCATGAGGCTCCTATATATAGGCATCTTATACCCGCCCTTCGAGATACTATGCGGAAGCGGCTCGCGAGGGTGATGTAAATGCTGTTACGGGTGCGGTAGTGATGGGCAGCGCAACGCTTTCCGCCTCCGGACTGACGACAACCTCCGGATGCAGAATTTTTGCGAGCGCTTCGATGCCGGTCATCAATCGCGGACCGGGGCGCGAAAAATAACCGCTAGCTTCCATTGCATACACGCGAGAGTTTCGCACGGCAGGAATCGCACTCCATTCTTCCGGAAAAGACATCGCACGGTATTCGTCGCGCGCTTGCTTGGCGCTATAGCCGCACTGCGCGATCAAAAGAATCTCAGGAGCGGCGTCGATCACGTCTTGGGCCGAAACGCGGAACGAAGGCGTGCGTTCCTGGCCAAGTACATCTTTCCCGCCCGCAACCTCGATCATTTCCGGCACCCAATGCCCCGCCACATAAAACGGCTCGAGCCATTCGAGAATCGCCACGCGTGGACGATGCTCAGCGCCTTGGGTTTGACGTTCGAGTTCGCCGAGCCGCGTTCCAATTTTCCTCAGCAGCGCTTCCGCTTCATGTCCGCGGCAAGTCGCTTCTCCAACCCACAAAATGTCGCGCCACACGTCGCCAAGGTCCTGCGGATTCAAGCACAGAACTTCCGGCGGCTCCGGAAAGCCCGCCAGTGTTGTCGCGAGATCATCCGGCGAAGCGGCGCAAACCCGGCACAAATCCTGAGTAATGATTAAATCCGGCCCCAATTCCCCAAGCGCCTCGCCATCCACGGAATAAAGGCTCTCGCCACGCGACACATATTCACGTACCAGCCGGTCGATCTCCAGGGGAGGCGCATCAAGTGGCAGCCGTGAATGAATCACCACGCGCTTCGTCCGCGCCTGCGCAGGAAAATCGCACTCGTGGCTAACGCCAACAACTTCGCGGTCCAAGCCGAGAGCGAAAAGAATCTCGGTGGCTGAAGGAAGTAACGACACAATCCGCATAACGCAGCAACTTTAGCACAATTCCGCGTAAGCCTATTTGTGGAGAATGTTCGCTACGGCGTTGACCGATGGCGGCCAAGCCACCGCCTCTCCCATTACGCATGGTCAACCGTCGTAATGGATCAATTGCAGGTGCGAACCGCACATTTGCGGTTTTGAGTCTGGGGCTCGATCTCAAAGGCTGATATTCGCCCCCGGAATCGGTATACCGATCCTCGTACAACAAAACGCGCTGAGACACGCTTTCGCCTAAGTCGATCTGCAGAAGTTCTGCCTTCCGAATGTTCTCGACACCCCCTTTGACTTGGTTCGTCGAAAAGGACAGCACTAATTGGTATTTGTGCTCCGCATCAGACGATTCGAGAGGGATAACTGCTGGTCTCGACAGCCCTAGCTGCCCCGGCGCAGGTCTTTGCTTCGATGGATCGTGCTGCCGATTTGCATCTTGAACGTGCTGAGTGATACGCGGCTTGTTGGACTCCCCGGCGATGGCGATGACGTATCTCATATATTCTTTGCCAAAGCCGGAAATTTCGACGCGGTCACTATTGCATATCATTTCGTCGACTTGGAAGTCTTCCATCGGCGCTTCTCCAGCCTCATAGATGCCACGACTGGATTCGAATCTAAACACTTTGAGTATGTGCGGGGCCTGCAGACCTGGCGTGTGAAAGGAGCGCAGTTCAAAAGCGATGTACCCTTTAGATTTGCAATAGCAGCCGTCGCTATCCGCGTAGCTAGGTGTCGCAAGCAGTAAAAGTGAAAACGACAGTAGTACTGTCAGCCGAGCCGCGTAGTCTGCTTTCATGTTGTCTCCTTTTATCGAGGTTACATCTCGGTGCGCGTAGCGAAGTAAACCAATCGATCGAAGTTGCCTCCTACCCACATACGGTTTGTGGCTACACCTACATTTTCCCCCACGCGGTCCAGAATCCCGATTCTTCTTGATGTAGTGCTAAGCGGCGGCGGAGCACAAATAGGCCGAAGCGAGGAGATTCTTCACGTCAATCCGGGGTCTTGAAGCAGTTCTGGCTCTATTTGTAGAGAAAGTATTTTCGACGCGTTTGATCGAAATTTGCCAAGTCCGTGGACCAGCTTGACACGATCTGCTCGGGCGAAGCTCCATCTTGAAGTTGCCGTATAGTCTCTGAGTTCCCGATGAGGAACAGCAATTTCGCTTGATCAAATTTCGCCGGATACACCTTTTGCAGAATGACGGCGATTTCCAAACCCGTGCGCACGGAACGCACGGCAGCGCGATCCGTGATGCGAATCCCGACCCCTCCGCAGCGCTGCCCTGCGTATAGCCCGGAAACGGGGATGAATGGCTGGTCGGTGAAACGCAACCCAGGCAGATGGCGGGAATTCAGCTGTTCAGCGACGGCTATCCCATCCATCCACGGTGCGCCGAATTCTTCAAATGGCGCCTGCGTACCGCGGCCAACCGAAACACCGGCGTTCTGCAGAATTTCGATGCCGGGATAGACAATCGATCCCTTCACCGTGCGGAGATTGGGCGATGGAGGCACCCAGCGAATTCCGGTGCTCTCGAAAAAGTAATTGCGATGCCAGTTCTTCATGGTGATGACATGCAAGTCGCAACCAATGTGGTTTTCCGCATTGAAGAACTGCGCGAGCTCGCCGATGGTCAGCCCGTATCGAATCGGAAGAGGAAAATACCCCACAATACTAGTTTTGTCCGAATCGAGCATCGGTCCTTCGATGACATCACCGCCGATCAGATTGGGCCGGTCCAGCACGTAAAAGGAAATGTTGTGCTTGGCAGCTTCTTCCATGCAGTAAGCCATGGTGGCCGTGTACGTGTAGAAGCGCACTCCGGCATCCTGCACATCGAAAACGAGTGTGTCGATCCCGGTTAGCATTTCGTCCGTAGGTCGCAGCGACTCGCCGTACAAACTATAAGTAGGCAGCCCTGTTGTCGGATCTTTTGAAGACGAGAATTTCTCGTCGGCGCGGCCGGAGATGCCATGCTCCGGGCTGAAGAGCGCGACAAGCTGAAGTCCCGGCGCGTGAAAAAACTGTTCGATCGTTGAGCGGCCGAGAGCGTCAAGGCCCGTGTGATTGGTAATCAATCCGACGTGTTTGCCGCGGAGCGGCGCGAATTTTTCTGCTTCGAGAACGTCGATCCCTGTTTGCACCCTCCCAGGGCGCCCCGATTTTCTTGTCGTCGCGTGAGCGGGAATGCCCAGAGCGAGCGCGACGGCAAGGCTTATTAACAAGCCGAGCTTTTTCTTAAGACCTCGATTTCGATGACGTTGGGTCAAAGCATTCCTCCGCTTGTGCGTCACCAATGATATTCTGGAACGCTTCGTTCGGGGCTGCGTTGTTAGCCTGAAGTGCGTGTGTTATATACAGGCGCAGGATCCGGGCGTAAACCGGGAGACCCACAACTGATGAAAGGACGCGGTACTGGCGTTCCGCTGCTCATTTCTTTTTGTTTGTTCCTTCTTCTTATGGCCCACACCACGCGCAGCCAGAATAAAGCTCCCGCAACTCCCACCGTCTCTTTGACGCCCTCTTCTTCCACAAAAGAGGCTTCAGGAGCGAAGAAGAGTACATCGTCGGCGAAGCCCGTGCAAAAATTATCCCCTGCGGCTGCCCAATGGGTCGAAACAACTGTTGGCAAAATGACGCTCGATGAAAAAGTCGGCCAACTGATTTTCGCCACATATCACGGAAGTTTCACCGCGACGGACTCGCCCGCCTATGCGGACATGCTGCGCGACGTTGAGAGACTCCACGTCGGCGGTTTTATCAACATCACGCAAAGCTCGCCGCTGGGCATCGTGAAGAGCCAAGCGTATCCCACAGCCGCGCTCACCAACCAACTGCAAGCAAAATCAAAACTTCCCCTGCTCATCGGCGCGGATTTCGAACGCGGCACAGCGATGCGCTTGGATGAAGGAACATCTTTTCCAACGGCGATGGCGCTCGCTGCCGCAGGCAATCCGAAGGACGCGTACACGATGGGGAAAGTCACCGCGCTCGAAGCACGCGCCGTCGGCATCCAGTGGATTTACGCACCCGACTCCGACGTAAACAACAATCCGGATAATCCGATCATCAATACCCGTTCGTTCGGCGAAAATCCGCAGAGAGTTGCCGAATACGTTTCATCGTTCATACGCGGCGTGCAAGAAAACGGCGGCCTTGCTACAGCAAAGCATTTTCCGGGGCACGGCGACACGGCCGCCGATTCTCACATCGATCTGCCCGTGATTCGCGCCGACCGCGACCGTCTTGAAAATTTGGAACTAGTCCCCTTCCGCGCCGCGATTGCCGCCGGAGCAGACAGCATCATGACCGGCCACTTGTCGATTCCCGCACTCGAGCCCGATTCGAACACTCCCGCGACATTATCCTCAAATATTTTGACAGGACTCTTGCGCAAGGAGCTTGGCTACCAGGGACTCGTCGTCACGGATGCGATGGACATGGGCGGCATCACGGTGCGCTACGCACCGGGCGAAGCCGCGGTGCGCGCGTTTGTAGCAGGTGCGGATGCGTTGCTCATGCCGCCAGTGCCGGGTGCAGCATTCGATGCGCTGAGAGATGCAGTGAAGTCCGGACGCATCACGCGCGAACGCCTCGACGCATCCGTGCGCCGCATCCTGCAGGCGAAGGCGCGGCTCGGCCTTTACAAAGAGTGCTTGGTGGATGTGAACGCGCTGAACAAACATTTCGGCAAAGTGGAATGGCAACGCGAAGCGCAGGAAATTTCAGATCGAGGCGTGACACTGCTGCGTGATACGGCGCATCGCTTGCCGCTCGACGGAACGAAGCCGACGCGTGCGTTGCTTGTTGCGCTGTACGCTGATCCAGAGCCGTATCCTGGCGAGGATCTCGAGCGCGAGCTTCGGTCGCGTCTGGACTCGCTTACCACGCTGCGCGCGGACACGCGATTTGTGAAAGCGGACAATTTGAAGTTGCCGGCGCCGGACACATACGACCTGGCGATTCTCGCTTTTTTTGTGCGGGTGAGCGACCGCAAAGGAAACGTGGACATTCCGGCGGAGCAGGCAGCGCTGGCGGAAAAGGTTTACAAGGACGGGAAGCCGGTGGTGACCATGGGATTTGGCAGTCCGTACCTTGTCGAACATTTTCCGCAGGCGGAAACTTGGCTGGCGGCGTTCGGCATCAGCGACGTTGCGCAGATTTCCGTGGCGCGCGCGTTGTTCGGCCAGATACCGGTGCGCGGGCGTTTGCCGGTGACGATACCGGGCCTGGAGATGAAGGCTGGATTTGGAATCGAGCTGGCTGGGAATCCGATGACCATTCAGCCGATGGAGGTGCGCGGGGAAGCGCAACTCCAGCCAGCGTTTGACGTCATCGAGCGCGCGATCGCGGACAAAGCATTTCCAGGCGCGACGCTAGCGGTCGGCTATCGCGGACGCGTGGCGCTGCATGCATTCGGCAAGCTGAGCTTCGACGCGAAGGCGACGCAAGTGAACGTGCGCACGATGTATGACGTTGCGTCGCTCACGAAAGTGATTGTTACGACGACGCTAGTCGAAAAACTCGTCGAAGGCGATTTCAAATCGCCCCTGCAATTGGATGCGCCGATCGAACGATACTTGCCCGAGTGGGCCAGCGGGCCGCAGCCGCAGTGGCGTCATCGGGTGACTGTGCGCCACCTGATGACGCACACATCGGGGCTGCCGCCGTTCAAGGAGTACTGGCGCACTTCAAAGGGCAAGCAAGACACGTTGAAAATGATCTTTGCGGAGCCGCTAGAATCCGAGCCAGGAACGAAAATGGTGTACTCCGATCTCGGAATTATTTTGACGGCGGAGATTATCGAACGCTTGACGGGACGGACGCTTGACGACCTGGCGAAAGAATACATTTTCTCGCCTCTGGCGATGAACGATTCGATGTACAAGCCGCCGAAAAAACTGTGGCCGTTGATTGCGCCAACGGAATTTGATGCTAATTTCCGGAAGCGGCTGGTTCAGGGCGAAGTCCACGACGAAAACGCGTTTGCCATCGGCGGAGTGTCCGGGCACGCTGGACTGTTCAGCACGGCACCGGACTTGGCGGCGTTTTGCCAGATGCTCCTGAACGGGGGCGCTTACGCGCATCAAAGGATTTTGCGGCGCGCAACGATTGCACAATTTATAGTGCCTCAGCAGCTTTCCGGCGGAACGCGGACGCTCGGGTGGGTCGTGCCGACCGAAGGCAGCTCGAGCGGACACTATTTTTCACCGCACAGTTTCGGCCATACCGGCTTCACGGGCACTTCGATTTGGATCGATCCCGACCGGCAGGTGTTTGTGGTGTTGCTGACCAATCGCGTTAATCCCTCTCGGGAAAACCACAAGATCGCCGAGGTGCGTCCAGCGCTGCACGACGCGGTGATGCAGGCGCTGGGTCTCGCGACGGCGGCGCCCGCCTCGAAGTGAGCTAAGCAAGCGGCAAATCCTGGCGATTGTCCGGAGTACCCTCCCCCTCTTTTGTGCAAGTGCTGCTGATTTTAGCGGCTTTCGATATGTTGACTACGAGTTGTCTTTCGCAAAACTCAGCGATGCCGAGCAAGTCATGACCACGTTGCAGGACGTTCTTGGTCAATAGGAATTAACACTCAATGCGCGTAAAACCAAAGTGGAAGAGTTGCCGAAAGGTATAGAGGACAGTTGGGCGGTCGAGCTTGGGAGATTCCCGATCAGAGAAGGTGGCAAGTCAGTCGGGCAGCGGAACGATATCCTTGCTCAGTTTGGCAGGGCGTTTGAACTGACCTCCGAGCGTCCTGAGGAGTCCACTCTCCGATATGTAGTTGCACGCGTCAACTGGGTAGCATGCCTGCGCTTGCTGGCAACCAACTCTTTTCCGCGATGAACTCTGCTGCCGTTAGTTTCTACGATCCTTCCCTAAACACGCCGCAGTTTTCCCTGGGGCTGGGGGAATACCCGGTGGAAGTCTTCCAGACCATTACGCCTAGAAGGTAAGCACAAAGGGTTCAGGCGCGGACGTGCTCATGGCGTTTCAGCCTGGGAAGGGCCTTGATGGACTTGCCGGCCGTCTGCTGGGCGCGGCGGAGTTCGTAGAGGCTTTGTAGACTGAGCCAGAGCTGGGCGCTGGTGAGGAAGAAATGAGCGAGGCGGAGGGGCGGTATCGCCGGTGATGGCGCGCTGCCATTCAGGATTTGCGTGACGCGATTTGTGGGCGCGTCGAGCTTGCGCGCGAGTTCCGCGGCGTTCACGTCGAGGGCTTCTAGCTCTTCGGCCAAGTGTTCGCCGGGATGGATAGCGGTCCGCATTGCAATAACATATTTACTGCAAGTCGAGGGCAGCTTGGGTCAGGTCGGCGGGTTTGCCGAGGTCGCGCCAGTAGGAGTTGTCGTGGCGGAAGGCTAGGATTTTCTCGCCTTGGGCGGCTAGGCGGAGGTAGGAGTTGATGATGGAGAAGGGGCCGGTTTCAGTGAGCTGGGGGAGGAGGCGGGGGGAGATGATGTGGATGCCGGAGAAGGCTAGGGGGCGCAATGGCGAGGGTTGTTTGGACT